>JABAHQ010001285.1_pt2 | contig 23604 bp, 35 predicted proteins | sample 7062091 | NCBI WGS metagenome assembly JABAHQ01 (sample SAMN14534359, study PRJNA622989) | marine sediment metagenome | biome: marine biome [ENVO:00000428]; feature: marine pelagic biome [ENVO:01000023]; material: deep marine sediment [ENVO:00002113] | place: India: Gulf of Kutch | collected...
TCTTTTCCCGCAGGTCCTGGTTCTCCTGCTCCAGGCTCTGGGCGATCCGGGCGACAAACTCTTCGGTGGTGGGCACGGACGGAGAGGCTTGGGGGCTCGTCATGGCGGGCTCCTTTGCGTTCGATGAATAAAAAGGGGCTGTTGGAGCTCATCAGGCGCAAAGGCACGCCCCCGGGGTATTGATTATTCCCCCGGACTCCAACAGCCCACATCCAACAGGTTGTACAGGCACAAAAAATCCGCGGCTTTCGGGCGCGGCTACCGGCCTTTGAGGGGTGATGAGCCCCGTCACCGGCAACGCNNNAGACAATGAAGCGGCTACCCCTGGGGCCGCACACTGCTATCAAGCAATCTCTCCCCGCGTCAGGGAGTGGAACCTCGCCAGGAACAGGTGGGCGGCCAGGCCGGGCTCCAGGGGCTGGATCGGCTCCGGCGCCGGCGCCACGCCCTCCAGGCAGGGCCAGGGGGTTCCCTTGCGGGGGACCAGGTCCCGGTATTCGGTGGCCAGCGCCACCCGGTCCGCCTCCTTGACCGCCGGCGGAAGGGGCCAGGGCAGGCCGAAGCGCTCGGCGACCACCGCCATGATCCCGTCCTCGATGTCCCGGTAGCCAGGCACCAGGTCCTTCACCGGCTTGGGCAGATCCGCCANNTCCGCCACGTAGGCCTCGGCCGCGTCGTGCAGCAAGCCGGCCAGCGCCAGCTCCTGGGGGACCAGGTCCGCCACCAGGAGGCTGTGCTGGGCCACGCTGTAGAAGCTGCTGCACTGGCCAGCGAAGCGGCAGAGGTTGCCCAGGCCGTGGGCGATGTCGCCGATGGTGATCTGATCCGGCCGGGGTGCGGCCGGGTGAAATTCCAGACCCTGGATAGTGGTGTGGAAGCCCATCAGCCCGCCTTCTCCACTCGCAGCTTGCCGGCCGGGGCGTACATCTTCCGGCACTCGTCGGCCTCCAGCTTGGTGGGGAAGAGGGCGGCCTCCTCCGGGGAGTCCACGAAGGGCCGGGCCCCGCCGGCCTTCCGGACCAGCCGGGACTTGCCCAGGTACCGCCCCGTCTCATCGCGCACGTAGTAGCCCTTTCCGGCCATCACGCAGCCCTCCTTGCGGCGCGCCATTCCTTGTAGCAGGCCTTGCACCAGCAATGGAGCACCCCGGCCCCGGTGGTAGTCGGCAGGAAGAATTCGGTGTCGGCCGGCCAGAACTCTCCGCACTTGGCGCAGCGCCGCTCCAGTCCCAGGGGGGAGATCATCCAGATCCTCTTTGCCAGGAGCCGGCCCAGGGCGTGCTGGGAGAGATAGGGGCAGTAGGCCCCGACGAACGAAGGGGTCAGCTCGGTCACTTTTCGCCCTCCTCTTGTTGCAGGTGTTCCTCCACCCGTTGCCAAGTTTTGGCGGAGGCAGGGCGGCCGCGGCCGGCCATGGCCTCTGCGTGACGCAGGGCCCGGCCGATCTCGGGGCGCGGAACGCCCACTTCCTCGGCCAGCTCTTCCTGGCTCATGCCCAGAGCCTTCTTGTGCCGCTCCAGGCGTTCCGCCAGTTTCAGGCGCGGGTCCGCCGGCGTTGCCGATGGCTCGGGCTGTTCCGAGGGGGTGTTACGGGGTGTTTCAGGCTGGTTCCGCCGCTGGTACACGGAGGACAGGTGGGTAACGGCGGTGATGGTGCCGACTTGGAACAGGAGGAACGCCCCCAGCTGGAGCAGCGTTACCAGCTCCAGGGCGACCGGTCCGGACGCCTCAAGGGAGGCCTGGCGGGCCAGCAGCTCCCGCTCGCGCTGGCGGAGCTCCGCCAGGCGGCTGGAGGCGCGCTCCTGGACGTCCCGCCAGCCCAGGCGCTCCTCGCTGCGCTCGCGGTAGCCGGCCAGGGTCCGGCGCTGGGTCCGGATCTCCTCCCGGAGGCTGTCCAGCTTGGCAGCTACTGCCGCCCGCTCCGCCGCGGCCGCATCCCGAGCCTGGAACAGGGGGGCGGCGGTGTGATGCAGGGGGCCGGCCAGGACGATCACCGACGCGGCCGCACCGAAGACGCGCCCCCATCCCGGCCGGAACCAGAACCACACGGCCACCACCTCCAGAACCACGGAGATGGCCACCCCGCTCCAGCCCACCTGCTCCATCCACCAGAGGACGGAGTGATACTGGAGGGTAACCACGCAGCCCAGGAGGGTGAGGAGAGCGAGGGCCGTCACGGTCCGGCCTCCTCATGGGATGGGCAGTGGTGCAGCTCCCCCGGGAACCGGTAGACCGGGAGGACCTCGCAGTGGCCCAGCCCATGGGGTGGGTTGATGGGGTCCGGAACACGGTGGACGCAGCCCCGGCAGCGGACCCGGGTGATGATCCGCGGGCCCCGCTTCTGGGCGGCCTCCAGCTCCTCGGGCGGGATCCCGACGGTGACGCCGGTGGTCTCGTCGTGGGCGTAGAGGACCCGCAGGTTCGGGAAGTGCTCCCGCACCTGGTCCACCATCTCCGCCACCGCCGGCATTGCATCGCGGTTCTGCTCCCGCTGGCTAGTCACAGGGACACCTCCTGCTGCATGTGCCCATCCGGCTTGGGCATGTGCAGCCCGTACTCTTCGAGGGCCTCCAGCGACACCGCGATCATGTGGCCGTGGCGGTGGTCGCCAATAGTGATATCTACCCGCTCCTCGTGGACCACGCCGGCCTGCACGAGCTGGCGTTTGAGGATGCGATCGGACTTCACCGGAAGCGCATTCCATGTGTCGCGAAGGTGGGCGTTGTTCTTGAGGTGGTGGATGAGGTGGCTGGTGCGGAAGATCAGACACTCAACCCCGTTGCGCTGGCGAACAGCGTAGGGATGGCGGAAGTTGCTGGAGGCGACCTCCCCGAACAGCACCTCCAGGATCCAGACCCAGGGCTCGCGGTCCGCGCTGGTCTCCGCGATATGGGCGTTCATCTCGTGGATGAGGTGGCTGGGAAAGTTGCCCTGCTGGCGGTCCAGGCCGGCGAAGTCGGACAGGAGTGACCAAGCTGTCAGGATCGCCGCGTAGTTCTCCACCATTCGCTGAGCACCGGCGTCGGCGCCGGAGGCCCGGCAGTGCTTGCGGGCGTACTCCAGCGCCCGGCCGTAGACGGCCTTCACCTGGTCGCGGGTGTGCTCGGCGAGGAACTGTAGCCACTCCCGCACCGGGAAGCGCGGCAAGTCGTCGGGGATATGGGGGCCCTGGTCGTCGGCCCGGGGCTGAACGCGGGTGAGCTTGCCGGTGAGGCTGCGTACCGGCACGTCCTCGCCGGCGAGCAGCACCGGCGCGGCCGTCAAGTACTCGGTCATGTCCGAGCCGCGCCGGCTGATGGTGTACTGGTAGGCCTCCTGCAGCAGGGCCACCGCCCGGTCGATCACCTGCTGGCCCCGGGCCGACAGCTCCTCCCACCCCACTGGGTGCGAGGTGTGCGCCGTGGAGGTGAGAAGGCGGAACTCCGTCTGCAAGGACTGCCCGGAGAACATAGTGAAGGCGATGGAGCGCTCTAGGTGCTTCACCAGGGTGGACTTGCCTGTCCCCTTCTCTGCCTGCATCTCCAGGTGCGGCCACAGGCCTAGGAACGCCTTGAGGTGGCCACCTAAGGCCCAGGCCAGCAAGATTGCCCCCTGGCCCGAGGCAAAGGTCTCCTGGTACGCCTCCACCACCCGGCGCGCATCGGCCGGCGCCCCGCTGGGGAAGGTGAGTCCGGCGTAGGGGCACTGCTTGTCCGGATCCGTGAAGTAGGTGTCGGGCCCCTCGTTCACCACCGGCCGACCGTCCTGCCAGGCCAAGCCCACGAAGTTCAGCGCCCGCCGCGCCCCGATATCCGCCCCGCGCTCCAGAATGTAGACCAGGCGCTGGAACTGGGACCGGGCAAAGATCGGCCCGAGCTTGCCCCACTGATCCGCGTTGTGGAGGTGCTCGTCGCTGAACACCTTGCGCTGGAGCTCGTGGCGGTGGCGCGGCGTCTGCACCGAGACCGCGAACATGGTGCGGGGCTGGGCGTCCGCCTCGCCGGTCATAGTGGCCACCGGCGAGGAGACGGTGACACGGCTGATGGCCGCGATGCGGAAGCCGCACAGGTCCGCCATCTTGGGCTGGGGCTCGCCGTTGTCGTCGTTCTCGTACTTCTGGACGTAGCGGGTGAAATCCTCCAGCGCCTGGTATTTCCCGAACTGCACGAAGTCGTGGTACGGCAGCCACAGGCGCGGCCGCCCTTTGCCCCGCTGGTCCGTGCGCACCCCGGGAATGGCGTGGCGGTCCAGCTCTTGCAGGCGCCGACGCAGCTCCGCCGGGCTCTCGGCCTGGAGCGCATCGTTCACGTCCGACCACTCCTCCGGCCAGTCGCCTTGGTCCAGCAGGTGCGCCGCGACGTTGTGGGCTGTCAGGCGCTCGTGCAGCAGCCAGGCCGCCTCCTGCCCGGCCGCGCGGCCGTAGTCGTCCGGATCGTCGTGGTCCAGGGCAATCACCACGCGCTTGCCGCGCAGCCAGCGCAGATCCAGGTTCTCCGCGTTGCCCGCGCCCCGGATGGCCACCGCCGCCGTGCACCGCAGGTCGGCCGTGTCGATGGACAGGGCGTTCACCGTGGACTCCACCAGGTACACCGTCTCCGCCCGCTCCAGCTCCCGCAGGGAGCGAAACCACGGATAGCCCCGCTTCTCGCCCTGCGTCTGGGTCTTCACCCCGCCGTTCTTCTCCGGCTCCAGGTAGCGCATGTCCACCGCCACCACGTGTCCGGGGTTCATCGAGCGCACGACGGTGGCCAACGCCGGGCCGCCGTGGCCCACTTGTCCCTCCGGCCGCTTGTCGCTGGTCCACTCGTTCCACCCGATGGCGCCGGCGCGATACGCCGTCCGCACCACCTCCTCGTCGATGCCCCGGCCCGCGAGATACTCCGTGGCCTTCTCCAGCGCACCGTCCCCGAAACACCGGTCCGCGATCCACTCCGCCCGGGACTTCTCCCGCCGTTCCTCCTGGCGTGCGCCCTCCGGGCGCTCCAGGGGGATGCCGTAGAGCTCGTGCAGGCGCCGGATGGCCTCGCCGGCCTCCACGCCCTCCACGTAGGCCACCAGGTCAACGCAGTCGCCGCCCTCACCGATGGAGTGGTCCTTCCAGCGGCGCCCCTGGTCGAAGATGGACAGGGAGGGCGTCTTGTCCTCGTGGTGGGGGCTGCGGAAGTTGCCGCCGCGCTGGGGCTGCTCCAGCCCCAGGCGGTCGGCAAGGTCGTGGACGTCGATGCGGCTCTTCAGGTCCTCGATGGAGGCCATCTACACCAAACCTCCAATCCCGGCGTCCCGGGCCAGCCGCGCCAGGTGCTCAAGGTCTTCGGCCTGGTCCCAGCGGGCCGTGATGCCGGGGTGGAGCACCTCGCAGCGGGGGCAGATCCCGGCGAGCCGCCCGGCCGGGCGGAGCTCATAGCGCGGCCAGCCCACCGGGGTTACCCGGCGCTCCGACGAGCAGACCCAGCACTGCCAGACCCGCATCAGCCGGCCCGCCTGGCGTGAGCGTGGGCCCGGGGATGCCCCCGGCGGGAGCGGCGCCGCGGATACCGAGCCGAGGACACCGGCTCCACCAGCACCCCGCCCCGGATCTGCGCCGAGCCCGGGCGGAGGGGATCCTCCGCCGGCTCGTCCAGCTCCGCCGGCCGGTGCCAGCCCTGCCGGTCCAACCGATCCCGGACCGCCGCCTGGGCCGGGAGGAGGGGCATGTGGGCCTCCTCCTCGGCGGCCTCCAGGAAGCGGCGCTGCATCCGGGGGGCCTCGCGCAGGAAGTGGCGGAAGGGGATCCCCAGGTACTCGGCCACCAAGTGGCGGCGGTAGGCCGCCCCCAGGTGCTCCAGCTCGTGGTCGGTGTAGGCGGGCATCATTGGCCGTCCTCCCCGCTCTTATCTGGATCTTCGGTGGGCAGATTGGCAGCAGCCCAAGCCAACATCTCCTCGGCCTCTTCCTGGAGGGTCCGCCCCAGGGCGTGAGCCTCCTCCACGTCCAGGGCCAAAGTCAGGCTGTGCCCTAGCTCGCCGGTGGTAACCATTACCCGGGCAGTGCCGCCACGGCGGGCAAGGACTGATTCGGGCCAGGAGGCATCCCCCCGCACCCGGAAGGCCCCGGTTTTCTGCTCATGCTCGTACCGTTCGTTCATCAGCCCGCCTCCTCGAGCGCCTGGGCCATGTCCTCCTTATCCGGCCGCGTGTAGACCGCGGTGGACGTCAGGGAGGCATGCCCCAGCGCCTGCTGCACCACCAGCAGCGGCTGGTCCGCGGTGGATTGCCTGAGGACGCGCTTCGCCAGGGTGTGGCGGAGCCAATGCGGCGAGACCGGCTCGGCCAGCCCCGCAGCCGTGCGCCAGGCCCGGGTGCGGTCCTGGAAGGAGCGCACCGACAGCCCCCGGCCCTTCTGGCCCATCACCAGGGGGTCGTCCGGGCGCTCCGGGTAGCCCTGCTCCCGCCGGATCCGGAGCAGGTCCTGTAGGGCCTGGCGGGCCCAGCGGTTGGCGTAGACGGTGTAGCGGCCGCCGCCCTTGCGGCGGACGGTCAGCCGCCGCTCCCGCACTCCCTCCCGGGCGTCGTGGGTGGTCAGGGCCGCCAGGGCCCCCACCCGGATCCCGGTCTGGCGCAGCAGGCGGAGCCAGGCGTGGTCCCGGCGGGCGAGGATGTCGGCGAACTGCCCCACGTAGCCCAGGAGCTGGCGCTCCTGGGAGTGGGTGAGGAAGCGGTCGAAGACTTGGTGCTCGGGCATGGGTCACCCCTCCTCGACCGGCTCGGGCAGGGCCACCCGAGGCAGGAAGTGGTCCGAAAGAATCCCGGTTTCCTTGTCGAGATGCCGCTCGATCCCGTAGCAGTCATGCAGGAGAGTGAAGTCGTCGGCCTCGGAGAGAGCGACGAGATCCAGCGGGCACCGGTAGTGCGTAGCCAACAGATTCATGGTCCAGTGCTGACGAAATGCGTCCTCCGTGGGGAAATCCTTGCCCCAGTCATGCCGCCCCAAGCGGGCCACAATGGTGTCGATGGCCTGTTGTTCAGCAGAGGACGGCTTGGCGAGTTCGACGCGCGGTTGCTTAGACATGCCACCTACCTCCTGTCGGCTTCGTGGCTGTGGGAATCCGGCCGCAGCAAGGCAGCCGGGTCGCGAGCGATGGCCATCTCCACTAGTAGGCGCCGAGGACGACCGCGGTGGTCCAGGTGGATGGCGCGGGGGAAGAGTTCCAGCCCCAGGATGGGCAGGCCGTTCAGGGGGTGGCCCGGCTCGTGGCGCCAGATGCGGGTTTGCACGGCTTCCACGGCGGCGCCCCGGAAGTGGAGGTGGTGCAGCTCCACCTCCCAATCCCCGTCCCGCTCGTGAACCAGCAGAGCGAAGGCTTGCCCGGCACCGGCGTACATAGGGCGCCCAGGCTCCAGCCAGACGGGGCAAGCGGGGGATTCACGGCGGGAGGTGTCCAGGATGCGGTAGATCTCAGCCACTTTCTTCTTCCTCCCCTTTTCGGGTGGTTGATGAGTGACTGAACTGTTCCATCAACTCCCGCCCGAAGAACTGGAAAATTGTCCGTCCGGGCACGGACACCACTTGGCCCTCCTCCACATTGTCCCGGGCGCCGGTGATGCCCTGGCGCCGCAGGACCTCCGGAGGCTCCGGCGGATCCTGGGGCTCGTCAGCCATCGGCCAGGGCCTCCAGCCGGTCCAGGAATTCCAGCCCGGCCTGGACGTCCTCGTGGAACTCCCGCTTTACCCGGTCCAGCTCCCGGCGGGTAACCCGGCCGTCGGCCAGGGCGTCGCGGATGGCCTGGGCCGTCTCGCCCAGGTCCGCGTGGTAGCGGGCGTAGGCGTCCAGGAGGGCGGCATCGGACATGCCCTCGAACTCCACCAGGGGGATGCAGACGTGGTGCAGGGGCTGGGCGCAGGCGTGGAGGATCCGGTAATCCCCCGTGGTATGGGAGATGGCCACCGCCTCCCGCAGCGAGAGGTGGTGGGACCCCATCGAGGGATTCACCTTGTTGAGGAGGGTGCCGACATTCATGCCGACCAGGGGGGCGAGGGCCCGGGCGCCGCCTGGGAACTCGTGGACGACCCGGTACTGGGCCTCCCCGAGCGCGTCGTGGAAGTAGCGGTCCATGTGAAGGACCTCCCTGATGTCACATTGAATCCAGGGAGGCCATCGGCTACGGTGACCAGTGTGTGTGAGGCTAAGGTGACCGAGCCGAAGGCCTCGCGGCCCCGACCGGGTGCGTCAACACCCGGCGGGGCCTTTTTATTGGGCGCCCGACTGGCTCCCTTCGCCGTCGTCGAGGCCCAGCTCGGTGCTCAGCCGGTTGATCATGGCCTCCAACCGTTCCCGGGCCGGCCCATCCGTCGCGTGATCCTTGCGCCGGATCAGGTCCATCAGCTGCCGCTGCTTCTTCAGCACCAGCTCCTCCTCCCGGATCGCCGCCATGCGCTGCTTGGCATGCTCGCCGCGGCCGCCGTTCAGGATCTCCTCGTACTCGTGCAGCACCTCGGCCCACTCCTGGATCTTGGCCTCCAGGTAGTCGGCCCCGGCCTCGTTGCCGCCGGACCGGATGCTGTCCGGGCTCAAGCGGGCGAGAAACATCTGTACCCGTTCAAGGCGAATACAGGTGTACGGTGACCCCCCGTACATATGTACGGTGCTGATCCCATACAGCCGGGACAGAAACCCCTCGTTCACCTTCTTCCGTTGGCGTTCCCACTCAAGCCCAAACACATCGGTTATGGGCTTCAGCGGTACCACCTTCTCGCCGGCCTCGTTCTCGGCTACCGGCAGGTTCAGCCCGGCAAACTCCAGGTCGATGCGCTTTGTTGCTCCGCTCATCACGCGGTCTCCTTTTCCGGTTCTTCCTCGTCCTGCCGGGCTCGCTCCCGTTTGCAGGCCTCCTCCAGCATCAGGGCGACCATATTGTTCCGGGAACGGCGGTCCCGGTCGGCCAGCTCCTGGATCTCCCGGAGCAATGGTGCCGGGAGCCGAAAGGTGACCCGTCCATGACCCTCTTCGGTTTGGGTAGTGGCCTTGGACAATGTCCTAGCCTCCTTAAGTGTGATTTGTGGCGGCACAGTTCAAGGTATGTGACACCCCATGTGCTGTCAAGACGTTCGACACCGGTAATGCCACAATCGCGGACATGAGTATCCGGGACGAATATCGCCGCACTACTTTTCGTCTTCCGCCGGGCCTTTATGAGCAGCTACGAAAGGTCGCGGCGGCGGGGGACCGTTCGGCTAATGCCCAGGTCATCAAGTACATCCGGGAGGGTCTGGAGAGGGATGAGGCGGGGCAGGAAGCTGCGTCCAAGGCGCTAGGAGAGGAGACTGTCCAGCACGCTCAGAGCCTGTCTGGGGAACCGGTCCCGGCCGAGGACCTGGAGCTGTCCTTCCTGCGGGATGCACTCCAGATCGTGGAGGAGGGTGCCCAGCACCAAAAGCGGAAGCTGTCCACGGAGGAGAAGGCCGAGTGGATCGTGCTGGTTTACCGCATCAAGCGGATGATGCCGAACTTCGAATCCGCCGACCTGGCGGCCCGGATTCAGCAGGAGATGAAGGCTAAGGGCGGGCAGGGCAAAGGCGGCCAGGGCGGGGCAGAGGACTGCGGGTAGCAGCAGAAAGGGGGAGCACGATGCGCCAGGCGTTGGTTGTGCTGGTGCTGGCTGTGGCCATTGGGGGCTGCCGGCTGACGAACGGCTGGTCCATCCTCGCGGCCGGGCCCGAGGAAGAGAGCACCGCGTCCGATACCCCCAGCGTGGACGGGATCTGGACCGGGACCCTCGACCTGGCGGATGGCGGTACCCATGACAATGTCATCGCCGCGGTGTGGGACGGCGAGATGTTGGCGGTGAGCCAGGACGGCGACGCTGCCTACGCCGGCGCCGCCGCGCCGCCCACCACGGCGGCCGTGGCCGCCACGGCCGCCGGCACCGACCTGGCCGAGGATGAGGCCCGGGCCTACGATGCCGCCGGCGCCGCCCAGGGCACCGGCACCCTCACCGGCACGGCCACCGAGGCTGAGTCCCTCACTGTCACCATCGCCGACACCAGCCGCGACGGGCAGCTGGACCTCGCCTACGACGAGCTGTTCGAGCGCGGCACCGGCCTGAGCCAGCTCGATGCCTCATGGAGCCGGTCCTGGACCGAGGACGGCCAGACGCAGACGCTCACCCTGACCGTGTCCGGCACCCCCAGCGACAGCAGCCATTCCATCGAGGGCAGCGACACCACCGGCTGCCAATATGCCGGGGAGGTTGCGGTCCTCGACGTGGACCGCAACCTCTACCGCACGGAGCTCACCATCGAGGCCTGCGGCGAGGAGAACGGCGACTACGCCGGGCTCTCCTGGCTGGATCCGGACGCCGAGCCCCAGGAGTGGGTGGCGCTGGCGGAGCGGGCCGGGGATGCCGAGACCGACTCGCGGTTTTGGTGGGGGCGGTTGGAGGAGCAGTAAGTTTGACGGGTTGCGGCGTCACTTGGTTTGCGTCCCTCCCGAGACGAATTTGGCTCCGCTTAAAAGGCGCTTTTTGATCCCCTCAGAATCCGCATGGTCAGCGTGCGCGATCCACGATTGGATCCGCTGCCGGATCTCCTCCAGCCCCACCACCCCGTGGCGGTACTGCCACTGCATCTCCTTTAGCCGCCCGCGCATCCTACGGATGGAGTCCCGCCGCAGCAGGCGCTTGTGGGCCCACAGCCGGTAGCCGAGGAAATTCACACCTCGGCTGGCCGGCAGGATGCTGGTCTTGCTGAACTCCATGCCCATCTCGGCCAGCTTGTCGGCGAAAGCCCGGCGGATGGCCAGGGCCTCCTCGCGGGTGCGCACGATGGCGACCATGTCGTCCATGTAGCGGGCGTAGCGCCGCAGGCGCAGCTCGCGCTTGGCCCACTGATCGACCTGGTCTCCCACCAGGTTGGCCAGCCATTGGCTGGTCAGGTTGCCCACCGGGATCCCTACGGGGTCGCGCTCGTCGCTCCCGGCCGTGCTGTCGATGATGGTGTCCAGCAGATGGAGCGTTGCCGGGCAGCTCACCTTGCGGCGAATGGCTTCTTTCGCCAGGCGGTGGCGGATGCTCGGGAAATACTGGCTCACGTCCATCTTGAGCACCCAGCAGGGGCCGGTGGCCACCATGCCCTTGAGCCATTGCTGCACCTGGTTCGCGCCGGCGTGGGTGCCCTTGCCCGGCCTACAGGCGTAGGTGTGGTCGATCATGGCGCGGTCCCAGATCGGCGCGCACACCCGGCAAATCGCCTGCTGCGCTACCCGGTCCCGGTACGGGGCCGCCAAGATCTTGCGCCGCTTGGGCTCGTAGACCTCGAACTCCCGGTACCGGCCGGGCTGATACGTGCCCCACAGCAGCTCCATCTGCAGCGCGCCCAGCTCCTCCCACAGCCGGTGCTCGAAGGCGGCCACCTCGGCCTGGTCGCGCTTGCCCTTGCGGGCCAGCTGGTGGGCGGCGAGGAGGTTCTCCCAGTCCACCACCTGGCCGATCAGGCGTTTGTGCTTCTTGCCCATGCTCCCCTTTCTGAATAAGGCGGCCGGACAGGGCTTTCGCCGTAGCTACTCGCGCTGGCCGGCCTGTCGTCTTCGGCCCCGGCTTACGGCCGAGGACCAGGACGAAACGGCTGACCCCTTGAGGGTGCTAGGAGGCGGCGAATTCCGCGCCGCCTACTCCGCTACCTGGTGGGGTGACTGGCGACGCTGCGCCGACGCCACGCACCGGAGCCCCGTGTTGCTGTTCACGTTCTCCGGATTGTTGTTCGAGTTGCCCGTCAACGCGCCCGCCTGGACGCCGCCATTCCAATTCTGGCCGGCCATCCAAAAGCGCCACCGAAACCCGTCTCGCCCCATGCTCAAAGCCGCTGGCGCCAGGCACCGATCATGGCGCCGATCTCGGAGAGCTGGCCGGCGGCATCGCCCACCCGCTTCAGCCCCAGCAATCGGCGCTCGGCGCCGTGGCGCAGCAGCGCGTGGATATAGCGCACCTGCTCATCGGCCCGGTACACCTTGGACTTCTGGCCGCTCATCGCGGCCTCGATGAGCCGGCGCACCAGCTCCCACAGCTCGTCTTCCAGCCTCGCTGCATAGCGGTAGCGCTGGTGGCGGGGCACTCGGTCCAGTGCCGGCGCCAGATCGTCGATCAGGCGCTCCGCCTTGCTGACAACTACCAGACCCCGCTGCCGCGGGGCCTGCTCAGGCTGCACGCTCACAGGGCGTCACTGGCGACGCTGCGCCGACGCCACGCACCGGAGCCCCGTGTAGCTGTTCACGTACTCCGGATTGCTGTTCGAGCTGCCCGACAACGCGCCCGCCTGGACGCCGCCAGTCCAATTCTGGCCGGCCAGCCAAAAGCGCCACCGAACGTGGTAGATCTCGCCCCGGGCCTCGGTGCTGTCCTTGCCGTTCTCGGTGATGGTCCGGTCATAGTTGTGGGTCCCGGTCTCGTCGTAGTGGTCGAGGGTCGGCTCCCACAGGTTGCCGGCGCAGTCCACCACCCCCTTGGTGCTGACCGCCTTGGCTACGGCGCCGGTGGTGGTGCGGTCGGTGTTGGAGGTGTCCGACCAAGCCGTGTCGTTGTCGTTATCGTGCCCCTGCGGGCTGCCTTCGGCGTAGCGGTAGAACTCCCACAGATAGGGCAGGCGCTTGCCGGCATTCTCGGCCAGCCTGGGGTAGTCGTAGAAGCGGGCGTAGCCTTCGGCGCCGCTCAGCGGCGTGGCGTTGTAGCGGGACAGCGGCACGGTGTTCGGCCAGGCCGAGCCATCTTCGCTGTTGAGATAGATATCCGCCCAAAACTCGTCCTGGATGATCTCCACCATGCCGCTGGGATCGCAGGTCGGCCGGTGGTTCTGGTCCCACACGCTGGTGGGCACGATCTGCGTGGACGGGCTGTAGTTCTCGTCGAACCGGTAGGCCTCGGGCCGCCAGCGGCCGTAGTGGAAGCCGCCGATGCGGCGGGATTCGCTGGCCGTGTAGCCGTCGGGGACCGAGATGTTCTTGCTCGCCACGAGCTGCGCCACGCCGCTGCTGTCGGCGATGGCGTAGATGTAGATGTCGTCGCCGAGCGCCATCGCCCCGCCCAGGCTGCCGTCCTCATTGGCCACGGGATCCCAATCCAGGGTCTCGCGGATGATGTAGCCTTCGCCGTGGCCGCCGATGTTCACCCCGATATCGGGGATATCCAGCTTGTCCGTGCCGGAAATTACGATGTCGCCCTTGCTCTTGTACTCCGCCGGGAGCTTCGCCGCCTCGATCTTCATGCCAGCACCTCATCCAGTTCAGCGATCTTGTCCTGCACGGTGGCCACGCTATAGCCGAGCACGTTGATGCGCGCATTGGCGTCCTCGACCCGCACGAACTGCCAGCGCTCCTCGGTGCCGTCCTCGGCCTCCTCGATGAGCACGCGGTAGTCCGGCTCGGGGCCATCCGGATCCTCGCCGTCGGCGAGCTGGCGGTCGCGGTCGTAGCGATAGCGGCCATCGATCAGGGACTGCCAGTAGCGGCGCAGAGTGGCCACATCCCGGGGGCGCAGCTCGCCGGACAGGGCCATCTCGTGCATCCGCTCGAAGTCCCCGGCCGTCTGCAGGGTGTTGCGGGGGATGCCTTGCATTTACAGCTCCTCGGTAGCCAAGTAGCCGTCCACGACCACGGCGCGGTAGCGCGTGCCGGTGGACTGATCTTTATACGGAATCAGGTCAGCGGCCGGCGTCCAGGTGGTGCCGCTGGTGGTGCCGTCGGCCGCGGTGGCGATGTAGAGCACGGAGGGGCTGGTAGACGTATCCCAGCACTTCTCCAGCGTGGTATAGGCGGCGACGTTGCCGTTCGGGTCGCCGTTGTATTCCCGCCCGGCCACGGCCTCGAACATCCCCCGCGAAAACCCCTGAAACACCGTCGTCCCCGCCCCCCAGTCCTGGGCGGAGGTGCCTTCCTGCCCCCGGCTTATGCCGGAGAGGGTGTAGGTGCCGTCTTGGTTGTCCGTCCACCCGGTGTAGGTCACCACTTCCCGCTTGGTTGCGGCGCCGAGGTTGTCTACCAGCACCAGGACGCCGGTGCCGCCGGCCGGATCCGGGGGGTTGCGGTGGATGCCGATNNTCCCCGGCCAGGATCCCGCTGGCCAGGGTTACCTCGACGTCGTTCTCCAGGACGTAGGCCATCCCGTGCCCTCCGGTTAGCTGAGCTTCGCGGCCACGTTGCTGAGCTGGAGCTGGTCCAGGTTGCTCAGGTCGTATTCCTGGTCCAGCAGGCCGCAGAAGAAGAGGTGGTCGGTGGGCGTGCCATCGCCCTTGTCCACGCTCTGAAAGGTGATCACCACGAACCAGGCGTCCACCAGGCCGGTGGTGCTGGTGACGTCGAAAATGATGGGTCCGCCGGCCTCCGAGAGCTCCACCTGCCAATCCCCGTTATCGTCGGTGACCAGCATGTCGGTGGCGCCGAAGTCCACGCTCTGGCGGGCGTAGTTGCCGTCGCTGGGCTCGGTGGTGATGTCGGCCAGGTCCTCGGCTTCGGTGAGGGCGTCGGTGGCGTCGTGGTAGAGGCCCACGGTCAGGGTGGTGGCCGGCCGGCTCACCTCGTCGCTGAAGACATACTTCTGGATGAACTCTTCGCCGGGATCGCTCAGGTTGGCGGGCATGAGTGCTTCCTCCGGTTAGCCCAGGTCGTCCTGGATCTGGATGCTCAGGTAGCCGTCGTTGGGCACCGTCTCGACGGTGCCGTCCGAGTAGGTGATCTCCCATTCGGCGATGTAGCTGCCGGCGGTATCGGTGTCCGTCGCCGCCCAGGCGTAGGAGACCTCCGCCGTGTCCTCGTCCTCGACGGTGGCGGCCGCGTCCACCTTGGTGGTCCCCGACTGGTCGGCCATGTGGAAGCGCACGGAGCCGCCCACCAGGTTCAGGGGATTGCCGGCGTGGTCCTGGAGGTAGTACCGGATCGCCGGCGAGGTGTCGTTCTTCCGCAGGTAGAAATCAGCCATAGACCGGCACCGCTTGGTTGGGGCCGTTTATCCGGACGGCCCGGTTGAGGCCTCGCTCGCTAACAGCCAGGGATTCCCGCCGCAGGCCGTTCAGCACCCGAGCAACCTGGGGACGGAATCCGAGGACCGTCTTGTACCCGGGGGACACCACGGTCAGCGGCTGGCGCCAGGTGAGGGCGGTGGCCGGGCCGTGGCTGGTGGTGGTCCCGTAGACGGCGCCGGTCCCCGGGGACCAGGTCAGGGCCGTCACCGGCTCCAGACTCACGCCGGCCCGGGTGCCGGTGGCGGTCCCGGGGGTCAGGGTGATCGGGGTCACGGCGGCCGCGGCCACCTGGTCCGCGAAGCCGGCCGCCTGTGCCGGCGTAACGGAAATGGCGGTGGCCACCCCGGCGGCCGCCACGCTGTTGTATGCGGTGGCGGTCTGCGGCCGCAGCCGCAGGGAGACCGTCCGCCCCACCTGCCAGATCGGCGTGGGCCGGAGTACCGGACCCCGCAGCAGGGGCGACATGCCGAGGGGGCCGGTCGGGGTGCGCGTTGGCGCCGTCGCCGCCGTCCGTCCGGACCAGGTCAGGGACGCCGCTTGGCCCACCACCCACCACGGATACGGCCGCAGGGCCGGGCCGCGGAGGACCGGCGCGCGGATCAAGCGGTCTCCTCCACGGTCAGGCTCATGGACCCGGCGCCGCGGCCGGTAAGGACCCGGGGGCCGATACGCACAACCTCACCGGTGACGTCCACGGCCAGCTTCTCGCTGTCCACCCGCACTACGTCGCCCACCTCCACGGCGTAGGCGGCGAGGGTGGTCTGCATCTCCACCACCCGCCGGGTGGGCGTGGCCCGGCGCGGCAGCTCCCAGTTGACCCGGTCGGTGGCCTGGATCTCCTCCGGCACCGCGTCCAGGTCCTCGGTCATCTCCCGCAGGCCGTACCGGCTCTGGCTGGTGGTGTCCTCCACGGACCCGGTGGCGACCCAGGCGCCGTCCGGCTTGCGGCCAGCGCGCCACTCGATGCGGTTGGCCAGCTCGCGCAGGCCGACGTGGGAGATCCGCAGGGTGCTGGCGCCGTCATCCTGGCGGATGATGTCGCTGTCAGTGAGGGTGAGATCCGGCGTGGGGGAGGCGTCCGGACGCCGGCGCATGATCCAGCGGCCGCCGGTGTAGGCGGTCAGGCCCCGGGCCTGGCGGGCCAGGCCGGCGGCCAGCTCGCGGACCTGGCGCCGGGATTCCATGCGGGCGGCCAGGCGGTCGGCGCCGAAGTCGTCGAAGGCAGCCGCCGGCGTCTCGGCGTCCGGTGCCCCGCCGTAGGTGCGCAGCAGGTGGCGGACCACGTGGTCGGGACGCTCGATGAGGGCCCCGGCGGTGCCGGTGATGGTCCCGCTGCTATCGTCGGCCCAGCCCTCGACGTCCGCGGTCACGACTCCGCCGATCTTGGTGTCGGCGACGCTGTTGCCCGTGAGGCTGACCGTGCCGGAGCGGTAGGCGGATCCGCTGTCTTTGTAGGCCCCGCCCGATTTGCTGGAGCTGACCGAGCCCACCACATGGGCCGTGCGGCGCACCTTGGAAATCCGTGCCTGGGCGGCCATGGCGTAGTCGGAGATCACATTGAGGGAGATGGTAATCTCGTTGTCGCCGGTCTGCAGGGAGACCGAGCTAGCCTCGTGGGTCCAGAGCAGGCTGCCGTCGTAGAAATACTCGTAAAGGATCTGCTTGTCGCTAGTACCATCCTTGGCATAAGCCTCCAGGAGGACCTTGTCGCCGGCCTGGAGGATGTCGTTGTCGATATCGATGGCGTAGACCACCTCCACAGTTTGGCTCTCGATGGTTCCCCCGGGATCATCGAAGCCCACCGTGGTGTAGTCCCAAGTGGTGCTCGCGGTGTCCGATTCGCTCAGGGTGCGCGGCATCGTTGAGGTGGTGGACTGGGAGACGCTGCGGGTGGCGTCGGTGGATGAGCTGACCCCGATGTCGTCCGCCACCGCGATGTCGTCGTCCACGTCGAGCTGGTCGTCCACCTCCACGTGGACGGCCTTCTCCACCGTCGGCAGGGTGGTGAAGCGCACCTGCGCCCGCCCCGAGCCGTCGTCGGTGATCAGGCTGTAGTCCGACCCCGTCTGCCGCACCCCGTCCACCTTGAGGTTGCTCAGGCTCTTCACCGGGTGGTCGGCTACCAGGTAGTCGTACTCGGTCTGGATCTCCGCAGCCGTGGCGCCCTTGTCGTGCTCGCTGACGGCGGTGCCGTTCACCCCCCGAGAGAGCCCGGTGAGGGTGTCGCCGCTCTTGCCGGTGTAGTCCATCTGCTCGGTGTCGATCTGGACGGTTCCCGAGCTGGGGAACCGGCTGGCGTCGGAGAGCTCGATGGAGGTCTGGGTCTTGTCCATCGCCGCCACGGTGCCGGACATGGACCCGGCATCGACGGGGTGGCAGGGGGCGTCCTGCACGGCGCCGTAGATCACCGGCTTGATGCGGCCGATCACGTCGGGATCCGCGCCCGGGAACTCGGTCACCGAGATGGTCCGGCCCACCGGCTGGTCGTGGCGCTGGGCCCGGGCCACGGCATCCGCCCGGATCCGGCCCGCCACGCGCTCGATAGGGTCGGAGATGTCGCCGCGGAAAAGGAGGTCGGCGTCGGCGTAGGCCACACCCTCCGCCCAGATCAGGACGCGGAAGTCCGCAGCCAGCTCCACCACCGCCCGGTTAGCCGCGGTGTCCGGCACCTCGAAGCTGAGGTCCCCCAGGCGCTCGGGAGCCTCGTAGAGGGGAGCCAGCGACAGCAGCTCGCCGTCCCAGGTGTAGCCGCCCACGTCCCGGGTGTCCGTGCAGAGCCGGCGCACCGTGCCGTCGCCGGCGGTGATCTCCACCAGCGGCCGGATCACCGGCCCGTCGGTGCGGGCCAGCTCGGTGGCGAGGGAGCTGCTCAGGCTCTTCATTGCACCTCCCGCACCGTCAGGGTCACCGCGTAGGCATTCACGCCCCGCATTTGGGGCTCCAGCACGTCCATTTGGAAGCGCACGGTGTAGATCCGTCCCTGGCTGTCTTCCAGGTCGAAGGTCCCCACCCGGCCGTTGACGCCCCCGGAGCCAACGGGCTGATGGAAGAAGTCCTCCAGGGCCTCCACGTGCTCGGGGCTCAGGGGGTACAGCTCCAGGGAGAAGGCCCGGCTCTCGCCGCCGAAGTCGTAGATGACAGCCTCGCCCGCGTCGGTGATGAACTGCTGCTGGTACCGGCGCCGGGGCCGGGAGGCCGGTAGCTTCTCCACGTCCGGCAGTACCACGGCCACGTAGGGCTGGGTCAGGCTGGGGTGGGCAAGGGTGATGCTCATCGGTCCATCGCTGCTTGCAGCTCGGGCATCAGCACGCCGCGCACCCAGGCGCGCAATTGCGCCGGGTCGGTGGGCAGGCCGCCCCCGCCGCCGTAGACGTTGATGTCGCCGAAGGTCTGGGAGCTGTCGCTCACAACCCGTTCCCCGGCCTCCAGCTGGTACAGGCCGGTGGCCGTGATCTCGCCACCGGTGGCGCGGGAGCCCTGCTGCGGCGGGGGCGGGATATCGCCGGCGGCCTGCTGGACGATGCGGTAGGTGGTGGTGACCTCGCTGGGCAGGCTGGCGAGCTGCTGCTCGATGCGGCGGATCTCACTGTAGGCCTGGGAGGCGTCGAACTGGGCGCGGACGGAGGCCTCGTCGGCCAGGCCGGCCAGATCCTCGCGCATGGCCTGTAGGCGCTCACGCACCACCTGGGCCTGGCCTTCGGGGAGGAAGTTGGCCATCTGCTGGGCGGCCTGCTTGATCTCGTCGCTGGCCGCCTCGGCGTGCTTGGAGATCTCGGCGGTCTCGCTGCTGGCCCGCCTGGCTCCGCGCTCCAGCTTGCCGACGACGGTGCTGGCACTGGCGGCCAGGGCCTGAAGGTCCGCGGCCTCCCGGTGGGCTCCCGCGTCCGCTGCCTCCTGCTCCAGCTTGTTAGCCTGCTGGCGGATGTACTCGGCGATGTCCCGGGACCGGATGTTGGCCTCGACCATCTCCCGGGCCTTCTGCCGGAGCTGGCGGGTCTGGTCCTCGAAATACCCGCCGGCGGAGCCGCCGGTGGCCTGGAAGACCTCCGCCCGGAGCTTGGCCTGCCGCTCGGCCAGTCCCTGGAGGTCCTCGGAGAGGTCCTGGATCTTGGACAAGGCGGGGTCAAGGGATTGCCGGGTGGCGGGCCCCAGCCGCTCCAGCTCCGCCCGGGTGCCCGCGGTGGCCTCGCGGGCCTGGCTCATCCCGGCGCCAATCTGTGCCCCGGCCTGCTGCCCCGCCTGGCCGGCGGCCTGGAAATCGCCCCGGATCCCCAAGATCAGCTCGTCCAGGTAGTCCAGCCGGGCCTGGTCCTTGGCGAAGCCCTCGTAGGGGACCAGGAAGCCGTCCTGGTTCACTCGCCCCTGGGACAGGTCCGGACCGCTGAGGAAGCGACTGATCTCGGCCAGGGCCCCGCTCGTCTCGACGGCCAGCTCCCCCATGAGCCGGACCCACCGCTCGATAACATCAGTGTTGTTGGCCAGGTAGGAGGCCAGCTCGGAGATCTCGGGGGCCAGCTCAGCCACCGCCCGGGTGAGCTGGGTACGGACCACCCGGTAGAGCTTGTCCAGCTCCTGGTTGGCCTGGTGGGCCCCCTGGACGGTCTCCTCGGTCAGCACAAGGCCCGCGCTGCGAGCCTCCGCGGCGAACTTCTCCAGGCCCTCGGCTCCGCGCTCGAAGATGGGAGCGATGTCGCGGCCCGCATCGCCCATGACCTGGGCCGCCACCGTGGCGCGGGTGGACTTGTCGTCCACTTCCCCCATTGCCGCGGCGAAGTCCCGCCAAACCGCGTTGACGTCCTGGGTCAGGTCGATCTGCCGGCCCGTGGTGCGCTCCAGGAGGTGGATGCCCTCCACCGCCTCGCCGGTGCCCTGGCGGGCCTCTCCGATGCGCTCCGAGAAGTCCCGCAGGGCATCGTTGAGCCGGTCCTGCTGGACCGAATACTGGCCGGCCGCGAATTGCAGGGTCTGGATCCGCTCGGCCCCGAAGCCGGTCTGTTGGCTCAGGGTGTGGACGGCGTCCGCGGCGTCCAGGGCCTCCTTGGCGAAATACCCGATGCCCGCCGCAGCGGCGGCCGCCCCGATGGCCCGGAAGGCCTTGGAGGCGACGGAGGAAGTGCGCTCCGCCTGGGTCCCGAAGTCCCGGAGCTCCTTTTGATCCCCCTGCATCACCTCCGCGACGTTGGACTTGCCGCGGATGCGGATGACGATGTCCTGGTCACCGCTCGCCGTCAGGGCCATCGCCGCGCTCCCGTCGCCGCTGCTCCGCCACCGCGGCCGTCACCGCGTCCAGGGCATCCAGCACCCACGCGGGCTGGTCCAGCACTCCCCCCGCCCGGGGCAGGCGCCCCTCCCCGCACCAGCGCCAGGCCGAGAGCAGCCAGGACCAGGCCGGCACCTCCCGCACCGGGCAGACCGGGTGGGGCTCCAGGCCGTCGATCCAGGTGATGGGGTCGGAATGGCTGCATGGGGCGGCGGTCTCCGGCAACTCGCCCGCCTTCGAGCGGGGGCAGGGGGAACAGGTCTTGCCGGCGGCCCAGGCGGTGGCCGCCGCGGTCAGTCTTTTTTTTCGTCGGACCCCAGGCGGTTGCGCTCCAGGATGGCCAGGGCCAGCTCGCGCACGTGCTCGGGATCGGCCAGGCCGTCCACCACTTGCTCCACCGGGAATTCCACCGGGGTGCCCTCGGCGTCCAGGATTCCTCGCACCTCTTCCAGGCCCAGGAGGCAGATCCGCCGGTGGGCATCGCGGGTCTGGCGGGTCCACTCCTCGAGGCGGGACCGGAAGTCCTCATCCGGCTCCTCATCGCCCTGCTGGGGCGGCGGCTGGTAGATGCCGAGGATCTCCCCGCGCTCGCCGTGGGTCAGCTCGCGGATGACGAAGACGGTCGGGGCCTCGGAGCTCCGGTCGTCCTCCAGGGTGTATTCCCAGCGCTGCCCGGCTAGGCGGATGGCCACGGCCGCCTCCTTACTTGAAGGTCAGGGTGAACTGGTCGTCGCCGGCACTGCTCTCATTGAGCTGGAATTCCCGGGTCCGGCGGATGCGGCGGTTCTGCGTCTCGCTGCCCATGGAGACGAGCTGGGCCTGGGGCGCGTCCAGGACCATGCCGGTCCAGTCGGCATTCAGGGCGATGCTGGTGGCGTTGATCAGCTTGTCCCACTCCACCTCGCTGGCCACCGCCCAGGGATTGATGCGGATCACCGGGTTCCAGTCGGTGCGCAGCACCCGCACGCCGGAGCTGTCCACGTCGTCGTTGAGCTCCGCTTGCAGGGCCAGCTCCAGCGAGCCGATGTCGATCCCGGCGCCGTCCTCGGTGACGGCCACCGCGCCCGTGAAGACCAAGGGCGAGCCGGACGGCGCCGCCACGTCCGGCGAGCTGTTGCCCGCGGTCGGGGTGCTCCAGGGCGCGCGGATGCTGGCCTGGAGGAGGGTCTGCTGGCCGGTCTGGGCGGAAAGGGTGAAGTCCGCGCGGGCCTCGACGAGCTGGTGCTTCTTGCCGGCCTCGTAGACCTCCATGGTCGCGGCCGGGGCGGTCGTCAGGTCCGCGGGCGTGGACGGCTGGTAGACCACGTCCGTGTCGGTGTTGACGGTCTCGGAGAGACCGCAGGCCACCAGGATCTCGGCGATATCCGGTGGCACGTCCCCGGCGGCCGCCGGGGCCCGCACGGGGACGGTCAGGGAGGCCGCGATGGTGGCGGCGCCCAGCTCGTGCGCGGCCGGGGGCGGGCCGAAGGTGCCCTTGTTGATCCGGCCGTTGTCCAGGCGCTTGAAGTCGGGCTCCACCATGCCCAGCTCGCGCAGGTCCGTGATGCCATCGCTGGCGGACAGGGTCTCCGCGGTGCCCGGAGTCTGCTCGCGCCGCATGAGGACCTGGCGCTCGAATTCGTTGATGCCCATGGCCGTCTCCCGCTATCCGGAGTAGGTGATCAGGCTGGCCAGCTCCGTCTCGGAGGTGGCGTCCAGGTCGAAGGGCCCGATGGAGAGGTCCGCCGTCATCCAGCCGTAGGGGTGCTCCAGCTGCATGGACTGGCGCCAGCCGGAGATCTCCAGGTAAGCCCCGCCCAGGTGCCGGGCCAGGTGGTAGAGCTCATCCACCATCGCGCCCTCGGCCTCCTCCAGGGTCGAGCCCGCCGCGTCCTCGCCCACCTGGACCTGGCCCACCAGCAGCACCCGCAGGATCTCCGCCCGGGGCGGCTGGGAGTTGCTGGCGCCGCGGCCGAGCACCGTGAAGACGCCGGCCTGGAGATCGGCCTGGCTCCGCCAGGAGAAGTCCAGGAAGTCCCGGGTCACCACCCGGCTCGGGGCGGCCTGGGCCAGGACCTCCGCCAGGCGGTCCAGGACCGCGCCGGGCTTGCTCATGCCAGCCCGGCCTCGCGCAGCCCGGCGGCGGCGCTATTGCGCAGGATCTCCTCCACCCGCGGCCGCATCTCCTCGGCGGCGCCCTCCGCGAAGAGCTGCGGCGGGCTGCCCCGGCGGTGGATCTTGCTGGCGATGGCGTAGGCCAGGTCCCGCTCGTCATACCCCGGATTCCGGGGCTGGATGCCCTTCACCCGGATCCACTCCCGCAGGGTCTGGATCGGCGGCCAGCCGCCGCCCTCGGTGCCGGCGTTCACGTAGGGGGCGTACTCCACCGTGGGCGCCACGTCGGCGCCCAGGTCGCCCGCGCGCTGGCTGCGGATGGAGTTGGCCAGGGTGGAGTGCGCCTTGGGGGCTTGCTCCTTCTCCGCCCGGGCCGTCTCCTGCCCGGCCCGGGACACACCCCGGGATAGGTGGCGGTGGACGGTCTGCGGCGCCCGGGCCAGGGCCCGGAGGACCTGGTCGTCCTGTACGTCGATGCGGACGCTCACCCCGCCCCCCGCTCGAAGGCGTCCATGAGCTGCGCATGCAGCGCGGCGGGCACCCCGTTCCGGGGTGCGCCGCCCTGGCCGTCGCGGAGCTGCACGGGCTTGGCGATGTTGCGGGCCGCCAGCTCCTGCATGGCCTCCGCCTGGGCGCGCAGCAGCAGGAGGCCCCGGTGCTCGTCCGGGACCGTGGTGTCGCTGTCCGTGGTGGCCACCTGGTGGGCGGCCCGGTAGGTGTAGGGCAGGGTGGCGCCCAGGAGGTCGATCTGCTCGGCCGTGGGCGGCGGGGTGAGGACCAGGATCTTACCTTCGGCGGCGTCGCCCTCCGCCGTGATGCGGGGCAGGCGGCCGGGCCAGTCGCGGTCCCAGGGGTTGCGCCGGCGAACCTCGGCGGCGCCCCAGCGGTGGAAGACGGGGCGGATCAGGTCCGCCGGCGCGGTGTACTCCGCCTGGTCCGCCACCAGGGTCAGGGTGTCGGACAGCAGGCGCGGCACCTTGCGGCCCAGGTCCAGCGCGGCCCGGGCCAGGTGGCGCTTGAAATCCGCGTCGTCGGCCGCGGTGAAGATGCTGGCCGAGTCGTGCAGGGAGGCCTGAAGATCAGCCACCAGGGAGGCTTCATCCATCCCGGCCACGGCCATCCTCCCGGCGCCGCAAGTTGATCTCCACCTCGAAGCCCAGGCGTCGCAGGATCATCCGCGCGCTGACGTTGGACCCCGAAAGGGCTAGGGCCCCGACCAGGCCGGCGACGATGCTGTAGCCGATGAGCTCGCCGAGGGTTCCCGGCTCAACCCCGACCACCTCGCCGAAG
>JABAHQ010000302.1_pt3 | contig 23518 bp, 55 predicted proteins | sample 7062091 | NCBI WGS metagenome assembly JABAHQ01 (sample SAMN14534359, study PRJNA622989) | marine sediment metagenome | biome: marine biome [ENVO:00000428]; feature: marine pelagic biome [ENVO:01000023]; material: deep marine sediment [ENVO:00002113] | place: India: Gulf of Kutch | collected...
TACAGCTATATTAGTATGTCTTTCGGGGTCTAACCTAAAAATCAGACCCCGTCAAGTTTTCCCCCACCGGGGGTCTCTATCTCGGCGAAGCCGAGTAGTACTAGTTAGTATTATCAGGGGAGGCGAGATTTATTGAGTCNNACGGAGGGTAGGTTTTTAAATATAAATGGCCTTCCGTGGCCTAAGCTGGTCCCTCAATCTTCAGGTCAAAAAGGAAGAAAAAAATCTCAAGTTTTGTTGACACATGTCGTTAACCTTGGTAGACTGTACTTAAGCAATCGGGGAACAGAAGGGGTCTTAAATGATAGACATTAACGAGAAACAGCTTAGAGCGGCGTTCAAGCATCAGACAACAAAGAGCAAACCCTTTTCTAACATCGCGGCCAAAACTGTTTACCAGGATTCCCTAGGCATACACCACGTCGAAGAAGTTATGGTTTATGGTAAGAAAACTAAAACTGTAATAGTTAGGGGTCGCGATCCGCATGGAAACAAGAAATATGAAGTAGTTTTAGGTCAGTTTCCCGCTGATGCTGGTGGATACGCTGATGCAGCGGCTAAAATTGAGGAATATTTCGATCTAGCCTAAAGTTCTCGGCAGAGAAGCCGATAACCTAATTAAGACACACGAGGATATAAACATGTACAACGGGCACAAAAATTGGAATCACTGGAACGTTAGTCTGTGGATCAACAATGACGAGGGTCTGTATTTCCGGGCTAAGGAATTGGTCAAGATTTACGGAAATAAGGATCTAGCATCTAAACAAATGCTACATGACCTTGCAGTACACGGCTACACGCACACGCCCGACGGTGCGCCGTACACCAAGACCAGCATCCGCGCCGCTCTGCGGGGTATCTAAGGGAAGGCTTATGAACCTGAGAACTAGAAAACCGACACTAATTAAATCCATACGGTCGAAATACCGGGTGTATAAGTTTAACGGATTCGGGCAGTGTGTCCTAACCAGAAGAGGTGGCGCGTCTAAGGGAGAACCACCAACAGTTGAAATTGTTGTACCTGAATTTATAGGTTATATGATACTGACACCAATGGGGTAGAATAATTATGGACGCCAAAACGCACAGTCTCGCAGAGACGATCAAACAGGCTAGACAAGGCTCAAAACATCAGATAGAATGGACCAGGATCGTGAACAAGATGGCCTCAGACAAGAGTCTAGAAGGCCGAGACCGGGCAGAGTTCATCAAGGCTACAAGAGAGGACTGAACAATGGAACGAATTACTGAGAAAATGCTTCATCGAAAAATAGACTACCTGAACAAAATTACGGGTTCTCCAAGAGAGACAGTGACCAAGAGCGAGAGTGGTATCAAGTTCAACGTAGGTAATTTCACACTGGACAAAGCATATGGTGGATATGCGCTTGAGCGCATAAGTAACGAGCAAGGCGGGGTGTCCAGTGTGTTCAACGGTGGGCACGTCTCTAAGAGGGAGCTGTTCAATCGAATCAGTGCGTTCATCAACGGGATCGAATTCGCTAATAATCCTGATAAATATTGAGGGAAATACCATGCTCTGTTACAAAGACCGGACGTTCTGTTCTGCGAGTGACTGCCAGACCCTGGACTGTCACAGGAACACTAAGAACCTTGACCCGGAGCACGTCAAGATGGTAAACTTACCTCTAGCTTTTGGGGATTTCTTTCGGGAATGTCCTGAATACATGAAGGGGGATAAAGACTATGACAAACATGACTAAAAAGCCTATAAAGAGCGGTTGCGATTATTTGAGGGACGAAAACTGGCAGCCTATCGTTAGGACAAGACGTGGTGCGCAACAATTAGCCGATAAGTTAGCACGTAGACAAACCACGCCAGGGTTTTGGAATGGGTCTGTTTATGATGCTGGAGATTACTTCCGTATTTCAATCTCGGGGCAACAAGATGACTAAATATATTCTACGAGATGGCAAGGCAGTTCCTTATGACGGCGGCAGGTTAAGCACAGACACCAGAACTTGGAGAGATGCTACAGAATTAGAATTAGAGCAGCAAGCAGAACTAGAGCATATGGACTGGCAAGTTATGAATCTCAAACACCGATGTGAGGAATTGAAAGACGCGCTCAAGGAAGCCGAAGAGACATTGATTGTGGCATCTCGGATGTTATCAGAAGATCATAAGATGGTCTTGCAGGGGCGGCAATGGGGCGGTGAGGTATTAGAGAGGATTCGTATTATCTTAGACGGTAAGGAGGAACCATGGCAATACAAGTAACGATAGATGACACTCGGAACATAACGCTGGACGATCTTGTATTTTTGGTGCCAAACAGCAATGCAGCCAAGTCACTAGACATTCTTCGCAAAGAACGCGACCGGTTACTGACCCTCGCCGTGAAATGGTGTGACAAAAATCATCATGACTGGGAAGAAATAGAGAAAATGTCTGAGGATATAAAGAATGAAGACCGTTACTGAATACACACAGGAGAAAGAAAATGAAAATTGAGTATTCAAACTATGTCAAATTCAACGTTGATTATAGTATCGACGGGTTTTTGCAAATGGTGTACGACAACGGATTCCAACTGTGGAAATACACTGACCCCACGGAACCCGCGCGTCCGATCAGTGAATACGAGGCGCGGGAGATTGCCAAAGAAGATCCAACACTTATCTACGCAATTAAATAAAATTTCTCCATCTATAAATGGGAATCTAATTTACACACCCCAATAATAGGAAGACAAAGAGGATATAAAGAATGAAGACTAAAACACGTGAAAACCTTCTCGGGATTGTTGTCCTGGTCCTGATCCTCTTGGGATCGTCTGAGATAAAGGCTCAGCCGCTCTCAGAGACTTTCATGGCCCGAGACAAGCTGGCCCACACCTTAGGCGGTGTCGTCCTGTACAGCGGCTCTCGCGCGCTCCTCCAACGTGCAGGTATTCGGGATTGGAGGGCTAACGCCGGGGCTTTGGTGTTCACCTCAGTCGTGGCCTTCGGGAAGGAATACATGGACTCATTGGACCCTGAGAACCACACAGCTGACCCGCTAGATGCCGCCGCTACTATCGGTGGTGGGATTCTTGGGGTTACTATTAGCATCGAGTACTAAAATCAAATACTGAAGGTGTTCTATGAGCAATAACTGTACAGACACAGTCCCAGAGGACTGGGTATCACTCGGAGAGGCCATGGAGTGGGTAAAAAATCACGTGAAAGACGTTGACTTCTTAGTCAATAACTGGGATTATAAATACACGGAATTGAGGGTTGATCTCAGGACGGGGCTTGTTAAAATAGCCCCTGGAAATGCCAAGAAAATATAGGAGGAAGCGTAATGGCAAATGATGCAAGTAAGGATATGGAAGTGATGCGGAATCATACGGAATTGTTAGATCAAGTAAGCGAAATAGCTTACCAGGCGGGGTACAGTCAGGCCCGGCATGATATGCTCCATGGTATTTATATTTTACTACTTGATAACGATATGTATGACGCGGTCAATCTACTGGCAGCAGGAGTGCGACCAGATGGCTAAGTACAATGACTTAGGGCAAGAGCGCGAGCCGGGGTTCTATTGGGTGAAGCGGTTTAGCTACTCAAAATGGAAGCCCGCGCATCGGGACGGTATTGGTTGGTTATTGTTTGGAAGCCCTTGCAACCATCAAGATTCCGATCTGTATGAAATCGGCCCCCCGGTCCATTACGACGCGGACGATCGGATAGAGCGGGCGAAGGAGTGCTTAAAACGTTGGTATTCCACACAAAACGGGTACTCTCCTGGCTGGAACCTCATGAAAATCCTAGAGGGCCGCGACGATGAGTGAAGTAGTGACCAAACAAGTCTGGCTCAATCTTAATACCGGGCAGTTTTCGAACTCTTGGTACAAATCAGAATTTGACGTAAGTGCTGATCAATCAATGCTTGATTCAGCAAATGAAACCAACTGGAAATTGATTGAATACCAATGTCCGAATGACCCAGGTTTTGATTTTTACAGCATGCACGACATAATGATCAACGAATTTGAAAATCAATGGGTAAGAAACAAGTTCTATGATTCTATTGGTAGATTAGCTGGCGAAGTAAGGCTAGATGGTTATTCCGCCTAACGTGAGAGGTAACAGGCAATGAGTGAAGCGAAGCGTAACGAATGTCCGGTTGACCGTTTTATTATGNNATTATGTTGCATGTTTGGATACATAGCAACGCTGAAACGGGAAAGCCACACAGTATTGATGTTTTTGAGATTGCCGGAAAGGTCCATATGGGATGGTACACAGAGGCGCTTGAGGATAATAACGACTCAGACCTGGCTGATGCATTCTATGAGCATTTAAAAAAGGTCGATGATAGCGGATGGTTCCTTGTGGCAATGGAAACAGAACCGGCAGGAGAACTACCAGAACATTACGCGAGGGTAGTGGCTCTTGCAGCCTAACGACCAAGCTAAGCGGCCGGCATAGCCGGTCCGATTGAGCGCCTTGTTAGGCGCAGGAGGTTGAAAATGAGTGTGCAACAAGAAAACCGATACAGGAAACTGGTGATCTCGCAGGGGCGAGCGGCGACAGACAGGCAACGGGAGATTGAGGCCGCGACGATGGTTCGCGGACCGAGAAAGCCAGTAATCCCTCCGCCGCCGAGCGCGCGCCGCCGTGATGTTCGCGCATGGATGCGACACAACGTTGAGCACTATGAAACTGCCACGGCGCTGGCCGAGGCGGCAAACGCTGTTTTTCGCTTGCCAGATGGCGGGCTTGACGATGAACTGCATTGGATATGGGACGAAGCAGCCGAGGCGATGGATGACGCCTAACGGGCAAGCTAAGCGGCCCGCCGGGAACGGAGTCGCGAACACACCGAACGAACCGAAGGCGACAACCCACAAATAGGCAACGCAGTAGGCGGGTCGCGGCTTGAGCGGCTTGTTAGATTCCGACCAAAACAGAGGCAAGAACAATGGCAATGATAGATGCTGGAAAGATAGCGATAGATGCTAACGGCGGGGAAGGGGACGATGAAGCTCTAAAGAGCGATGCTATTGCTGCCTATAAAGCTATGGTAGCAGCGGCCCCATGCGCAGATCCGGAGGGTGAGTGATGGATGACGAGAAAAAACTAAACGCGCGTGAACTAAAGATTGCAAAACTCGCTTTTGCTGCCGGATATGAGTTTGGGCACAACGACACCGTTGAAGGTGTATACGCCGGGGCCGATGGGTTTGCGGATGAATGGGTTGATGATGCTGCGAAAGATGGGACGTTTGATCAAGTATTGGAGTGAGGCATCTACGTTTAAACACTTGTTATATTTCAGGAGATTGTCATGGGATACCGACACCAGGTAATTAGCGACACTATGGTTCCGGAGTCCGCGCGCCTGCCGGAGTGGTTCAAAGAGAAATACCAAGGTGCGATTGATTTCAACCGTGATTTTTGGGCGAGTTATACAGAGTACAAACGGTACGGATTGCTTTCGGAATTTGATAGCGATGTACAGAAGGTTGTGCAAGAGTTGAACGCGTTCGAAATTAGGTTGGTGTATTTCGCAGACGAGAGTGATTCCGACACACCGGATATTTCTCATGTGACTATCACCAAGGATGCGATTGTTGAGATACGGGCGAACCGCTGGGAAGAAATATAACGGCTAGTTTAAGGGGCGCGAGGCGGACAAGACAATTGAATTGCTTTTGGAGTGAGGCAGACATGGCTGACCGATCTAACACGTGGCCGGAGGAGATCAAGTCCGGGGATATGTTCCTAGATCTAGAGGTCGGGTGCGCATTAGTCTACATAGACCACGGCAACATATGGAATTTTTTGTTTGTCCCAGATAGTGGTGGAGGCCATTTCGGATTAAACTGCCCAGAAAATTATTACCTAAATGCCAAGCCTGTTAAACACAATATATCTACTGAATGTGTCTATGTCGGGAACATCTCAGAGAGACTCCAAGAGTTAGTAAGTACTCTGATCAAAGAGCACACGGGACACGGAGGGTATAAGTAATGCCAAACAAACCGAGTATCGAAGAAGTAAAACCTGGGGACGTGTTCTACACCCCAGAAAGTCCACAACGCTACGAAGCTGTTGAAGTTATTGTAGAGTCTACAGACGGGTACAATTCTTTGATGTACGTACCAGTGTTAGATGGCTTCACGTTGCCAACCCTGTCTTCTGATCGTAATAGGGATCATGACGAAGCCCTAGAACGTCTTAATGACAGCTCTGCTGTGTACCTAGGGAACCTGGGTGATAGTCTCTCAGAGCTGTTCCAAACCCTCCTTGAGGTCGGTAGGGCGAGGTAAGATCATGGATATAGTACATAAACGCGGGAGTGAGCTGAAGCATAAGGATATTTTTATCCTTGATGGTAGTATTCGTATGGTTATTGATTCATCATTAGCGATTAAGTTAGATGATCCTGCCATCACTTACTACTCACAGGGCGGGACGTACCTTGTCCTAGGTAATCTCACAGAGCCTCTGAAGAGTTTCTCTGAGGAGATCAGAAGTAATTTACATGGTTTTAGATAATTAGGTACATAGTACGTGTATATTTATAATTGTCTTAGTATTTCTGGTATAGTTAGTACCTCTGACACTGCCTTCGGCAGGGATACAGGGTCTCGCTGTCCCGCTCGACCCTCAGATAATTAGACTCTCTGAACCCTGTTTGAGTTCCATCTAATTTCAGGGTAAATTGTAAAATCTTGGAGAAAATTATTATGACTACCGAAAGAAAGAAAAAAACTGACCCAATTCAACGGTTTAAAGAACGTCCGACGTTCAAGACAGCTATTCACGCTAACTGCCAACGGTGCGTCGGTGGTGATTTTGACTCTGGCTGGCGTGATAGAATCCGCTCCTGTAGTATTTATTCCTGCGAATTTCACGGTTTTCGACCCTATAAGCCTAAGACCTAGGCCCTAGGGTACCTTGGCTGAGTTAATTCAGAATTAGCGGCAAAAATGCCCTTCTATTGACAGGAGACTGGAATGGCTAATCACGAACCCCTCATTTACGAAGTCTGGTACATCCCGGAACTCGACGAAGCGTGTCTATTGCTGAACTACGACATGCGGGCACAAAGTTTCAAAATAATGGTTCCTGGACCTTCCTTTGGGACAGCGGCTTTAAGTTACTTACGAGCGCGGGGAGAGTACATCGGCGACATCGCTGACAATTTAAATAAATTCCTGGTGTCTGCTAAGGAGGTGTCCCGTGTCGGCAGAAACCCCTGAGCCCTGGGACGTGTGGCAGAGTAAAGGGTTGTCTGGGTATTTAATACTCATTAAGTTTACGACCTCGCCAAGTACTACTTCCTATATTACTAACAATGGCAACGTAGGGTTGTTTGAAACTGATTTTATATTAAAAAACTTCAATTATATTGGAAACCTGGAGGGAAACATGGTACAGTTCTTACAACACCTCAAAGAGGAAATGAAATGACAGATCAAGCAAGAGAACACTTCGAACTCGCCGTGACTGCAACATGGGTGCCAGCGAAGGTCACAGACACAGGCTGGAGAGACGTCCAGTCCGGGATGTATTCCCTTAGTTGTCTTGCGGTTTCTCTCGGACAACAGGAACTTTATGAGGATCTCGTGTTTCTAATCGACCTAGCGAAGGTCCGAGAAGGTGTCCCGATGGGAGCTATCGAGGACCAGAAAGAATTNNTCTCTGATCGAGCGAGAGCTATTCGGTGGGACAATACATTAGGAGACTCTTATGAACTCACTGTACCAGAGATACGTCGGGTGTATGCACTGTGATGATAAAGAACTGTACCTAGTCAAGACAGACGACCCTAAAGAGCCCTTCACCATCTCCCATAAGATCGAGAACGCGACACAGTTCAACTCTAAGAGGTCAGCCTGGGATTCTCTAATGAAGTGTAAGAAAATGTTTGACTCGTCTGCTAATCTGTGCGATGTTTTCGATCAGTACAGCCTGAAGACTGTAGATATAGATACAAAGACCAAAAATCTAGTGTAGGTGATATATGGACTTACAATACGGAGATGTTTATTTAGATACAACAGATGATGAAGTGTTCATTTTAATAAAGGAAAGCGACGACGGGGGTGCTTACATAACGTTACCAATAGCGGAAAGTAGAGAAAAGTCTTACAGGGTTGGTGAAACCTACCTGAAAAACTGGTGTGAATACAAAGGTAATATAAGTAAGCCTCTCACAGAATTCGCTGATTTAGTCAGGAGCACAGTAATGAAGAAGATTTTTTTGGTTCTATTGATGGTATTAATGATACCCTCTCTGGCTCACGCTCTGACGACTGAGCAAGAGGACATCCTCGACATGGCGAAGATGTACGGGGAGGGCGTAGGTATGCCCGAGACAATCCAGAGCATCGTCCTCCAGGAGTCCTCCGCTGGGGCAGGTGGGAAGATCGGAGACGACGGGTCAAGTGTAGGTATTATGCAAATGTCTCCGTACACAGCCCAGTACGTGGCTAGGAAATACCAATACATTCAAGAGCTTACTCCAGAGCAGCACGCGACAGCGTTGTTCAATAACGATTACGCTCTTTTGACGGGAGCGTTGTATTTCAAAGAATGTTATGATAAATTCAAGAAGTACAAAGGACACTGGGCTTGGCGGTACGCAGTCGTGTGTTACAACGCTGGAATGACAGGAGCAGAGCGGATGAGTAAAGTAGAGATTAATACTCACCCGTACCTCCAGAAGATCCGAGAGCGACTCCAGTTCGTTCGTGAGTACAGAGAGGACGAGCGTATTCAACGGACCGAGAGTAAGACTAACCCTGTCCATAGGATTTAGTGATGAGTGCAGAACACCCAGAGGTTTTTGATATATGGGCTAGTGTAGGCAGAAGTTATATTTGCATCGTACACAGCGTAGAAAATACATTAGTACGCTATAATATAGCCTTTGCTAATCACGGAGGGGCAGAAAATTTTAGTTTAGAGGTATTCCTAGAAAGGCACATGTATGTAGGTAACATAAAAGACAATTTCTTGGAATTAGAAAGAGAGATTCTTGGCTTCGTAAGGGGAACGCCATGAGTAAAAACCAATGCGATGGGTGCAGAAGAGGTATTCCTATTAACAAGAACGGGATTCATATAGGCCCTGGTGGGTTCTGGCATGGAGATTACCAGAGCTGTACAGCAGATAGATACAAAGATCTCTGTGATTGCGATATGAGAACTAAGCTAGTAGGAGACGGGTGCTCTGTGTGCAACCCAGATCTTTGGGCAGACTTACTTAGTGAGGACGATGATGAGTAACCACGCAATAGACTTGTACGGAGTACAGAAGATGGTCCGAGGTCTCGCTAAACACCAAGGACTTAATCTGATGTACAAAGACCTAGGTGACCACCCTCCGTACACAGACAGCAAGAACATCTACGTTAACCCACCGTCTCCACGGTTCACTCCAGAGGAGCTGATGCTGTGGAAGTACACGGTGTACCACGAGCTGGGGCACAATGTCCCTGAGATGCGAGATGCTTGGGAGGTTCTCGAAGAGAAACAGATCTCTGCTAAGAGTTTCTTCGGCTCAGTTTTAAATATCTTGGAGGATTACAGACAGGAACGTCATAAAATTGATGAGTACCACGGCAAGCGTAAGGTTCTGAGTAAGGGACGTAAGATCTTTCTCCAGAAACAGCTTAAGCGTTGGCGCGAACCTAAAAACAAACATGATGCCTGTATTATGGCTATGTTTTGCTTCGACGCTCACGGACGGGAGTCCTGGATGCCTGATCTTACGGGAATGGGGAACCAGTACTACCAGAAGTCTAACGAGGAGATCCAAGGATACACTGATAAGTTGAAAGCTGGGGACTATCTCCAAGTTATGGACTCCGCACCAACGGCGTGGGAAGAATACGAACTAGCGAAAAGGATTATCGAAGAAGTCTTCGAGCTTGACCCAGAGGAGGAGGAACAAAAAGCTCAGCAGGCAAAGAAAGGTGATGATGGAAATGGATCAGGGGACGGAGAGCAAGGCGAAGGACAGGACTCTGAAATGCCTTGGGAAGATCTGATGTTCCATTCACACGATCTCCTGAAGCCTAGCTACAGTAAGCTCGTGATTGACTACAGCACCTATGACAGAGCTGAGGATTACAAGCCTTATAACCTCTCTGAGATTGACGTGGTCCGTAAAGACCGTCTGAATAACCCGGACACGTTCTATGATATGTACCCCGTGAAAGGGACTCTGAGTGCCTCTGTCCTACGGTTGTTGAAGATCTACTCACGGGCTCGGTACGAGTACGGTAAAAAGAAAGGGAACCTTCACAACAAGAACCTGTACCGATTAATGAACCGGGACTCCTCAAGCTCCCGAGTCTTCAAGCAAAAAAAGACGACTGATGTCCTTGACACTGCTGTCTCTGTCTTGATAGACTTCTCCGGGAGCATGGGAGGAGAGAAAATGCAGCACGCTATCAGCGCAGGGCTTATGTTGAATAATGCAATCAGCACTTTAGGAATTCCCTTAGAAATCCTAGGGTTCACAGAGCGTCGGTCTGGAGTGTTCTATGAGCTGAAGCCGTTCGGAACTAAAATCTCCGAGCAGAATCTAAGCTCCCGCTGTGCCTCTGCTGCTAACCACGGGATGGGACACAACGCTGACCCTGACGCCGTGCTGTTTGCGTACAGCCGTCTAGCTCAGCAGAGTAACAAACGTAAGGTATTGATTGTCCTGTCAGACGGACAGCCTGCTTCAGGTAATGAGGGAGATATCAGATCTTTCTTGAAGAAAACTGTCAAAGACATTGAATCCAAAGGAGTCTCAGTATACAGTATCGGTATTCAAAGTGAAGCTGTTCGACAGTACTACAAGAACCACGCAGTTCTCCGCGATCCGCGAGACCTTGAGAAAACACTACTGAATGTAGTTAAAGACCACATCATCCAGTAAGGAGCACACCATGAGCCAAGAAAAACTTGATGAAGCATTTGCAAAGGTATTCGACGGATTCGCTGATGAAATCCTTCGGAACAAGAAAGACACGTTCGAACCTGAAGAATCCGAAGGTCCGGACTTCGAAGGAGAGTTCGAATTCAACCGAGACCAGCCGACCCAGAAATTTGAGGATGTCTTCGGTCTCCAGTCCTGTAGTGGTGTGAACCACGACGTGACGATGTTCAGCCCTGATAGCTGGGACCGGAGTATCCAAGGTCATATCCCTGAAGTGAACGAGATGTACAAGTTCCCTGCCGAGGCCCTGGAGGACCTGGTCCTGGCTGCAGAGGTCGGTGATAAGGTGAATATCGTAGGCCCCACAGGCTCAGGTAAGACGACCCTCGTAGAACAATTCTGCGCCCGGACTAACCGCCCGTTCTTCCGGTTCAATGGTCGTGGTGACATGGAGGCCGGTCCTATCCTCGGTATGATGCACGTCCGTGACCAAGAAACTGTCTGGGAAGATGGAGTGTTCACTGAAGCTGTGAAAAAGGGAGCAACTGTCCTATTCGATGAGTGGACTGTGACCCCGCCTGAGATCAATATGTCTCTCCAGAGTCTCCTTGAAGAGAACGGTTCTCTGGTCTTGACTGATATGCCCGGAGACTACCAAGACAAGCGTGTGACCCCAGACCCACGGTTCACGCTGATCTGTGCAGATAACACCGGCGGTCTCGGTGATCTGCGCGGAGCTTTCTCTGGGACTAATGTCCAGAACACCGCGACCCTTGATCGGTTCTTCACGACAATTAATCTAGATTATCTTGACGAGGACCACGAGAAAGAAATCATCCATAAGAAACACCCTGAACTGACTGATGAGTACATCGGTAAAATGGTGCAGTTCGCTAATCTGATTCGTACCTCGTACAACCAAGAGGAGCTAGACCACACGATGAGTCCCCGGACTCTGTTGAACTGGGCTAAGAAAACTCTGATGTACCAGGACCGTGACCGGGCTCTGAAGGTCTCGTTCCTGAAGAAATTCAACGACGATGCTCAGATCTCCTGCATCCAGAACCATTACTTCACGATCTTCGGTCGTAATATTAAGTGAGGTGGAGTGATGATACCCAGCAAAGACGAAAACCCGAACGGGTTGTATGCCCGTTACATTCTTAAGAAAACTGATGGCACACCGATTGATGAAGGGGCGGAGTATTTTGTTCTGCGCCTGGACCGTGGGGGCGACGACCCGAAGCACATTGCCGCGTGCCGAAAGGCCATAATGACATACGTCAATGAGATCGAGGGGCATTTGCCGCAATTGGCGGCGGATCTGCGGGACAGGTATAGCGATGAGGTGGAGTGATGAAAGATTTAATTTGCTTTATCCTCGGTCATAAATACAGGCTGGCTCAGAAACTAACTCCGCAGAACCGTCGGGTTGGGTGCATAAGGTGCCACAAGTCATTTGCTATGAGCGATGATGTGCAGACGGTAGTTACTTGGGACGCAGACTTCCATCGGATGTATGAACGTCATGGGATTACAATCGAATACCAGCGGTGGGAATATGACCAGCACACTAAACAAGCCAAGCGATGAGGAGGCCGTGCTGGACCAAAAAGACTGCCAACATGAGGGGCGCTCTTTAGACTGGCATGATTACCTGCAAATAATCCTCAACGAGTACCGGGATAAGCCAGACGATTTCGTGATTTCTCTGGGACATTGGAGCGAGCCCAGGCCAACAATGATTCCAGAGGTTGCGCTGCCGGATTTTCAGGCATTCTTAAGAATGACAGTTGGCGAGTTGAAAGCATTGGAAACAGACAGGGCAGAGTGAGGTAGCCATGGAAATTAAACCAGGAGATATCTGTATAACCATTTCAAATAAAGCAGTTCTGATTATTGATGATGGATCTGATATGAGATCTATTTCGTACATATGGTTAAGTGGATGTTGGCTTGGAGGCGGCGCGCCTAGACCTATGATGTCCAGCGTACTAAGTAAAGACTACGTAGTAAAAGTCGTAGGTAATATATCAGAGAATCTAGGCGAACTAGCTACATTCATAGAAGATAATTTTGCATGAAACTCACACGACAGGAAATGATGCAGTACAAAGATCTCCTGGAGAACCTAGAGCCGGGAGATCAAACGTACACATTTCACTGTAAACAAGGAGATCAGAATGACAGGCTCAACATTAAGTTCGACAGCTCTGGGGAGTACTACCTTTTTCACTGTCTTCATTGTGGTGCTGGCGGTAGGCTTAATTCACGCGCACATTCGGCTACAGCGCGTCTCCAACGCCCTAAAAGATACCCAGAGGGACACGTTTCTAAGTTTGTACGCCTCCCAGAAGATCTTAGGATTGCTGGAGAAACATGGGATGTCCGAGCTACCCACTGGGTTAAGCAGTACGGAATCACAGACGAAGAACTCCTCTGGAACGGGATCGGATACAGCCCCTCCAGAGGACGAGTGATTCTCCCTGTGTACAGAGAGACTGAATTACAGGGCTACCTAGAGAGGAAGATCTTCGACGAAGACCCAGGGCCTAAATACATAGAGCGGAGGAAGCCAGACACACGCCTGTGGAAGTACATAGAGAAAGACTCAGACACAGTAGTTCTCGTCGAGGACTACCTGAGCTGTGTGAAGGTCTCCCGAGTCTATGCGTGTATAGCTCTCCTAGGAGTCCAAGTGAACGATGAGATCTTGAGCACTTGTCTGAAGTACAACCGTGTTGTTATCTTCCTGGACAATGACAACGCTAAGGTGAAATCGAGACAGCTCCAGATCAGAGACCAAGTCCAGCTTCTAGGTAAAGAGGTTCAGGTTATTCAGTCAACAGACCCGAAGAAGCTCTCAGACGACGAATTGAGGTTATCGGAGGATGTATGGACGTAGAACCTGGAGACGTATGTGTACTAAGGGGAGGTATTGTTGGTATTAGACTAGAAAGTGGAGAATTCCTGTTTCTTTCTGACCATGGCGGTAAAGAAGGTCCAGATGTTTCATGTTATGATGGAGACATTGTTGTCGAAAGAGTCCTAGGAAATATCAGTGATAACTTCTTAGCTTTGGAGAAAGCTATTGTAGAGGCTTTCCCAGAATATAATTTAACATTGTGAGGAATTGATGGAACTAACAATCCTAAAGCTTATGTCCTCACGGGACAATTACGAGAGGTACTCAAGATTCCTGAAGCCTGAAGTACTGACAGACAAAGGGGCTCAGGTATTCAAGGATATCGGGGAGTGGTTCGATTCTAACCCGAGCGCTGAAGAGATTAACTACGATGAGTTCTCCTCGTGGTTCTGTGCTGTACAGCATCCGATGTTCAAGCACGAGAAACAAGAAGTCTACAGACAGATCTTCGAGAACTTGAAGGACCACGAGGTCTCTGAAGAAGCTCAGAGTACAATTATTCAGAGCTTCATTCAGAAGGATTACTTAGCACAGATTGCAGAGCTGTGTTATGCTGGGGTAGAGGGCTCTAAGCAAGTGTCGTTGGAGCAAGTCGAGGATCTTATAGAGAAAGGGTACCAAGACACCGGAAAGATTGATGAGCTGGAGTCTTTCGCTGTCCAAGATTCCCTGGAAGAAATTGTCCAGGAACGCTTAGAAGGTATGTCTTATGAATTCCGTCTTGAGGAGCTGAATGTCTCTGTAGGCCACCCGAAGGGACTGATAGTCCTAGGGATGCGTCCTGACGCGGGGAAGACCACGATGCTGGCCTCGGAAGTCACGTACATGGCACCCCAGCTCCCAGAAGAACGTCCTGTGATCTGGCTCAACAATGAGGAGAAAGGCTCTGATGTTAAGTACCGGATCGTGCAGGCTGCTCTCGGTAAGACTGATGATGAGATAGATTCTAACCCTTTAGGGTGTATCCAAGAATACAACCAGAAGATCGGTAAAGACAAGATCGTGGTCTGTGATAACGTGTTCCATCTCCGGGATGCCCAAGCACTGATTAAGAAATACAACCCTGGGCTGGTGGTTATTGACCAGCTCTGGAACATGGGAGGTCTTGAGAGACTCAGTGAGAACGAAGCGTCCCGGCAAGGTCTTCTCTTTAGAGAGGCCCGGAAGCTTGCTAAGGAGTACGGCCCAGTGCTCGTGGCCCACCAGCTCGGACGTGACGCTGAGCAGGTGAAGTACCCGGATATGAATTCTTTTTATCTCTCTGGGACTGCGATCCAGGCCCACGCTGATCTGATCATTACAGTTGGTATGATCAGAGACCCTAATTATATGTACTCACGGTTCCTAGGGATTGTGAAATCTAAGCTTGGCAAAGGCCCCAGGGTCCAGAAAGAACTCCGGCATGGCCAGTTCGAGATCGAGATACAGCCGGAAATCGCTCGGTTCAAAGGTACTTATTAGGAGGTTCTATGTTCAAGAAAGGGCAGGTTTATACCCACAACACGTATGGAAGGCTTATGGTTGCAGCAGTTAGCAGTGATAGGCTGTTGGCAGATGGGGTTTCTTTTGATAGAAAAATGGTTCATCTAACAACTGAAGCTGTAGAAGACGGGAGGCTTGAATTAATCCTTGACGCTGAAGAAGACATGAAGACGTCTGATGATTACCTAGATGAGTTGATCAAAGAGACAGGTATTAAGATTTCAGACGAAGATCTGGGCGACCAGGGGTTGACTATTATAGACGACGAGGGGGGCTTCATTGTATGGCCCGGAAGCGACCAGGGAAAATTTTCTATTAACTCAGTTGGCGTGTATCCAGATAATATAAAGCCTCTGGACGAGCAAATCGTAGCTCTTATGGTCTTGAGGAAACATCTCCGAGGAGAGTTCGATGTCTGAGTTCAAAGGATTCAAGGTCGGTCAAGTCTATAAGGTACATGATAAAACAGGCTCTGGTATTCAAGATAATTATGTTTTTGTAACTGAGGATGATTATGTACACAGCGAGGCTGTTGGTGGTAATGGAGAGGTTTGGGGCGTTCTCAGACACTGGGTAAGGGAAGAGAAGATAGAACTCGTCTTCGACCCCGACGAGACGAGCCAGGACGAGGCTCTCAAGGAGCTTAAGAAAGAATACAGTATATACGATATACCAGGAAACACCCCATTCACAGGAGTACGAGATGATTATACGAAAGTATATTTTGATGTGGAGCATAAGGAAATAATTCACGATGAAAAAGAAAAAGGTCCTTTGGTTTTATGCTCAGTAGATGATTTCGACAAGACTTTAGTGATGATGCTTTGCCTCCGACAGAAGCTTAAAGACGAGGGACATCTATGAGGAAAAAGACCAGAACAAAGATCCGAGTCCTGGACACAGAGACGAACATCAAGAACTCTGGGGAGGACGCAGTCGGAGACCAGGAATCAGCTCCGTGGCACCCAGAGAACAAGATCGTGTACCTAGGGTACAAAGATCAATGGTCTAGTGTTAAGGTACTGAAGCGTGAAAAAGAGCTTCAACACCTTCCGTTCAACGACGTGAAGCTTTTGGTCGGACAGAACCTTAAGTTCGACCTACATTATCTCAGGAATGAGGCTAGAGAGCAAGGCTCTAAAGAGGGAGAGGAATTTGATGAGTTCCTCGTAGAGGGGAGGATATGGGATACGATGTTAGTTGAGTATCTCTTGACTGGACAACGGTCCAAGATGCCGTCTCTTGACACCCTCTCCGAGAAGTACGGCGGTACACTAAAAGACGATAGAATTAAAGAATACTGGAACTCTGGGATAGACACTGAGGATATCCCGGAGGAAGAGATCGTTCCTTATCTGGAGAACGATGTCCTGAACACTGAGACTGTGTTCCAAGCCCAGGCTAAGAAAGCTGCTGAGTACGGTATGGAGCGGCTGGTGATGCTGGAGAACGCCGCTATGATGGCGACAGCAGAGATGGAGTACAACGGGATGTACTTCGACCGTGAGTACGCCTGGAAGATGATTCAAGATCTGTCTCAAGAATCCCAAGAACTAGAAAAAGAACTCCATGAGGTGTTCCAAAGGTACATCACTAAGACGGAAGTGAACATCAACAGCACACAACAACTCTCCTTGGTGCTGTTCGGAGGAGAGTACAAGTACCAAGACCACGTACCTGTACTGAAAGACGGAGAGCCCGTTAGATTCAAGACCGGGAAACGGGCCGGACAGGTCAAGACCAAGAAGCAGGAGTTCACAGAGAGAACACGAGGGCTAGGCATACTCCCAGACCATACGTGGAAGAACAAGAACGGGTGGTACAACACGAACGATGACGTGTTGACAGCGTTAGGTAATAAGCACAGTATAGATTTCCTCGATAAGCTCCTTAGATACCGAGATGTCAGTAAACAATTGAACACGTACTACAAAGGGTGTTATGATCTAGTCTGGCCTGACGGGTGTATCCACCACACATTGAACCACTGTATCACTAAGACTTCACGGCTTAGTTCAACTAAGCCTAACAGTCAGAATTTCACTGGGAAAGACTGATGGCTGAGTTCGATGTTTATATTTTAAAGAAATATAGTAAGGCACTTATGCTTTTAAATGAAGGTTATGTACGGTTTTCTGATTTAAATAACGATAAAGAAGGGTTACGCTATGTTCCTGCAATACCTGTGAGTATGAGCGGGTGTACGTATGTAGGGAATCTAAGAGAAAGGCTAATTAAACTCAACGAGTTAAAAGACGGAGAGTGTTTATATAACCCAGAAGAACCAGCGCCTGGGGACTTGTATCTGGGGAATACAGCTCCTATATTAGTATTACAAAGACCACAAAACGGCACATGCCTTTGCATAAATTCTTTTGAAGATAGTTTAACTATAGCAAACAATCCTACTGGGAGTCATTTTATAGTTCGAAAAGGTTCAGATAGATATCTAGGGAATCTGAACAAGATGTTCAAAGAGTTCGAGAAAGAGTTACTTAATTCATTGGAGGCGTCATGAAAACAGATCTGTACACAGCCGGGGACATTGACATCTTAGTCAAGGAGTACCATAGCAATGGAATTCAGCACCACGAGGTCCACATGGTCTACCAAGGCCGAGTGTTTGTATTAGACGACTTCGTCCAGCCCGCAGAGCAAAAGGTCGGAGACCTTATTTCTCAACTCCAGAACGTGTACCAAGACATCGTTATGAAGAAGCAGCTCCACGACAGGGAGCTGGAGAAAGAAGTGCAAGAGTACTACGAGGAGAGTGGAGATACTGAATGAGTATCAAACGTTGTTTCGTCTCTAGATTCAAAGACGGGTACATCGTAGAAGGAGACCTTGCTCAGATTGAGGTGATTGTACAGGCGTTTCTGTCTGGTGACAAGAAGATGAAGCAGGACGTCTGGGACGGTGTGGATTTCCATGTGAAGCGTTTAGCGTGGAAGTTCAACAAGCCGTACAACGAGATCTGGAATCTGTGCCACGTACAAGAAGATCCTAATTGGATCAAGGAGCGTAAACGTGCGAAGCAGTTCAGTTTCCAGAGATCCTACGGTGCTGGAGCGAAGGCCATCGCTAACAGCACAGGCATGGACGAGCAGGAAGTCAAAGCCTTCATCGAGGCTGAGGACAAGATGTACCCAGGAGTTGTTCAGATGCAAGACGCCTGGGTAGAGGAGGTCCAGAGAAACCGCAAACCATCCCGGAAGAGGACTCTCTCTGGGAAGCCTGCTGGAGTCTCTCACCTAACTTCAATCACAGGAAAACGGTACGTATTTTATGAGGAGGATACCCCAGACTTCATAGCCAAGAAAACCGGGAACGACACAGGCTTTAAACCCACTCAGATTAAGAACTACCCTGTCCAGGGGTTCGCTGGAGAGATCATTAAGATTATCCTTGTTCAACTGTACAGGGAACTCAAGAAAGACCCTGAACTCAAAAATAAAGCGTTACTGATTAACACTGTCCACGACAGTATAGTACTGGATGTACATCCAGAAGCGATCCATAAAACCTGTAAATTAGTACAGGATATCATCGAGGACGGACCTGAGCTTATTCATAGCTGGTTCGGTTTCAAATTCGACCTCCCTATTAAAGGGGAAATTACTTACGGAAGGAACTGGGAGGAGCAGACAGAGTACAAATTCGATTAAATTAGGTTAAGAGAGGGCGTCATGCCTATGTTAGACAGAGACATCATGAAGCTTCTCAGAGACGAGATTAACAGAGGTCTGGGAGCTAAACAGCTCTTGAACTCTGTGTACATGTACGGACGAGTCGACCCAGACACAGGAGATATCCTGATCCCAAAGAAAACTTATGAGGATATAGAGAAATTCTATGCAGACAGAGAGAATTAACGGGAATTCGAGGGAACTTCTATGATTAATTCGGATCCCAATCCTTGGGGCCTGACAGATGATGAAGTTATTTATGTGCTACAGAACGAGCTAGACGAGAGCACCGAGTCGGAGGAGTGGCTACGAAGAATTCTAGTGGTAATCAAGAACTTAGAGGAAATTAATGAAGACCTAACCAGGGCTATAGAAGAGACTGACGACAAAGACTTAGACATAGGAGAGCTTTAATGGAAGTGAAAGGTACTGTAGAGGCTGTGAAGCGTGACCGTAAGGGTTTCAAGCTGGATGACGGGAGTCCTGAGGGGACGTGGTACAACAACGGGCACAAGGAACTCCCCGGTGATGTCCAGCGAGGGGTTGAAGTTCAAGTAGAAGTTAAAGATGGTAAGTGGTGGCAGAAAGTCGAAGTCACTGGAGGTAATCCCAAACCTCCTCAAGGACAATCCCGAGGTAACGGAGCGTCTGCTCCGGCTCAAGACCTCCCGAAGCATTACTTCGTAGCGAAGGGGTACGCTAATCTCCGTAAGGAGTTCCCCCTGAAGCACGACCACCCTGATATTGCTATCATCCGTCAGAACGCTCTGACGAACGCTAACGCCCTCGTGGCGTCACAAGGGCTCCAGGACATGGACCCGCAGCAAGTGATCGCTATCGCCCGCGAGTTCGAGGCGTACACCACAGGGCAGATGGACTCCCAGATCATTAGTGATGCTTTTAACCCGGAGGAATAGAATGAGTGATACAGCAAGTACTGTAAAATTCCCGCGCGGGCGGATGCCGAAAGAGACTAAAGAGGTCCTGGAGGCTGACAACGGAGTCACGAAGGAAATGCTCGTGTGCCTCAGACACGGCCTGTGGCTGAAGGAGTTCCCGACTGACAGTCTAGATGACGCACAGTGCCAGGGCTGTCTCCAAGAGGCCGTCATGGACGCGATGCAGGACTCTGACGTACCTTGGGTCCAGTGAGGTCCCTGCCCTCGTAGCTTAACTGGAGAAAGCAAGAGATTTCTACTCTCTAGACTGGGGGTTCGAATCCCTCCGAGGGCTCCAAGCAATGGCGTGAAGCTGGCAACCAAAAACCAACCGAGGCAGATGGCGACTGCCTGCGTAGCGAAACAAACGTAAAGCCCGGTTAGGATTCCGGGTGGCTGCTGGCCAGTGGATCGCCACCATTTATGGGGCTGCCATCAATGACGAGTAAAGCGTGAATACCGTCCTAGGCACCGGGAAGACACGGGTCCGAGATGTCAGCCCCACCTTTCTCGGGGCCGGAGCAGGCAGTTTTCGGGAATGCTCGAAGGCTGTGTTCTAGACGCTGCTCTGGTCCCTCTTTTCTAGGAGGTTATATGCTAACATTCACATCGTTCTTGGTTATTGTTCTCGTGGTACAGGCGTTCTGTGCTGTCGCTCTGAATCGTAAGATGCACCTGAAGACCCCTAAGAGTTTCCTGAAGAAACTTGAGTATTTCTCATTTTACCACGCCCTGAACCGACTCTGATGACTACTCTCATCGACGCTGACAGCATTATCTGGCAAGCGTGCTCTCTGTGTGAAGGGGTGTACTACGAAGTCCCTGAGCACGGAGAGTTCACGTACAAAAAGGAAGCCAAAGAATACTGCGATCAGTTCCAGATCTCTAAGGACGAGATCCAGAAAAAGAAAGACCCGGAAAACATCAGTCACTGCTTTCATCTTCTGAAGCTGACTCTTGACGGGATCATCGCTGTTTGTGGTCAGGACTACAAGGTGTACCTCTCTGGGGACGAGAACTTCCGGTACGAGATCTACCCAGAGTACAAAGCTAACCGCCCCGCAGAGAAGCCTGTGTATTTCCAAGAAGCCAGGAGTTACATAGAGAAAAGGTACAACGCTGAAGTAGTACACGGGATTGAGGCAGACGACGCTGTGGCGATGGACTACCTTCCCGGAGATATCATAGCCTCAATTGACAAGGATCTAGACCAGCTCCCAGGAACTCATTACAATTACCGCAAGAAAGAGTTCTACGAGATAACCCCAGATGAGGCAGCGTTTAATTTCTATCTCAGCCTTCTGACTGGGGACAATGGAGATAATATCCCGGGTTTACCCGGTATAGGGAAATCTCGTGGGACTGCTCTACTACAGGGAGTCCAGACAGACCAGATGTACGACGTGTGTCTAGAGGCGTACAGAGTTAAGGGCCTGTACGAAGAGACGATGCTCAGGAACGCTCGACTCTTGTACCTTAAAAGATCTAACAATGATGAATTCTCAAGAGATAGTTTCGATGTATAAATCAGAATGTGTAGGTAAGGGCGGGATCAGAGCGCGAGTCGTGGCGGACAGCGTGGCTAACGACACGAGACTATGCACTCTAGAGCTCCGGTTNNTGCACTCTAGAGCTCCGGTTCCACAGATTCATCCTCCCTGAATTCAACACGCACAGGATGTTCTCGCGTAACGCCGCGTCTTCCCGTGCTATCCCAGTCTCTAAGGTTATCGAGCAGGTAGAGACCGACCCTGCTATGCCTATTCACTGGGGGAAGAACCAGCCTGGAATGCAGGCCAAGGAAGAAGTTGATGATGTAGACCAGTGTATTAAATGGTGGTACATGGATTCTGGAGAGATGGCAGTGTCTGCCCATGGATACTCTGAAGCTGGAGTACATAAGCAAGTAGTAAACCGTCTCCTGGAACCTTTCCAGTTCGTCTCTGTTGTGGTCACAGCTACTGAGTTCGAGAACTTTTTCAAACTCCGTCTACATCCTGACGCACAGCCTGAGATCCATGAACTCGCCCGGTGCATGAAAGAGGCGATGGACTCTTCAGAGCCAGAGTTTCTGGAGCCTGGGTTCTACGACTCTGTCCACGCCCCTTATATCAATATCTGGGACTTCACTGTAGACCATTCTGGAGGGAGCTTCATAGACTGGGGCCGAGCTATTAAATGCTCTGTAGCCCGGTGTGCTCGGGTCTCGTATCTTAACCACGATAACACAGCTCCAGACCAGGAGAAAGACGTGAAGCTCCACGACCGCCTCTTAGAGGCTGGGCATATGAGTCCCTTTGAGCACGTCGCCCGCCCTATGAAGCTAGAAGTAAATAGGAAAGCAGATTCAGTCACCCCGTGGGAGCCTGGATTGACCCATATGGACCGGTATGGTCAGTACTGGTCAGGGAACTTCAGGGCCTGGGTACAGTACAGGAATCTCCTATGACAGAGAAACTGAAGCAGAGCGAGATCAAGGCCCTCAGAGAACAGAAGCTCTATGAGCAGAACTCTGTATGTCCTCTGTGTGGGACTGAGATCCTCCCTGAGGAGGCCGTGCTGGACCACTGCCACGACTCAGGGCACGTCAGAATGGTCCTCCACAGAGCCTGTAACGCCGCTGAAGGGCGGATACTGAATTGGGTTAGACGATCCAGAGCCATAGACACGAAGAAATTCCTGTTTAATATCATTTCTTATATTTCCGAGGACTGGTCCCATAACCCGGTACACCCTAATTACAGAACCCCGAAGGAGAAAGAAATCCAGAAATTGAAACGCAAGAAAAAGAAACTGAAGACTAAGAAAGCTAAGGTTAGAGTCCAGAAGCAGATAGAGGATCTAGAGGATGAAAGAGAAGAAGTTCATGAACAAACGGGAGTGGTTAAATAGACCAGACCACTACGACTCTGGGGCTGTGCATACTAAGGTGTATGCTGATGGTTTAAACGTAGATGCTGAAGTATGTATCTGGGACTGCTCTAGAAAAATTACTTTAAATTTCAGGTGTGACGAGAAAGATGTCAAAGAAAGGGCTGAGAAATTAAATAAGCTAATTTCCCATTTAACAGAGATGCGAGATGCAATGGGAAAGGCTTACGAGTACCATCTAGAGGTGAAAGATGACTCCGAAGACGATTACTAAAAGCATTTCGCCGAAGGCGATAGCTGATTTAGAGGACCGAATCCAGGAGGAACTTTTATTGTCAGAAGTAACTCAAAAGACTAAACTACACAAGATTCTTTGGGAATTCTACGACCAGCACAGCACTGGAGAACTGAATGACGACGTACCGGAGAAGCTCCAGCTCACTGCCGGAGACAGACATGGCTGATATGTACGGATGCTACTCGTGCGGCACGATTAACGGGACGTTTGAGGAACATTTAGATGGAACTGTGACGTGTGGTACGTGCGGAGAAGACACTGTAATTACCTTCGAGCAAGCTTTAGGAATACTTCTGTACCTCTCAGAGATAGGTGTCTTCGAGAAAGCCAGTATTGAAGAAATAGAACTATTCCACGAATAGAGGCCTATATGGCTGAATGTATTCACAGAGAGCCTGTGATCTATGTCTGGGATATAG
>JABAHQ010004612.1_pt4 | contig 23517 bp, 14 predicted proteins | sample 7062091 | NCBI WGS metagenome assembly JABAHQ01 (sample SAMN14534359, study PRJNA622989) | marine sediment metagenome | biome: marine biome [ENVO:00000428]; feature: marine pelagic biome [ENVO:01000023]; material: deep marine sediment [ENVO:00002113] | place: India: Gulf of Kutch | collected...
CCTTTCAAGTTAGTGGAAGCAACGGACCAACACGTACTTTTGCAGAGCAACCCCAGATACTATCGTAAACCAGCTCAAATTGAGCAAATTGAATTTAAGTTTTATCCTGATCTTGAGACCCTGGCTCAGGCTTTTGAAGCACAAGAAATCGAAGGCCTTGGGCGTATCTCGGCCGACATGTTGCATGAATTGCAAACCCAAACAAATTTACAATTTTTCAGCGCCCCACTTCCTCGTTATGCTGTTGTCTACTTTAATCTACGTCAGGCGGAGACTTTGTCCTTTTTTCAGGAGCAAGCTGTTCGCCAGGCCCTTCTAAAATCGTTAGACCGTCAAGCTCTGATAGATAATATTTTAGATGGTCAAGCCATTGTGGCTACGGGCCCTATTTTGCCCTGGAGTTGGGCTTATAACCCTAATCAGGTTTATCCCCGTTACGATCCTGCTGAGGCTGCTGCCTTGTTAGATGGCGTTGGTTGGTCAGATACCGATGGCGATGGAATTCGAGAACGGGAAGGACAACTGTTAAAATTTACGTTATTGACCAGTGATGACCCCACTCGACTTTCCGTAGCTAATTACTTAGCCCAACAATGGCGAAACGTGGATATCGATGTTCAGGTGGAGGCGATTGAGGAGGACCTCTCGCAACGTTTGGAGAACGGTCAATTTGAAGCAGCTTTAGTATCAGTTCAACTGGTTGGTGATCCTGATCCTTATCCTTATTGGCATCAAACCCAAATTGAGGGAGGACAAAACTTTGCTGGTTGGGATGATGTGGCTGCTTCCCAAATGCTTGAACAGGGTAGAACCACGGTTGATCGAAATGAACGGGTAAAATATTACTATGAATTCCAAAATTACTTCGCTGAGCAAATACCGGCTATAATTCTCTATTATCCGGTCTATACCTATGTGATCAGAGATACGGTAAAAAATGTTCAGCTTGCGGCGCTAAGCGATCTTAGTGACCGTTTCAGTAATGTCCGGGATTGGTATTTGCTAACTCGACGGGTCATTGAAACCGAAACCGATCAACGTTTGGATAATCTTAATTAGCCTTTTCGCTAAATGAAGAGCCACTACACTTCTGCCAACTTAGATAAAACTCCTTATCCGCCCAGGCGGTTGAGGCTCCATGATTTTATGGTAGCCCGAAACCGCATCGCGTCTTACGTTCAACATACGCCCCTCAGGCATAGTAAATTCTTGAGCCGGGTCAGTGGCGCTGATGTTTGGCTTAAGTTAGAGTCGCTTCAGCCTACGGGTAGTTTCAAGGTCAGGGGAGCTTTGAACAAACTTATGATGCTCTCTGAGGCGGAAAAATCTAAAGGTGTGGTGACGGCCAGTGCGGGGAATCATGGTTTAGGTCTGGCTTACGCCGCCGAAACCTTAGGCTTTGCAGGAATGACTATTTTTATTCCTCAGACTGCCCCTAAAGCTAAGGTAGAGAAACTGCAACGTTACACCGTTACCTTGCACCAAACAGGCCAAAGTTATGAAGAGGCTCATCAGGCCGCTGAATCATTTGCGACTCAAACAGGGGCGCAGTATCTATCTGCTTATGATGATGTTGATGTGGTGATGGGGCAGGGGACATGTGGCCTTGAAATTTTGTTGGACTTACCACGAGCAGATATGATTTTGGTTCCAACAGGTGGCGGTGGATTGTTGAGCGGGATCGCTTTGGTGGCTAAGGCGATTAATCCTCTCATCAAAATTATCGGCCTGCAGCCTGAAGCATCACCCTCGGCCAAACTGTCTCTTGAGCAGAAGTATCCTCTAGACCCATACGACCATGAACCGACGATTGCCGATGGCCTGGCGGGGGGGTTTGGCGCTGTTCCCTTTTATTTGGCCAGTACCTTAGTGGAGCAAATTTTGCTTTATAGCGAGGCAGATATTCGACAAGCTGTCTTTACCTTAGTACATCAAGAGCAGCTAATTGTTGAAGCGTCTGGGGCTATTGCCATTGCCCCTTTGTTGCAAAACTCGGCTTTATTTGAGGGGCAGACGGTTGTATGTGTTTTAACCGGCGCAAATATAGATGCTGCGTTATTATATGAGATCTTACATCATCATTATCGCTGATGGCCCAATTTATTGAGCAACCCCATCACTCAGCAGGCGTTGAAACGTCTTTCCACGTTCGTTATGCCGAAACAGACGCCATGGGGATTGTCCACCACGCCAATTATATTGTCTGGTTTGAGGAGGCGCGTAGTGCATTTATGCGGGTTCAGGGGACCAGTTACACTGCTTTCGAGGCTGATGGCGTGGCGCTGGCCGTTTCTGAGGTGAAGGCTCGCTATTTGCTGCCGGCGCGTTATGATCGCCTGATCACCGTTCGTTGTTGGCTAGATAACCTGCAAAGCCGAAAATTACGCTTTGCCTATGCTGTTCTGGATGCGGAGTCAGACGAGTTATTGGCAACAGGCTATACTGAGCATATCTGTATCACGCCCGATGGTAAGGTGACCCGTATTCCCAAGAAGTGGCAAGATCGGCTTAGTAAAGCTATAGCAAGTGCAAGTTGATGACCTTGTTGGCTTGACAAAAAAGAGCTTGTAAGTCTATACTTCTGTATAGTTTGTCTATTAGCACTGCTACCAGACTACGACGAATTAAGTCATTCTGAGCGACCAATGGGAGCGAAGAATCTCCGCTTTCGTCTGAGAATTTTGAATGCCGACGGGAGATTCTTCGGACTTTGCTCCTCGGAAGACAAAGTCTCATTGTAGTATTAGATGCAACCCAATAAGCCTCAGGAGGAGCGTCAATGGAGAGGCCATGGTTTTCCCAATATGATCCGGGCGTGCCAACAAGCATAGATTTCCCAGATATACCCCTCGATCAGTTATTGAGCAATACCGCTCGAAAATATCCCAACAGCACTGCCCTTATCTTTTTTAACAAAAAAATTACCTACGCCGAATTAAATAGATTGGCGGACCAATTCGCTTCCGCGCTGCAAAAGGATGGTTTTCAAAAAGGGGACCGCATTGCTATTTACATGCCTAACTGCCCGCAGTTTGTCATTGCCTATTTCGGTGCTTTGCGGGCTGGCGGGATCGTTGTCCCCAGCAATCCTCTTTATGTCCCCAGAGAAATTGAGCATCAAATTAAAGACTCCGGAGCTACTTACGCCGTTGTCTTAAGTTTGCTGTACCCTCGGTTGAAGAAAGTCCGAAGCGGTTTGAGTCTAAAGAAAGTCATGGTCACCAACATTAAAGAATATTTTCCCGGTTTGTTGAAGATTCTTTTCACTTTAGTCAAAGAAAATAAACCCGATCGAAATGGCGAAACGCATCGGGTTGATATTTCCGGCGATGCTGATACGGTTTGGTTTCAAGATTTTTTGCATACAGGTTCGGGCCAGCCTGCGCCAGTTCAGATTGCTTCAAAAGATACGGCTGTTTTGATGTATACCGGCGGTACAACCGGTGTGCCTAAGGGGGCAGAACTAACCCACAAGAACTTGGTTGCCAATGCTATGCAGGCTTCTGCCTGGATTACGGATTCCGTCGAAGGGCAAAGTGTGATGATGACTGCTTTGCCACTAACCCATAGTTACTCCATGACCGTTTCGCAAAATAATGCGATTTTGAACGGCTTTGCCCAGGTCATTATTCCCAACCCCCGCGATTTGAACGATGTTCTCAAGAATCTCGTCAAGTATAAGGTAGAGTATTTTCCAGGTGTACCGACGCTGTATGTTGCGATCAACAACCACCCGGATGTCAAAGCCGGGAAATATGATCTAACCTCTATCAAGTCTTGTATAAGTGGTGCGGCTGGGTTGCCCTCGGAGGTGCAAAAGGAATTTATGCGCATTACCGGGGGAAAATTATTGGAGGGATATGGGTTGAGTGAAGCTTCTCCTGTGGTCTGTGCGAATCCGGTTAGCACAGGTGGCCGAATCGGTTATATTGGCGTTCCTATTCCAGAAACGGATGTGAAGGTCGTTGATGTGGAAACCGGCACTAAAGTTATGCCAGTTGGTGAAGCGGGCGAAATTTGTGTTAAAGGACCCCAGGTCATGAAAGGCTATTGGAACATGCCAACGGAGAGTGCTAACGTTCTGCGGGCCGATGAGCATGGTGATGTCTGGCTCTACACCGGCGATATTGGCTTTATGGATGAAAAAGGCTACTTCAAGATAGTAGACCGTAAGAAGGATATGATAATTGCGGGAGGCTTCAATATTTATCCCAACGAAGTGGAGGAAGTTCTCTACCAACATCCGACTGTTATGGAAGCGGCTGTGATTGGTGTGCCTGATGAACGTCGGGGAGAAGTGGTTAAGGCTTTCGTTATCCCAAGGGAGGGGCAGTCTATAACTGAAGAGGAGCTACGGACCTGGTGCAAAAGCGAGATGCGGGCTTATATGGTACCCAGGCACATTGAATTTCGCTCCGAACTGCCCAAGACAATGGTCGGCAAAATTTTGCGCCGAGAGCTAAAAGATGAGGAAATGAAAAAGATATCTCAAGCCACTAATTGAGAAATCTGACATGTTCATTGGCTAACGAAATAGGTTTACAATTACAATTTACCACCCTACGCTAGCCACGGGAGTGAAACGTGAAACGTGAAACGTGAAGAATTTTACGCCGCAAAGCCTCACGTTTCATCCTTCACGTTTCACGGCGTTGTTAGGGCGGACGACTAAATTTGTAAAGCAGTTTTTTAAGCGATGAACCATGCCTGATTGACTAAATATTTTAGACCGGTACGGGTTCTGGCGTTGAAGTCTTTTCTGAGGGTGGTTCTACAAATATAGCCGCGAATTGTTCCGCTTCCAGGGTCTCTTCCTCAAGTAATCGTTTGGCAATCTCATCCAATTTATGGCGATACGAGGTCAAGATGTTTTTGGCCATCTTGTAGGCTTCAGAGACCAACTGTTTCACTTCTGCATCAATTTCTTCAGCGGTTTCATCACTGTAGTTACGTTGATCGCTCAGTTCCCGGCCTAAGAAGACCAGTTCTTCTTTTTCACCATAGGTGACGGGGCCAAGCTTTTCGCTCATGCCATAGCGGGTTATCATAGCGCGGGCAGTATTGGTCACTGATTGCAAGTCCCCACTGGCCCCGGTGGTAATATCTCCGAAAACAATCTCCTCTGCTACGCGCCCGCCAAGCGCAATCGCCAGTTGAGCTTTGAGATAACCAATCGTTAATATCGTATTGTCGTCTTCAGGTAAGAACCAGGTTACGCCGCCCGCCATTCCTCTGGGAATGATAGTCACCTTTTGGACTGGGTCTCCCTCTTCAACAATATGACCCACGAGAGCGTGACCCGCTTCATGATAGGCCACGACCTTCTTCTCTCGCTCGGGCACAACGCGGCTGCGGCGTTCCGGGCCCAATCTAATCTTTTCAATAGCTTCGTCTAATTCTTTAATTGTAATTTCTTTCTTATTCTTGCGGGCCGCTAAGATAGCAGATTCATTGACTAGATTTTCCAGATCAGCCCCGACAAAGCCGATGGTTCGTTTAGCCAGTGAGTCTCGATCAACCGCTTCGGCTATCGGCTTGCCACGCATGTGCACGTCGAGAATTTTACGGCGACCGACCCAATCCGGCCTGTCCAAAACGATCCGCCGATCAAATCGTCCGGGGCGCAAGAGGGCTGGGTCCAAAATATCGGGACGGTTTGTGGCGGCAACGACAATCACGTTGGTATCCGTATCAAAACCATCCATCTCGACCAGGATCTGGTTCAATGTTTGTTCTCGCTCATCATGGGAGCCGCCCAAGCCAGCGCCACGATGTCGTCCAACAGCATCGATCTCGTCTACAAAAACGATGCAGGGACTATTCCGCTTAGCCTGATCGAAAAGGTCTCGAACGCGACTGGCCCCCACGCCGACGAACATTTCGACAAATTCGGAGCCGGAAATGCTGAAAAAGGGAACACCCGCTTCCCCTGACACGGCTTTGGCCAGGAGGGTTTTACCACAGCCGGGTGGACCAACCATCAATACCCCCTTGGGAATACGGGCCCCAAGTGAGATGAATTTTTCAGGTTCGCGGAGAAAATCAACCACCTCACTTAACTCTTCTTTAGACTCATCTGCGCCGGCCACATCGTTGAAGGTAACGGTGGGTTTATCTCCGGTAAACATCTTGGCTTTGCTTCTGCCGAAACTCATCGCCTGGCTATTTGAGCCTTGAGCCTGCCGGAGCATAAAGAACAACAACCCCCCGAAGATCAGCAACGGAAGAACGGTGATCCCGAGCGCCAGCCAATTGCCCCAGGGGTTTTTGGGCTCTACAGTAATGTCTATTTCAGATAAAGTTTCTTCTGACACGCCTAAACTGCTCATGGTATCGAAGAAGCTGACCCCGGGTTCTTTTCTAGACCGGTCTTCAGTCTGGTTGATGTATTCGATAATAAGGGTGCCATCCTCTTGGATGGTAATGGCTTCGACCTGCCCATTTTTGATTTGAGTTGCCAGGTCACTGATGTCAAGTTGTTCTTGTGGCGCTTGGTTACTAAAGACGCTTAAGACCAGAGCGGCCACGGCGGCAACAATTAGTAAGTATACAAAACTATTCTTCACAAAACCCGAACGCACTTACGCCTCCGCCTATTCATTGAGATTTGGTTGAAAAATCGATCCTCAGAAAAAGGTGTGGCTATCATATTTGAATGATCCTATTCGTTTAACTTGAAAACAAGCTTCCTTTTGCAGAAATATTATAGCTGCAAGAAGATGAAATAGCCAATATCCTATTAATATATAGTATTAAATTTACACGAAACCTCCCGCAAAATCAAAGTTAACCACCACTTCGGCTGGCCGCTGAAGGAAGCTTGGAGATATTTTGCTCCTGGTTAGAGGGAAGATGGACGGTTATATCCTGGCTGCTGGGGATATCTGGGGCCACTGAACGGCGAAATACGGAAAAAGTCTCAGGTATGAGCAAAGGTTCATACCCTCTTATAGCCACCTTTATTAAGCTGGGCTCAGTCAAAATGTTTTGAATATCGGTTTCGCTGAGATCATACCAACTGTGTATATACCCCGGCTCTAATCCTAAAGTTGAGCGAGGAGAGGGCAGGTGAACGGGTGGCCTTTGGGCGATGTAAACACGGTAAACCTGTGTCCATAAAGGTACTAACCCCAGAACGGCGATAATCGCTAAAATGCCTAATAATATAGTCAGCCAATCGAGCGGATGTCCTTGGGGGGGGGGGGTTGACATGCTGGGTTGAAAGTGGGTATACCCATCAATTGACTGTTTGAGTTGCAGCAAGGCTTGTTTTAGCTGATCGGCGGTGTGAAATCGTTCACCGGGGTTTTTCATCAGCGTTTTGTAAACAATAGTTTCAAGGGCGGCCGGGGTGCGAGTTGTGTAATGTGAAAGGGGAGACGGATGCTCGTAGAGTTGCTTGCGTGCTACTTCCTGGTCCGTCTCACCGACAAAAGGCACAGTCCCGGTTAGCATTTCGTACAGAATGATGCCAATAGCGTACACATCTGTGGCGGGTAGAACCCGATCACCGGCCGCTTGCTCTGGGGCGAAATAGGCCGGCGTACCCCACACCAACTCGCCATCATCCATAGCCGATTCACCCAAAGCGCGGGCCAGGCCGAAATCGGTCACCTTGGCTTGATTTTCTGGGGAAATCATAATGTTACCCGGCTTCAAATCCCCGTGAACAATGCCCCGCCGGTGGGCTAATCCAACCGCGTTACAAATTTGAATGCCATAATCAATCGTCTGAGGTACTGAAAGCAAACCTCTATCCATAATCGTCCGCAGGTTGTCACCGGGCACATATTCCATCACAATATACGGACGATGGTGATCTTGTCCAAAATCATATACGGAAACAACGTTGCTGCTGTTTAATGAAGCGGCATTTTGAGCCTCCCGGTGAAAGCGAACCAAAAACGTTGGATCAGAGATATATTGTTCTCGCAACAACTTTACCGCCACCATGCGACCCAAAGCTAAATCTTGAGCCAGGTAGACTTCCGCTAAACCGCCCTCGCCCAGCGTACGATTTAGTTGGTAGCGATCATTGAAGATAACAGGAAGTTGCATAGCTAACCCCAACCCCACTGATAGAAATACGTATTTCGCCAAAAATTTTCCCGTATACATTTTACTTCATAAAAACGTACACAACAAACAGACGTTTGTTACATGGGGGTATTGCTCTACCTATCAAGCGCCTGGCGACGCATTGTAAAAAGCCTCCTGGGTATTCTGAGGTGTCCTCAGGTGTCCCAGGAGGCTCTTTGGTATATCAATCTATGTTGGTCATCGCAACGCCCACAAGGGGCTAGGCTACACGTGGTTGGTCATCGCAACGCCCACAAGGGGCTAGGCCACACGTGGTTGGTCATCGCAATGCCCACAAGGGGCTAGGCCACACGCGGTTGGTCATCGCAACGCCCACAAGGGGCTAGGCTACACGCGTTTGACTCATTTGAAACACACTCTCTTCATTTTCATTATTGGTCAGCCAGATTAGTTGCTGGGTAACGCGTCCAGTAATTCCAGGGCTTGCAAAAGTTGAGCGTCTTCGCTATTTAGAAGCTCAGGGATGGTCAAATCCTCTACTTGCGCCGGAGCGAGCAAATTAGCGCCGAGGGGCAAGTCGACAGTTACATCGGGCTCGATGCCTTGCTTACGGATGAGACGACCGTCAGCCGTTAGCCACTGGCTGGTGCCCAACATCAACAGTGAACCATCCTCCAACTGAAATGGCTGCAGGACTGTGCCGGTACCGAAGGTGGTTTCACCCACGACCAGACCTCGCTCGTGATCCTGGATCGCCCCGGCGAAAATCTCCGCCGAGCTGGCCGAGCCGCGGTTGGCCAGCACGACCAGCGGAATATCAGGGGCCAGGCCGCCCTTCTTGACGGCAAAAGCGCGACGATGGCCCTGGGCGTCCTCTTGCTGTAGCACATTGCCCTGGCTCAAAAATTGGCTGGTGACGTTAATTGCCTGCTCTAACAGCCCTCCTGGATTGTTGCGCACATCCAGGATTAAGCTAGTTGCTCCGGCCGCCTTGGCCTCACGAATGGTTTCCTTCATCGTATCATTCGCGTTGGCGCTGAAACGATTTAGACGGATCAAGGCCACGTTTGTGCCGGGGATCATAGCCCAGGTGGTTGTGGGCACTTCGATCTCGCCGCGGATGATTGGAACTTCCAAGCTGGTATCCTCACCTTCGCGCAACAGGGTTAAAACCACCTCGGTCCCCTCTGGCCCGCGAATCACGTCCACGATTTCGCGCAGAGACCACGAGGTAACGTCCTGGCCATCAACCTCAATGATGATGTCCCCGGCTTTGACCCCCGACTGGTCCGCCGGTGAACCGTCAAAGGGGGTGACAATGATGGGCAGACCATTTTCCACGCCCAGGGTAGCCCCAATGCCAAAGAATTTACCCGAAATATCTGTCTGCTGGCGCTTCGCATCTTCAGGTGTTAAAAAGGCCGTGTGTCCTTCGTCGCCTAAGGCAGCCAGCATGCCTCTGATGGCGCCGTAGGTGAGGTTGGTCGGGTCTAAAACGTCGCGGTCCACAAAGCGACGCTGCACCAGATCCCAGGCCTGCCAAAAGATGCGGAACTCGGTTGGCTGGTCGGTCGCCTGGGCCACGCTCGGCCCGACCAGCAGACCGGAACCCCCAAAGGCGACGCCGACGCCAAAAACAATTGACGTAAACAGAAAGATACCGAAAGCAATTACTAGAATTTTGATCAAACGTTTCATAATCTAAATTCACCTATCTTATCGGTTTTAGTGATTATCTTCAGTTCAGGGACGACTAGCCGTCGTCTCAATCAATTGTATGGCCGGAGGATTAATCTGTTCTGAGAATAAGTTAAGCTGATCATTAAATTTTCAAGGGGATATGATATTTGTCGCTATGGTTGGATAACCCTTTTGGATTAAAATAAAAAAGCTCTTTAGGAATCCAGGGAGTTGACGCCGAGATTGTGCCGGATATGTATCCGGCACGGGCCCTGAACGGACTTAAGTCCACAGATAGGGGTTACAGATGAATATCTGTAACCATCTCAGTATCCATTATTTGTCAACCCCCTGAGATCCTTTTTATTTTTTTTGGCGCTCCTGGCGGCTTGGCGAGAGATTCTTAGTTTTTCCACTAGAGTCTTTTTTCTCTCCGCTGGCCTGGGGGGCAGCGGAGAGAAAGTGTCGTCTAAGCCTTTCCCCTTTCAGGGCGATGGTTTTCAGTCTCGCCCCCCCTACTCCTCAAGAACATTCCCGTCTTTATCAACCACCACCACCGGCTCAAACTCAGTCAATTGCGGTTCAACCACCTCGGCGTCGCCGACGACGACAATAATCGGCTGTTCGGAGTCAATATAGGTAGCCGCAGCAGTCTGAACGTCTTCGGCGGTCACTTGAGATATGCTTTGTAAGTAAGTGTTTAACTCCTCAAGAGGTATTCCGGTTAAATAACGAAAGGCAAGCTGGCGGGCGAAATCGGCCGGATCCTCGATAGACAGGGCGAAGTTGCCGATCAACCGGCCTTTGGCATCTTGTAATTCTTGCTCTGAAATGGCTTCTGTGCGAATGGCCTCCAGTTCCTGGAGGATTTCACGGATGGCGTCGCCGGCGTTTTCCTGGTTGACGTCGGAAATAACCCGGAATGAGCCGGTATCGTTGGGGCGGGCGAAGCGGCTGGAGACGCCGTACGTATAGCCCTTATCCTCGCGTAAGTTGGTAAATAGACGCGAGGAAGCGCCGCCGCCGAGAACGGTGTTGACCACTGTCAGCGCATAACGATCGGGGTTGCGGGCGTCAATGGCCAGGTTGCCCACCTGAATCGTGGCCTGCTCGGAGTCGGGACGGTCAACCAGGTAGATAACCGAAGTATCGCCCGTCTCAGCCTGGGGATAATTCAAGTAATCGGGCACGTCGCCCCGCTTCCAGGTCCCGAAAACCCGCTCGACCAGAGTCCGCGCTTCTTCTAAGGTCGTATCACCCACGATCACCAATAGGGCATTATTGGGCTTGAAGTAAGTTTTATAAAAGTCGACCACATCATCCCGGGTCAAGTTTTCAACTGTTTCTGTACTGGTGTAAAAGCCGTAGGGATGATCACCAAAGGCGACCCGGCCAAATTGCCGGTTGGCCAGGGTACCGGGCTCAACCTCAGACTGCTGTAAGAAGGTCAAAGTCTGAGCTTTGGCCAGATCAAACTCCTCTTGGGGGAAATTACTGAAGCGGGCCAGGTGGGCCAGTAGGTGAAAGGCCAAGCGGGTATCCGTCGTGGGCGCCTCGGCTGAGAGGGAGACCCACTCTAACCCCGCTCGGGCGCTGACTGAGCCACCGACAGACTCGATGGTTTCGGCGATTTGGGCTGCGGTCAGCAGACGGGTCCCTTTGGTCAGCAAATCGGCCATCAAATCGGCCACCCCCTGTTTGTCGGCCGGGGCGGCGGGATTAGAGCCCCCGACAAACAGTTGCAGATTGACCTGGGGCACCTCGTGCTGCTCGACAAAGATCACCTCCAGTCCGTTATCGAGGGCAAAGGTTTCAAAGGGGGGAAAATTGCTCTCGCCGACGGGCAACGAGGCGGGTACTTCGGTCCGGCTGACAACGCCTTCGGGCAGGTCCGCCAGGAGCTGATCGAGCTGCTCCGTCTCGAAGGCGAATACGTCTGGGCCGGTTTGAGGCACAAACTCGACCTCAACCGGCTCAACCAGCCAGCCGGGATACTCGGCCAAAACCGCCTCCCCTTCTGGCAAAGTGGTCAGAGTGTTGAGCGGTCGATCGCACAGGTAGGTCTGGGCGGCCCGCTGGATATCGTCCAAAGTGACGGCCTCATATTGGGCCAACTCAGCGGCGATAGCGTTTGGGTCGTCGAAGGTGAAGACGGCGTCCTGAAGCCACTCCGCCGTATTCAGCGCCGAGTCCCGAAACGAACTAATGGCCCTGACCAGGACCCGCCTTTTGACCCGGGCCAGTTCGTCTTCGGTGACCCCGTTGGCAATCACCTCGTCAAACTCAGCCCGAATCAACTCCTGAGCAGACTCAACACTGTCGCCGGCGTTGGGGATAATGCCGCTGAAAAGGATGCTGGCCCCCCGATAATCTTGCAAGCCGGCGAAGGCAGCGGCAGCTTCACCCTGACGGACAATATTTTGTTCAAAACGGCTGCTGTTGCCACTGCCCAGAATATCGGCCAGCAGGCTCAGGGCGTAGAAATCGGGCGTACCTCGTGGTGGCCCGACGATGGTGGCGGTGAAGCGCGGGAGTTCGACCTGGGGGTCGATCAAGGTTTCTTCGTAGCCAATCTGGCAGCCGCTGAGGGGGTCGGTGCGCAAAATGGGAAAGGTGTCGGGGAGGGGATATTGTTCCAGGATGGGGACCACCGGTTCCCCGGCCGGAATATCGCCGAAGTAGGCCTGGACTAAGGCTTGGGTCAGTTCAACATCAATGTCGCCAACAATCGCCAGGGTGGCGTTATTGGGCCGGTAATAGGTGCCAAAAAAGGCTTGCACCTCCGGCAGGGTGGCGGCTTGTAGATCTTCCACGCTACCGATGACCGAGCGCTCATAGGGTACATAACCCTGGAAGGGTAGGGTAAACATGCGGCGGCTCGAAGCGCCGTAGGGCCGGTTGGCCACGCGCTGATTGAATTCCTCAATGACCACCTGGCGCTGGGTTTCAAACGCTTCTTGGGTGACGCCCAAAGAGGCCATGCGATCGCTTTCCATCCATAACACCCGGGGCAGTTCGTTCGCCGGAGCTACCTCCCAATAGACCGTTTGATCATTGGCCGTATAGGCGTTGGCATTGGCCCCAACGGCTTGCAAAAGGGCGAAATATTGGTCGTTGTCGATATTCGCCGAACCCTCAAACATCATATGTTCAAAGAGGTGAGCGAAGCCGGAGCGGCCCTGGGGATCATTGGCCCCGCCGACGCGATACCAAATGTCAACCGCCACCACGGGCGCAGAGTGGTCTTCCGCCAAAATCACCCGCAGGCCGTTGGGCAGGGTATAATCGACTAAATCGAGTTCATAATCTTCAAAGTCAAGTGGCTCCTGGGCTATGGCCGAACTGGCGGTTATTAAGCTCAGGAAAATGAGTAGTCCTAAGAGTAGCGGAATTTTTTTGAGCATGAGACACCTTCCCTTCACGTTGTATGATAATATGGTTTGGGTGAAATCGCCTGAATCCTTCTTCGAGAGTAACTATAGCGCAGTCTTTCCAGCCTGGCAACGGCAAGCAGTGCCACACGCGATGCGTAGCCCGTTAAACATCGTCAATTTACGCACTACGCACCACGCACTACGCACCACATTGGGCGGCCATTTCAATTTGCAAAACAACTTGAATGAGCCTAGTTTTTCACCCAGGGGTCCAGCGCATCGCGGAGACCGTCGCCGATTAAATAAATGGACAGGGTGGTCAAGAAAATGAAGAAGCCGGGCGCTAAAACCAACCAGGGGGCATCGGTGAAGTTGCCCAGGGAACCCTGCATCATATTGCCCCAACTGGGCAATGGCGGCCCGATACCGACCCCTAGATAGCTCAAGCCGGCTTCAGCGATGATGGCTCCGGCGACGTTGAAGACCGCCGAAACGATCACAATCGACGACAGGTTAGGCAAGAGGTGGCGGAACATAATGCGCCAGGCCGATGTACCGAGGGCGCGGCTGGCCAGGATATAATCCCGCTCGCGCAAGGAGAAGATCTGGCCCCGGATGAGGCGCGAGATGCCCATCCAGCCGAAAATACCTAATATAAAGGCCAGACCCTCGGCATTGGGCCGAAAGACCGTAGCTAAGATAATCAATAAGAACAGCAGGGGAATACTGCCCAGGGTCATAATGACGGCGTTGATAAGGTCGTCAACCAGAGTGGCGGCGTAGTAGCCGCTGATCAGGCCCAGGATGACGCCCAGGCTCATCGAAATCACGGCTACAAAGAGCCCAATCCGCAGCGAAATGCGGCCGCCATGAATAGCCCGAGTAAGGACATCGCGCCCGGCGTTATCGGTGCCGAGCCAATGACAGGAGCCGGACAAACAGTCTCTCAGCCCAGAGGCGGATTCGTTGAAAATTTCTCCCCACATCGACCACTCGCACCCACCGGACTGGCAGGTTTGGGTAAAAGCCTGGAATTGCGGCCAGGCCGTCTCAGCCCAGGTCGGGGGCGCATTGCGCATGCGCAAGTTGGTGTCAGTGGGGCTAAAACCCAGAATGTTGCCGCCAATCCAAGATGCCCCCAGCGTAATCACGATAACAAAAGTGAGCAAGAGGAAGGCGAACACCGTAATTTTATCACGCCATATTTTGCTGGCCACCATGCCCCAATAGGTCTGAACTTTGACCTCTGGCGGTTCTTTTTTTGCTTCCGGCAATGGCCAGGAAAGGGCTTCTTGTGTCATAGTAGATTACCCCAATATTTGCATAATACCCAAGCTGCTTTCATCAAATCATATCCTATTCAGATCACTTATGCTTGGTGAAAATGTGAGGAGCCCACAACCAGAATTCCTCACGTTTTACGTTTCACGATTCACTTCTTAGTGTTAACTTAGTTCATATCGCACGCGCGGGTCTACCACACTATACAGAATATCAACCAGTAACACGCCTAACACCCCTAGCACCGAACTGATGACAAAAAGCCCCATGATAATCGGGTAATCGCGACTGTTGATTGCGGTTACGGCCAGGCGGCCCATCCCAGGCCAGGAAAAGACGATCTCAAAGAGGATGGAGCCGGAGAGGGCCAGGAGGAGGATGCCACCCAGTCCGGTGACGAAGGGCATCAAGGCGTTCCGTAAGACGTGCTTAAAGAGAACCGTTCGTTTGTAAAGGCCCTTGGCTCGCGCTGTGCGGACGTAGTCCTGGTTGAGGACTTCCAACATTTCAAACCGAATAATGCGGGAGATGCTAACCCAGCCGCCGATGGCAGCAATGATAGCCGGCAGAATGAGATGGTGTAAGCGGTCGAGCAGTGAACCATCACCAATTGTCTGAATGCCACCCAGGGGAACCAGGCCGAAAAATCCGCCCAGGACGATCAGCGCGATCAAGCCCACCCACCAACTCGGCACGGTGTCCAGCAAAACGGTGGCCACCCGGATCACATGGTCTGGCCAGCGCCCACGCCTGAGGGCGGCGATCATCCCCAGGGGAATACCCCCCAACACACTCAGAACCAGGCCGGAAAAGGCGAGGGTGAAGGTCGCCGGCATCCGTTCGACGATTAAGTCGATGACCGATTCCCCCCTAAAGTGAAAGGAACGGCCAAAATCGAGGCGCGCAATCCCCCGCCCACATCGGCTGGGATTGCTGACGCACTGTCCACTTTGCCACTCCTGGCCATTGGGTAGCCGGGTAAACCAATCTTCACCTGTCAGCCAGGCCACATACTGAACCAAAACCGGCCGATCCAGGCCGTACAATTGTTTTAGGCGATTTAGGTCTTCTTCTGAGCGGCGCGGATCATCATCCAGAAATTGGAGCGGGCCGCCTGGCGCTAATTGATAAATGGTAAAAGCGATCAGGGTCGAGAGAAAGACGATAAAGAAGGACTGCAAACCTCGACGGATAATGTAGCGCGTTAGTGCAGGACTCATGATCCCCTATCCTTTCAAGTCTTTAGACTAGACGATAAGATCGAATCATACATATTCTACTACTAATAGATACGATAACCGATACTCTTTAATGGAAGTTAAAGATAAGGTTAGGGGAAGATAAAGATAACTTTAAAAGAAGCTTAAAAAGAATGCAGGTGATTTGTCAGGGGTTGAAAAAAGGGAAATCGGAGGTTTGGATCTTGACAACTATTAGCCTGTCTCAAACATATCGGTAGACTTATCCCAGGCTTTGTCTTGAATAACCTTGATTAGCTCCTCATAGTAGTAATCCACATTCTCATTGATGCCCGTCAGGGCTAAACTTAAGATGTCATCATCGTAAGGCTGTTGTCCGACCTTTTTCATCTGTTGCCTCAGGGCATTTTTGGTAATTCTAAGCTGTTTGGTGCGGGCTGTCTTGGCTTTAAGCATTGAAACGGCCAGGTCGGACAGGCGTATGGCCAGGGCTTGTAATTGCTTCTGGCCCATCGGGGCTACGCGATTGGGCGCATCTTGGAATTCCATATAGATGTCGTTGGCTATTTGATAACGAAACCAGGCCTCCCAGGTTTTTCCTGACTTCGACTTGTAAAATTGGGAGGCTGGAATTTCATCATATCCGAGGTCTTCCTCGTCTTCATAGGGAGGATAGGAAGATGGTCCGAGCGCAAAGTCTGAGAGTGACCGAACCACGTTGTACCAGAACGCACCGACGACGACACAGGCCCCCATGGCTAAAAGAGAGGCTTCGAATAAGGTGAAGGGCAGGAATAAGGTCAAGAGCCAACCCAGGCCCATGCTGATGCCCAGTACCAAAGCCAGGCCGACTATGGTTACCAGGATCACTAAAACGACGATGATAATCATATCTCCGAACGATCTTTCAGGGTACTGATAAGGCTATGCTATCTGCTGCGGTTAATTGTAATCCCCTATTCATCTGCGGGCAAACCGAAGATCGTTACCCGCCAGTTGAAAATATAACCCCGGGTTATTCCCGTTGCAGCATATAAGCCTGAATGCCGATACCCACAATGCACAAAACAACGAATAGCGCCAGACCAATCAGCGGGTCAAGATCAAGTGTTTGTACGATCAGGGCGGCTCCGGCGAGTGCAGAAAGGCCAATCAAGGCCACATCGAACAGAAAAACAACGAGAATAGCACCGATAATGCCGCCGATTAGAAAAGGAAGCCAGACAAGATCGCCCACTTCCAAGCCAACGACACCCAATAAGCTGATAAGGATTAATCCACCAGCGATAAATCCGGCTATCCCAACGGCCACCCGTTGCAACAATATGGCCAGCACCGCCCCGATGAGACCAATAATCAGGGCAATGATCAGCGCCAAGGTGTCCGATTGGTCAGGGAAAAATTGGGAGGCCAGAGTTAAGCCCAGCATAAACCCGATTCCCCCTACAAATAACCAAAAGAGTTGACGTCCTAACGTGAGTACACCAAGACCTACTAAAAATTGTACAACATTCATGGATTTTGCTCCTGTAGTCCAATTATTTTAGGCCAACACTCGCCGGCCAATCACCATGCGCAAAATTTCGCTGGTTCCTTCGCCAATAGTTAGTAGACGCTGGTCGCGATAGATTCGTTCCAGGGGGAATTCGGCGCTGTAGCCGTAGCCGCCGTGGATCTGGATGGCCTCGTAGGCGGCTCGCTCGGAGGCCTCGCTGGCGAAGAGCTTGGCCTGGGCGGCTTCTTTGGCAAATGGTTGGCCCTGGTCTTTTAGCCAGGCGGCCCGGTAGACGAGCAACCGGGCCGCCTCGATTTCGGTGCTCATGTCGGCGAACATATACTGGATGGCTTGATGCTGCCCGATGGCCCGGCCAAAAGTCTCCCGCTCCTTGGCGTAGCTGGTCGCCTCCTCAAAAGCCGCCTGGGCCAGCCCCACGGCCATGGCCCCGATGCTGATGCGCCCGCCGTCGAGCGTCTCTAAAGATTGGTGCAGCCCCCGGCCCACTTCGCCCAGGAGGTTATCTTTGGGCACCCGGACGTTGTCGTAAGTGAGCATGTGGGTCGGCGAGCCCTTGAGCCCCATTTTCTTCTCCGGGGGGTGGATCGTCAAGCCAGGCCAGTCCGTTTCGACGATGAGTTGGCTAAAACCTCGGCTCCCTGCCTCCCGGTCGGTGCGGCAAAGGGTGATGATCAGCGGGGAGAGGCTGGGGTTGGTAATCCAGGCTTTGCTGCCGTTGATGACCCATTCGTTGCCGTCCAGGACGGCCGTGGTACGCACTCCGCCGGCCAAGTCACTCCCCGCCCCCGGCTCGGTCAGAGCCAGAGCCCCCAGATAATCGCCCGAGGTGAGCTGGGGCAGGTACCTGGCTTTTTGTTCCGGCCGGCCATACCTCACCAGCGGGGCGATGCAGAGGCCGTTATGCGCGGCGACCGAGAGGGCGGTGCTCCCACAGGCCCAGCCAATGGTTTCGATGGCGATGGCCGCGCCGATTGTATCCAGACCCGGCCCGCCGTCCGCCTCGGGGACCAGCAACGAGAGCAGACCCAGCGATCCCATTTTTTTGATGACATCTAACGGTAATTTCTCCTCCGCGTCCGTTTGCGGGGCCCGGGGCTTCAGTTCAATTTCGCAGAAATCGCGCACGGCTTCCTGCCACATGCGCTGTTCTTCGGTTAGTTGAAAGTCCATAGCTACTCTCCTGTTAATCCTGACTCCTGACTCCTTGCTTAATCGCCTCAACCGCCTCGGGATTAACCAACGCGCTCAAATCGCCCGGCTCCTGGCCCAGGTAAGCGGCTCTGATGACTCGGCGCATGACCTTGGCGTTGCGGGTTTGGGGCAGGGCGACCACAAATTCAACCGCCTTGGGCATGAGCGGCCGGCCCATTTGGGTCCCGATAAGGGCGCGAATCTCTTCTTGCAAAGCCTGGGAGGGGCTGACGCCCGGTTGCAGCACGCAAAAGACGACGATAGCCTGACCTTTGAGCGCGTCGGGCACGCCAACGGCGGCCGCCTCGACGACGCTGGGGTGGCTGACCACCACCGATTCAACCTCGGCCGGGCCGATCCGCTTGCCGGCCACATTGACCGTATCGTCGGAGCGGCCGAGGATGTACCACAGTCCGTCCTCGTCCACAGCGGCGAAGTCACCGTGGACCCAGACATTCTCCCAGCGGGACCAGTAGGTTTCCAAGTAACGCTCCGGGTCTTTCCAGAAACCCCGCGTCATGCCGATCCACGGCTGGCGGATGACCAACTCACCGACGGTCCCCCGAACCGAGTGGCCCGCCTCGTCCACCACATCGGCGGCCATGCCGGGGATTGGGCCGGAGAAGGCGCACGGTTTAAGGGGGGTGAGGACGTTGCCCATCACAATGCCCCCGGAAATTTCTGTACCGCCGGAGTAGTTGATGATGGGCCGTTTGCCCCCGCCAACCGTATTAAAGAGCCACAACCAGGGATCCGGGTTCCAGGCTTCGCCGGTGGAGCCAAAGAGGCGCAGGCTGCTGAGGTCGTGTTTTTTTACCGGTGCCTCGCCGTGGGGCATGAGGGCCCGGGCCAGGGTCGGAGAGACCCCCAAGATCGTGATGCCGTGTCGTTCGACCAGGCTCCACACCCGGTCCACATCCGGGTAATCGGGCGCGCCGTCGTAGAGGACCATGGCAGCGCCCAAAATAAGGCTGCCAAAGACCTGCCACGGCCCCATCATCCAGCCCATATCGGTGATCCAGTAGAGGGTATCTTCGGGATGCAAGTCCAGGCCGTGGTATATATCCTGAGCGGCCTTGATGGGAAAGCCGCAGTGGGTGTGGACTGCTCCCTTGGGGCGGCCCGTCGTCCCCGAAGTGTAGATAATCATCAGCGGGTCCTCGGCCCCGGTCACTTCGGTTGCGGCGGTGATCGGTTGGTTGGCTATGAAGTCATCCCACCAGATATCGCGGCCATCCTGCATGGAAACAGGCGTGCTGGTACGTTTCAGAACAATTGTATGTTTGACGGTCGGCACATAGGTCAGCGCCTCGTCGGCCAAAGACTTCATAGGGGCGATTTTGCCCCGGCGATAGACCCCATCGCAGGTAAAGAGGAGTTTGGCATCGGCGTCGACCAGGCGGGTGGTGATGGCCCCGGGGCCGTAGCCGGAAAACAAAGGCAAGATGATGCCCCCAATTTTGGCGATCGCCAGTAGGGCGATGACAATTTCAGGGGTCATGGGCATATAAAGCCCAATTGCATCCCCCTTGCCCAGGCCCAGACCGCGCAGCGCGTTGGCACACTGATTGACGGCGGCCCATAAGTCGCGATAACTCAGCAGGCGGGTTTGTCCTTCTTCCCCTTCCCAGCGCAGCGCGACCCGGTTTTGGACTGGGGTGTCCAGCCATTTGTCGAGACAATTGTGGACGATATTCAGCTTTCCCCCGACGCACCACCTGGGCCATTGAATCCCGGCCGACAGGTCAACCACCCGCTCATAAGGCTCGTAGAACTCAATGTCCAGGTCTTTCAGCACCGTATCCCAGAACCAGGCAATATCTTGGGTTGACTTTTGCATGAGGGCCTCAAAATCGGCCAGGCCGTGGGCCTCCATGAAGCGTTTCAGGTTGCTGTTATCAATATATTCCGGGGTCGGTCGCCAGACAATCTCCCCCCCGAATTCAAATTGAGACGACATTGATGCACCTCCTACGCGTTCGCTTGCTAATGGGAATGAAGCGTGAAACGTGAAACGTGAAGATTTCGCATGCGGCCGAAAACCTCCACGTTTCACGCTTCACGTTTCACGGCGAAGCGGCTAAATGGGTAAGTTATTTAGGTCACATTCCTAGGGGCAATACCGTTCAAATAAGACGGTAGCATAGGGCCTTGTGCCCGCCCACAAGAGGCTAAACTACGTTATTTGAAAAGTATTGTTCCTAGGGGTCAATCAAAAGCATCTTAGGCGCAATACCATTCAAATAAGACGGTAGCATANNCTAAACTACGTTATTTGAAAAGTATTGATCTTAGGCGTGTCTAGCACCAAGTGGGAGATATTTTTAATGGGTTATGATAAAATCATTGTTCGTGGGGCCCGCGAACACAATTTAAAAAATATCATGGTCGAGATTCCTCGCGACCAATTAGTGGTGATTACCGGGCTTTCTGGTTCTGGTAAAAGCAGTCTTGCTTTTGATACTATTTACGCTGAAGGACGCCGCCGTTACGTCGAGTCTTTATCAGCTTATGCCCGCCAGTTTTTAGGCCAAATGGAAAAGCCTGATGTAGATCAGATCGAAGGTCTCAGCCCGGCCATCTCTATTGATCAAAAGGGAACCAGCCTTAACCCTCGTTCTACCGTGGGCACAGTTACCGAGATTTACGATTATCTGCGCCTCCTCTACGCTCGTATTGGGGTACCCCATTGTCATAATTGTGGCCGTCCGGTCAACCAGCAAACGGCCCAACAGATTGTTGACTCCATTGGGGACAAGCCGGATGGCAGCCGGGTGATGATTTTAGCCCCCATGGTCAAAGATCGCAAAGGAGCCCACCAGGCAGTCTTTGACGATATCCGCAAAGCTGGCTTCGTGCGTGTGCGCGTGGACGGTTATATCAGGGAAATAGACGAAATCTTTGAGCTGGACAGAAATAAATTACATACGATTGAAGTGGTGGTTGACCGATTAATCATTCGCCATCCTCAAAACGGTTCAGCCGAAACGGATCGTGCCCGGCTAGCAGACTCAGTTGAAACCGCCCTAAAAATAGGCAAAGGCGTGCTGGTTATCAACGATGTGACGGATAGGGAGCATCCTTTCGATACGCTCTACAGCGAGCATTTTTCTTGCGTCCATTGTGGCCTCAACCTGCCCGAAATAGAACCGCGCACCTTTAGCTTTAACAGCCCTCATGGCGCCTGTCCCACCTGCTCCGGGTTGGGGGTCATCATGGAAATTGATCCCGACTTGATTTTTGAGCGACCGGAGTTGGCGCTGTCTAATGGCGCGATCAGACCGTGGGCCAAACAAACCGAAAAGGCTCCCCACAGTTATTACAGCCAACTCATTCGCGCCGTCTGCAAATTTTATAATATCCCCCCCAATACGCCGGTTAAAGCCCTAACCCCCATGCAAAAAGACATCATCTTATACGGCGGCAAGCGGACCGACAAGATCCCCCTGACCCAGGTGTTGCCAGATAAGACTTTGCACACCTATGAAACGACTTTTGAGGGGGTTATTCCCATGCTCAAACAGCGTTATAAAGAGAGCAATAACGATCACGCTCGCCAGGAAGTTGAATACTTCATGCGGCCCAAAACCTGTCCAACCTGTGAGGGCAAACGTCTGCGCCCTGAAGCGCTGGCCGTCACCATCGTGGGCAAACCCATCAACTACGTTGTTGAGGCCTCCATCAGCGAGGCCATTACCTGGGTAGAGTCACTAACTTCTCAAAACCAAAACCTGACTCAACGCCAGCAAACTATCGCGCAACAGATATTAAAGGAGATCTCGTCCCGGCTGAAATTCCTGGCGGACGTTGGCTTGCATTACCTTTCTTTAGACCGCAATGCCAATACGCTCTCTGGGGGGGAAGCGCAACGGATCAGGCTGGCCACCCAAATCGGCTCCCAACTGATGGGCTGTTTGTATATTTTAGATGAGCCCTCTATCGGCCTGCACCAGCGAGATAACAAACGCTTGATCAAAACCTTGTACGGCCTGCGTGACCTTGGCAACTCGGTCCTGGTCGTGGAACATGACGAAGACACTATGCGTGCCTCCGACTGGATCATCGACATGGGGCCGGGCGCGGGCGAGCATGGGGGTGAGGTGGTGTTCAGTGCCGATACGCAAAACTTTTTGGCGACCTCCCCCAGCCTGACCGCCCAATATCTGCGCCGGGAGAAAGAAATCCCGGTCCCCCAAATGCGCCGCCCCGGTAACGGTCTGTCGCTATGGGTCCGGGGTGCCCGGGAGAACAACTTGCAAAATATTGACGTGCGTTTTCCCCTGGGTAGCCTGATCTGCGTCACCGGGGTCAGTGGCAGCGGCAAAAGTAGCCTGGTCATTGACATTTTATACCGGAAACTGGCCCAATTTATGTATCGAGCCAAGGATAAACCGGGCGAATGTGATCAGATCGAAGGGGTTGCCTATCTCGACAAGGTCGTTGATATTGACCAGCGTCCCATTGGCCGGACGCCACGGTCCAACCCGGCGACCTATGTGGATGTCTTCGGTCCGTTACGCGAGCTTTTCGCCGCCCTGCCCGAGAGCAAACTGCGTGGCTATAACGCCGGCCGGTTCAGTTTCAACGTCAAAGGGGGGCGTTGCGAGGCTTGCGAGGGGGCCGGGATTATTCAAATTGAGATGCAATTCCTGCCCGACGTTTACGTCCCCTGCGAGGTGTGTCATGGCTCACGCTATAACCGGGAGACGTTGGAAATCAAGTATCGGGGTAAAAGTATCGCCGATGTGTTGGAGATGACGGTCGAACAGGCGCTTAACTTCTTCTCCAACATCCCGGCTGTCCGGCGCAAACTGGAGACATTAGAGACTGTAGGGCTGGGTTATATTCAGTTGGGTCAACCGGCCACCACCCTCTCCGGCGGCGAAGCCCAACGGATCAAGCTGAGCAAAGAGCTGTCGCGCCGCGCCACCGGCAAATCCCTCTACATTCTGGATGAACCGACGACCGGCCTCCATTTTGCCGATATAGAACGCTTGTTGCACGTTTTGCACCAGTTGGTCGATCGAGGAAACACGGTGATCGTCATAGAGCACAATTTAGACGTTATCAAATGCGCCGATTGGGTGATCGACCTCGGCCCTGAAGGGGGGGATGAGGGGGGTAAGGTTATCGCCTCCGGCTCGCCGGAACTGATCGCCCAGACGCCGGCCAGTTATACCGGCCGCTGGTTGAAGCAGATATTGTAGAACGTATTGCGTATTGCGTATTCCGTATT
>JABAHQ010013929.1_pt1 | contig 23477 bp, 25 predicted proteins | sample 7062091 | NCBI WGS metagenome assembly JABAHQ01 (sample SAMN14534359, study PRJNA622989) | marine sediment metagenome | biome: marine biome [ENVO:00000428]; feature: marine pelagic biome [ENVO:01000023]; material: deep marine sediment [ENVO:00002113] | place: India: Gulf of Kutch | collected...
CCTAGTGGGCCTCCACCGGACGCCCCTGTCGGGGCGCCGCTGAACAAAAGCGTTATGTAACCAGGGAGGGTAGAGTTATTCGGTTCCAACACATCCTGCAATCGCTGTTGAGTGAAGATATTCCCAGTTGGCGAAAGCGAGCGGTTTTTCTCGTCCTCCTCGTAGGTATCGTCCTTGGTATCGTTCACTTCTGCGTATACTTCGATTTCGAAGAGGCCTCTCCTAAGCTCTACTTATCCATTAGCGCATTGGTCGCCATCACTGCTATTGCTCAATTGGTCGGCAGCTGGTTCGTGTTCACGCACAAGGTTCCACGTTACCTTTGGATTGGGTGCGCGTTGTGGGTCATCCTGACGTTGTTCTGGCAGGGCTTAGTTGTAGTGCTATGGTCGGTAACATAACCAGTAGTTGTAGTTCGTTATGGACCTCCCCCGGACGCGCCAAAGTGGCAAGATCCTGATCTTTTGGAAATTCAGGATAAAGAAGATGTCGTTGACGATCTGAACCTTTCGACAGCGCGTCGGGTGAACCAGGAACAGAAGCGTATCAATGTTGATTTTCCGTCCTGGGCTGTTGAGGCGTTGGATCGCGAAGCGGCCCGAATAGGCGTCACAAGACAGTCGATCATCAAGGTCTGGTTGGTTGAGCGCCTGGAAGCTGGTGACGCTAACAAGACGCTTAACGGTGACGCCGCAAGCGGTGCACGCTAGCTCTGCGTTAAACACATTGGCAACCTGGAGAGCCGGATCGTGTGGAAGTTTGATCCAGTCATTAGAGAGTCGGGCCACTACCGCCGGAGTTTATCGGTCATTCATGGCTTGCTCTGCTTCGTGTTCGTAGTTGCCGGTGCCGTGGCGTTTTATTTCGACAACGTGACGCTACCCGGGCGCACGGCGCTTGCCGAGTTCTCGGGCAAGGCGGCCCATGGCGCGGGGGTGGCCTCTTTCTACATCGCAGCCTATTGGGTTTATCAGTCGGTAAAAGAATATCGGGTCTCTTTCCTCGCGCTATTGGCGCCATTTTTCACTGCGACGGTGGTGTCGGCAATCTTGCTGGCCATCAAATATGGTTAACAGGTCGTTGTTGTCCGTTTCCAGCTTATGGGCCCGCGTGTTGACCCCGGGATGTGCCCGTGTCACAGGGCCCTCAGGCCATGCGTTTCATGAGGCGGTCCCGGAGCAGGTACTGGTGCGCCAGGGCGGCGGTCACGTGTACGCCGATCATCAGCCACAACAGGTTGGCCAGTATTTCATGGGTTTCTTCACCGCTGTCTTCCAGCCACGCCACTTCCGGGCCGCCGCCAAAGACGGTCCAGCCGAGGAAAGTGACGGGATCGCCTTCCCCGAGAGACGTGGCGAGGCCTGAAAGCGGCATCAGAATCATCAGCGCATAAAGCGCGAGATGCCCCAGCCTCGCCATGGTGGCCCAGTGCGCTGGGGGCGACAGCCGCGAGCGGTTCAGCCATCGCCACAGCCCACGGAAGATCACCAGCCCGAAGACCGTCAGGCCCAGGCTCTGGTGCCAGCCCTTGAGGGAGGCTTCAGGGAGGGTCTGTTCCAGAGCTTCAACCCAGACGTCACTGGCCAGCAGCGCCAGAAGCAGAACCGCCATGAGCCAGTGTACGGTCCGTGACACGGTGCCATAACGGTTTTCAGCGTCCATCAATGTCATCATGATTCTCCTCGCTCAAAAGGTGGCGGGGCACCTGAGGTGCCCCGCGTCGGCCGGAGGCAGTCAGTTCCGGGTTTTGCCGCGAACCGGGGCGCCGAACTGGTTGAATTCCTGTTCCCGGATCAGGTTCTGCTCGGCATCCCGAAGCTGTACCCGGTAGGTGCCATCGGATGTCTCCTCCACGGACACATCCACACCCGGGCCGTAGCGTCGGAGCGCGCGGCCATAGGCCATGATGCGCATTTCCTCGGTGCTGTATTCCTTGAGATCCGCCCCCATGGGCTGTTGGTGGTGGCGCTTCCCGTAATGATGCTCACAGTCGCCTCGCCGGTCGTCGTCATCGGCGGACGCAAGCAGTGGTGTGGCGCTGATCAGCGCGGCGATGGAGAGGGCGGTGATGGTTTTCTTCATGGTCGAACTCCCTGGGTGGCAAAACCGATGACCGGATGTCATCGCTGTTCAGGTGTTATTGCATCAGGGAAACGTCGCAGAATTGTCCCGGTGATGCGCCGACTTTGTCGCAGATTGTCGCAAGGCCCCGAATTGCGACGGTTTTTGACAGGATCGCGCCCAGTCGGAGCCCTGGTTCCCCTATAATCAGGGCAAACGGTAATCCGACGGAGCAACGAGTGAGCGACGCGCCCGCAATCCTGGTGGTTGATGACCATCGAGACATTCGCGACCTGGTGGGTCGCTATCTTGAGGAGCAGGGCCTGCGCGTGCTGCTGGCGGATGGCGGCGAGGCGATGAGGCGCCAGCTGAAACGGCATGCCGTCGACCTGGTGGTGCTGGACATCATGATGCCCGGCGATGACGGCCTCACCCTCTGCCGTTACCTCCGTGAACACACTGAGTTACCGGTGATCCTGCTGACCGCCCGGAGCGAGGAAACCGATCGCATCGTCGGCCTGGAAATGGGCGCCGACGATTACCTCACCAAGCCCTTCAATCCGCGCGAGCTGCTGGCTCGCATCAAGGCGGTTCTGCGTCGGACCACGGCGCTGCCGCCACAGCGCAGCAGCGCCATGGCGGGGCAGTGCCTGACGTTTGAGGGCTGGAAACTGGACGTCGACCGCCATCAGCTGGTTGATCCGGAGGGGGTTGAGGTTTCATTGAGCACGGCCGAATACAGGCTGTTGCTTGCCTTCCTGGAGCACGCTGGCCGTGTGCTGTCCCGGGACCAGCTGATGGACCTGACGCTCGGCAGAGAGGCGGATGCCTTTGACCGCAGCATTGATAACCACGTCAGCCGCCTGCGCCGCAAGATGGATCCGGATGCCCGCAGCCCGAGGTTGATCAAGACCATCCGTGGCGGAGGCTACCAGTGGATTGCCGCGGTTGAAGGGGCCGGACAATGAGGCTGTGGCCCCGGCGCGCGGCCGGGCAGCTGGCGCTGTTACTGATTCTGGTGCTGCTGGTGGCCCAGGTCATCACCATCGTGATCCTGGCCGACGAGCGCCAGGGCGCCCTCCGCAGCGCCAGCCTGGAGCACGTTCTCCAGCGGGTGGCCGATGGTTACACCCTGGCGGATACCACAGACGCGGACCGGCAGGCGCGTATCCTGCGCGCGCTCTCCAGCCGGACCCTGCGGCTGTCCATCGATCCGTCGCCGTATTTGCCCGAGGATCGGGCCGCCGGCATGACACGCCGGCTGGCCCGGGAGCTGGGCCTGCCGCGGGAGCAGGTGCGAACGGCCATGGAGGCTGACGAGGGCGAGTGCCTGCCCGAGCGCGGTGACCACCGGGATCGTGAGCGGCACGACGATGACGAGGAGGCGCATGAAAACGAGGAGCACCGTGATCATGACGACCATCGCGGTGAGCGGCATGACTGCCCACCGGCACTCGGGGTCTCCCTGGCCTTGTCGTCCGGGCAATGGTTCAACGCCCGTGCCCGGCCTCCGAAGCCCTCCTGGTTGTGGTTAAAGGCCACGCTCACCAGCGTTGGCATTACCGCTGTGCTGCTCACGCTGACCCTGTTGCTGGCGGTCCGTCGAATCCTGCGACCGATGGACGAGCTGAGCCGGGCGGCCCTTGCTTTCGGGCGGGGGGAAAAGGCCCGGATTGCTGAAAAGGGGCCCGAGGACGTTCGTGAGGTGACCCGGGCCTTCAACCAGATGCAGGAGCAGGTTGGTCGGGCCCAGGAGGACCGGGCAAGGTTGCTGGCGGCCCTGGCCCATGATCTCAGGACCCCCATTACCTCCATGCGGCTGCGGGTGGAAATGCTGCCCGAAGGCGAGGACAGGGATCGTCTGCTTGATTCGCTCGCAGAGATGCAGCATCTGGCCGAGGCCACCCTCGATTTTATCCGGGGTACGACCACTGAATCGCACCGCCGCTATGATCTGGCCACCCTGCTGGACAGCCTGTGTGGGGATCTTCAGGCAATGGGCCTGGCGGTTCACTGCGAAGACAGCCCCAAGTGTGTGCTCCAGGGGCAACCCGAGGCCGTCAAACGCGCCTTGCGCAACCTGATCGAGAACGCGGCAACGTACGGTGAACAGGCGACGGTAACGCTGACGACCACGGACTCAGAGGCGGTGGTCACCATCGTCGATCAGGGACCCGGTATTTCCGAGGCGGAGCGGGAGCGGGTTTTCGAACCGTTCTACCGGCTGGAAGATTCACGCAATCGTGAAACCGGCGGCGCGGGTCTTGGACTGGCCATCGCCCGCACCCTGATTCGGGGGATGGGCGGTGACATCCGTCTTGGCACCGGCCCGGACGGTCATGGCCTTCGGGTGTCAGTCACTCTGCCTGTGTGAGTGAACACGGCGCCTCGCGGCGCCGTGCCAGCCTGCCTACTGGAACACCGGAAAGACACTGGCCTCGCCGTAGTCCTCGATGGGCGCCATGTTTTTCAGCGTTTCCATGTCCTCATCCGAGATGGCGAAATCCACGTCCGCGTTGTTCTCCATGTGCGCCTCGTTGGCGGTCTTCGGCAGCGGCAGCAGGCCAAGCTGAAGATCGTAGCGGATGCACAGCTGCGGAATCGAGACACCGTAGCGCTCGGCCATTGCCGCGATCTCCTTGTTCTTGAACAGTTCGCCGTGGCCGACCGGCGAGAACGCCTCCACGAGCATGCCGTTGTTCCGGGAGTACTCGATCAGATCCCAGGGGGTGTTGCTCACGTGCGCCAGGATCTGGTTCACCACGGGCTTGACCGAGCAGTTGGCAAGGATGTTGTCGATATCCTGTTCGGCGAAGTTGGACAGGCCGATCGCCCGGATCTTGCCGGCCTTGTGGGCATCCTCCAGGGCGCGCCAGGCTTCCCGGTTACCCTCCGCGAAGCGGTCTTCCCCTCCGAAGTTTTCCCAGGGCTGCGGGCTGTGGATGATCATCAGGTCGATGTAGTCCAGTCCCATCCGCTCAAGCGAGCCGTCAATGGCTTCGGTGGCGCTGTCATAGTCCTTGTACCGGGCCGCCAGCTTGGTTGTCAGGAACATCTCTTCACGGGGTACCCCGCAGGCCTTGATGCCGGCGGCGACTTCGGCTTCGTTGCCGTAATCCTGCGCCGTATCGATGTGGCGGTAACCGAGGCGGGCGGCCGTCTTGACGGCCTGCTCCGCATCGTCACCTTCGATCATCCAGGTGCCAAGGCCGACCCTGGGAATGGTTACGCCATTAGAGAGTGTGTAGGTTTCTTGCAGCATCATGGTTCTGTGACCTCAATACAGGTTGTGGATTCTGTGCTGGGAACCGGGTATGCGCTCAGTCAAACTCGAGCACAAGCCGCCCGCGCACACTGCCTTGATCGAATCGCCGATGGGCCTCCGCGGCGTCAGAGGCCGGGTAAGTGCCGGCCACGCGCAGGGGAAGAAGACCGCTCTCCACCTGCTGACGGAGCCGGCTCAGCGCAGCCTGGTCCGTGGCCCGTTCGCGGACATTGACGAAGGTGGCGCGGATGCCACGGCCGAAATCCGTGTTCTCCGCGGGCCGCAGGACGATGAACGCCCCGTTGTCCGTCACCGCCGGTGCGATCTGCGCGCCCAGGCTCGCGGTGTCGAGGACCGCGTCGACGCCGTCCGGAAACACCTTGCGCACCCGGTCTGCGGCGTCGTCGCCCCGCGGAATGAACTCCGTCGCGCCCAGAGAGCGGAGGTAGCCTTCGTCATCAGGCGAGGCAAGGGCTACAACGCGGACCCCTTCGTCATTGGCCAGGGCGGTGGCGTAGGTGCCGACCGCGCCCGCCGCCCCGGTGACCAGCAGCGTTGACCCGGAAGCCAGGGCCAGTGTGTCCAGTGCATTCCTTGCCGTGAGGGCGTTCATGAGAAATGAAGCCGCTTCCGGGAAGTCCGCGCCGGCAGGCATGGGGACCACCGAGGTGGCCGGCAGGCACACATATTCGCTGTAGCCACCATAGCTGCCGTGGTTGTCGACCACTCCCACCACCTTCTCTCCGACGGCGGGCGCGGTGTCCTGTCCGACGTCTTCACCCATCGCATCGACGACGCCTGCTATGTCCATTCCGGGCACGAATGGCGGGGCAAGTCCGTCAAACACGGGCGCAAGGTCACCTTCGCGCACCATCACATCTACCGGATTGATCCCAGCGGCCCGCACTCGGACACGCACCTCGCCGGGGCCAGGCTGCGGATCGGGGAGTTCAACCATCTTCAGAACATCCGGCCCCCCGTATTCGTTCAGTCCGACTGCTTTCATTGCTCACCTCCCAATCCAGCATTCGAAATCGGCTGATCCAGCCCGGCTTGCTTCCAGAGTTCGTCGCGAAACAGCTTGACCATGTCCGGCTTCATGTAGGGTCCGCGACCCGACTGGTGACATTGAGGTCATGAAACGGGTCAGAGGGCCGCTCTGGATGACTGCGCGCTGGAACAGACCTTTTGCCGAGGGAATACCAGACAGGGGGTCGGGCTCCGGCACGCGGTGTCCGGACAATGGTTAATGGAGAACATAGTCCGGAGTTAGGGGGGGAATAAACCGGGGTAGCTTTCTGGCAGTTATGAGCCTCATTCATGAACGCGCCGGTACCGGCCCCGACTGCTCAGGAATGGCGGCCGTGCCATCGGTTCGGGGCAGGGGTCAGATGATCGGCAATGGCCCAGGACGTTCGGGCCGAGGAAACAGCTGCTCCAGTTCAGCGATCTGGTCCTGGGTGAGCGTAATCTCAGCAGAGGCGCGGTTCTCGGCCTGTCGTTCCGGTGAGCTGGTTTTCGGGATGGCGATGACGTCGTCGTGCGACTGCAGCCAGGCGAGTGCGGCCTGCGCCGGGGTGATGCCGTTACGCGCGGCAAAGGCCCGCAGGGCGGGCTGTTCCAGGAGCCGACGCTGCCCGAGCGGGCAGTAGGCCATGGCGGGAATGCCGTGCTCGCGCATCCAGGGCAGCGGGTCGTTCTCGATGGTACGCTCCCCGAGGTGGTAGAGGAGCTGGTTGGCGCTGCAGGCGTCGCCGCCGGGGACCCTCCAGAGGTCCGCCAGGTCGCTGGCGTCAAAGTTGCTCACGCCCCAGTGGCGGATCAGCCCTTCCCTTTGCAGGTCCTCAAAGCCGGCAACCGCCTCAGCCAGGTTGGCGCCGCCGCGCCAGTGCAGGAGGTAGAGGTCGAGCTGGTCGGTGCCCAGCCGTTCCAGGCTCGCCTTGCAGGCAGCGCGGACGCCGGCGCGAGAGGCATTGTGGGGAAAGACCTTGCTCACCAGGAAGAGCTCCTCGCGCCGGCTTCCCATGGCCTCGCCCACGATGCGCTCGGCCCCGCCGTCACCGTACATCTCTGCCGTATCGATCAGGGTCAGGCCGGCCTCGATGCCGGCGCGCACGGCCGCCACCTCACGCTCGCGTTCCTGCGGGCGCTCGCCCATCCGCCATGTGCCCTGGCCCAGCGCCGGGATGCGTTCCCCGCCCGGGAGTTCAACCTGTTTCATGGCTCCACCTTCCCCCTCAGTGCCTTGGTCCTGCCTCGCTGTGTCTTGTTGTCAACGCGCCGTTTCCGGGCTGACTTCGTCGGTTTCGTGGGGCGGCGCGTTTTCTGCTGTTTCACCGCGCCCTGGATCAGCGCCTTCAGGCGCTGCAGCGCGTCTTCCTTATTCTGCTCCAGGGTACGGTAGGACTGCGCCTTGATGATGACCACCCCGTCCTTGCTGATGCGGTGATCGGATAATGCCATCAGCCGTTCCTTGTAGAAGGGCGGCAGGCTGGAGTTCGGGATGTCGAAACGCAGGTGCACCGCCGTGGCCACCTTGTTGACGTTCTGGCCGCCGGCACCCTGGGCGCGGATCTGGTTGATGTCGATCTCCCAGTCCGCGAGTTCGACGTTGTTGGACAGTCTCAGCATGGCCGGATCGGTCCGAATGGCGGTNNAGAGCCTGGGGCCACGCCCCCTGAACAGTGCCGAGAGGAAGGTGATCACCAGCAGTACAAGGAAGATGAAGAACAGGATTTTGGCGATGCTGGCGGCGGTGCCGGCAATGCCACCGAAACCGAGCACTGCCGCGATGATCACGATTACCATCAGAAAACCAGCAGTCCAATAAAGCATGATTGTCCTCCCCTGGGCCAACCGGCCATTATAGTAGGCTGCATCCGGTCGGTTCATGGTGTATGGCCTCACAATCACCCTGCGGAAACCGGCCTCATTACTCAAGTGTGATTACGGAGGGCTAATCATGCGTCAAGCCGTCTGGCTGATCCTGACCCTGGGGATGGTCGTGGCCCAGGGTGCGGGCGCGGCCGACTACCCCTATCCCGTGGAGCGCTTCACGTTCGAGAGCCAGCGCCAGGACCTGTCGATGGCCTATATGGACGTGGCGCCGGAAGGCGACGACACCCGGGGGGTGGTCGTGCTGCTGCACGGCAAGAACTTCAACGGCGCCTACTGGGAGCAGACCATCACGTTCCTGCGGGAGAAAGGGTATCGGGTGGTGGTGCCGGACCAGGTTGGGTTCGGGCGCTCCAGCATGCCCAGGCACTACCAGTTCACCTTCGACCAGCTGGCGGCGAACACAAAGGCCCTGCTGAAGAAGCTTGGTATTGACGAGGCCACCGTCATGGGCCACTCCATGGGCGGTATGCTGGCCACGCAGTTCGCGCTCCAGTACCCGGGCACCACCCGGCACCTGGTGCTGCTCAACCCCATTGGTCTCGAGGACTGGCGGGGCATGGGCGTACCCTATGTGTCCATTGATACGATCTACAGCAGCGAGCTGGAAAAGGACTACGAGAGCATCAAGGCGTACCAGAAATCCAGCTACTACGACGGTGACTGGAAGCAGCGCTATGAGCCCTGGGCCCGGATGCTGGCAGACCATTACGAGGGCGAGAACGGCGACCGTTTTGCCTGGAACATGGCGCTGACCGCGGACATGGTGCTCTCCCAGCCGGTTGTGTATCAGCTGGACCAGCTTGAGATGCCGGCGACCCTGCTGATCGGCACCCGTGACCGGACGGCCATCGGGCGGGGTCTGGTGGATGAGGAACTGGCGCAGCGGATGGGGGATTACACCCGGCTCGGCAAGCAGGCCGCGGAGCGCATTCCGGACGCTACCCTGATCGAGTTCGAGGACGTCGGCCACCTGCCCCACATTGAGGCGCCGGAACGCTACCTGGAGGCCCTCGGCGCCCAGCTGGAACTTCAACAGGCGGAGTCGCTGTAGCGAACTGCCCCAAACCCCTGAACCCTTGTCGAGCGAGGTCGCATGAATCCCGTTATTGAGCAGCTGAAATCCCACCGCTCCATCCGCAAGTTCACCGGTGACCGGATCCCGCGCGAGTTGCTGCTGGAGCTGATCCGGGCGGGCCAGAGCGCCGCCACCTCGAGCCATATCCAGGCGTACAGCGTCATCCACGTCACCAGGCCGGACGTTCGCGAGCAGATTGCCGAGCTGGCCGGCGGCCAGGGCTACATTGCGAGCTGCTCGGATTTCCTGGTGTTCTGCGCGGACATGAAGCGCCCGACCGAGGCCGCGGAGCGTACCGGCGCCAACGTGGTTCGCGGCATGACCGAGCAGTTGCTGGTGGCCAGTGTGGACACCGCCCTGATGGCACAGAACGTCGCGGTGGCCGCGGAATCCGAGGGGCTGGGGATCTGCTACATCGGCGGTATCCGCAACAACCCGCAGGCTGTAAGCGACCTTCTGGAGCTGCCGGACCATGTTTTCCCGGTCTTCGGGATGTGCCTCGGTTACCCGGCTCAGGATCCGGAGATCAAGCCGCGCCTGCCCGTGGATGCCATCCTCAAGGAAGACACCTATAACGGGGATTCGGACCAGGTCGAGGCCTTCGACGGGACCATGCGCGATTACTACCTGGCCCGGACCGGTGGCAACAAGGAAACCAACTGGTCACAGAACCTCACGCCCCTGTTCGATACCAAGCTGCGCCCGCACATGCGCGACTTCCTGGTGAAACGCGGCTTCGAAATGAAGTGACGTTCGGTCTCAGCCGGCGCAGCGCAGCGTTCCGTCCTGATGGGCCACGCTGCGGTTCCGCCCGCTTTCCTTGCCGTGATAGAGGGCCCTGTCGGCGCGCTCCAGGCACGCCTCAAAGGATTCCTCCGGGGTCCAGAGAGCGATCCCCGTGGTCACCGTGACATGGAATGGCTGATCGTCGCTCTCGAACGCAAGTCCGGTGACTGTCTCGCGGATACGCTCTGCCACGGCAAATGCCAGTGGCAGATCGGCCTCGTGGAGCACCAGAACGAATTCCTCCCCGCCCCACCGCCCCAGGGCATCCTGGTCGCGGATCTGCGACTGCATGCGTTGGGCAATGGTCGACAGGACGGAATCCCCACAGCTGTGGCCGTACTGGTCATTGATGTGCTTGAAATGATCCACATCGATGATGATGGCCGCGGGTGTCGTCTTCGATGACCCGGCGTCCGTATGGATGGCCTCGACCAGGTTGAGCAGGCCCCGCCGGTTGGGCAGGCCAGTGAGCCTGTCGGTCTCCGCGAGTGTGTTGAGGTAATGTTCGGCGCGCTGGATGCCGTGGGAATGCACGTTCAGGACCATCGCCAGCATGATCAGGGCCAGAACCATGTTGAAATAGTGCAGGCCCTGCAGGATCGGCGGATCCAGGGGATGGAGGGGGACCTGGGCCTTGGCCCAGACGCTGATGCCGATGTAGATGACGATAAGGATGCCCATGATCACCATCCGGCTCCTCTCGGAACTCCGGGCATCCAGGAAGACGAGCGGGGTCAGCGCCAGGACGTAGTAATGGAAGCCGCTCTCCCAGCTCACGACGAGCGACGCCACCGCCGCGTGGGCGATCACTTCGATGCCGGTGATCACCAGAACGGCCTGCTGCCACCGGCTTTTGCCCAGCAGGACCGAGCAAAGTGCGTACACGCTGACACTGAAGACATTGAGCGCGGCGAGCAGCCATATCTCGAGCGCGATGAAGAGAAGCAGGAACCCCAGGTGTACGAAAAACGCGGCCATGACCCCGGATTGGAGCACATTGCGCAGTCGCTCCGACCGGCTGATCCCGCGCCGCACTCGAGGCGCAGCGGTTGAGGGATGCGAAGCCGGTTCCGTGGAAGCCTGTTTGTCCATCAGAACGCTCTCCAGTCCATGGCATCACTCTGACGCCATGAATACCAGTTGCCTGGGATGCAGAAAACCCTCGAGGGGTTACGGTATTGCCCAGGGTCCGTGGTCAGTGCCGGCTCGGTCTGGCGATGGCCAGGCAGGAAGCCCGGTCGCCATGGGTCTCCAGGGTCGTAAACGTCTCCAGCTCCAGCCCTGCTGCCTCGATCTGAGCCCGGAAGTCAGACTCGTAGGTGACCCGTCCGAAGTCGATGCTTGTGAGCCTGCGCAGCATCGGCTTGAACGTCTCCATAACCCGGGAATGGCGGTGCTGGATCGTCTGGGTGAAGTGGATCCGACCGCCGGGGTTCAGCAGGGTAAGGCAGTGGCGCAGCGCCCGTTCCGGTTCGGGCAGNNCCGCCATGGTGCTCGTAGATGGACTCCTGATGGACCGACACCCGGCTACGCAGGTTGGAACGCGCGAGCCGTTGCCGCGCCCGGTCCACGTAATCGCCGTCGATATCGATTCCGGTGAAGCGCAGCTGCTTCCGGATGACCCCTTCGGCATTGGCAAGCAGGGCACCGGCCGTCCCGATGCCCACGTCCAGCACGGTGGCACCGTCCGGCAGGCGGTCCAGGACCGCCGCGTACCAGCGGGCCGTGAGCCTGAGAATGAGGGTGTCGTAGAGCGCGCTTCGGATCATGGGTCAGAAGCCTAACACAGCGCCGGCCCCCGGGTCTGGCCATTCCGGCGGCTTCGGACAGTGCGCGGATGATAGTGATCTTATAAACAAATGAGAGTGATTTGTATTTACTCTCAAATTAATTATCGGTAGGATCCCGACCACATTTGGATTCAACCGAGGACGACACCATGAAGCACATCGCGAGTAGTCTGATTGTCTCACTGCCGCTTGCTGCCCTGGCGGCGGACGGGCCGGCATCGGATGAAGGCACTACGACCTATCGCCTGGAACCCGTAATCGTGGGCGAGAGCCTGGACGGGCGTGGCCAGGAAACCCAGACCCGGGATTCGGTGAGCGGCCAGCAGTCACGGGATTACAATCCGGCAAATGCCTACGACAGCCTGCGCCTGGTGCCGGGCGTTCATTTCAACCAGGCCGGGACCCGCTACGGCAGTCCCTCCCGGATCCGGGGATCCGCCCTCTGGAGCACCGCGGATGCCATCGAGGGGCTGCCGCCGGTTCGCCCGACCGGTAACGGGACCGAGGACGGCGGTTTCAATACCGGCCTGGGGGCCATCATCCCCGCCGTTGCCATCGAGCGGATCAACGTCGCCAAGGGCGGCCTGGGTGTGCGCTATGGGGGCAACGTTGACGGCGGCGTGATCACCACGGACCTGCAGCAGGGCCGTGGCAATATCAGTGGCGAAGTGGTCTACGACTATTCGCCCATCCGCGAGCATCTCCTGATGGCGGACGTTGGGGGCGAAACCGATACCGGCCGTTTTGACTACTATTTTGCCGGCAAGACCCTGGACGCCGAGTACGACGACGTGACCACCCGCTTCGGCGAGGAACAGCTCGACCAGAACCTGAATTCGGGGCTGGCCCGGCTGGGCTTCCAGCCTTCACAGGACACGCGGCTGGAAATGATCGGCGTCAGCGGCCACGAGGAGCACGATTGGCGGGATCTGGCCTCGGCGGATAATGACCGCCTGCACACGACCAACCAGACGAATTACCTGGCGCTACAGGCGCGGCATGGCGCCGACCCGGGTGAGTGGCACTGGAGCGCGGGTTATACGCTGTATGACCGTGAAGCCGAGCGCTACAACGTGAGCACGGCAACCGTGCTGCGTGACCGGCCCCAGAAGACCCATACCCTGTTTGCTGATGTGGGCCAGGTTGTCGAGTTCGACAATGACATCCGCTGGTCCCCCGAGCTGAGCGTCGAGCACGTGGACCACCAACAGCGCGAGGAAGCGCCGGGTGGCGAGAAAGAACAGAACTTCGAGGATTCCAGTGTCGGCTGGTCCAATACCCTGGCCGTGGGTGAGCGCTGGACCTTCACCGGTGGCCTGCGCCACGCGCGCCTCGACAGTGATGGCGGTGACGACGACATCACCGTGTACGAACTGGGTGCGGCACGCACCTTCCCGTCCACGGGCACAAGGCTCCATGTCTCGAACTCCACCAGCTACTATCGCAATAAGGGCTACGTGTTCTTCGCCTCAGGTGCTTTCGGTGGCGATGAGATCCCCGGCGGTCTTCCGCCCGCGGAGACGGAGACCACGGAGCTGGGGATCCGCCAGGAGCTGCCGCTGGCGGCCGGTGGTTTCTTGAAAGCGGTCGTGTTTGACAGGGAAACCGAAAATGCGCCCAATTTTGGAGTGTTCGGTGCCGGTTCACTGACATTTGATACCACTGAGGCCCAGGGCGTGGAGCTCATGACCGATCTCGGCCTGACGGACACTCTGCGTGCGCAACTGTCCTATACCCACATGGAAACGGAGATCACGGATGCGTCCGCGTCCACCGAGGGCCGTATCGGGGATACGGCGGTCCCGGCACCGGAGGATACCGCTGGTCTGGGTCTGACCTGGGACGCGACGGATCGTTTCCGGCTGAGTTCGACGGCCACCTACGACAGCGGCTACCGGCAGGTGGACGAGAGCAGCAGTGGCGTGACCGTCACCGAGGCGGACTCGTTCGTGCGCTGGAATGCCGTTGCCGAGTGGCAGGCCACGGACAACCTCACGGTCGCCGTGCGCGGCGAGAACCTGCTGAATGAAAAGGACCTCAACTTCAAGCAGACCAGCTCGGACGGGTCCACCAGCGGGGCGGTGGGTGAGACACCCGGCCGGTTCTTCGCGCTGAACCTGCAGTACCGTTACTGATGGAACAGCGAACACGCCGTTGGCTGCAGAAACTGCATCTATGGGCCGGCCTGGTGCTGGCCCTGCCGCTGATCCTGGTGGCCGTCACCGGGGCCCTGCTCGCCTACGCCGATCAGCTCTCCCCGGTACTTGACGGTGAGGCCTGGCAGGCGGAAGCCGAGGGCGAGCCCCTGGCCTGGCCAGCCCTGGTGGCCGAGCTCCGGGCCTGGCAGCCGGAAACCCGGATTGCTCACGTGGGCGGTGACCCTCATGGCACCAGGCCATTGATGGCGTATCTGGTGTCAGAGTCCGAAGGGTTTCAGCCCGCGCTGATCGACCCCTACACCGGTGCGATCACCGAACGCCAGCCGAAGCAGGAATGGGTCAAGACGATTGAGGCCCTGCATCGCAACCTACTCGCCGGCGCCGTCGGACGGCAGGTGGTGGCGGTGTCGAGCCTGATCATGGTGGTTCTGGTCATCGTCGGCGTGGTGCTCTGGTGGCCCATGCGTAAAGGCACCCTGAGCCGACTGCGTGGTCGTGGCGCCCTCCTGCACTGGCACAACCTCGTGGGGCTGGTGGTAACGCCAGCCCTGATCCTGTTCGCGTTGACCGGGGTCACGCTGACCTACCACCAGACCGTGATCCCGACCCTGTACCAGATGGCGACGGGGCAGGAGGAACCCTCGGCTCCGGTGGTGGAAGCGGTCGGTGAGCGGGCTTCAGTGGAAAGCGTGGTGTCTGCTGCGCGCAATGCCGTGCCTGGGTACGTGATCCAGGGCTTCTCCGAGCCCTCGGAGCCTGATGAACCCTACAAGCTCCGTATGCGGGCGCCGGAGGGTCTGCATCCGAACGGCTGGCACATTGTCCACGTCCATCCCGGAACCGCCGAGGTGGTCGGGGTGCGCAACATGGCCTCCGAGTCCTGGGCCAGCTGGTATGACAACAGCTGGTTCATGCTCCACACGGGGTCCTTCCTGTCGGTATGGCCGCGGATCCTGTGGGTAGTGCTGGCGCTCTCCCTGCCGGTTCTTGCCATCACGGGCGCGTGGCGCTGGTGGGCACGGACGCGTAAACGCCGGGGTCGGAACGGGCGGGGCATCCCTCGGGGTGCGCGCATGACGGAGTAGGCGAAACCGGGAATGGCATTCTGCGGAACCGGGAGGATTAACTGAGATTTGCAATCAGGGGTCGTGATCGGGAAAAAATAACATTAAGCTGATGTCATTAATTCAGTGCTCGGGAAAGGATTGATGAGGCGTAGGAGAGTGCTGCGTTGGTGCCTCGCGACAGTAGTGGTACTGATCATGGGCCCGGGCGCGCTGGCGAATGAGCCTGTTAAGGTGGCCACCCCCACTCTTGCCAACCTGATCGAGCCGGATGGCTCCGGGGCCTACCAACGTCTGCTCGAGCGGGCGTTTCAGGCGCCCGAGGTGGCATTCGAGCCGGCGTTCTATCCCTACCGCCGGGCGCTCCAGATCTTTGAGGAATCCCGGGTTGACTGTCTGTTCTCCCTGACCGATGTGGTGCGCAGGCGGGTCGGTGATGAGGGCCTGATCTACAGCTATCCACTCGGTAAGTTCCGCTTCCATGTTTTCACACTGGCTGGGGCGTCGCCGGTGGAGTCCCTTGATGAGCTGAACGGCCAGGTCGTTGGCTACATTAAGGGTCATGAGGTGTACCTGGCCCCGGTTCTAGAGGGCGGGATCGGAGTCCAGCCGGTTCGGTCAGAGGCCCAGGCGGTTGAAATGCTGCGTATGGGGCGGCTGGATGCGTTGATTGCCGCGGTTCCCGACATGCGACCCTACCTGGACCGGCTGGGCTATTCGCCCGAACTGACCCTGCTTGAAGGCTTCGACCGCCTCAATTGCCACGACACCGAGCGGAATCGAGCCTTCATCCGGAGATTGTCCAATGAGCTGCGGCGCCTCAAGGAGCAGGGCGTTTACCAGGACGTAATGGGACCATTGTACGTGCCGTTCCAGATCGATTCCTGAGCCGGTTTTTTCAGGTAGGATGGGCGCCTGAATGCAATGTTGGATGGCTCGGGAGGCAGCATGGGACGTTACCGGATTGAGATCCGTGAGGTGATTCCGGCGGCGCGGGATCGTGTGTTCGCACTTTTCGCGGATCATGGGCGTTTTGGCCGGATGCTGGGCGTACCGGTGAAGCGGGTGCGTGACGGTGAAGGGGGGGACCCCAACGGAGTTGGATCGGTGCGGCGCATCGGGATTGCCGGGCCGCTCGCCCTTGAAGAGACGATCACGGGGTTTGAGCCGGATGAGGCCATTGATTACGCGGTGACAAGCCGTACGCTCATCCGCAACCATCAGGGGCACATACGGTTTGCGGACGCGGGCGATGGCGGCACCCACGTCCATTACACCATCGAATTCGACGGCGTGGTTCCGTTCACCGGCCGCCTGATCCGGGAAGCGCTTGAAAACGGCATCCGAAGGGGGATCCGCCGGGCCCATCGCCTGCTCTAGGCCTCGGATTCGAACAGGCGGATCTGGTCGCGCCCTCCGGCTTTTGCCCGGTAGAGCGCGGTATCGGCGGCATTGATCAAGGTGTCGGTGGTGGTGCCGTGCTCGGGCGCCGTCGCGAGCCCGGCGGAGAACCGCACCTCCAGCGGCTGGTCGTCCAGGGTGATCACCATCGGTCGATGCCGGACCTGCCAGGCCTCGATGCGCTTGCGGGCCGCGTCAGAGGCAAGGCCGGGCATCATGACCAGGAACTCCTCGCCACCCCAGCGGCAGATGACGTCCTCGGCGCGCATGTCGTTCATCAGGCGGGTGCTGAACATCTGCAGGACCCGGTCGCCCACCCCGTGGCCATGGTCATCATTCAGGGGTTTGAAATGATCGATGTCCACCATCATCAGTGTGACGGGGAAGCCTTCCCTCTGGGCGCGATACAGTTCGCGTTTCAGACTCTCGAGAAAGTATCGGCGATTGAACAGGTTGGTCAGAGGGTCGCGTATGGCCTCTTCCTGGAGCCGTTCATGCAGGCGCTGGGTTTCGCTCAGCTGGTCCTGCAGGGCCCGGTTGCTGTGTTCCAGCGCGATTTCCGCCTGCCGGCGGGCCGTGATGTCCCGCGAGATGCCGCAGATGTAGCGTATTTCGCCGGTGCTGTCCGCCAAGGGTGAGATGCGGGTGTCAAAGATGGTGAGCGGAGCCGGTTGGAAGCCGTCCGTGGTTTCCTCATAGCGCATCACATGCCCGGCGTCGAGGGCGCGCTGGTAGTTGGCCGCTATCCGGTCGTAAAGGGGGGCGTCACCGAGGATGTCATCCAGGAACTGACCACAGAGCGTGGTCTGGGGCTGTCCCATGAAACCCGCCATGGCCTGGTTGCAGTAGACCAGTCGATACCGAGCCCCCTCCAGGCGGAGGAGGAAGACGTGATCCGTCATGGTATCCAGCATGCCCCGGAGGAGATGGATATCCGGAGCCTCCACAGCAGCGATGGTCACGGCCGACATCCTGAGTCTGATAGTGAATCAGTTCTCAGACTATAGTGCATTCTGCAACGGATTACACGATGTCGGGATCCTCCTGGATCCAGTCAACGATGTGGTCCTCATAGTCCTCGGGCGCCACAATGGGTTCCGGCAGAACCCGCCCGCTCACGGATATGCCGGCCGTGTGGACCGTCTCGCGGGAGCCGGAGACAAGCGGGTGCCACCAGGCCAGTCCCCGGCCCTCGGCAATGCGCCGGTAAGCGCAGCTTTTAGGGAGCCAGTCGCTGTTGCGCGCGATCTCTGGGGTAACCTGTAGGCAGTCCGGCACCGTCTTCAGGCGGTTGGGGTAATCCGAGCACAGGCAGCTGCTGCAGTCGAGGAGCCGGCACGCGACCTGGGTGGAATAGACGTCGCCGGTGTCCGCATCCTCCAGTTTGTGCGTACAGCAACGCCCGCAGCCGTCACAGAGGGATTCCCATTCCTCGGTGGTCATTGCTTCCAGTGGCTTGCGTTCCCAGAAGGGAACGCTCCCGTCGGTATTGGCCATCACGCCCCCCTGTTTTCCGCGAGAGTACGGGCATCGGGCCGCGCCTTCAAATGCTTGTTCACCCGGGGCTGCTCCCCTATGCTCGAAAGCCCTGCAACCGGTGAACAAGGAGCGCCCCATGCTGGAATCCGTCCTGCAACGCATCGACAACGGGCTCGATGGCGCCATCGAGCGCTGGTCCGAGCTGCTGCGCATCCCCAGCGTCAGCACCGATCCCGCCTACGAGGGGGCCATGCGCGAGGCGGCCCGGTGGTTGAGGGATGAGCTTGCTCCATTGGGATTCGACATCGATATCCGGGAGACGGAAGGGCACCCGGTGGTGATCGGTCACTACGCCGGGCCTGGAGACGGTGCCACCCATGTGCTCTATTACGGGCACTACGACGTGCAGCCGCCGGAACCGCTGGCGGAGTGGCGCCACGAGCCATTTGAGCCGACGCTTGAGGACAGCCCTCATGGCCGGAAGATGGTGGCGCGCGGGGCGGTCGACGACAAGGGCCAGCTGATGATGTGGGTCGAGGCGCTCAAGGCGTGGCACGCGGAGCACGGTGGCCTTCCGATACAGGTGACGGTGCTGCTGGAAGGGGAAGAGGAGGTCGGAAGCAAGCACCTCCGGCCGGTTCTGGAGCGCTACCGGGAGGAGCTCAAGGCGGATGTGTGCGTGGTCAGTGATACAGGGATGTGGGATGTGGATACGCCCGCCATCACCTACACCCTGCGTGGCCTGCTCTACACGGAGCTGACCTGCCGTGGTCCGGGTCACGACCTGCACTCCGGCTTCTACGGCGGGGCCATCGAGAACCCGATCAACGCGCTGACGAAGGTGCTGGGTGCCCTCCAGGATGGGCAGGGCCGGGTTCAGGTGCCCGGGTTCTATGACGATGTGGTGGAGCCCTCGGAGGAGGAACTGGCGGCCTGGAACGCGCTCAATATGGACGATGCCGGTTTCCTGGCCTCCGCCGGCGTGACCACCCCGGGCGGTGGCGAGGCGGATCGCAGCCTGCTGGAACGGGTCTGGTCCCGGCCCAGCTGCGACATCAACGGCATCATCGGCGGCTTCACCGGTAACGGTGCCAAGACGGTCATCCCCCGGGAGGCAAGCGCCAAGGTCAGCTTCCGGCTGGTGCCGGACCAGGATCCGGACCGGATTATCGAGGGACTGCGCCGGTTCATCGAGGCGCATACCCCGGAGGGGTGTTCCGTTGAGCTGACGGTGCATTCGGCCGCGCCGGCGATCCGCATTCCCACGGAATCGCGCTACCTGAAGGCGGCACTGAGCGCGCTGGACCAGGTCTATGAGCGTGAGCCGGTGCTGCTGGGCAGTGGCGGCTCCATTCCCATTGCCGCCTGGGCCCGGGACATCCTCGGCATTGATACCCTGCTGATGGGCTTCAGCCTTGAGGATGACGGTATGCACAGCCCCAACGAGAAATTCGAGGTGACCTGCTTCCATCGCGGCATGCGGGCTCACGCGGCGCTTCTGGAGCAGCTGCGCTAGTCCATCGGAGGCGTGGGCACGTACTCCTGTCTATACTGCAGTTCCGGATGCTGACGCTCAGGAGCGGCTATGGGCAGGGCGGCAATGCACAGTGGGTTCCCCACGGGGGGCATACTCCGGGGCACCTTTATGCTGGTCCTGATGCTGGGGGTCAGCTCCGCCTGGGCCATCAGCGTGTTGCCGCAGACGGAGAGCCTGAACCCGGCCAGCGCCGTTCAGTACTGGCCCGAGCCGGCCAAGCGCGCGGTTGACCCGGAGGCGGTCCTTTACGGTAATGCCGGCATTGAGTGGTCGCCGGTGGTGGGTGATCTGGTCAACTTTGGTTACACCCGGCAGGCGTTCTGGTATCGGCTGGAACTGTCGAATGAGGAGGGACAGCCCATCGAGCGGCTCCTCGAGATCGCCTACCCGTTGCTGGACCGCATCGAGTTCTACCACGTCCGGGACGGTGAGCTGGTGAACCAGTACCGGACGGGCGACCAGTATCCCTTTGAATCCCGCGCGATACAGCACCGGACCTTCGTGTTTCCGGTTCCGCTCCAGCCGGAGTCCAGCAGCCGCATCTACCTCCGGGTGCGCACTTCCGGCTCGCATCAGCTGCCGCTCGTGCTCTGGCAACCGGAAGCCTTCTACGAGGCCAATGAAGCCGACATGGTCGGCCGCAGCATGTTCTACGGCATGCTGCTGATCATCGTGGTCTTCAACGTGTTCCTTTACGCGGTGCTGCGGGAGCGAAGCTACCTCTACTACATCCTCACCAACGCCACCCTCCTGGTGCTCATGGCCAGTCTGCACGGTATGGCCTTCCAGTTCCTCTACCCGCAACATCCGGAAATCAATGAGCGGGTGACGCTGGTGTCGTCCGCGATGATCGCACTCTTCTTCAGCCTCTTTGCGCGTACCTTTCTCAACATTACGCGCGCGATGCGCTTCCGGCGGCTGGTGTTCGATGCCCTGACCGTTGCAACCGGTCTGAACACGGTGGCTGCGTTTTTCCTAAGCTATGACCTGTCCACACGGTTTTCGGTCGTGCTCGCGGGGGTCGTCAGCCTCGTGATGTTCGTGATCGGGCTGGTGATGATGGTGCAGGGCCACCGGGCCGCCCGATATTTCATGGGCGCCTGGATCATGCTGCTGGTAGGCGCCATGGGGTGGATCCTTCTGGTGGCGGGCATTGCACCTGTCACCTTCCTGACCCGGTACGGGGTGGAGATCGGCGCGGTATCCCAGGCCCTGGTGCTGACGTTTGCGCTGGGCCAGCGCTTCAATGATGAGCAGCGGGCCCGGCTGAAGGCGATGCAGGAGCGCGAGAGCATGGAGCAGGACCTGCTGGAGCAGGCCCGGCATCATGCCCTGACGGGGCTGCCCGGGCGCAACCTTCTGGAAGTGGTCCTGGAACAGTGCATCGAACGGGTCGACCGCCGTGGCAACAGCAGCCTGGCGCTGGTGCTGATCCATTTCCGGGGGTTCGACGACATCAACAAGACCCTGGGGCACGAGAACGCGGACCAGCTTCTCTACCTGCTGGCCTGGCGTATGAACGAGGTGGTCCTGGGGTTACCGGACTCCGTGGTCATGGAGGAGACGAGCCGGGGTCCCTGCGCAGTGGCTCATGTCGAGGGCATCACCTTTGCCTGCGCCTTCCATCCCCACCAGACGGACGCCATGCCCGAACAGATGGCCACCCTGGTCAATGCCCTGCGCGAGCCGATTGAGTTCCGGGGTCTGAGCCTGGACATGCGGATGGTTGGCGGCTGTTCGTTCTATCCTGAGGACAGCGGCGACATCACCACCCTGCTACGCCACGCCTTCATCGCGTTCGACCAGGCGGAAAGCGGGGTGAACCACGTGGCCGTCTACACCGAGGCCATCAACCCTTACAGCGAGCGCCGCCTGACGCTGATGACGGAGCTTCGCCGGGCCATCAGCGAGGATGGCCTTGAGCTTCACTTCCAGCCCCAGGTGCGTCTGAGCTCGGGGGCGGTCTGCGGCTTCGAGGTGCTGTTGCGCTGGAACCACGCCGGCTATGGTTTCATACCGCCGGACGAGTTCATTCCCATGGCGGAGCAGACCGGCCTCATACGACCGCTGACCCGCTGGGTTCTGGATCGGGCCCTGTTGTTTGGCGCCTCGATGGACGCCGCCGGGCATCCGGTGCGTATCGCGGTCAATATTTCCGCCGTGAACCTGGAGGAGCCGGCGTTCGCGGAGCAGGTTCTCGGGCTGCTGGAGCGCCATGGCCTACCCAGTGGGCGCCTGATCCTGGAGGTCACCGAGACCGCCACCATGATCAATCCCGTGACCGCGCTCCAGGCGCTCAGGGGGCTGTGCGACGCCGGCATCCGGCTGGCGATCGATGATTTCGGGACCGGTTATTCGTCGCTCTCCTACATCCGGAAGCTGCCCGTGCACGAGATCAAGATTGACCGCTCCTTCGTCATGGAAATGGATGCCAACCGCGAGGACGCCACCATCGTGCGCACGACCATCAACATGTGTCATGATCTCGGCTTTGAGGTGGTCGCCGAGGGCGTGGAAAGCGATGACACCTCCCGGCTGCTGCGCACCATGCAGTGTGACATCATGCAGGGCTATCACCTCAGTAAACCCATGCCCGAGGCGCAGGTGCCCGGCTGGATCGAGACCTGGTACCGGACCAGTGGCTGAGAAGGGTGACGTGCTATGTCGCTGACCGAAACCGTGTCCGTGACCTGCCCCTGCTGCGGCGAGGTGATCGACGTTCTGGTTGACTGTTCCCTGGGCGACCAGACCTATGTGGAAGACTGCTTCGTCTGCTGCCAGCCCCTGCTGATGACCGTTTCGGTGGATCCCGAGACCGGCCAGCCGGCGGTGGACGCCGTTCCCGAAAACGCCTGACCCGAGGAGACTCCATGCTCGCACCCGCCACCGCCTTCTATGCCGTCGTCTTTGTGGTCCTGAAGCTGATCTTCGTCTGGCGGGTGGTGGCGCTGCGCCAGAAGCTGGGCGTGGGTGTGGGTGATGGCGGTCATCGCGAGCTGAACGTGGCCACCCGCATCCACGGCAACTACATCGAGGCCATGCCGCTGATGCTGGTGCTGATGTTCATCGCGGAGATGAACGGCGTGGCCTATGCCGCGCTGCACACCGTTGGCGGCCTCTTCCTGGTGAGCCGGGTGGCGCATGCCTGGGGCATGCACGAGGGCCAGGGGCGTGCCCATCCGGGCCGTGTGATGGGCGTTCTGGGAACCTGGCTGGCCCTGCTCGGGGCCTGCGGTCTGCTCGTCTATAACGTGATGACGATCCGTTACTGATTTGACCCGCGGTAACCGATCTCACGCCAAGCCTACAGTTCTGCCTCCATTTCCAGTACAATCCGCGACCGATCCGGGCCGCGTCGATGCCAGGTGTCTGGTATAATCGGCCCGTCGAATAACCCTACCAAGGGAGGATGCCATGTCGCCTGTCGATAGTTTCAAGACCGCCCAGACCCTCGAGTCTGGCGGCAAACAGTACCGGTATTACAGCCTGCCGGAAGCCGAGAAACACCTCGGTGACCTGCAGCAGCTGCCGGTTTCGCTCAAGGTTCTGCTCGAGAACATGCTGCGTCACGAAGACAACCAGACCGTGACGAAGGATGACATCGAAGCCGTTGCCGGCTGGCTGAAGAACCGCTCGTCCAGCCGCGAGATCCAGTACCGCCCGGCGCGCGTGCTGATGCAGGACTTCACCGGCGTGCCCGGTGTCGTGGACCTTGCCGCCATGCGTGACGCGGTCAAGAAGGCCGGTGACGATCCCGAGAAGATCAACCCGCTGTCGCCGGTGGACCTGGTCATCGACCACTCGGTGATGGTCGACGAGTACGCCTCCTCCGACGCCTTCCGCGCCAACGTCGACATTGAGATGACGCGGAACCGCGAGCGCTACGAATTCCTGCGCTGGGGCCAGGAGGCGTTCGACAACTTCCGCGTGGTCCCGCCGGGCACCGGCATCTGCCACCAGGT
>JABAHQ010000744.1_pt3 | contig 23455 bp, 22 predicted proteins | sample 7062091 | NCBI WGS metagenome assembly JABAHQ01 (sample SAMN14534359, study PRJNA622989) | marine sediment metagenome | biome: marine biome [ENVO:00000428]; feature: marine pelagic biome [ENVO:01000023]; material: deep marine sediment [ENVO:00002113] | place: India: Gulf of Kutch | collected...
ATGTCGATGAACCCGTTCGACGAGATCGCGGTGGAAGAGGCGGTGCGCCTGAAGGAGAAGGGCGTGGTCACCGAAGTGATCGCCGTCTCCTGCGGCGTGACGCAGTGCCAGGAGACCCTGCGCACGGCCATGGCGATTGGCGCGGACCGCGCCATCCTGGTGGAGACCACCGAGGAGCTGCAGCCCCTGGCCGTGGCCAAGTTGCTCAAGGCCCTGGTGGACAAGGAACAGCCCGGCCTGGTCATCCTGGGCAAGCAGGCCATCGACGACGACTGCAACCAGACCGGCCAGATGCTGGCCGCGCTCGCCGGCCTGCCGCAGGCGACCTTCGCTTCCAAGGTCGAGATCGAGGGCGACAAAGCCAAGGTCACGCGCGAGGTCGACGGCGGCCTGGAGACGCTCTCGATCAGCACTCCGGCCGTCATCACCACCGACCTGCGCCTGAACGAGCCGCGCTACGNNCATCATGAAGGCCAAGAAGAAGCCGCTGGAGACGCTCAAGCCCGAGGACCTGGGCGTGGATGTGAAGCCGCGCGTGAAGACGATCAAGGTCGAGGAGCCGCCCAAGCGCAAGGCGGGCCAGAAGGTGCCCGACGTGGCCACCCTCGTGTCCAAGCTCAAGACCGAAGCCAAGGTGATCTGAGGAAGAACTGACATGACTGCACTGGTTATTGCCGAACACGACAACGCCGCCATCAAGGGCGCCACCCTCAACACCGTGACCGCCGCCGCCGCTTGCGGCGGGGATGTGCACGTGCTCGTGGCGGGGCACAACGCCGCCGAAGCCGCCAAGGCCGCGGCCCGGATCGCGGGCGTGGCCAAGGTGATCCACGCCGAGGCCGCCGGCTTCGAACACGGCCTGGCCGAGAACGTGGCCGCGCAGGTGGTGGAGCTGGCCCCGGCCTACAGCCACATCCTGTTCCCCGCCACCGCCGCGGGCAAGAACGTGGCGCCGCGCGTGGCCGCGCTGCTCGATGTGGCGCAACTGAGCGACATCACCAAGGTCGTGAGCCCGGACACCTTCGAGCGTCCGATCTACGCGGGCAACGCGATCGCCACCGTGCAGGCCACGGACGAGAAGAAGGTGATCACGGTGCGCACGACCGGCTTCGACGCCGCGGCCGCGACCGGCGGCAGCGCGGCGGTGGAGACCGCCAATGCCGTGGCGGACTCGGGCAAGAGCGCCTTCGTGGGCGCGGAGATCGCCAAGAGCGACCGGCCCGAACTCACGGCGGCCAAGATCATCGTCAGCGGTGGCCGCGCCCTGGGCAGCAGCGAGAAGTTCAACGAGGTGATCACGCCGCTGGCGGACAAGCTGGGCGCGGCCATCGGCGCCAGCCGCGCGGCGGTGGACGCGGGCTACGTGCCCAACGACATGCAGGTGGGCCAGACCGGCAAGATCGTGGCGCCGGAGCTCTACATCGCCGTGGGCATCTCGGGCGCCATCCAGCACCTGGCGGGCATGAAGGACTCCAAGGTGATCGTCGCCATCAACAAGGACCCGGAGGCGCCGATCTTCAGGTGGCCGACTACGGGCTGGAGGCCGATCTGTTCGAGGCCGTGCCCGAGCTGGTCAAGGCGCTCTGAACCGAAGAGCACCCCCAAGGGCATCGCGCGCGATGCCCTTTTTTCTGCATTCGCGCACCCCAGGAGACACCCCACCATGAGCTACACCGCCCCCCTCAAGGACATGCTGTTCAACATCGAGCACCTGGCGCGCATCGACCAGGTGGCCCAACTGCCCGGTTTCGAGGACGCGGGCCTGGAAACCGCGCAGGCCGTGCTCGAGGAGTGCGCCAAGCTCAACGAAGGCGTGGTGGCACCGCTCAACCGCGAGGGCGACCTCAAGCCCTCGTCCATCAAGGACGGTGTCGTCACCACCACGCCGGGCTTCAAGGACGCCTACCGCCAGTACACCGAAGGCGGCTGGCAAGGCCTGCAGCACCCGGTGGATTTCGGCGGCCAGGGCCTGCCCAAGACCATCGGCTCGGCCTGCGGCGAAATGCTCAACAGCGCCAACCTCAGCTTCGCGCTGTGCCCGCTGCTCACCGACGGCGCCATCGAAGCCCTGCTCACCGCCGGCAGCGACGAGCAGAAGGCCACCTACCTGCACAAGCTCATCAGTGGCGAGTGGACCGGCACCATGAACCTCACCGAGCCGCAGGCCGGCTCGGACCTGGCCGCCGTGCGCTCGCGCGCCGAGCCGCAGCCCGACGGCACCTACAAGATCTCCGGCACCAAGATCTTCATCACCTACGGCGAGCACGACATGGCCGAGAACATCGTGCACCTGGTGCTGGCGCGCGTGACTGGCGCGCCAGAAGGCGTCAAGGGCATCAGCCTGTTCACCGTGCCCAAGTTCCTGGTCAACCAGGATGGCTCGCTCGGCCAGCGCAACGACGTGCACTGCGTGAGCATCGAACACAAGCTGGGCATCAAGGCCAGCCCGACCGCGGTGCTTCAGTACGGCGACCACGGTGGCGCGATCGGTCAGCTCGTGGGTGAAGAGAACCGCGGCCTCGAGTACATGTTCATCATGATGAACGCCGCGCGCTACGCGGTGGGCGTGCAGGGCATCGCCATCAGCGAACGCGCCTACCAGCAGGCCGTGCAGTACGCGCGCGATCGCGTGCAGAGCCGCCCGGTGGACGGCAGCATGAACAGCGCCGCGCCCATCATCCACCACCCCGACGTGAAGCGCATGCTGATGACCATGCGCGCCGCCACCGAAGGTTGCCGCGCCATGGCCAGCGTGGCCGCCGCCGCCTACGACGCCGCGCACCACCACACCGATGCCGACGTGCGCAAGCAGAACCAGGCCTTCTACGAATTCCTGGTGCCGCTGGTGAAGGGCTACAGCACCGAGATGAGCCTGGAAGTGACCAGCCTGGGCGTGCAGGTGCACGGCGGCATGGGCTTCATCGAGGAGACCGGCGCGGCCCAGCACTACCGCGACGCCAAGATCCTCACCATCTACGAAGGCACCACCGCCATCCAGGCCAACGACCTCGTCGGGCGCAAGACCGCGCGCGACGGCGGCACGGTGGCCAAGGCCATCGCCGCGCAGATCCGCCAGACCGAGGCCGAACTGGCCAAGGGCAGCACGAATGCGAAGGCGGTGGCGAAGCGCCTCACGGCCGCGCGCGAGGCTTTCGAACAGGCGGTGGACTTCATCGCCGCCAACACCAAGGGCAACCCCAACGCCGCCTTCGCGGGCAGCGTGCCTTACCTCATGCTGGCGGGCAACCTGATGGCGGGCTGGCAGCTCGCGCGCGCCCTGCTGGTGGCCGAAGACCTGTCGGCCAAGGGACAGGACAAGGCCTTCATGGACGCGAAGATCACCACCGCGCGCTTCTACGCCGATCACATCCTGAGCCGCGCGCCCGGCGTGGCGGCCTCCATCGTCGACGGCGCCGAAGGCGTGACGGCGATGGCCCTCGAAGCGTTCTGATCCACCACACGGAGACAACATGCCCGCACCCGAGCGCACCCTGCCCCCGGTCCTCAAGAACCTCAAGTTCCCGGTGATCGGCTCGCCGCTGTTCATCATCAGCAACCCCAAGCTCGTGCTGGCGCAGTGCAAGGCCGGCGTGGTGGGCTCCATGCCCGCGCTCAACGCGCGCCCGGCCTCGCAGCTCGACGAGTGGCTGGCCGAGATCACCGAAGGCCTGGCCGCTCACAACAAGGCCAACCCCGACAACCCGGCCGCGCCCTTCGCCATCAACCAGATCGTGCACAAGAGCAACGACCGGCTCGAACACGACATGCAGCTGTGCGCCAAGTACCAGGTGCCCATCGTCATCACCAGCCTCGGCGCGCGCGAGGACGTGAACCAGGCCGTGCACGCCTGGGGCGGCATCGTGATGCACGACGTCATCAACAACGTCTTCGCGCGCAAGGCGATCGAGAAGGGCGCCGACGGCCTGATTCCGGTGGCCGCGGGCGCGGGCGGCCACGCCAGCGTCAAGAGTCCCTTCGCCATGATCCAGGAGATCCGCGAGTGGTTCGGCGGCCCGGTCGCGCTGTCGGGCGCCATCTCCTCGGGCGGCGCCATCCTGGCCGCGCAGGCCATGGGCGCGGACCTGGCCTACATCGGCTCGGCCTTCATCGCCACGCACGAGGCGCGCGCCGTCGATGGGTACAAGCAGATGATCGTCGAGAGCAACTCCGATGACATCGTCTACAGCAATTTCTACACCGGCATCCACGGCAACTACCTCAAGGGCTCCATCCGCAACGCCGGCATGGACCCGGAGAACCTGCCCCAGAGCGACCCGAGCAAGATGAACTTCGCCACGGGCGAGGGCAGCAACGCGGCCAAGGCCTGGCGCGACATCTGGGGCTGCGGCCAGGGCATCGGCGCGATCCGCGAGGTGATGGGCGCGGGCGACCTGGTGGCGCGCTTCAAGCGCGAGTACGCGGAAGCGAAGGCGCGGCTCTGCGCGGCCTGAGCGCGCGGCGCCTGATGACGAAGCCGGCCTTGTGCCGGCTTTTTTCATGGCCGCGACCGTCCGTCAGAAAGCTAAACCATGTAGTTGAATATCTGGCGGGTGCCTGGATATATTCAACTTCATGGTTGAGCAACATTCCCCCGATCTCGACGCCGTCTTCAAGGCCCTCGCCGACCCCACGCGCCGCGACATGCTGCAGCGCCTGGCCCGCGAGGAACTGTCGGTGAGCGAGCTGNNAAAACGAGCGGCTGGACAACGTCTTCCGGGCCCTGGCCAACCCGACGCGGCGGGCCATGGTGCACCGGCTGGCCCGCGGGCCGTGCACGGTGAGCGAGCTGGCCGCACCCTTCGCCATGTCGCTGGCGGCGGCCTCCAAGCACATCCAGGTGCTGGAGCGCGCCGGCCTGGTGCGGCGCACGGTGCAGGGCCGCACGCACACCTGCAGCCTGGACGCCCAGCCGCTGCACGCGGGCATGGAGTGGTTGCGCCATTACGAGCGGTTCTGGACCGAGCGCGTCGATGCCCTCGAACGCCTGGTGCGCGCCGCGCATTCCCCAACCAAGCGGAGAAAACCATGACGACGAACCACCCCTACGGCGAGCGTGTGTCGAACGACACCGTGCGCATCGAACGCCAACTGCCGGGCACGCTGCAGGACATCTGGGCCTGGATCACCGAGAACGACAAGCGCGAGCAATGGATGGCGCGCGGCACGCTGGAGCAGCGCGTGGGCGGCCAGGTGCGCCTGGAATTCCGCCACAAGGAACTGACCTACGCCGACGACCCCGCGCCGCCGAAGTACGCGGACATGGCCGAGAGCGCCCAGCTGCAGGGCGTGGTGACGGCCTGCGAGCCACCGCGCCTCCTGGCCCACACCTGGGGCGGGCAGGGCGAGGTGCGCTACGAGCTGAGCGAGTCACACGGCGGCGTGCTCCTGGTCATCACCCACCAGCGCCTGGCCGGCATGGAGGACATGCTCAGCGTCTCGGCCGGCTGGCACGCGCACCTGGACCTGCTGGTCACGCGGGTGAGGGGAGAGGCCCGCCCCCGCTACTGGGAGCACCACACGCGACTGGAAGCGGAGTACGCGCGGCGGCTGGCGGGTTGAGCCGCCGGCTCAATCCGTCGGCGGCGTCGGCTGGCTGGCGGGCGTGCCGCTGCGCAACCAGTTGCCGATGGAATCGAACAGCTTGCCGATTTCGTTGCCGAGGGTGGTCTTGTATTGCACGCCCGCGGTGTCCGAGATCTGCGAGACCCAGCCGCCGTCGCGCCACTCGGCGTAGAGCCAGTCCTCGCCCTCGCGCACCAGGCCATCGGGCGGTGCGGCCGGCGGCACCACCGGCTGGCCCTTGAGCGCCGCGGCCATGTAGTCGATCCAGATCGGCAGCGCGACGCGCCCGCCCGATTCGCTGCCGCCCAGGCTGCGCGGCTGGTCGTAGCCCACCCACACCGTGGCGGCCAGCGTGGGCTGGTAGCCGGCGAACCAGGCGTCGACCGCGTCGTTGGTGGTGCCCGTCTTGCCATACACGTCGCTGCGCTTGAGCACGGCCTGGGCGCGTGCGGCGGTGCCGCTGCGCGTCACCTCGTTGAGCAGGCTGCCCATCACGTAGGCGTTGCGCGCGGGAATGGCGCGCGTGTCCTCGCTCAGCTCGGCCGGTGGCGGCGCCTCGAACAGCACCTTGCCCTGTGCATCGGTGATCTTCTCGATCACCACCGGCGACACGCGCCAGCCGCCGTTGGCCAGGGTGGCATAGGCCTGCGCCATCTGCAGCGGTGTGGCGCTGCCGGTGCCCAGGGCCAGCGTCAGGTCGTCGGGCTGGCGCGCCGGGTCCAGGCCGAATCGGCCGAGCCACTCGCGCGCGTTCGCGGTGCCGGTGTGCTGCAGCACGCGCACGCTGGCCAGGTTGCTGGATCGCGCCAGCGCCTCGCGCACGCTGATCGGGCCCTGCGTCTGGCCGTTGCTGTTGGTCGGGCTCCAGCCGTTGGCCGCCGTGAAGGGCAGGTCGTCCACCACGGTGGCCGGCATCACGCGCGACTCCAGCGCGGCCGAATACAGCAGCGGCTTGATCGCCGAGCCCGGCTGGCGCCAGCCCTGTGTCACGTGGTTGAACGGCTGGCGCGTGAAGTCGAAGCCGCCCACCAGCGCGCGGATGCGGCCGGTGCGCGGGTCCATGGCCACCAGCGCGGCCTCGGCCTCCGGCCATTGCGAGATGGCCCAGATGTCGCTCTTCCTGTCCTTGGTCTTGCCCGTGCTCACCACGCGCACGATGGCGCCACGCTCGATCTTCAGCGGCGCCTTGGCCTTGGGGCTCAGCGCGCGCTGCGCCCAGCGCAGGCCCTCGCCCTGAACGGTGATGCGATCGCCGCTGGCGAGCTGCACCTGCAGGGCCTTGGGACTGGCCTCCAGCACGATGCCCACGCGCAGGGTCTCGTCGTCGCGGTGGTCCTTCAGCGCCTCGGCGGCGGCGCGCTCCAGTTCGGCGCCGTTGCCCGCGGGCAGTGATTCGGTGTCCTCCGGCCCGCGCCAGGCGCCGCGCCGGTCGAAGGCCAGCACGCCGCGCTGCACGGCCGCGTGCGCCGCGCGCTGATCGGCCGCCAGTAGCGAGGTGGTCACGCGCAGGCCCTTGGAATAGGCCTGTTCCCCGAAGCGCTCGACCACCGCCTGGCGCGCCATCTCGGCCACGTGCGCGGCGTGCACGCTGCGCTGGCCCGGTGTGCGCAGCCTGAGCTTCTCGGCCTTGGCCTGCGCGAGCTGCTCTTCGGTGATCGCCTCGGTGGCGCGCATGCGCTCCAGCACCACGCGCTGGCGTTGCGTGGCGCGCTGGAAGTTGGCCACCGGGTTGGCGTAGTACGGGTTCTGCGGCAGCCCGGCCAGCATGGCGTTCTCGGCCAGCGTGAGCTTGTCCAGCGGCTTGCCGAAGTAGGTCTGCGCGGCGGCGGCGAAGCCGTAGGCGCGCTGGCCCAGGAAGATCTCGTTCATGTAGATCTCCAGGATGCGGTCCTTGGAAATCTCGTTCTCCAGCTTGAGCGCGAGCCAGATCTCCTTGGCCTTGCGCTCGGCCGAGAACTGGCGCGTCAGCAGCATGGTGCGCACCAGTTGCTGCGTGATGGTGGAAGCCCCCTGCTTGCGCCCGCCGGTGATGGCGGCCACCAGCGCGCGCGCCATGCCCTTGGGGTCAACCCCCGAGTGCTCGCGAAAGCGCGCGTCCTCCACCGCCAGCACGGCCTGCTGCAGCTGCAGCGGGATCTGCTTGAGCGGCACGTACTCGCGCCGCTCGGCGCCGAACTGCGCGATCTCCTCGCCATCGGCGGTGAGCACCTGCAGCGGCAGCTTGGGCTGGTAGTGGACGATGGGGTCGAGCGAGGGGAGCTCGAAGGCGGAGGCGGTGGCGGGCAGCGCGGCGGCGACGACCACGGCACAGGCCAGGGCGAGCGTCGCCCGGCGGGGGAGGAGCGAAAGCATGGGCGGGGATTGTCCAATGTCCGCGTGAAGCCCGCGTAAGCCGGCTGGCGGCACTGGTAGCGAGCTGTAACAACGCCGGCTCGGCGCCTCAGCTGCTGCCGCGCACCACCAGCTCGAACCCCAGGTCGTCGCAGCGCGAGGCCGGCGTCTCCCCCCGCAGCAGCGACAGCAGCATGCGCGCCCCCGCCTCGCCGATCGCGCGGCGTGGCGTGCGCACCGTGGTCAGTGGCGGCAGCATCTGTTCGCTGCCCGACAGGTCGTTGAAGCCCGCCACCGCCAGCCGGTCGGGCACGGCCACGCCCAGGCGCAGGGCCGTGAGCAGGCCGCCCTGTGCCAGGTCGTCGTTGCAGAAGAACACCGCGTCCACCTCGGGCCGGCTGCGCAGCAGGTCCTCCAGCAGCTCGCCGCCCAGGCGCATGGACGAGGGCTGGGGGCTCAACAGCTCCAGCCGCGCGTCGTACAGGCCGGCCGCGCGCAGGCAGCGGCGGTAGCCCTCGGCGCGCTGCAGCACGCGCGGGTCCAGCTGCGCGGCCACGAAGGCGATGCGCCGTCGCCCCCTGTCCAGCAGGTGCTGCGTGATCGCGTGGCCCGCGTCCTGCTGCGAGAAGCCCACGCAGTGCACGCCCGGTGCGTCGGTCAGCTCCATCAGGTACACGCAGGGCATGCCGCTGGCCGCCACCATCTGGCGCGCGGCCTCGGTGCGGTCGAAGCCGGTGAGCAACACGCCCGCCGGGCGCTGCGCCAGGTAGGCGCGCAGCAGTTGTTCTTCTTCCATCGGGTCGTAGTGCGTCACCCCGATGAGCGGCTGGTAGCCGTGCGGCAGCAGCACCCGGTGCACGGCCTCGATCACGTCCACGAACAGCGCGTTCGACAACAGCGGCACCAGCACCGGCACCTGCGTCCCGCGGGCCGAGGCCAGGGCGCGCGCGGCCGGGTCGGGCACGTAGCCCAGGCGCTCGGCGNNCGCCACCAGCTCGGCGGCCACGCCGCGTTCGCCGCGCAGCGCGCGCGAGGCGGTGATGGGGCTCACCTCGGCCTCGCGGGCCACGTCCTGCAGGGTGATGCGCCCGCTGGGGCGGCGGCGTCGTTCGGGGCTGACGGGCGTGGAGGGCAAGGGTTTTCCCTGTCGATGGGTGGTGCGGATCGGCAATAGGATAGCGCTACCATAGCGGACTTCGCATCCGGATTCGCCCTGATCATCACACACTCGGGCGTCGATCCGCAGCAAAAGCGAAGCCTGCAAACGGTCCTGACCCCAGGGNNTTTCGGATTCATTGGACAGCGCTACCAAATGACCTTGACCCCCGTTCCCACCCGCCTCGTCGTCATGGGCGTGGCCGGTTGCGGCAAATCCAGCCTCGGCCAGCAGAGCGCGGCCGCCCTGGGCCTGCCGCTGCTGGAGGGTGACGACTTCCACCCGGCCGCCAACGTGGCCAAGATGCGCGGCGGCATGGCGCTCAGCGACGAGGACCGCGCCGCCTGGCTCGACACCCTGGCCGCGCAACTGGCCACGCGCACCGATGGCGTGGTGCTCACCTGCTCCTCGCTNNCCTCGCTCAAGCGCCGCTATCGCGACCGCCTGCGCGCCGCCGCGCCGGGCCTGCGCTTCGTCTTCCTGCAACTCAGCCGCGAGCAGGCGCGCGAGCGCGTGGCCGCGCGCCCCGGCCACCTGTTCCCGGTGAGCCTGGTGGACAGCCAGTTCGAGGCGCTCGAAGACCCGAGCACCGAAGCCGGCGTGCTGGCGCTGGACGCCACACGCCCCCTGCCTGAACTCGTGGACGCCGTGGCGCAGTGGGTGCGCGCCGTGCCCGCGCCGGGCGAGGAGGCGCGCGCATGAAGGCCCTGAACGCGATCAAGCACCTGGCCGAGGGCCTGCTGGCCCTGTGCCTGCTGGGCATGGTGGTGGCGGTGTTCGGCAACGTGGTGCTGCGCTACGTGTGGGGCACGGGCTGGGTGGTGTCGGAAGAACTCTCGCGCCTGCTGTTCGTGTGGCTGGTCTCCATCGCCGCCACGCTCACCTTCGCCGAAGGCAAGCACCTCGGCTTCGACCTGGTCACCGCGCGCCTGAGCGGCAAGCCCGCGGCGGCCCTGCGCTGGCTCACGCGCGCCCTCATCGGCCTGGCGCTGTACTACCTCATCTCCGGCGCCTGGACGCAAGTGCTGGTGGGCATGAACAGCCACAGCCCGGTGATGAACTACCCGCTGTCGCTGGCGGCGGGTGCCATCTTCGTCATGGGCATCTGCATGGCGCTGCTGCTGGTGCTGCAGGCCGTGGCCGAACTGCGCGGTGCGGAGGTGCAGCCATGACCATCGCGCTCTTCCTGCTGGTGCTCTTTGCCGCCATGACGGTGGGCGTGCCCATCGCCTTCGCGCTCATGCTGACCGCGCTGGCGCTGATGGTGCAGCTCGACTTCTTCGACGCCCAACTGCTCGCGCAGAACGTGCAGGCCGGCTTCGACAGCTTCCCCCTGCTGGCCGTGCCCTTCTTCATCCTGGCCGGCGAGCTGATGAACGCCGGCGGCCTCAGCCGCCGCATCATCGACCTGGCGCGCGCCTTCGTGGGCCACATCCCCGGCGGTCTGGGCTACGTGGCCATCGCGGCCTCGGTCATGCTCGCGTCCATGAGCGGCTCGGCCATCGCCGACACCGCCGCGCTGGCCACGCTGCTGCTGCCCATGATGCGCCAGCAGCGCTACCCCGAAGGCACCAGCGCCGGCCTCATCGCCTCCGGCGGCATCATCGCGCCCATCATCCCGCCGTCCATGCCCATGGTCATCTACGGCGTCACCACCAACACGTCCATCAGCAAGCTGTTCCTCGCGGGCATCGTGCCCGGGCTCCTGATGGCCGTGAGCCTGGTGCTGGTGTGGCGCCGCATCGCGGGCAAGGAGCAACTGCCCGTGGCCGAGAAGACCAGCTGGCCGCAGCGCCGCGCGGTGCTGGCCTCCAGCATCTGGGCGCTGTTCATGCCCGTCATCATCATCGGCGGCCTGCGGCTGGGCATCTTCACGCCCACCGAGGCCGCCGTGGTGGCGGCGGTGTACGCCCTGGTCGTGGCCATGTTCGTCTACCGCGAACTCACCGTGGCCGGCCTGTACCGCGTCTTCGTGGACGCGGGCCGCACCACCGGCGTGGTGATGTTCCTGTGCGGCGCGGCCACCGCGGCCAGCTACATGATCACCCTGGCCGACCTGCCCAACGAACTGGCCGGCGTGATGGGCCCGCTGCTGCAGAACCCCATGCTGTTCATGGCCGTGGTGGCGGTGTTCCTGCTGGCCGTGGGCATGGTCATGGACCTCACGCCCACCATCCTCATCCTGGCGCCGGTGCTCGCGCCGCTGGCCGCCAAGGCCGGCATCGACCCGGTGTACTTCGGCTTCGTCTTCATCTTCGTCGGCTGCCTGGGCCTGCTCACGCCGCCCGTGGGCACCGTGCTGAACGTGGTGGCCGGCGTGGGCGGGCTGCGCATGGAGTCGGTGATCCGCGGCGTCACGCCCTTCCTGCTGGTCTACCTCGCCATGCTGGTCCTGCTGATCCTGTTCCCCGCGATCGTGCTGCAGCCGCTCAAGTGGATGTTCTGAGACCCCTTCCGATTTCACCCGGCGGCCACACTTTCCGGATCGGCCGCCAACAACCCAGGAGATGACCATGAAACTCAAGCAACTCGCCATCACGCTGTCGGTGGCCCTGGCCACCGTGGCCGCCGGCCTCGCGCACGCGCAGGACATCAAGCCGCGCCTCATCCGCTTCGGCTACGGCCTCAACGAAGAGTCCAACCAGGGCCGCGCGGTCAAGCTGTTCGCGCAAGAGGTGGAGAAGGCCTCCGGCGGCAAGATGAAGGTGCGCGCCATCGGCGCCGCCGCGCTCGGCTCCGACGTGCAGATGCAGCAGGCCCTCATCGGCGGCGCGCAGGAAATGATGGTGGGCTCCACCGCCACCCTCGTCGGCATCACCAAAGAGATGGCCATCTGGGACACGCCCTTCCTCTTCAACAACGCGCAGGAAGCCGACGTGGTGCTCGACGGCCCCGTGGGCCAGAAGGTGATGGACAAGCTGCAGGACAAGGGCCTGGTCGGTCTCGTCTATTGGGAGAACGGCTTTCGCAACCTCACCAACAACAAGCGCGCCGTGGCCAAGCTCGAAGACCTGGACGGCATCAAGCTGCGCGTGATGCAGAACAACGTCTTCATCGACAGCTTCAAGACCCTGGGCGCCAACGCCGTGCCGCTGCCGTTCTCCGAGCTGTTCACCGCGCTCGAGACCAAGACCGTCGACGGCCAGGAGAACCCCTACAACACCATCCTCTCCAGCAAGTTCTACGAGGTGCAGAAATACCTGACGGTGACCAACCACGTCTACAGCCCGTGGATCGTCACCGTGAGCAAGAAGTGGTGGGACCAGCTCAGCAAGGACGAGCAGAAGGTGCTGATGGACGCCGCCGTGAAGAGCCGCGACTTCGAGCGCAAGGACACCCGCGCCGAAGCCGACAAGGCGCTGGCCGACCTCAAGGGCAAGGGCATGCAGATCAACCAGCTGAGCCCCGCCGAAGCCAACCGCATGCGTGAGAAGCTCACCAGCGTGAACGCCGGCATCGCCGCCAACGTGGGCGAAGACCTGTGGAAGGAAACGCAGGCCGCGGTGGCCAAGGCGCGCGGCGGGAAATAAGCGCGCCGTCGTGCGCAAGAACGGGGACAGGCCGGCGGCCTGTCCCCGTTGTCTATTGCACATCATTTGATGTTGTTAATACATCAAATGATGTGTAATATACATCGCGATGAACACGGTGCTCATGAGCGAACTTCTGGGCGGTGCGTCGCGCTACCAGGCGCTGCGTCGCTTGTACGAGAACCCCGAGCGGCGCTTTCGTGTGCGCGAGCTGGCGAGCGAAGCGGGGGTGGACCCTGGCAACGCATCCCGTTGGTTGCGTCGCTGGGCCGAGGTTGGCTTGCTCGACGCAAGCACCGAGCGCGGGCAAACCATCTACAGCGCCTCCAGCGACCCGGCGCTCCAATCGCTGCGCACCCTGTTGCAGCAGGACAGCGAAACGGCGCGCCTCGTGCGCGAAGCCCTGGAGCGATTCGAGGATCCCGTTGCCGCTGCCGCGATCTTCGGGTCGACCGCGCGTGGCGAAGCGAGTGCCTCGAGCGATGTTGATCTTTTGATGATCGCTGATGGCACGTCCCGATTGAAAGCTCAGGCGCACTTCAAGAATGTCGGTCGCCAGCTGGCGCGACCGGTCAACGTTCTGCTCTACACCCCGAACGAATGGCGAAAAGCGCGCGAGGCAGGCGACACACTGGTTCGCGACATCCTGTCGCAAGACCTGATCGCTCTGAAGGGAGACATTCATGCCCTTGCGTAAGCCCGAGGCCTTCTTGCGGGCTGGCAGCAAAGTGTTCGTCAAGGCACCCACCAACCGTGAATCCATTGCGGGCTGGTGCAACATTGCTCAAGGAAAGATCGCCGACGCGCAGCGCGAAGCGAACTCCCGCAGCACGCGCTTGGGTGCCGCCTATGACGCCGTGCTGAATCTGAGCTTTGCCGTGCTCCTGCACAAGGGGTGGCGCTGTACCTCGGCGAATGGGCATCACGCGGAGGCCCTGGAGGCGGCTGCCGCCTACGTGGGTGTCACCGAATCCGTCTTCGATCGGGTGGACGCCATCCGAGACCTGCGCAACAACCAGTACCAGGGCGTCGAACCGTCGAAGGCCGACGTCGTTGCGGCGCTGGCAGCCATGGAACGTATGGTGCCGGAACTGCTGATGCACCTGAAATGAGCGCGCCGGAACGCCGATTGCCCGGACAATGGTCTGGTCCATCGACCCACCCAGGAGAGCCCCCATGGTCAGCAAGAACACCATCTGCCTCTGGTACGACAACGACGCGCTCGACGCCGCGCGCTTCTACGCCCAGACCTTCCCCGACAGCGCCGTGGGCCGCGTGATGCACGCGCCCGGCGACTACCCTGCGGGCAAGGAAGGCAACGTCCTCACCGTCGAATTCACCGTCCTGGGCATTCCCTGCCTCGGCCTCAATGGCGGCACCGCCTTCAAGCAGTCCGAGGCCTTCTCCTTCCAGGTGGCGACCGACGACCAGGCCGAGACCGACCGCCTGTGGAACGCCATCGTCAACAACGGCGGCCAGGAAAGCGAATGCGGCTGGTGCAAGGACAAGTGGGGCCTGTCATGGCAAATCACGCCGCGCGTTCTGACCGAGGCCGTCAACGACCCCGACCGCGCCGCCGCCAAGCGCGCCTTCGACGCGATGATGACCATGCGCAAGATCGACGTGGCCACCATCGAGAAGGCCTGGCGCGGCGACAGCCGCCCGGCGCGCTGAGGCCCGGCGCTTGCCGTTCGCCCGTCCCATCCCCGGATGCCCGAACGCCTTTTCATCCGACTGCCGGAAGACCCGTCGTGCGCGCCCGAGACCACCGTTCCGGCCAACACCCTGACGGCGTTCGCCGTGCCGGCCCGCCTGCGATCGGCCGTCGCCCACGTGATGGCCTACGAGGAGCGCTTTGCGCCGGGCCATGAAGCCGTCGAGCGTGTGCTGCCCGACGGGGCGTCTCGCCTCCTCATCGCGCTGCACCGCGACTCGGCGACCGTTCACGTCGCCGGCGCCAGGGCCGACGCCGTCCTGCTCGCCATGGGTGGGCATGTGCACGGGCTCTCCGTCACGCTGAAACCCGGGGCGCTGCCGGCGCTCTTCGGCGTGCCGGCCAAGGAACTGGCGGGCCTCACCGTGCCTTGGGAAGACCTCGTGCCCAGCGCGCATCGCCACCTGGGCGAGCAACTGGCCGCCTCGGACGACGACGCGGCGCGCGTGCAGCACCTGTTGGCGTCGCTGCAGGCCTTGCAGCGCCCCGCGGATCCCTCGCGCCATCTGGTGGAGCACGCGGCGAGACGACTGAGCGACACGATGGGCGGCCTCTCCGTGCGCGAACTGGCGGCCGAGTTGCACATCGGTGAACGGCGGGTGCAGCAGTTGTTCGCCGCCAACATCGGCCTGGCACCCGGTGTCTGGCGCCGCCTGCAACGCCTGCACGGCACGCTGCGCCTGTTGCGAACGACCCGAACGGCCGAGACGCCCCGCTGGGCCGAGATGGCGCTGGACGCCGGGTACTGCGACCAGTCGCACCTGATCAACGAATTCCGCTCCTTCTGCGGCCTGACGCCGCAGCAGCTTCTGCAGCGCGCCGTTTCGGGTTCTTCCAATACGGGCGCCGGTCGCTTCACCTAAGGTCGTGGGCCATCAGCACCCACTCCCCCTGCACACCATGAAGCCACTTGCCCATTGCATCGCCGTCGTCACTGGCGCCAGCCGAGGCGCTGGCCGCGGATGCGCCACAGAACTGGGCGCGGCCGGCGCCACCGTCTACGTCACCGGGCGCAGCCGGCGCGACCAAGCCGCACCGGCTACGAGCAGATCACCGCCTTGTCGAACCTCGACCGCGTGCCGGGCAGCATCGACGAAACGGCCGACGAAGTGACGCGCGCCGGCGGGCGCGGCATCGCCGTCGCCTGCGACCACGCCGATGAAGCGCAGGTCAAGGCCCTCTTCGAGCGCGTGCAGCGCGAACAGGGCCGCCTGGACCTGCTCGTCAACAACGCCTGGGGCGGGCACGAGGCCTTCGATGGCGTGTTTCAGGCGCCGTTCTGGGAACGCCCGATGGTGCAATGGGACGCGATGTTCGATCGCGGCGTTCGCCACCACGTCCTCTCCAGCCGGCTGGCCGCGCCGATGCTGGTGCGCCAGGGCCGCGGGCTGATCGTGACCACAACCTTCTGGGACCGCGACCGCTACATGCACGGCAACCTGTTCTACGACCTGGCCAAGGCATCCATGACGCGCCTGGCCTTCGGCATGGCGCAAGAGCTGAAGCCCCATGGGGTCGCCTCGCTGGCCGTGTCGCCGGGCTGGATGCGCACCGAGTTCGTGCTGGCCGGCCACCAGACCGACGAGGCGCACTGGCGCGAGCGCCCGGCCCTGGCCCGCACGGAGTCGCCCCGCTACCTGGGGCGCGCCGTGGTGGCCCTGGCCAGCGACCCTCAGGTGCTGGAACGCAGCGGACAGGTGCTGCGCGTGGGCGACCTGGCGCGGACCTATGGTTTCACCGACATCGATGGCCGCGTGGTGCCGCCCTTCGAGATGGAGGCGCCCTGAGCACCCGCCGCGCGTTGCCAAGGCATGCCACTTGCCCCCGGGGCGTTCCTTCTTTTCCATTGGAGAACGCCATGAGATTTCTGAACATCCGATCCGCCCCCTTCGTCCTCGCTGTCTGCATGGCCGCGGGCGCCGCGTGGGCGCAGTCCACCGCCGGCGGCATGGCCAAGCCCGCCAGTGCCGACGTGGCCTTCATGAAGCAGGCGGCCGAGAACGGGCACGCCGAAGTGGAAAGCAGCCGCATGGCGCTGCAGAAAAGCCCCGACCCCCAGGTGAAGCGCTTCGCGCAGACCATGGTGGACGACCACCAGAAGGCCGGCGCCGAGCTCAAGCAGCTCGCCTCCTCGAAAGGCGTGGAGGTGCCCGCCGAGCCCTCCCTCATTCAGCGCGCCAAGCTCAAGCTGCTGTCCGCCTCCGACGGCGCGGAGTTCTCGCGCAATTACATGGAAAGCATGGGCGTGGAGGCGCACAAGGAAACCATCGAGCTCTTCCAGAAGGCCGCCACGGGCGCCCAGGACGCCGACGTGAAGGCCTTTGCCACCAAGACCTTGCCCACGCTCAAGAAGCACCTGTCCATGGCGCAGGAACTGCACGGCTCCCTGCAGGGCACGGCAGGCAGCGGGCAAAAAGCCCCGTCCACCACGCGCTGACCGCGGCCACCCGCTGCGCCGCGCCGGTACAGTCGCAGCGCCGGCCCCATCCGGGGCCTTTTTTGCGTTTGAACCGCATGCGCTTCGACGGCACCCTCGTCACCTGGAACGACGACCGCGGCTTCGGCTACATCGAACCCACGCAGGGCGGTGAGCGCGTGTTCGTGCACGTATCCGCCTGGCCCAAGGGGGCAGGGCGGCCGCAGGTGAACCAGACCCTGAGCTTTGCGGTGGAACAGGGCCCCAAGGGCAAGCGCGCCACCCAGGTGCAGTTGCGGCCCCTGCGCGCGGTGCGCCAGGCGCCCCGGCGACGTGAGCGGCCCGGCTCAGCGACCTGGGGCCTGGCCACGCGGCTGGCCATTCCCGTTTTTCTGCTGGTGTGCGCCACCGTGGCCTGGCTGTGGCGGCCGCCGCTGTGGGTGGCGGGCTGGTACGTGGCGGCCAGCGCGGTGGCCTTCATGGCCTATGCGATGGACAAATCGGCTGCGGTGGGCGGCGGCTGGCGCATCCGTGAGAGCCGCCTGCATCTGCTGGCGCTGGTGGGTGGATGGCCGGGGGCGCTGCTGGCGCAACAGGTGCTGCGGCACAAGACCAGCAAGGCGGAGTTTCGGGGGGTGTTCTGGGGGACGGTGGTGGGGAATGTGGTGGGGTTGGNNGGGGGTGATTGGGGGGCGAAGTTCTATGGCCTTCAGTCAGGTGCTTCAGTCTGGGAGCGCGGTCTATCTTGCCAAGAGGTTGCAGTCGCTCCACAGATGATCTTGGAAATCAGGCAATACCTCTACAACCCACTGCGGTGCACTCGGGCCCAAAGGGACGTCACTCGAATCGGTCACGTTCTTCATTAACCTCTTCTCGTTGAATTTCCCTGTCGATTCCTTCTATCTCAAGTTCAATCCATTGAGCTACCTCGGAGGTGAATCCAGCGGTGAGCCACCGTCGCAGAGTGTCTCGCTTGCGCTTTAGGTATTGACTCGCGGGGCCAGTCCATGACCCTGTACGGAACGAAGCACTGATTCCTGAACGAACGCCTTCGATGTACCCATATCGTGTCAACAACTGCCGCGTCAGGCCTCCGCCGCGATCGTCGTCGAGCGTGGGTGGCGTGGCATGAGCGATAAGCGCAGCTCGTTTGCCCGGATCCGACTCGATCCATTCCAATATTCTCTCCTCCGGCAGCTCCGCGATAGGGCCTCGCTGTGTTCCCCCGCCAAACGAGAGAAGTCCTCCCTTAAGCCAGCCGTACAAGTCACTTCTCCATTTCGGTAAAGTGGTCTCAAATTGCCTTGCGACGACCTGCCAAGCGTTTTCGGGATCGACGCAGATCAAGCTCATGCTCACCTCCCCGATGTTGTGGTCATAGCTCAGTTCGTATGCCTCGCCCATCGCAGTCAGGATCGCGTCGAGCAGGGGGGCGGCGAGAGCCATATCTGACTTCACCAGTCTTGAGCAAACTCGCTTCCAATGGAATGCGGAGCATTGCCACGACTGTTGGGATTTGGGAATCGTCCTTGTCACGACAGCGAACACAAAGTCGGTACCACAAGGGAATGGCTGATCAGGATCAGAAGAATCGAACAGGCTGATTAGCAGCCCCATCGCCTCCGGTGTTGCTCGCTCATGAATCAGTCGTAGTAGCCGCTCTACTTGTACCGTCGGGGCGGAAGCCAACCCCTTGCCATACTGCAACATCCTAAACAAAGTAGGTTTAACCCATCCCGCCTCAAGGGCGTCGAGACATCGGTTGAAAGTTTCTTCGCAAAAGGGGAATCGAAGGGCCATGTCTACCCCGAGGCTTGCCGTCTCCTTGCTCGCCAATATATCCATCATCCACGAATTGAATTGCTCCAAGGATCTTGCTCTAACTCCTGCCAAATAGCCACACAGACAGGAGCCGTTTAGAGACTTCAGCGTGATGCTGGTAAGCAAAGGGAGCAGGGCGTTCTCCACGTCGCTTTCTGCCAATTTCTCACCAAAATGCCAAATCGCTGGCGTATCACCATCGAGAGCCAACAGATGCGAAATCTCGTCGAGGCCCGCAGGGTTCGAAGCTATACGCTTTGCGAGTGCTGTGACCAACGCCTTCGCATGGGAAGGCGGCTTGTTGTGTCGATCACGATACTCTTCCTCCCATTCAAAATAATCAACATCAAGTACGTATCTCTGAAATCGACTAGCAAGGTTGCGACACGCATATTGCCGAGCAATACGTTTGAGGCGGACCGTCAAATCACGGTGCTGCTCAACCTCGTGGTAGTTCCGAAAGTGCCCAAAAAATGCGTTCAGCTTACTGGGAGCCATAGGACTGTCGAAGGTCAGCTGTTCTAGCACCTGGAATGCATACTCAGTGCACGGCGGTGTGCAGATTTGATTTTTGACAGCATCGAGCAATGCTAAGCAGACGTCGGAGCGAAGTCCCAAGTGCCACGACTCGGTTTCTTTAATCAGCGTTCTGAAATACAAGAAGAGCGCCTGCCACCAGTCGCCGTAAGTTGCAGGAATCCACAGCTTCGCTCGCTCCTGTAGTCCTTGGTATTCCGGTCCCACAGTACGAAATCCAACACCGTTGCTGTCTAGTGCAAAGGCCAGCGCTTTCAGTCCCAGCAAGCGTTCTGCATCGGTGGTGCCTCTCAATAGCCGTGTTAATGCGGGCAGCCTTTGCTCTGGACTCGCCTCGGTCGCAGCGGCTTCGGGGCCGATGCGAAACAAGCTAACCAGCGTGCCCGTCGAATTGTTAGAAAAGTCGGCATTCTCATTGACGGCTAGTCGAGCTAGGACGTTCAAGGCCCGCACGAAGAGCGGTGGCCAGACGGCAATCTTCTCGAGTGCCCACACGATGTTCTGACGGTTACTCTTGAACTCCAATAGTTCGCTGTCTGACCATGTGCCGATCGTGCTCTCGAGAAGGCGCAAGACCGCGGCTGGATTTGCCTCAGCAAGGGTCGACAGAAATTGCGATCCGGTGGCCGAGGTCAGCATTTGGCGGCTTGAAAAGACGCCATTGGGTTTCAGAATATCTTCGACTACAAATGCCGTGTCCGTCCCGCTACCAAATCTGAACTTGTTCAAGAACCAAGCATGGAGAGATTGCGGCATGGTTTCGAAGGTCGAAACGAAGTCGAAGCCGCGTCCATATCGTGCCCAGAACTGTTTCCAGAGGTAGATGTGGAGGGCCTTGGGGACAAAGAAAAGAGTTCGGCTTCCCTGTAGAACGCGTCGAGCTCGGAGGCTCTGAACAATCTCTTGGAAGCGAGCCCAGCCAATCGTTGGATCAACCTTTTCGATCAACCGCGAGATGTAGCTGGCTTCGTGGGACACTGGATCTTCATATCCAAAACGGCTGAACAAGGCGAGGTGGTGAGCCACGCAGTCGACTTGGCGAGATACTGTGTCCTGCTGCGCGCCGTATCCATGCAAGAACCGAGTCCATAGCGGCACAGTCGCCGGCGGTCGTAGCAAATCAGCTGGATTTGCGTGAAGATTTTCGGCAACTGCGTGTGCGACTCGAGGCGAGCCCTCACAGATCCGGACCCAGCGATCGAGCTCCCGTGACTCCCCTACCTTGCACGCCAAGATGCTCTTGATGGTCTCATCGGGAAGGTGGGGAGCCCTGAGACGGAGAATATCGTCATCGTGACCTTCGTCATGACCGTGATCGAGGGTGACCAGCTTCATGGCCCCACAGCGCGTCTTCAAATGTCTCCAGACATCGGACATTTCCGGTTCTGCAAGGTCGTCAAGTACTAGGACGAGTGGCTTTGTCCAGCCTATCCGCAGTAGTTGCCTGAACAGTGCTGTCTCACCGAACTTGGAGCCGTGACAGAGGTAGAGGACGGAGGGAGCGATATGCGGCGCTCTTAGGGCCTCAAGGACCATACGTGTCTTACCTAGACCTGGTTCTCCGAGCACACGAATGTGCTTAGTGTCTCCTTCGATGCCCGCCCTAATCTGCGAGATGAGTTCGGCTTGTTCTGACGCTGGAACGAACGAATTCGACATGTGAGCATCGCGATCCCACTCCTCGAACACCCAAGCCTCGTGGATAGTTTCAAACGTTAGCAGTGCTGCAATACCGGGATAGCGCTCCGCATACATTGAGAGCTGGCTTGCACCCAGCACATCGACCAGACTGCTGTAGTCCGGTACGCCTGCGGATGCAAATACTCTGACAATGTGCTCGCAGGCATCATTTCGTTGCTGAGGGGTCAGGTCATGCCCAGTGCATACGACAACGTAGCGACCTCTTTTTTCGGTCAGTCGGGCCACCTCTGGAAACAGTTTCCCTGTGCTGCCGATCAGTTCGTCACGAATTGAGCTTGCGGTCCAGGGTTTGAAGGAAGAGCCAGATTTCAACTGAAATCCAGTCAGGCCTGGAGTGAGGAAGCAGTCTGCTGGGACGAGCGCGTCCAGCGGCGCGTCGACTTCGGCGTCAATGCCCCCATCCGCTACGGTCATGCGCGTAGAAATCGTCACTACTGCCGGACTGAGTTTGGCGTAGGCTGACTCAGCCATCAAGATGCGCCTCACGATCTCTACCGCTCTTTCAGGCGTTAGTTCGACTACAGATGAAATCGGGACACTGATTAAAGGGCTCATGTTGTTACGGGCGATGTGGCCAACTTTGGATTTCGCAAGCAGCTTGATAGCAATGGCTTGTTCCAACTTGGAAGATTAGGATCGCCTTATTCCTTTGGCTCCTGATGTGACGGGGTGTGACTTGCAAGCAATAGGCTGTGTCTTGCTCGTAGCAGAGTTCATGGCGGAGTATCGCGCTTAAGCGTCGGTCCAAGACTCTGATTTTTTTGAACTGTGCGCGCAGAGAGTCCGCTACCGCTGGAAATGAGACGTCCGGAACGGATCGGTAGCAGCAGGTCCGAGCCAGCCAAACCTACTGGCTCAACAGCGCTTCAATTGACAAGTCGAGCGCATCCGCAAGCCTCGCCAACGTCTGCAGCGACGGGTTGCGCGCTTGCCGCTCGATATGCGCGATGACGAACATGCTGACGCCCGACCGCTGACCCAGCGTGTCCTGGGTCAGCTTCAGCCCTTTCCTCGCCGAGACGAGGTTCCGCGCCAGAACCTCTTCGATCGGCGCGTCACCGTCTTGTCGGGCCACCGGCTTCGAGCCGACCAGCGAGCCCGTGGTGACGCCGAGTGCTCGGGCCAGCTTGTCCACCGTGTTCAAGGAGACGTTGACCTGCCCCTGTTCCACCAGCCGAATCATTCGGGGGTTCACACGCGCCTGTTCCGCCAGCGCCGCAATGCTCCAGTTCCCTTTCGCTCGCAGAGCAATCAGGTTCGCAGCCAGTGGAGCAAGGAAGGGGGGTGTATCAGGGGCAAGTGCAGACACCAAAAAAGTGTTGGCTTCGAAAGCTTTGGTGCAAATACTTTGAGGCAGAATGGCGACTCCCTTTGGGAGCCCATCCGTGTTCATCACCGCCCCCGGCCTCGTCCAGCACCTCCACCCCTCGCAGATCGCCCCGCACCAGACCCACTGGCCCGCCATCACGCTCGCGCTGGAGCGGCCCTGGTACCTGCTCGTCTACGAGGTCTCGTACAACGGGCAGAAGCAGTCGCAGACCTCGCTGGTGGCCTGGGACCACACGCTGCTGGACCTGCTGGCCCNNCTCAGCGGCATCGCGCGCCTGGACCGGCGCTGCGAGGCAGGCCCGAGTTGGGCGCTGGCGTGGATCGGCGCGCTGTGGGCGCCAGCGCCGGGCGAGCCCGCCGCCCTGGGCCCCTTGCTGTTCAAGTTGGGCCAAGACCCGCAGATGCGCGACACCGACCTGCTGCCCGTGGGCGAGGCCCCAGGCCGGCGGCTGCTGTATGAGGCGCCTTCGGGAAGGCTTGGCGGAAGCTGAGCCGGCTGCGGCACTGAGCCTGCATCGAGCCATGCGGGCACACGGTTTGCCCGAAGCGGGATGGAAGGAGTGCCCATGACTCGCGATCACATCAAACACCTCAGAGGCGTGTACGCAAGCCCTCGACAACCGCAAGGCCACTTCGGTCGGGGCAAGGACTACGCTCAACCCGGCAGCAGTGACGACGTGAACCGACAGCTCAATGAGCGCGGTGCCTACCGTGACGCCGAGTCCCCGCAAGACCCCGCCACGGTTCCGAGACCTCGAACACCAGGCCGCCCTGCAACGACGGGCACCGAAGGGATTCCTCCGTCTGGCACCAAGGCAAAGCCTGGTGAAGCGGAACCGGCGCAGCGAGAGCAAGGACGCGCTGGGCAAGGCTCATGACGACCATGGCCGGTAGGAGGGCCGCTCCGCTAGCGCGGCTCCCTTCCGGATCGGCAAGCGTGTGACGCGCTCTACGCATCCCCCTCGCGTACCTTGCGGTCTACGTCAGCGATAGGCCTTTCCCCTGGCTTGGCATCTGCGGGGCGGGTTTGAGGTGCACGATCAGCTTGGGTGGGATTGGTACCAGATGATCGGCTGTCACCCGGCGGTGGCTGATGTACAGGCTTGCCGGGCGTTTGTCCAGGTTGGTTCGACATCATGTTTGTGCTCCTGTGCGTGTAAGACCCGCGATTCAGCAACACCGACCTGTTGCCCGTGGGTCAGGCCCCAGGCCGGCGTCTGCTCTATTAGGCGTCGTCTAGACGGCCTGGCGGTGCGGGCTGAACCGGCGGCTCAGACCTCCACGCCCATCAGCTCTTCCTTGCGGGCCAGCAACTCTTCGCGCATGGCCACCAGGTCGAGCCCGCGGACGGCCCGCGC
>JABAHQ010001021.1_pt1 | contig 23455 bp, 23 predicted proteins | sample 7062091 | NCBI WGS metagenome assembly JABAHQ01 (sample SAMN14534359, study PRJNA622989) | marine sediment metagenome | biome: marine biome [ENVO:00000428]; feature: marine pelagic biome [ENVO:01000023]; material: deep marine sediment [ENVO:00002113] | place: India: Gulf of Kutch | collected...
AACGGTTTGACCAGTAACAAAGACATTGTCTGCTGAATCAAGGGACAGAGAACGACCTGTTTCACTGCTTGATCCGCCCAGAAAGGTAGAGGCGGAGAGGGTGGAAAGATCGTTTGAGAGCTTGGAGACAAAGACGTCGAAACTTCCACCATGATTCTGGTCAAATGAACCAGATGTAGTAGGGAAGTCAGAGGAGCTCGTGCCACCTACAACAAAGACATTGTCTGCTGAATCAAGGGATACGGATGAACCTCTCTCATTTCTTGATCCACCAATAAATGTAGAGCTTGAGAGGGTGGAAAGATCGTTTGAGAGCTTGGAGACAAAGACGTCGCCACTTCCACCATAGTTCTGATCAAATGAACCAGCAGTGGTGGGAAAGCTGAAAGAAGTTGTACGTCCAGTCACAAAGACGTTGTTTGTTGAATCAAGGAATAGTGAAAGGCCAAATTCAAATTCTGATCCACCAATAAATGTAGAGCTTGAGAGGGTGGAAAGATCGTTTGAGAGCTTGGAGACAAAGACGTCGCCACGTCCACCATAGTTCTGATCAAATGAACCAGCAGTGGTGGGAAAGTCAGAAGATAGTGTTTCCCCCGTTACAAAGACATTGTCTGCTGAGTCAAGGGACAGAGAACGACCTGTTTCACTGCTTGATCCGCCCAGAAAGGTAGAGGCGGAGAGGGTGGAAAGATCGTTTGAGAGCTTGGAGACATAACCTTCCCTAAAGTCATCGAGAATTTGGTCATAGGCATTCGTTGTGGTTGGAAAGTCANNCAAAGACATTGTCTGCTGAGTCAAGGGATATGGAGTTAGCTGTCTCACTGCTTGATCCGCCCAGAAAGGTAGAGGCGGAGAGGGTGGAAAGATCGTTTGAGAGCTTGAAAACAAAAGCATCACTAGAGTCACGAGTTTGATCATAGGCATTCGTTGTGGTTGGAAAGTCANNCAAAGACATTGTCTGCTGAGTCAAGGGATAAAGAACTAGCTGTATCAAAATTTGTACCTCCAAGAAAAGTCGAGGCAGAAAGACCAGAAAGATCATTTGAAATCTTGGATACAAACACGTCTCTGTTATTATTCTGGTTCTCGTCGTAGACTGCCGACGTGGTGGGGAAGTCAGATGATGTTGTTTGCCCCGTCACAAATACATTGCCAGAAGAATCGAGAGAGATGAAAATACCAATCTCCTGACTTGACCCTCCAACAAACGTAGACGCTAAGAGTGGATCAATAACCAATGGGACGTTAGGATCGTACTCATTTACCAAAAATCCATAACTGTTTGATCCAACCTCATATGATACATCAATCAATCTTTTTACGCCATCAATATATTGATACGCTACAGGTTTTGACATCGATATTGTTCCAAGATCTGTTTCAATCAAGAGTTTTCCAGTATCAGATACACCAAGACCATTTATTCCCTCAAAGGCCATACGGATGTAGTCTGGATTACCACCTGGTTTTACCTCAAAAATCTTTTCTACGTTATTTCCATGAGCCTTGAGTCTAACATCCACATTGGGAAAGACCTCGCCCAAATCAACCGAATCAAATGTAGAAATATTGGTTCTCCAGTTCTCTTCTTTTCCAGCAAAGTAATTCACAGCAGTCTTGCTCCTCTGATGAGGAGAAGGTTGTAGGTTCTTTGTTGTAACAAACTCTTCTCTGATTACAGCCACTGATATTGGCGCAGATAGACCCGAATTTTTCTCCAAATCAAACTGCATATCAGCAGCTTTGAGATTTTCTGTAGGTATGGAATATGTGAGTCCGCCCTTTGTAACAAAGACGGTTCCAGCAAAAGTGTTAGCGTAGTAGACAATGTCATCTACCTGACCCTCATTTTTTATGAATGGTACCTGCAATGAGGAGAATTTGGTATGGCTCAGTGGTCTTTGATTTTTATCTTCACTTTTGAATTCAGGCAATGCTTTTTTTTCTGATTCTAGTTGGGGGGAGTGAGTGGATTCTAAACCTGAGAGATTTTTACTATCGATTTCTTGCTCTGCATTTGCCTGAGATAAACTAAATGAAATTATAAACACGAATAGTACAAGGACTGCAACAAGTGTTGTCAAAGGTTTCAAGCAGACAATGCACCGCTACATATTAGAATTATAAAAGATTGATCCGACTGTAATATCTTATGATGACAATGACACAAGTAGAAACCACTTCAAAAACATCAAGAATTATTCAAAAACATCAAGAATTATTCAAAAACATCAAGAATTATTCAAAATATCAGAAAACTTTAGGCGTTGTTGAAATTAAGAACTCAGGAGAATTTTTTTATTTAAATAAATTGGATTTAATGGAGAATTTCAGACTATTTAGTTACCGCGTTTCAATAGCAGTTCTGTTAAAGTGGAAACCATGGGATTATTTTACGTTAAATCCCAACCTCAAAGTTCTTTCAAAAATTCTTCTCTTCCGAAACCGCAGTCTCTCAAAAGTACTCCAAGCAATGGTATAAAACACCCCCAAATCGACTTGTTAAACGAAAAGAAATGAAGCCGGTTTATTTTTTTGATGAAGGAGACGGAAAAAACAAGAAACTTCTTGGGGGTAAAGGCGCAGGCCTTTGTGAAATGACTAGATTAAAACTTCCAGTCCCGCCAGGTTTTGTCATTACAACTGAGGTTTGTAAAAAGTATTATGAAAATAACAAAAAACTTCCAAAATCCATCATCGCTGAGGTCAAAAGAAACATTGCAAAATTAGAAAGAAGAACTGGAAAAGTATGGGATTCGCAGGATAATCCATTGCTTGTTTCAGTAAGATCAGGTGCTGCAATTTCAATGCCAGGCATGATGGATACGATTCTCAATCTTGGCATCAATGATAAAACTGTAAAAGGCCTAACTAAAAAAACCAACAATCCAAGGTTTGCATGGGACTCCTACCGGCGGTTCATACAGTTATTTGGCAAAGTTGTTTTTGGAGTAGATGATAGAAGATTTGACCAAGTTCTTGAATTTATAAAAGAAAAACAAGGAGCTACAATAGACAGCGAACTTTCCGAGGAATCACTAAAAGAAATAGTCACAAAGTATAAGGAAATATGCGAAGAGCACACAGGGAAAAAATTCCCAACTAATCCTTTTGAACAATTAGAACTTTCAATCAAAGCAGTCTTCAATAGCTGGAATGGGGAAAGGGCCCGTATATACCGCGAAAAAAACAACATAACAAAGGAGATAGCAGATGGTACTGCTGTAAACGTAGTTTCAATGGCTTTTGGTAATATGGGAAATGATAGTGCGACAGGCGTTGTATTTACAAGAAACCCAGGTGATGGAACTAGACATCTCTTTGGCGATTACCTTGTCAATGCTCAAGGCGAGGATGTAGTTGCTGGCGTACGTACGCCAAAAGCTGTAGCAGATCTAAAAAAAGATCTTCCCAAGTCATATAATGAATTAGTAAAAACATGTGCAAAATTAGAAAAACACTACAAAGAGCCACAAGATATTGAATTTACTATTGAGCAAGGTAAATTCTATCTACTTCAGACAAGAAATGCAAAAATGAATGCAACAGGCATGATAAAAACATCAATAGAAATGGTAAAAGAGAAACTTATCAATAAACAAAAGGCCATTCTAAGATTAAATCCAGAACAGTTAGAACAGTTGTTGCATAAAAGAATAGATGAAGACAATGTAAGCAACTATGCCATTCTTGGAAAAGGAATCCCTGCATCTCCTGGTGCCGCTAATGGTATTGCAGTGTTTGATGTCAAAAAGGCCACATCGATGGGAGAAAATGGGTCAAAAGTAATTCTAGTAAGAGAAGAGACAAAACCAGAAGATGTACCAGCATTTTTTGCCTCAGTAGGCATTTTGACTAGTCGTGGAGGAAAGACATCTCATGCAGCAGTTGTGGCAAGAGGGATGGGAAAGCCATGCATAGTAGGCTGCTCTGAATTGAGAATCGACCATGAAAACAAAAAATGTACTGTAAATGGGACAGCTGTAAACGAAGGCGATTTAATAACCATTGATGGTAGCACGGGCAAAGTGTTCGTTGGAGAGGTACCAACCATTGAGCCAAAAATAACCAGAGATTTCAAAACCATTCTTGAATGGTCTAATAACGCAAAGAGGATTGGTATAAGAGCAAACGCTGATACACCAGAGGGTGCAAAACTAGCACGAGAGTATGGTGCAGAAGGCATTGGTCTCTGTAGAACAGAAAGGATGTTTAATGCAAGTGACAGAATTGGTCTGTTTGTAGATATGATAATGGCAGAAACATTACAAGATCGTAAAAAGATTCTAGAAAAACTTGGTCAATTACAAAAAAGTGATTTTATTCAAATCCTAAAGGCTATGGAAGGATATCCTGTTACTATAAGACTTTTAGATCCTCCACTACACGAATTTCTGCCAAATCCTGAAGAGCTTGCAAACAAGGTACGAACTCTTGAGCAAAGAAATGCACTAGAGGTGGAACGGTCAAAGGTGCTTCTTGCAAGAGCACGAGAGCTTGCAGAAGTAAATCCAATGATGGGCCATAGAGGAGTAAGAGTAGGTGTGTCTTATCCTGAAATATATGAAATGCAAATTCGTGCTGTTTTTGAGGCCGCAATAGAACTAAAGAAACAAAGAATTGATGCCCACCCACAAATTATGATTCCACAAGTTAGTAGCTTAGAAGAACTCAGATACGTTAAGGAAATCTATGATAGGATAAAGGATGAGGTTGAAAAAGAGAATAAAACAAAATTGAAAATAAACTTTGGAACGATGCTGGAGGTTGTCAGGGCATGTCTGACAGCAGAACAGATTGCAACTACTGCAGAATTCTTTAGTTTTGGAACAAATGATCTAACTCAAGCAACTTTTAGCTTTAGTAGAGAAGACGCAGAAGGCAAATTCCTCCCAGAATACCTCAACAAAGAACTTTTAGAAAGAAATCCATTTCAAACATTGGATACAAACGGTGTAGGAAGATTGATAAAATTAGGAATAAAAAATGGACGTTCAGTAAAACACAGACTAGAGATAGGAATCTGTGGAGAACATGGGGGCGATCCTGATTCTATAAAGTTCTGCCACAATTCTGGTTTATCGTATGTTAGTGCCTCACCTCACAGAATACCAATAGCCATCGTTTCTGCTGGGCAGGCCGCCCTAGCTGGCAGGGTTAGGAAAAAGGCTGGAAAAATCAAACGAAGAAAGTAACCTGTACAGTTTAAAACCCTAAATTTTCTTAAGGTAATTGATTGCTTCCCAGTATAGATTCAATTAAACAGATACGCCAAAAGCTTGGAATAACTCAAAAAAAACTTGCCTCAATGACAGGGGTTAGTACCTCGATGATAAACCAGATCGAGTCTGGCCGAAGTCAACCAAGTTATGAAACTGCAAAAAGAATTTTTGATAATCTTGCAAACCTGGAAAGCAAATCATCGTCTCATCGAGTGGGAGAATTTTGTTCAAAAGAGGTTGTCAAATTAAAACCAACTGCCACATTACATGATGCCATAAAAAAAATGCATCAAAAGTCAATAAGCCAGATTCCAGTTTTTGAGAATAACGAACCTGTTGGAATTATAAGCGAGGAAGGAATAATACAACACCTTGCGGATGTTGGAGAAGCAGAGCTAAAGCGGGCAAAACTTGCAGACACTATGGAACCTGTACCGCCTATCGTGGATTATAACACCCCTGCAAATGTACTTGCTCCACTTATTCGGTATTCAAAGTGTATTTTGGTGTCAAAAAAAACAAAGATAATTGGAATAATAACAGCTTCTGATACACTAAAGATGATGGAATAATTTTATTTTGGATGAGAGCATAACTCAGTAAGGACTCCGTGAAGGGACTTTGGATGAATGAATGTTACTTTTGTTCCAGCTGATCCTGGCCTTATCTTTCCCAAAAACTGAACCCCGCATCTTTCCATTCTAGATACTTCACTTTCTATATCAGGTGTTTCAAGTGCCATATGATGAAGTCCTTGGCCTTTTTTATCAAGAAACTTCTTTATCGGACTAGAATCATTTGTTGGCTCCATTAGCTCAATCCGTCCATTCTCTAAATGGATTATTGCTACCTTTACCCCTTCAGATTCTACTGTTTCAAAATCTACCTCATCAATTCCTAAAGCTTCTTGATAGGCCTTTGCAGAATCTTCAACATCATTCACAGCAATGGCAATATGATCTATTTTCATTTAGAATACCTCCTTTGGTTTATACACACCAAATACTTCTCTAAATCCATTACTTATTTCGCCAGTTGTTGCATAACTTCTAACCGATTCTAGGATGTGTGGCATGAGGTTTTCTTCTTTTTCAGCTGCGCTCTTTAAAGAAGACAAGGCTTTTTCTGCTTTTTTATTATCTCTAGATTTTCGAATCTTTTTTAAAGCGTTCTCCTGCTGTGCTTGAATAGCATCATCAACGGTAAGAAGTTCAGGTTTTGGCTCTACATCTTCAACGTATTTGTTTGTGCCAACAATGATTCGTTCATTTTGGTCAATTTCCTTTTTAAGACGATAAGCATTTTGTCTGATCTCAGACTGGAAAAATGCTTTTTCTATTGCCTTTACCGAACCGCCCATTTTGTCTATCTTTTTCAAATACTTCCAGACGCCTTCTTCTATCTCATCACAAAGATAATCCAGATAGTAAGATCCAGCCATGGGATCAACTGTTTTTGTTATACCACTTTCATAAGCTACAATTTGTTGTGTTCTTAGGGCAATTTTTGCAGCATCTTCTGTGGGCAATGCAAGGGCCTCATCACGGGAGTTTGTATGAAGCGATTGTGTTCCTCCAAGGACAGATGCCATTGACTGGATCGCTACCCTTACAATATTGTTGTCTGGTTGTTGAGCTGTGAGGGATTCTCCACTTGTCTGAGTATGGAATTTTAGCTGCTGAGATTTTGGATTCTTTGCATGAAATCTTTCTTTGAGTAATTTTGCATACACCTTTCTTGCAACCCTGAATTTGGCAACTTCTTCAAAGAATTCCATAGTGCAACAAAAGAAAAACGACAGTCTTGGCGCAAAGTCATCTATCTTCAAGCCCCTATCAAGGCATGTTTCAATGTATGCAATTGCATTGGCCAAAGTAAATGCGACCTCTTGTGTAGCTGTTGCACCTGCTTCCCTCATATGATATCCTGAAATAGAGATTGGATACCACTTTGGGACCTTTTGTGCACAGTATTCAATCATATCACCGATAAGACGCATCGATGGTCTTGGAGGGTAAATGTAGGTATTTCTTGCAATGTATTCTTTTAGAATATCATTTTGTGTTGTTCCACGTAATTGTTGACTTGAAATGCCTTGGGACTCTCCAACTGCAATATAGTAAGCAAGCAAAGTAGATGCAGTAGAGTTTATTGTCATAGAAGTGCTCACCTCACCTAGAGGTATCCCATCAAAGGCAGTCTTCATATCTTTCAAAGATGATATAGAGACTCCAACCTTTCCAACCTCACCTTCAGCTTGAGGCGTATCAGGGTCATACCCAATCTGAGTTGGAAGGTCAAAGGCCATCGAAAGACCTGTCTGACCTTTATCAAGCATGAACTTGAATCGTTTATTCGTTAGTTTTGCATCCCCAAATCCAGAATACTGGCGCATCGTCCATAATCTGTCTCTATACATGCCTGAGTGTATGCCACGTGTAAACGGATACTTGCCAGACTCTTCTTTTTTGAGTCTCTTTTTAGAAGGATGGTAGATTCTCTTTACTGCAATATTAGAATCAGTTACAATCTTTTTTTCATCACTGGTTTTAGATTTTGCCATGTATCATCACTTTAGTAAGGACTTTGTAATTTTATCGGCTGCTGCAAAAGGATCTGTCTTTTTTGATTGCAGTTTCTTCAAGTATGATGAATACGCTTTATCAGAATCTAGCATAGAATCGATTTTTTCTTTTATATTATTTAAAATGATATCTTTGAGTTCAGACTCTAATAGTTGATTCTCCCTGTCTTTTTTTAACTTCTTTTTTTCAGCCATTGTAGCCTTTAGTTTTTTTGCAAATTCCATAATTCCAGTATTCTTTTTTACAGAAGTCTTTAAGATTATAGGATTTTTTTCTGAGGCGCCTATGTAATCTCTGACAGCATCATACAATCTTCCAGCACCACTCAAATCACTCTTGTTTACCAAGTATATGTCACCAATCTCTGTCAATCCTGCCTTTATTGTCTGGATGCTATCACCCGTATGGGGGTTAAACACGACAACTGTCAAATCTGCAATATTGGAAATCTCAACTTCTGTTTGTCCTGCTCCAACGCTTTCAATTATGACAGTGTCAAAGCCTGCATATTCTAAAATCCTGATACTGTTTCGCAATGATCTGGAAACTCCGCCTGTGGCTCCTCGCGAGGCAATACTTCTGATATAAGTCCCAGAATCAGTAGAGTCTGTCATTCTTACTCTGTCACCAAGAATAGCGCCGCCTGTAACATGGCTTGTTGGATCAACTGCCAAAACAGCAGGTTTCAGTTTTAGTTTTTGAAGCTCACCTATGGTCTTGTTGATCAAGGAACTCTTGCCAGCCCCTGCAGGGCCAGTAATTCCGATAACCATTGCATTGCCTGATTTTGGAAAAATTTGTTTAATCAAATTCTTTGCACCAGGAGTGTCATTTTCTATCATAGAGATTGCTTTTGCAATTGCTCCTCGTTTTCCCTTTTTTAGATCATAGGTAAGGTCCAATGTTAGAGATATTTTTAGCTGCAATAAAATCTTGTATGCGATCCTTATGGACGCCCAAAAATAATTTGTGGGGCAGGTTTGCCTTGTTCATGGATTTCTGTTTTTAGGCTAATCACACCAAATTCTCCATGATCAACGTTAAGAACAATTGGGTGGATTTTCCAGCCGTGTTTTGGCTCAGAATCAAACTCTACAACTTCAAGAAACTCTGAGTCACTGAATTTTTTTTGGTATGATTCCTTCATTCCAAGAATTTCAAGGGTTGCAGATTTGGTATCTTTAGATGAATCACGGTATTGAATGTGAACCTTTTTTTCATCTGGATAAAATGTTGCGTCAAGATCAAATGTTTCTTTGAGTTTTTTATCGTCATTGCTAAATCCGATTGATGCAATTATTATCAGAATTGCAGCAATTGGAAGTATCAAAAAGTATTTTTTCATTTCAGATTGTTATTTTAAAATCATTTTGAATTTCTTTTAAAAATTTTGAGTAAATTCTTATTCTTTCGATGGTTTGCTGCTGTGTTCGTTCTGTTCCAGGAACAGGATTGTCTTTGAAGAATCTTCTAATGTCATTTATCATGGACTCATCAGAGACCTGAGCAATGCTGGCAACTATTCTATTAAAGAGGGGATTGCCATAACCAACCTTCCTGCTTAGCTTCTTCCAATTCTTTTTAAGCCACGGCCAAAGAATCCTTCTTCCGTATGGATTTGCAGAGACTCTCATTATTGGCAGTTGCATGTTCTGAGACCTAACATTTGGTGTTTGAGAGAAATCAAGTGTCTTCAAAATTAGACGTTCGTCTTGGAAATTGCATAGTGCTGAAAGGAAACGAAGTTTTTCTTCCATGGTCTTTGCTTTTTTGTACAATGAGATCAGTCTAGCATGTGTCCCAGAATTGCCATTCCATGCAACCACCGAAAATACTGGCTCCTGGATATCGGGATGTAAACTGGATGGTCTTTTTAGAAACTTTTTGAACCTGTTTTCAGCCTCAGAAATTATCTCATTATCTCCTAGTCGTGCGAGAGTGGCAATTGCAAAACTCCTCAGCAATGCATCTGTGTGGTTCTCACTTTTTTTGGGATCCCATCCAGTCTTTGAAAGTATTCTCTTAAAATAATGAAGACAGTATGCCCTTATTTCAGAAACATATTCTGCCCAAAACGTCAGTCGGAATAGGAGATTAAGGTTGTTTGCCACGTTGATTGATGGTAGATAGTCTGTCTCATCATGATATGCATCTGTAAAATCAAGATAATTTCTAACTGATTCTTTTCCTGCCATACAGAGAGAGAATAAATCATTTTGTATAGACCATCTATCCACAGGGATAATTTTTTTCATGTCTGCTAGTAGTTTTAGATCCAATAATGCGCTGTCATCATACTTTACTCTGTAGAAACCACTCCTTCCCAGATTCGCTACGAATCCTATTCCTTTCTTTGGAATTTTGATGGTTTCAGATTTTTTTGTAACCAGTCTGCGTACGTGTGGTTTATTCAAGCCTGCACTAAATGGGATATGCCATCTTCCTTTGGAATACTTTTTGTTTGGCTCTAAAAGAAATCTTGATTGCTTTACTGACAGCCTAGAATCTTTTTTTGTCACTTCCACCAGAGGGAAGCCAGGCTGGTTCAACCAAGAATTTACCATTGAAGATACGGGCATCTTTGATGCCTTTCCTATCTCCTTCCACAAGTCTTGTCCCGATGCGTTTTGGTACTTGTATGCGGCAAGATATTTCTTTAAACCATTCCTAAAGTTCTTCTCCCCAACATAATCTTCTAGCATCCTCAAGATACATCCTCCCTTATCATAAGAGATGGGATCAAAAATTTCTCGTATTTCTTGAGGCGATTTTACCTTGACATCAATTGGGTGAGTTGTCTTTAAGGCATCAAGAGACATTGCAGTATTCATCGCGTCTTCTAGGAACTGGTCCCACAAATTCCACTCTGGATAAAATCTATCTACAAACTTTGTTGCCATAAATGTTGCAAAGCTTTCATTAAGCCAAAGATCATTCCACCACTTCATCGTAACCAGATTGCCAAACCACTGGTGAGCTATCTCATGTGAGATTACTTCGGCAATGAATTGTTTTGTCCTAGTCGATGATTTTTTAGGATCAAACAGAAGAATTGTTTCCCTGAAAGTAATTGCGCCCCAATTTTCCATTGCCCCTGCTGCAAAGTCAGGAACGGCTATTAGGTCTAGTTTTGGAAGAGGATACTTTATTCCAAAGTAACTCTCGTACTCTCTTAGGAGTTTTTTACTAAGATCTAGAGCATATTTTCCTTTGGAGCGATTGCCTTTGGCGGTTACAATCCTGATGTCAATTTTGTCTGCTTTTCCTTTTAGATACTCAAAGTCCCCAGCACCCAAATAGACTAGATAAGTAGACATGACTGGCGTGGTATCAAACTTGTGAACTATTTTGTTACCCTTGCGTTTTTTTGAAATTTCTGGCATGTTAGATATGGCAGAAAGACTGTGTTCTGTTATGATAGAGATATCAAATGTTGCTTTTACTGCAGGCTCATCCCAGCATGGGAACGCCCTTCTTGCATCGGCTGCCTCAAATTGAGTCGTTGCAAGGTATTTGGTTTTGTTATTTTGTTTATATTGACTTCGGTAAAAACCCAAAAGTCTGTCATTTAGAGTTCCAACAAAATCTACATACAGAAAACACTTTCCTGAAATTTTTTTTGGCAGTGTAATTGCAAGCGTCTCATCTTTTTTGTCCAGTTTTGTTTTTGCCTTAATTATATCTTGGGATTTTTCAACAAAGCATCGTTTTATCTTCAGCTCTGCAGCATTTAGAATGATCTTGTTAGTCCTTTTTGTGCACTCTAGTTCAATTTTTTCCCTGCCATTGAAGGTGAATTTTTTAAGATCAGGCTCAAATTCAAGAGAATAATTTATGGGTTTTACATTCACTACAACTAGTCTTTGTTTAGGCCTTATGTAGATTTAGGGTCTAGAAAATCAAATAAAGCCTATTAAACTGACCACTCATTGTAATAAGGCATGAAACAAAAGGCATCCTCAAGAAGGGTAAAGATTCTCGTAGCTAAATTAGGCTTAGATGGCCATGATAGAGGGGCGTTGGTTTTGTGTCGTGCATTTCGAGATGCCGGAATGGAAGTAATCTATTCAGGGCTTTTTGCGACACCAGAACGAATTGCTCAAATAGTAGAGGATGAGGACGCGGATGCAGTTGCCCTTAGCCTCCTAAATGGTGCCCACAACATCTTGTTTCCAAGAGTAGTAAAAGAGCTGAAGAAAAAAGGTCTAAAAGATGTTCTAGTTGTTGGGGGCGGAGTTATTCCAGAAGAGGATAGGAAAAAACTTGAAAAAGCTGGTGTAAACGGAGTTTTTGGACCTGGTACACCGCTTCCAAATATCATAGATCACATAACAAAAAAAGTTTCCAAGTTACGAAAACTCTAGATGACTGGCAAAATTACATGGTTCTTTGAAAAGTAAATTAGAATCAGATTATTCTTTTGAATATGGCCACATCATTTGGCGCATTTTTTTACCAACTTGTTCGATTTGATGAGCCTCTATTTCTTTCATGTATCTATCAAATGCGTTTTTGCCGTTCTTTTTGTAATCACTTACCCATTCATCATTAAAGGTACCATCTTGGATCATCTGAAGCACTTTTTTCATTTGGTTTTTGTTTTCTTCATTCATGACCATTTGACCCCTGGTAAGTCCACCATACCTTGCAGTCTCACTTACCCTTCTGTACATTCCTGCTATACCGTAACGTTGAATCATATCAACAATTAGTTTCAGCTCGTGTAAAACCTCAAAATATGCAATCTCTGGTTGATAGCCTGCGTCAACTAGGGTCTCAAAGGCATTCATTACCATAGATGCAGAACCACCACACAAATCTGCTTGTTCGCCAAACCAATCTGTTTCAACTTCTTCCTTGAATGTTGTTTTAATCACACCGGCTCTAGTACTGCCGATTGCTTTTGCAATACCCAAGGTCCTATCCCATGCTTTTCCTGTAAAGTCCTGTTCTACTGCTACAATAGATGGAGTACCAAACCCGTCAAGATATGTCTCCCGTACCTTTGATCCAGGACCCTTGGGGGCAATCATGATTATGTCGATATTTTTTGGAGCTTCTATCCACTTCCAGTAAATTGCCGCAGCATGTGAGAAAGAAAGGGCATTCCCTTCAGAAAGGTTGGGCGAGATTTCACTCTGGTAAACATCACCCTGAATCATATCAGGTATTAATACATGAATAATGTCAGCTTGCTTGCATGCCTCTGAAACAGACATGACTTTATGCCCGTCGTTTTTTGCCTTGTTCCAGCTATTCCCTCCTTCTTTGAGGCCCAGAATTACATTTAGGCCTGAATCCTTCATGTTGTTTGCCTGAGCATCACCTTGGATGCCATAACCTAGGACTGCTATTGTTTGATTTTTTATCGGATCAAGGCTTACATCATCATCCTTCCAAATTTTTGCCATTGCAGGGGGTCAAAATCATTCAAATATTAATTATGAAACACAGTGCTCTGCATTTTTCGTATAGTCGAACTAGATTTCTATGACTTTGTTGCAAGATACACACCTGACTTTAAGGCAAGTACCCTCCAATCTCTGAAATTTTTTTGAACCACACTTTGGGCATATGGGACAAGCTCTGATCGGTTCCATTAGTGCTCAGTTGGTTTGGTGTCAGTCTGAGAAATTATCTTTATTCGGCGAATGCCATTTATCCTCTGGATAATTTCAGATACAGCTTTAGGAACATGGCTCTGCCAGTCCTCATCTTTTACCATCATTTCCCTGATTCGTGTTGCATTGTATTTTTCTCGTTCCAAGAAACTGGGAACTACAACGTCAATACCAAAATCAGCCAAAAGCATCTTTACATATTCGTTTCCACTGTACACTCTATCAAACTTTGGAAGTGCAGACTGGAGGTACGATGCCCAAGTGGCAATATTGAATTGATTCTCAATTGCAACGATAAAGGATTTTGACAAATCAATGTTTTCATCTCTCAAAGAGTTATGAATCATTTCGATTCTCTCTCCGGCAGTAAAGGGATCCTTTTCAAGATAGTTAAACTGCGAACTGGTCAATGCAATAATTATCTCATCGTTTTCTTCGAGTAGTTGTTTGACTAAAGATAAATGGCCAAGATGGAATGGTTGGAATCTACCCATCATTAGTGCGCGCATTATCAAGATTTTACAAGTTTGATTAAAAATGTTTTATATCAACTGCTTCCAGTTATTTTTCCCTTGCCTAGAATTCTAATTGTAGAAGATTCAGGTTTTAGTAACACACATTCTTTCTGAGTTAGAACTAGCGGCTTGTCAAGCTCTAGTCTAAAAGGATTTAGGTTTGTAATTTTTGCAGGTTTTATTTGCAGACCCAGGTTAACTTGGCACATTTGGTCTTTTTTTATTTCACTTTTGTAGTACTGATTTTTTTCAAAATCAATCTCCAACTTTGTTGCAATAGGCATCTCTTCTCTGCACAAAACATCACCGCGATTGACATCTTCTGGTTTTACACCTTTTAGTGCCAATCCAAGGCGGGCAGGGCTTTGTGCTTCATCAACTGGATCATCGTGCATTTGAATCGACTTTATCACAATGCCGGTTTTGCTTGGGTAGTGAATGAGAGAATCGTATTGCTTTATCTTTCCTGAAGCAACTTTTCCTAAAACAACTGTTCCAACACCCTTTACATCAAAGCAATGATCAACTACCATAGTGTCTGGACCAGTTCTGACTATAGATTCTAGGTGGTTTGCCTCTTCTCTGATTTTATCTGAGAAAACGCATTGGTATTTTTCAACTACTGTTCCCTTGATTGCAGATTCTAGAGTGTTTTCATCAACCTCAAATGAATACGAAAGTATGCCTTTGGTTTTGCCTAGATGGTCCAAAGCAACAATCTGCTCACCTGTAAACCTGTCTAGCTTGTTTACCTGAAATATTACATATTCTGCAAGATTAATTGCCTGAAAAAGAGGTTGAATCTTGTCTGGAAACCCATTTGGTACAACCCATGTCCTTATCACATCGGATTCTTTTTTATCATAAAGTGTTAGATCTGTAGTTGTTCCTTTTTTTCCCAATTGATCAGCTAATTCATCGCTTCCTAAGAGAACAAAGTTTACTGATTTCATTTTACTGCAATCAACTCTTGTATCAAAATAACTGTTATGAATGCTCAAAACAGAATTTTTACAATTGTCAAAATGAACGCTAATATTTCGTTTTGATTCGGATCAACTCATGAGACCGATCATAGCTATCATTGCAGGAGGAATTGTTATGGGAGTGGTATTTAGCGTGCTTGCTTATCAAGGATACCTTCCAGATTACATGTTCTATTCAAACACTAATTCTGTTACTCTAAAGGAAAATTCCCAAATTGAGATTCATGATACAGACGAAGAATTGACTGAAAAGGAAAAAAGCGCAATAAAGGCTGTTCAATCATACAAGGGAGATGATAACAATGGTAAAACAGTAGTCCAAGTATTAGGTGAGATAGTATCTGCGCAGTATCCAAACGAACTAGACAGACCTGATACCAAGATTGGCTGGAGTTCATACACAGATCCTGAAAAGCCCGGAGTGCATGGAGTAGCGTTTACATTTGAATCACAAAAAGACGAGTTTTCATTTTTGTGGTATGTTGATAGTAAAACTGATTCAATAGTTCCAGTTGGAGATGGAACCAAAAAGCTAATGGAAATATTAAATGAGTAAATAGATACATTGAAAACTGTTTAATTGAGCTATGTCTGAGACAGATTATGTCTGATACTCTAAATGAACAGGTAAAAAAGATCATTGATAATTTTGAAGCTTCTGAACCCGACGACATTGTACATACTCTTGAGAAAATAAAAGATCAGTTCAAAATCAATGAAGTAAGAGATTATTTAGATGGAAAAATTCAAGATATATCCAAAGCAGATAAACAAAAGAAAAAGGAGCTATGTCTTAAATTAAAGCCATACTTTGATTGGTATTTACAGGGAATTTAGCGCAAAAGATAAAATCCCAGCATAGAAAAGATGTTTTGAAATGGGCTACTTGGAAATGCTAGTTATTGCAACGATCATTATAACAGGAGCCTACGTTGGTTACCATTATTGGCAAGACTCTATGACAGTACCAGATGATCATAATTCTGAGGGAGAAACCCATGAAATATCCTCTATTACGTACGGTGTATTATACCAAAACATCATTACTCCAATTCAAAGATAAGAATCATTTCGTACTAGAAATCATTGTTGTTATAATCGATTTTTTAATCCCTATGGGAATCTCTTTAAAACTTTGGAGTAACTAATGAATCGGTGGTTTTCAGGAGTCACCTTCTTTTGAGAGTATTTGGAAATGGTTTTGCCCCGTGCGCCAACCAATCCTATTGGAGCACTAATCAGTTTTTCATCTACGCCTTGTTGTAAGACTTCATCGCCGGGACTGTAATAATTGATTATTTTTTGTTCAACTACTTTTTGATAAAATCTGCCATACATACTATACAAAAAAGAGTTGCTTGGAATTGATGCTCCAAAAAGATAGATACTTGAAATTATATCTTTGGCATATTTTTTTGCCAAATTCATGACTGTACTCTGAATAACATTTGAGCCAAGAGAATGGCCCATCATGCGTATCCTAACTGACGGATTTGATTCTTTAAAATCAATGATAAACTGAGATAGATTTGTTCCGTTTTTTTTGGCAATTAGCTGTCCTGTTTTTAGTGCCCTTTTTTCATGTCGTTTTAGATGCGCCCCACGAGTATTAGCATCATAGCTAAACCCAACAACAGGATGTTTGTAACCCAATGTATGAAGCCTTTTCTTTGCAATCTCAAACTTTGTAACTGCGCCAGCATTATCATTTCTCATGCCATGAATCATTATAGTAAGATCTTTTGATTTGAAATTCTCAAAAAATTTTTTTGGGTATAGAAAGTATGCATTTTTTTTGACTGTTTTGCCAGTATACAGATCAAAGTATCCTCTGGTAGATATTCTTGGAAATTTTTTTTGAATCAACTTGATGACATCTTGCCGAGTCTTTTCTTGTGGCTTTCAATGTCTGATTTTTCTACTTTTGCAAAAAGAGGAAAAGGATCACCTATCAAATGATTTGACTCCACTTCAAGTTTTGAGATTGAATCCCACCCCCTTGTGACAATTGCATCTTTCATTCCAAGCTGTTGCCAAATTTTTTGTGCAGAGTCTGGAATGAATGGGTAAAGTAACACGGCCATACTCTTTACAGCATTTACAGAAAGATATACACAAGATTCTGTTCCATGTCCTTTCTTCCATGGCTCTTTGTGTTGAAAGTATTGATTAAAAAAGGCAACAAAGTCAAGAATTTTTTTGAGGGCTCTGTCAAGTTGGTTTTGCTCCATAAGACTGCCTACAACAGTTGATACCTCTTGTATCCTCTTTTCAGCTTGTCGGTCTTCATCATCAAAATCATCATACTTTGGAACCACACCGTCGAAATTTTTCTTTGTAAATCCCAAAGCTCGGTTAACAAAATTTCCAATGTTTCCTAGAAGCTCTGTATTTATTCTTGAGGCAAAATCTTCCCAGTCAAAATTTAGGTCATCCTGAGAGTATGGATTAATCATTGTAAGATAAAACCTAAGATAATCTGGCGGATAGTATTCAAGAAACTCCTTTAAACCAATGTACCAGTTTCTGCTCTTTGATATTTTTTTAGATTCTAGTGTCAGATGGCCTCTAGTTGGAATATAATCAGGCAGCTTGTATTCTTCGTTTATTCCCAGCCTCATAGCTGGCAGGAATAAATAGTGGTGATAGACGATATCCTTACCTATAAAGTGATAGATATCTGCAGAATTCCAAAACTCTTTGCCGTTTATTCCATTGTCTTCTAGGAATTTCAGAGTTGAGGAGATGTAGGCAAGGTGGTTATCAAACCAGCCATAAAATACCTGATTTCTAGAATCCTGGAGAGGTATTTGAACGCCCCAATCGATATCTCTTGTTATATCCCAGTCTACCAGTCCTGATTGAATCCAGTTTTGTACGTACTTTTTTACATCTCTTTGAAGATTTGGATTCTCATCCAACCACTTACTCAACGGCTCTGCAAAATTTGTTAGCTTGAAAAAGTAGTGGGTTGTTGACTTTTTTGTTGGAACCATTCCACAGATTGAGCACTTTGGATCCTTGATCTCTTCTGGGACCCTACCACAGCTCTCGCATAAATCAGAGTACTGGTCCTCAGAATTGCAGTACGGACACGTTCCCTTGACGTATCTGTCCGGGAGAAACTTTTTGTCATTTTCACAATAAAACTGGATAACCTCTGATTCATAGATGTGGCCTGCATCATACAGCTTGTGAAATACATACTGGACAAACTCTACATTTTCCTTGGAACTCGTTTTGTAAAAGAAATCAAAACCAATGTTAAATGCTTTAAAATCCTCGTAATCTCGTTTGTTCCAATACTCTACATACTCTTCTGGTTTTTTACCAGACTTTTCGGCTTGGAGCAAGATTGGAGTACCAAAATCATCAGAGGCGCAGATATAATAAGCATCTACACCCTTTTGTTTCAAATATCTGGTTGTAATATCAGCTGGCAGATAGGTAGATGCAACATGTCCCAGATGAATTTCTCCGTTTGCATACGGTAGCGCACTTGTAATGATTGCCTTATCTCGCATATGATACGTGATGTTCCTTGAAGGGGTTAAGAAGTTTTACCAAGAATACATGTAGTTCTTTTGCTCTTTGGTAAGCGAGTCTATCTTTACTCCCATTGCCTTTAGTGCATCCTTTGCAACCTGTCTGTCTATCTCCTCTGGTACCTTTGTGATCTTGTTTCCCATCTTTTTGTGGTTTTTTAGAATGTACAGGATTGAGAGTATCTGGTTTGAAAACGACTGTGCCATTACCTCTGGTGGGTGGCCCTCAGTTGAAACTAGATTGGCCACCCTCCCTTTGGAAACTAGATACACTTTCTTCCCATTCGGTAGCCTGCACTCATCAAGACTAGGCCTGACCTCCTTGACTGACTTTGACTTTTTGAGAAGAAAGTCACTGTCAATTTCCACATCAAAGTGGCCAACGTTTCCAAGGATTGCGCCATCTTTCATCTTTGTAATGTGCTCCTTTCGAATCACGCTTGTCATTCCAGTACACGTAATGAACATGTCACCAATCCTTGCTGCCTGGCTCATTGGCATTACATCGAATCCGTCCATGTGGGCCTCCAGTGCCTTGATGGGGTCAACTTCTGTTACAACAACCTTGCAGCCCATCCCACTGCATCGAATCGCAACTCCTTTTCCAACCCAGCCATATCCTACAACTACTACTCTCTTTGATGCAAAGAGCAGATTCATGGCTCTAAGATAACCGTCTATGGTACTCTGGCCTGTTCCGTAGCGGTTGTCAAATAGATTTTTTGTCTTTGCGTCATTTACTGTTATGATCGGATAACGCAATTTTCTCTTCTTTTCTGCGGCTTTTAGTCTGTTAATGCCTGTAGTTGTCTCTTCTGTTCCACCAAGAATTGAAAGATTGGAAAACATAGAATCAAAATGAGCTTTGATGCTAAGCTCTGCACCATCATCTGTAACAATATCTGGTTTTTGTTTTAGAACTAAGTCAATACATTGATCAAACTCTTTTCTTGTTTGCCCACGCCATCCATAAACAGAAATTCCTTGAGATGCCAAAAAGGCTGCAATATCATCTTGTGTGGTTAGTGGGTTGCCAGAGCATGCAACGACTCTAGCTCCTAATTCTTTTGCACCCATCAAAAGAACAGACGTTTCTTTTGTAAGTTGGAGACAAAATCCAAGTGTTATTCCCTTGAGTGGTTTTGACTTTTTCATTCTGTTTATTGTATTATCTAGAATTTGCATGTGGGATCTTGCCCACTCGTATGATATCTTGCCTTTCTTTGCAAGCTTTGGATTTTTTATTTTGCTCACAATGATGCTAGAAATTATGTTGCCGAAATTTAAGTGTCAGATAGAATAATTAGTTATTTTCAAGCTTTGGAAGGTTTGAAGAGGCATAATACATCTCAAAAGTCTTGCTGTATATTACTATAATATTATACTCGTTTGTATCCAAGCCTGAAAGGTCATAGTTTTGGCTTCCAACATTTGCCTTTAGCTTGGCAATTTCATAGCCAGAGCTGATGTCTCCTGCCTTTGTAAGATACACGTAGAGGCCAATTCCGTTTGTCATTTTGAAATCCTCAAATCTCAGAAATGTAGTGTGTCCAGTTGATATTACCTGAGCCTTTCCTTCAGCCTGTTTGCCTTTCAGACCTTTGATTGGCGCAGTCTGAATATATTTTAGGTCATCTGGAGATTCTAGGGAACTTGTGATTATTCCCATATCCTCGTTTATTTGAGTGTCAAACTTTGCAGCTTCAGATATCAACAACTGAATCGTATTTGGATCAAGCTTCTTTAGCACATCCTGTTGTTGTGACACATCCATGTTTGCAAATGATCTAAATGTTAGATCATTGTTAACCTCAGACAGCTTCAGCTCTAGAATAGATGGTTGCTCTGAAACAGAAATATTTTCAATCAAAACATAGTATAGCCCAATCCCAGCAGTTGCTACTATAACACCAATTGTGATTGTCTTTAGCATCCTATCAATTTCTTCTGGTAGTTTGTGACGTTCTTTGTCAATTGCAATTGCACAGAACAGACCCATGATTAATCCAAATATTATGTGGATCTCAAGCGAACCCCAAATTATCAGATCCAAATTCTCAACCAGATTGGTTGATTCAATATTTGTCATCGTTACAATTAATCCTGCCTCGTTTTGCATTGAACTTTCGAGTACTGGTTGAATTACAAAAAGGCTGATTGGCAAAAAAAAGAATGCATAAACTGCACCTGCTGTGACAGCACCAGCTACTGCACCCTTTTTGATAGAACCAAGACGCAGTTTGGGATGTAGTTCTGAGCAATAACAAAAGGTGGCACCAATCACAGAGGCAGTAAGCATGTGAGACACCAAGCCAAATAGAGTTGCTGATATGTCCTCTAATCCAACTGGAATACCTACAATCTTGTAAAAGATACCCTGAGATGTACCAAGCTGTGCATCAATTGCAAAGATAATCAAAAATATTGCAAAGCCTCCAACCAGTCCAGAAGTTGTTCCAATCTTTAGCCGGTCATATGTGCTGAATTTTTTAGAAAATGAATCAAGATTAGACATAAAGACACCTCATATCGACTTTTTACACTGAATGAATAAAAAGACATTTGTGAATAAATTAAAAATATTTATATTATTATCTTTAATTGGTTTAAAATTATCAAATTGTATTGATTTTTGAATGTGTATTTGAGATATGTATTAAGTTATTAAATTGAGCAAATTGATTAAATCTAGAATAATTACTTTTTATTCTAGATTCAGTTTGGTATCAAACATGATCACCTGCAAAAAGTGTGGCACTGACCTCTCAAAGGGACAGATTATTTGTGATGGAATGCTTTGTGTAAAATGTTTTAGAAGTAAAAAGAATTGAGTTACCAGGATTCGCCGTAGTTCTTTTGCTCTTTGGTAAGCGAGTCTATCTTTACTCCCATTGCCTTTAGTGCATCCTTTGCAACCTGTCTGTCAATCTCCTCTGGTACCTTTGTGATCTTGTTTCCCATCTTTTTGTGATTTTTCAGAATGTACAGGATTGAGAGTATCTGGTTTGAAAATGACTGTGCCATTACTTCTGGTGGGTGGCCCTCAGCTGCTACCAAGTTTGCAAGTCTTCCTTTTCCTACAAGGTAGATTCGTCTACCGTTTCGCAGTGTGCACTCATCAAGACTCGGCCTGACCTCCTTGACTGACTTTGACTTTTTGAGAAGAAAGTCGCTGTCAATTTCCACATCAAAGTGGCCAACGTTTCCAAGGATTGCGCCATCTTTCATCTTTGTAATGTGCTCCTTTCTGATTACGCTTGTCATTCCAGTACACGTAATGAACATGTCACCAATCCTTGCTGCCTGGCTCATTGGCATTACATCGAATCCGTCCATGTGGGCCTCCAGTGCCTTGATTGGGTCAACCTCTGTTACAACAACCTTGCAGCCCATTCCACTGCACCTTGTTGCAACTCCTTTTCCAACCCAGCCATATCCTACAACTACCACTCTCTTTGATGCAAAGAGCAGATTCATAGCTCTTAGGTAGCCGTCTATGGTACTCTGGCCTGTTCCGTATCGGTTGTCAAACATGTGTTTTGTGTATGCCTCATTGACCACAATAACTGGATAACGGAGTTTTCCCTTTGCATATACCGCATTAATCCTGTTTACGCCAGCAGTAGTTTCCTCAGTAGCACCAAGGATCTTCATATTTTTGTACTTTTTATCAAAATGGGCCTTTACATTCATGTCGGCCCCATCATCAGTAAGAATTGTTGGTTTGTGATTTAGAACCTGGCTTATGCACCAGTCATATTCTTTGTTGGACTGTCCATACCATGCATAGACATGAATCCCCTGAGATGCCAAAAAGGCTGCAATATCATCCTGTGTGGTTAGTGGATTTCCACCACAACATGCAACAGTTGCGCCCAATTCCTTTGCACCCATCAATAGAACAGATGTCTCTTTTGTTATATGCAGACAGAATCCTAATGTAATGCCCTTAAGTGGCTTTGATTTTTTTAGTCTGTTTATTGTATTATCTAGGATCTGCATGTGAGATCTTGCCCACTCGTATGATAGCTTGCCTTTCTTTGCAAGCTTGGGACTCTTTACTTTGCTCAATAGAAAGATGCTTTTGTGAACCGTATAAAACTCTTGGTACATCGCATGATTTATAGAGAATAAAAATCTACCACTCGAATCGATATGCGCTGTAAGCTTTGAGGTTCTTTCCCTCCCAAGTAATCTCAGTCTTGTCTTTTTTGAACTTCATGACAGGAGGAGGTGAGACATGCCACTTGTAACCCATCTCAGTCTCTACTTTGAGGATTCGATTCTTTATTCTGACATTTTTTGGTATGGTAAAATGATACCTGAACCTTTTGCAGTCAGTTGCAAGCTTGTAGAAAAAGTTGCGCTCAGGCTCTTCCCAGTCATACTCTAGCTTTAGCTGTTTTAATCCACGTCTTGGAGGGATTGGCTTCTTTAGCTTGACGTTGAACTCTTTGTGCTGTGGCTTGTTTACACTAAGACTGACAATGTCAAGCTCGTTTCCATCTCTGTCTGATACCTTGACATTCATGTCAGAGAACTCTTTTGGCGAGTCGCCATCAAGATAGTAAAATATCTGGTCCTTTGGCTCCTTTGATACGTTAAATACATCCCACACCCATGTGTGGTGAGTCAGCATTGTCTTTGGATCTATTACGTCAATGTAAATATCGATATACCTAAACTCAAATGAATGGATCCCCAAAAGATCCTCCTCTGTCTGTCTCTCCTTTAGAATCTTTGACTTTCTTGGAGGAACCTTGTTGCCAAAGTCATCGCCGTAAATGTTGTAGATTTCAAGTTTCTCCTCATGCTTTGTAGAATAGTCACCGATTGGGTGCATCAGNNCTGGTTGTCGTTTCCAAAGTCCATGACACGCCTTGTCATGATGATTCCAGGCCCCCATACATTGTCTTCTTCCTTTAGGTCCTTGATAATATAGACTGGCCCTGTGTCTATTCCAATTCTTAATAGGACC
>JABAHQ010009391.1_pt1 | contig 23446 bp, 27 predicted proteins | sample 7062091 | NCBI WGS metagenome assembly JABAHQ01 (sample SAMN14534359, study PRJNA622989) | marine sediment metagenome | biome: marine biome [ENVO:00000428]; feature: marine pelagic biome [ENVO:01000023]; material: deep marine sediment [ENVO:00002113] | place: India: Gulf of Kutch | collected...
CAGCGCCGGCTCCGGCCTTCTGCTTACCACTCATGCCACGCCACTTCTGCTTGGCTTTGTGCGGATAGCGGCCCATCACGCCTTTGAGCTTGTCCATCTTACTGACATTCTCTACCTCAGGAGCGGAGGCCTTAGCTTCACGAGCCGTTCTGCCCATAGCTCCGAATCCGCGGTCTTTTGGACCACCTACTTCTTTTTTCTTGCCCTTCTCACGCTTTTTGGCAAGAACGTCTTGAGGGCCAGTTTGACCAGTTCGCTTTTTGGTCTTTTCGTTTGGACCGAAACCTTTAGCTTCTAGCTCCTTGCGTTTAGCTGGTGGCAGTTCTTCCCATTTAGCAGCAACCTTTTCCAGAACGATTTGTGCAAGATCGTAATCGTCTAGACCGCTTAGATCGTAGTTAGCGAATAAACTCGAAGCTGTCTTCATGAAGTCGTAACAGAAATCATGGACACCTAACTCATATTCGATGTCGTCTTCGCTGGCATATTTGTCCAGCTGTTGGGTTGTGACATCTGCGGCTTCAAGGCAGTCTGTAAGGGACGCTCCCTTCCAGATGTAATCTTCCATTTCATCGAAGCCATCTAGCCACCCATACTCGAAGTTATAAGTCGTGGATTTGTCAGGATCGATACCAGCTGTTTTTTCGAGGATGAGTTCGAGGATGTCTTCGTCGTACGCACCTTCGGTGTCGTACTCGCCATAAACGTGGCCGGCTTCTTTGAGGAAGTCGTAGCAGAGGGTCTCTACACCAAGACGGAATTCAGCATCCTCGTAGGATGCGTACTTGTCGAGGTCTTGATTGACCGTTACGTGGATTAGTTCGAGGCAATCTTCCACGGTTGCCCCTTCTGTGGCATAATCCACCAGCTCATCAAAAGCGGCTTCTTTACCTAGTTCGAATGCGCTCATTTCTTCTATCTCCGTTTCAGTGTTTGGACCATTCCAAGCAATTTCAACCAAATCGTGATCTGATTCTAACACGTTTTGTGAAGCAGCCAAAAAACCTACTGCTTCTTGTGAGGCCTCTTTATCCAAGTTGAGTAGGACCTCTTCACATAGCTCCTCAACAGAGCCACCATTTTTAGTTACGTCGTGCGCTTCCTTAACAAAAGAATACCACCCTCTAACGTACGGGTCTTCGCCCGCATCGAGGATGGTATCCAAAGCTTCCCTTTGCCCTTGGACAAAAGGATCAAAGCTGTCTTCGATTTTTAAGAGAGATGCTTGTTTAATGGTTTGATCCCAACCATCCTGGAAAAAAGTTTCCAGGAAGTTTTGCCAGACCGAATGATATCCGGCCTGCTTCATCGTCATCTCTTCTTCACCAGGCATCTCGGCGAGCCTCTGGGTGATGAGAGCTTCGGGACTGTTAAACAAATTATCGTATTTCATCTTAAAAATACCTTAGAGAACTCTCCTAGGGAGTTTCTGTATTGAAGATAAGCGTACTTTTCATCGTTTGTCAAAAAATTAGCCGGCGATAATTTCGCCTCTTTTGTGAGAGGCACCCCGGGGATTGTTTCAATAGCCCGCGCCAGCTTCCAAAGGGAGTGTCCAGAAAGTCTAGATTCCTTAGTCATTTGATAGTTGACATAAGGAATAACATCGCTACGTATAAAAGAGGCGTCTTTGTTCAGGACGGCCTTAAATTCATCTGGCCTGAGAATTCCTTTTGCGTCGTGGAGCGTGTGCAGCGCCTCGCCTCTGGAAAGTCCATTTGTGGCATCGATGATTTCGGGTCTCAGGACAGCACGCCCCTCCAGGTTGCCGCCGACATCCTCTTTTTTGAGGTCTGCAATCTTCCCAAGAATACCCCTCTCCTTTAATGAGGCGACCTTCCGCAAGACAGTTGATGCAGGGTCCGCGGCGATGAGAACGATTGAGATGTCAACGAACCTTGGTCTGGGGTTTCTTGCAAAAACTTGACGTCCATCAGGCAAGACCTTGAGCATCATCGAGCGAAGATGCGGGCAATACGCAAGACGTGTTTTTGATTGCTTGCCACATATTGAACAAACGTCGTATTTGACCTTTGCCCCCATGCTGGTCTGAATCATTCCGCCTGATGCAAACTTTTCCAGGTCAGAGGCAATCTTCTCTCTGGGTGCCCTGACAATGAGGTCAACAACATCCAGTGGCTCATTGTATTCAGAGGCCAGTACGTCCCCTACAGCATTGCGGGGGTCTTTGTTCTGGTGGTGTCTGAAAAGATGTGCGTGCTTAACAAAAGTGTGATGGTGAGCCTTGAGCTCGTCACGACCAAACCAGTCCCCGTTGTTATTGGGTCCATATACTTCACCGGCCCCAAGGGCCCTGTCATATAGATAGGCGTAATTAGGGTCGGGGTTGTGTTCGATCTGATTAATGAGGCTGGCAAGCTTATCTGGAATATGCGTTTCCAGACTCGCAAGCTTTTGCAAGCCCCCTTGAGTCACATCGATGAAATTCGTATTGTGCTCCCCAAATGAGTCAAATCTTTTGTACATCATGGCTCTAGCTCATATTGAGAGGGAGACTGTCTCTTTTTGTCTCTATAATGTTTGTAGGCAAGACCACTACCAATAGCAGCCGTCGCCAGCGCTGCACCGATACCAACTTTACCTCTGGTGCTCAGGCCACGCCCCTTCCTTCTTTTCTTATGCGGGGGGTGAAAAATTGTTTCAGGGGGCCCCTTATACCCAGATGTTGATTTTTTGGGCGGTAGAGGATTTGTTTGTTTAGGCGGCACAACACTTGTGCGTTTAGGCGGCACGACCTTGCCATGGTTCTTTAGTGCATTGAACTTTGGTTTGTTGGGGGGCGGAGCCTTCGGGAAGCTAAGACTTGGTATCTTAAGCGTCTTTTTGGGTTTACTTCTCTCAGTGAAGACATCCCCTATAGCCTTGATAGCCGTTTGCCTTCCAGCTTCTGAGGCAATGCGGTGGGCCATCTGAGCCTTACCCCCTCTCAGTCTGGGGCCGGGTTGTCCGCGCCTTTTCCTCTTGGCTTTCTTTTTGGCCTTTTTTCTTTTGAGTCTCTCAGAGGGCTTGCGCCTCTGTATGGCTATTTTAAATAATCCAATCATTCGTAAAATACCTCATCCATGGCTTTGTTCAGGGAAGACTTCTTTTGGAGAGATGCAAAATCTACGCCTGTGCCAATAGAGTGTTTTGCAACATCTTCCAGCTGGTAACCCAGGCCGCCTTTGCGCCTGACGTCCTGAACGCTCGCAAGGTCTTTGACGAATTCATGTGGCGCCATGTATGTCTGCTGAGCTCTTTGCAGGTAACTTCTGGCTGTTGTGACGTTCCCGGCAATATCAGGCGAGAATCTTTGCAACACCTCGAAGTTTTCTCTATCTTGTGGGGTTTTTGTAAGTTCTGGGTTTTCTTTTTTCAGGCGCTTCCAGATGCGCTCTGTTTCCATCTTTTTGTACAGTTTTCCTGCACCATAAAGGCCACCCACCATCAAGGCGCCGGCTCCGGCGTGTGCAAGGGCCCCTGAAAAAACAGAGCCCATGCCGGGTGCACTATGTTTAGCCTCCTTTTGAAGGTTAACCATATCTTCATAAGTTTGTCGCAAAGAGGCCGTGATTTCTTTATCTTTGTCCGGTGGCTTTATTTTCCTTGTGGCACCTATCGTTTTTCTGGGGAGCCTGCCCTTTCTGGCATCCGCCAGACTTTTTCTCCCACCCACCAGTGTGTCCTTGGTTCCCCCAGCAACCCTTTGGCCTTTCTGGAGTTTTGTTTCAGGGACGAACATGCCAGCCACAGGGACCTTTTGAAGTCTGCGTGTCGCAGCCTCCCCGCCGACGGCTTTGATGCCCTTTCCAATAAGCTTAGTTTTTACGCCGGCTAATTTAGCTAGAGCTTGCATGTATCATCTCTCGAACTTTTTGTATTTCAGCTTCTACTTCTTCAACTTCTTGTGCGGCCTGGCCTATTTGCCCTCTTGTTTCCTCAATTTGAGATGCCAGCTTTACGACGGGATGTTCTTCATCTAGTTCGAACTCGTCTTCAAGGCGGGGGATATCGTGACCCCACTCTTCCAGCTGTTCGCACACCTCGGATGCAATCTTGTAAGTCGGCAGAGGCTTAAAGACATCTAGTGGCGTTCCGCTCAATATCNNCATGCTGAGCATGCTCAGAGCAATACTTTTGTCAGGAGCATCGCCGCCAAGATAGTCTGACATATGTTGTTCATTTGCCCGGGACGGTGGGACGTCCAGGGGCTTTATTGCAAGAGGCTTAGCCTCAGGAGCCGGTGCACTGGGCAGAGCATTCGGCTTTTTAGATTTCAGTACAGCAATGACTTTGGCAGTCTTTAGTGTGGGAAATACAAAGTGTGGATCACGCCCACCCTTTACAGCTTCTTTCTGTAGCCCCACAATAATGTTACGATTAGTCCTGTTGACAACCCTCTCTATTTGCTGAGCATTGAGAGTATGATCAGAAGCAATCTTTGCAAGCTCGCTCGTAAGATCGACGTTTTCACCGTTCAAATAGAGCGAGGTTAATTGTTTGGAGAGCTTTGAAATCATATAATCTCCTATGCGAAAACTTTATCACGAGGAATTTGAATATGCCAATCAGTCAAGATATTGCTTCAATCAATCTTCAGATACATGCCTGTACTGTAGAAAAAGTATACAACTCTGGATTGATTGATGCACGAAGTGATCGAGATAAATTCTTTGAGCAGATCAACAGCCTATTTTTCGCCGCCGAGGGGGATTACCAAGAAGGTGAGAGATGTATAGTGGTTTCTGATGGAAGTCAGCATTATTCGTTCGGCAAAATAGAAGAGCCGAAATTCAATGATTCTGGAGAGGTCACTGTCAAAAATATCAAGAATGATCTTTTCGATCTCGTAAACGCCAAGGCTCTGGTAGCTACGGACAACTTCGGTAGCCAGTCGAAAGTATCAACTTCTCCCGGGGGCGGAATCGTTCTGGATTGTGGCGATAATGCGATCATACATCTTGATCCCGGAAACAATAAAATCACAACACTGACAGATCGCCAGGAGACGATTACCATTCCGTTCACTGCCGAGCTAGATCACGACGGGGTATCAGCATCTTCAAAGTACAAATGGAGAACACTGGCTGACACACAATCCTGGGACAGAGATGTCGCACGAGACCGCACAGATGCAGCGGACTTAGGAGGAATTTTAACTGTAGACATTGGTCCATCACCCGACATGCTAACTATCGAATATAAGATCTCAGGGCAGACGCAGACGAAGATAGAAATTAATACCCTCGGTGAAATCGTCGCAGAAAGCGGGGCTGTGAACGGATCAAAAACTACTATGAAACTAAGTCCTCTTACGGGAGTAGAAATTAAAACTGCTGTTGGTCAATTCACAATGGATATAACCGGCAGAATAAAACTGGGTAACGCTGGCGTCGATGTCATTGATACATTGAGTCAAACGCTTACCACCCTGTCTACAGCTCAGACAATGACTGCTTTGGGACCCCAACCCATCATTCAAGCCCCTGCCTTCCTGGCACTGAAATTAGCGCTTGATACGATCAACGGATAACAATTTATTGGATAGTGGCAGCTTCTATAATAGAATTTGTTTGTCAGCAAAGGATTGAATATGTTCAAAGTGAAAAAGTTAGAAAAGACGGCGGGCACTAATATTCCAAGCGATCAAAAGCTTTGGCCCGCTGAGGTCTTGAAAGCTCTTGTTTCTGAACATCCATATGTGGATACCTCTGATGTGAAGATCACCTTCACGAGGATTGAGCCAGAGACGAAAACGACGATGGGTAAAATCATCATCGCCAAGTCTGCTGCGGTGCCTTTTTCTATTCGCCCGGACGAAAAAACAAAAAAGCTCAAGCTGGATCCCCTGGATATTTTGTTCGATGGAGAGCGTTTTCTTCATATGAACGAAGACTCCCTGAGGCGGGCAATCGACAAACAACAAATCGGTAGACTGGTTAAAAAGAAAGATTCGGTGCCACCCGGCAACCGATATATCGGGGATCAGACGGGGGACGTCACTCCCCTTGAATGGTCAGCATACCCGAGTGGTTTTGCAGGGCCAAGGACAACAGCTACTGCTGGACAGGGACTGCTGAGCTACGTCATCAAAAACCAGCAAGACGTAACGAAGTTATTCAATCTGCTAAATAAGTACGATGGCGTAAATTCTACCGTGGAAGCTCTGGGCCTTAGAGATTCTCTCGTGAATCTCAAAGACGGCATGGTCGAAGGAATTGAGACCAAGAGAATGGCTCACGTCATGAGACGGCCACAGGGAGGGTTCGCGGTTGCCTTTGATGATGGGGATACGCGGGCAATCGAGGCAAAGGATCTCAGAAAAGCCCTGGGTACAGATTTCGAACCTGTCATGCGACATGTCATGAGACGAGGTTGGGCAATCATCAGAGACTTCCCAACGATACGAAGCGTTGACTGTGAGGCCCTGAAAGTTCTGCCAGCGCCTATTGAAATAGGGGGGCGCTACAAGGTCATCACAACAGACGGACAAAGGAAAAATGCAATCGTCTGCGACCAGATGATCGATTTCGATGGGACCATACTGAAAGTCCAGAAAGCGATCTGTGAAGATGATGGATCGTATGCAGAAGGAAAGGCGATGCAGGGATGGCGCATCCCAGAAATTGTCCCCGAGGCCTTTGATGAATACAAAAGACAAGGAGCCCTTCTAAGAAAACGTGACTATCCTGTTGGGTCACACATTCGTAATTTCCCCATCGGTGTCATTGATACGGGCGTAGAGGGTTGCTTTGTTGACGAATCATGGGGATCGCCAAAGGCAACTCCTAGCTTTAAGATAAACAAGATTATACAAACGCCAAATGACCCTGATATCCTTATCGCTAAAAGGTCTGACACAAAAGAAGAGATTGGCCTTGTGATTGTTGAGGCTCTGGTTAGACCTCAAAAGATCCGACCGGGGCATTACGACCCGGCTCTTTTGCCCAAGAATTCGTACTACATGCCCGCTCACATGGTTTTTGTAGAAACGCCCAAAAAGTTCAAAGTGATGGACAAAGAGGCGATTGTGGAGGGCAGGGTTCCCATGAAGCTCAAAAAGAACGCCGGAAGATACCACGGATGGGGACATACCAAAGAGGGTCAAATCCAATGGTCTAACGCTACGCCTGCCGAGATTCGAACGAAGCTGGCGTGGCATGGTGTAGATGACGAAGTTCTGGAAGACATCATGGAAATGGGTGACGGAGAAGAGGTTGAGCTATACGACCTTGAGCCCCAGGACCCGATTGAAACAAAAATAGCCTCTCAGAGAATTGATGTGCCCCTCAAAGTCATGAGGACCCTCAAGGTGGCCGCCGAAGATGCCATCAAAGGTGTTGAGGATGAACCCGAAGCAAGGGACCCCAGAACCATCGATTCGATCCTGAGCCTTCAGTTCGTGTCTGAAGAAAACCTTGCTGACCTCCTGGATTCTTCTGAAGTTTTCGAAGAGTGCGAAGATCGTCTGGCCAGGCTACTTCTGGCAGCCCGCCAGGGAGAAAAGTCTATCCATGAAAAGGGTGTGCAACGAGCTCTGCGTGGAATCGGAGAAGCTCGTAAAACCCTAAAAACCTTAGAAATCGAACTTCAGTCGAGAGAAACATGAGAGCTCTATTAAAGCTGGCAGGTACCACACTTGAGTTGACGGGCTATTCCAAAAGAATTGGCACGGGCCCCAAATCTAAGCAGGTGGGTGTCAGCAAGCCAGGCCTGATCGATAAGTTGCGAGGCAAGAAACCCAGACCTATTTATGATGTTGACCCTAAAGAAGAAGCTGCCCACCTGGAGGCGATGGATGCCCACATGGTAAAGTCTCCACATTCGTATAACCCCAAGGCGATATCTTGGATGATGACAGGCAGGGCCGGGGATCTTGCTTCCAGACATCACGGGAAATCGATGTCCAAAGCCGACCTCAGAAAACTAAAAAAGAAGTTTAATAAAGAAGTTAAGACTTCTAAGCTATCCCCACACGAAAGACAGGCTTACAAGAAATTCAACAAGCATGTAGATCACCTTATCAAAAACCCCAGAGTGAAAGAAGTTCAATTGAGGTGGGAATGAAAGTATTGATGAAAATGGCAGGGAGCAAGATGGATGCGATTACAGCTCATCGTGAGCTCCTGAGAAGAAAGGGGCATATGGCAACAAGCCCTCTTGCCGCCGGGCTTGGCTGGGCGGGTGCTGCAGGCACAGGAGGCACTATTGGATATTACGTAGGTAAAAGATCGCCTCTTCACAGAAAAAGATCCAAAAAAAGCAGAAGAAAGAAGGAAAGAGAGGCAAGGCGCTGGGCTGCAGGGATGACTGCTGGAGCAGGAGCTTTGGGGGCCGGGGTACAAATGCTAACAAATAGACATACTAAGAAAAAATACAAGCATTACTCAGACGAGGACCTGAAAAAGGTTATAGAAAAGCATCCCGAATTAACAAGCGGGTATGAGGATTTCCATAAGAAATGAAGGTACTGATGAAAGTAGCGGCTAAAGAGGGCATCGTTCAGAGGACGAAGTCCTGGATTAAGAAGCATCCAAAGAAAGCCCTGGGGGCCGGGGTAGCTGCTTTAACAGTGCCGGGGGCTCTGCCTGCGATGGCTATCGGTGCTCTGGGGTGGAAGGCCAAAAATAGGAAGAAATGAAGGCTTTAATCAAGATGGCCCAGACCAATGGATCAAGTAACGGGTCTTCTAGTAATGGTTCTGGCAGCGATGGTGGTAACAGCACCGATGATAAAAACGATGTGTCGAAAGCTGGAAGGTCTGGTACATTCATATCGTATGGACTCGGATACAAGCGAAAATGCCCACCGGGGTTCACTCACAAAAAAGGACGATGTGTTAAAAAATGAAAACTCTAATGAAAATAGCTAAAAAGAAGAAGAAAAAGAAAAAGAAGGACGACGATGATAAGAGCCTTGGGCAGAGGATGGCAGAGGGGGCATCCCGTGGCGCTGCCATAGGTGCTGGAGCAGGTCTGGTTGGTGGAGGAGCCAAAGGGGTGCACACAGGTCATAGACTTAGGAAAATGACAGGAGGGCAAGTTAGGGGGCTTAGAAGAAGCGGCGGTATTATTGGAGGGGTCGGTGGTAGTGCATTAGGAGCAGGGGCTGGAGCTGTAATAGGAGCAGGTCACGGAGCACTCAAGCACGTAACAAGGAAGTAATATGAGAACTCTGCTAAAAATCGCCAAGAGGAAATCTAACGTCGAAGAAGAAGCCGAAGACGTTCAAGAGCAAGCCAAAGAACTTGGTAAGGCCCTGAATAAAAAGAAGAAGGGCAAGACCAAGACCAAGCGTCGCATCAAGGAAGAAAAAGAAGACGTTGAAGAGCAGCAGGATGAGCTCGGTGAAGAACTTCGCAAGAAGCGCAGNNAAGGCCTCTTTTGTCCAGTCTAGACTCAGAAAATGAAACAAGAATTGCTCCAGAGAATACCGCGTCTTCCTCACTGGCGTTGGGTGCTGTTCTGTGGGGCGGGCCATCCTGAATATACTGAGCCAGTTGCTCAACTGGACAGGTATCTTTCGGAAGAAAAAATTGATGTAGGTCTAGGGGATCTAGAAGACCCAGATGAGGATGTTAGCCGCGCCATTCGCATTTTCGAGTCGGAACCCCCCATCCGAAAAACAATAGAATCTATGCTATTTGAGCGCTGCTCCTCAACGCTCATCCAAGACGCGCTATACCATAAATACAAAGAGCCTATCAGCGATGTAGTTGTTCGGCGGTACAAGAAATTCTTCTACGATACAGAAGTTCTCAATAACTATGATATCGCCAAATATTATGAGTCATCGTCCCAGCGAATACCCAAGCCCCCGCCTGTACCGGGGTCATTCAAAGAAGCTTATGTGGCTTTCCAAAATGGCGTCGACATAGATATCGACCCACAGAAAGCGATGGAGTACATGTTCCAGACTTCTTTCTTCAGGGCTCAGGAGCTTCGCCAATACGGCTGGCCTGCAGACGACAAAGTGCTCAAGTACCATAAAGATGCTAGAGATACGATCAGGGCTATGCAAGAGGGTGATCTGAATATCGAGATACCTGATGAGTTCAATTACGAAATCGAGTATCCTGATGCTACAGCATCCGAGGTGTTTACTATTGAAGGGTATGATCCCGACGATGATCCAAACGAGGAGTATATAGATGACTGATGTGACATGACTATACCGGGTCTACCCTCTTCGGGTTCAAACGAACCAGAAGAGGGAAGGCTCGACCATGCTTTAGACGTGGAATTACCCGTCCCCGGGGAAAGTGAGGTCCGACGCGCTCGCGCAGGCCTTGAGGGTGACTGGGAGCCAGGCTCCTGGTATCTCAATGTAAACTGGGACCAGCCTCATACTTATGACGAGAACTGGGGTAACGATTGGGACGACGCTATCTTGCTCGATGACTAAATCCCAAGATCTCCATATGTGATAACAAAGTTGCAGGAATGTACCTGCCTTCACAAAGGAGATCAAAATGAAAAAGTTCTGGGCATTCATCCACAATGTGGTCGCACACCCCCTGATGGGCCTCTGCTTCGAGGCCCAGTGGACGATCCGGTTTCACGACTGGACGGCTGAGAAAGCATGGTCGTAAAAATCGTACACACATCTTCGACCCATACATGTGGGTCGAAGTGGGGAAAGCTTGACGTGCACAAGCTCTGGGAATACGTCGAAGGCATGGAGTCTTCGCCGCTAGATCTCAGTAGCATCCGGGAAATGGATATGTGGCGCTGGGAGGAAAATCCCACCCACGCTTCATTCCTGGAGCACCTCAAGCGAGTCCTTGATGCCGATCTGTCATACCCTGTCATCATGGATGATGATGGGAACGTGCTGGACGGCATTCATCGTATTTGCAAGGCCCTCCTGGAGGAGCGGCCCGTTCGGTGTATCGTGATATCTGAGGTGCCACCAGAGTGCCAGATATCTCGATAACACACCCAAGAGGCCTGCGAGGGCCTCTTTTTATCTAATTTTACCACCCCTAAAACGGGATAATAAAGTGTAGGAGTTAACTACCCCATTAAAAGGAGATCATCATGGGAAAAAAGAAAGGCGCTCGTAAAATCCTCCTATACCCCGGCTGGACGAACGGCATCGATGTGCATGAGGAAATCTATGCATATCCTAACTGGGAGGGTCTGTTCTATGCAACACTCTACCGCGAGAACCCCGCGCGGGAGAAGAAGTGCCTGGGTTGCAAGAATAGGTTCCCCGACGACGAGCTCTACCGAGCCAGGCAGTACGGTGAAGCAGACAACTGGGGATATTTCATATGCGTAGAGTGTGTGAAGAAGCGGACGCGGCCCGAGTTCGTACGCTCGGAGAATGGATATCACGTCCACCTCAACGGTGAAAAGATCGGCCACATCAACATTGAGCCTCAGGGAGAGGGGGTTGTGGCTCATNNGTGGGTTTGCAAAAGAACTCATCGCTTACGTCGTAAGAAAGCACGGCGATGGGATAATCAGGCTCAACCCAGGGCCCTACGAAGAAGCCACGACCAACCCAGATTCTCTAAAGAGGTTCTATGAAGACATGGGCTTCAACAAGTCAGAGGAGGGGTTGAAGTTTGAACCATCTGATGAAGGGTGGCCACAACTGTCTGACGAAGTGTTGGACAGCATCCGATAATCGCCTAAAGACCGACAAGTCTATAAACTGTTTTTAGCTAAATTCCAGACCCCTAAAAGGGGATAATAAAGTGTAGAGGAATTAACCCCTCTGCAAGCCTGGCTCACGAGTACAGGCAAGAGTCAGGTCAAATCAAGGCCTGTACCATGTCTACCCAGACCCCAGGGATAGACGTTCCGTGTGATGGAGTGGGGTACCATCCTTCGCCACGAACAAGGCCCTGCTGTCGCGTGGTGTCGTACATATCATACAGGGTCACTTCAGGGTGTACCATATAGCGCCTATACCCCTGACTTGAGAAGCGAACGCGCAGACACCGGCCCGGATGGGCAGAGGTCTATGTCAGTCTAATAAACGGTAGACTTCGTTCAGTGGGCAGTAGGTCTAGGTGACGCTTAAACAGGGTTTTTGTCATCCCTTTCCGTGAGCATCATCTGAAGGTTCGATTCCTTCGCCCGCTATCTGACCTGAGCATGTCGAAAAACTGCCAAACTAGTTCCATATCTTCCCGTAGGAGGACGTTATGCAACGCAGTACACCCGGGGGATAATCCTGGGTGACAACTTGATACCGCGCAACTCTCCGGTTCTTCGCGGTAACCGGCGTGCCGAAATCAATCACGTGGTGTGGTTGAAACTGGCACGTAGCCCGACGCGAGCCGTGCGCCAAAACGGTTAGGCCTAACACCCGAAAAAGAAGCAACACGTGAGCTTCTTTTTTACCCCCTTTTAGCCTAAATACCAGACCCCGAAAGGGGGATAATAAGGTAGAGAGGAAAACCTCTCTACTCTGGTGAAGGGCCCGGGGGTAGCTCCCTCGGGCTCCACCTTTACCAGAGTTCATTTCACCAGAGGAGAAAAAATGAACAAAAACATCAAAAAGGCTATCGGACACGTCAAAGAAGCCATGGCCTGCCAGGTGGCCGCCCACCGCGAGTGCTGTCGCGCAGTGATTGAGGTGGCTAAGGTGGACCCCCGCACCCATCGGAACGAAGTACACCGATGGGTCGATCTCGCGATCGACTGGTGGGCGGAAAAGAGCCGAGAGGTCGTCGACGACGAGGAGGACATGGAAGAGACCATGTCCAAAGTCGTCGAGCGGCTTCCGCAAACCTTCGACGTCGCGCTCGAGGCCGCGCGGCTGACCCTCGTGGGGGTCTGGCACAAGGTCGTCACCGACGCCGACGGGTACAAACGTATCCTCACGGAGGATGCGCAGGGGAACCTTCCCCACGCCCACAGGCGCATCGACAAAGAAGGAGAAGAGTACTGGCTCTTCTTCGATCGGTTCGTCGGGGACGGAAAGGGTGGGGGGGTCGCAGTGACCTACCCCCCGATGGGCATGATCCTGGAACATGATACGATCCGATACGAGGAGTGATAGCTCCTCGCCGATTGCAAGCCCTGGGTATTTCTCAGGGCTTCTTTTTTTACATCCCGTTAGCGAAGTAAGCTCGGGCAATGATTTCTGCGTATGAACAGGCGTGGAACATATCGTCTACACCGGCTCTGTCATAACGGAAGGTGCCGTCTTTTTCGTTGACTTCTTTTCGAACGTTCGTGAAGTGTTCGATGAAAGGCGCAATATCTTTCCAGCGAGGGAAGATGGCTTTGCCAGATTGAACCTTTCTGATGAAGCTAGATAGAGCCTTTGTTTTATTCAGGGTGAGTCTTGCAATTTCCTGATTTTTTGTATGCCAGGTCGCATCCTTTGCGATGGCCGAGTTGGACCAGTAATTTGACGTAACGATTCCCGACTTGCCTATTTTTGTGAGCTCTTCGTCCAGGCGCTCGTTCAACCCAAAACCACCGCCGTGATCTCCGTGGGCCCTGACAACCTGGAATTTTTTAATGATCTTGACCATGTCCGGTATACAAAATTTCGGAGAGCACTGTTGCCCCTCATATTTTTTCATGTAGATGTATCGAAACTTACCTACCTTCTGATCCATCTGCCCGATGGCAATTGTCGTGGTGAATTGACCATGCCCCCAGTCGATGCCTGCAAAATTATAGTAGCGCATGACTTTTGGAGGAGGGTCCATTGTCATGGCGTAATCAGGATCACAGGCCCTGCGCATGATTTTTTCGGTCAGGGGAACTTCCGCAGTATCGGCAGATTCTCCCATGACCTCATTGAGAAAAATAGATCGCTCTGTAGTCTCCAGCTTGTGAAGGATCTCATCCCAATCGGCCTGCGTCCTGTGCGAAATCTTGCAGTGGAGCTGATTGACGTGAAACCCGACAATTTTAGCACCAGGGTTATGGATGACCCATAGACCGTCATTGACGTCGAGCAGGTTTCCACAGTGATGACATATCGGCCCACGCTTACCAATGTTCCGAATGCCCAGGCGGATATATCGCACCGGCTTGTGCCGGTGGCACCTGACAAGCCATTCACGCTGGTCTGACGCCTGCCATTTCTTTTCTACAGGGTTAACCAGCGATTTGGGTGTCCCTGTGTACAGGCTCAGTTTGTGCTCCGAGGTGAACATCACCTCCCGAATAACGGGCTCCGTCTCTTCGAGGTCCTGATCCTGGATCTCATCGTAGTGAACCATGTCTGCCGTAATACCACGACAAGAGTCTGGGTTATGCTTGGCATACTTTAGATAGATTTTCCCTTTGGTGCCATTCGTTCGCCTGAAGCCCCTTTCGTAAACATTTTGCGGCGCCCCCTTCTGGGCCTTGACAATAGGGGACTCCTCAATGATTGGCTTCAGCTTGTCGTGGGAATATTTTCTGGATTGGTCTTGTTCTGGAGCTACGTAAAGGATGAAAAAGTTGTCGATCAGGCACTGCCTTGCAGTAGACTCAGCAGCCCCTCCCGTGGACTTCCCAACCTGCCTGGACATTTTCCAGACCCGCGTACGCGCAGGCGTATCAAACAGGGCAGGCATCCAGGCCCTACCATCAAATGTAAAACGAACATTGGGCTTGACGAATATGGAATTCGCAATCCAGTTGGATAATGTATTACGTACCACGAGGAGACCAAACGTCACAAGTCATATGCTCTCTAACCTTAACATCAAACTTGGTGCATTGGCCTGATTTGAAGTATTCGCAGTTTCCACAACGCTTATCGCCCTTGGCCGGTCGGTAGTTGGGGATGTCTGCAATACCCGCAGTTTTTAATGTAGACGTCTTGGGAACTTTGGGTTTGGGAGGGTTAAGCCCTTTGGGTGTCTGGGGCTGAACTTTCTTGTGTGCCGTAGGGAACTCCGAGGGCGGTACCGGCAGAGCAGAGGTCTGCATACCAGGATGAGGAGCCTGAGTATCCGGTGGAAGATTCATCTTGTCCTTGTCCGGAGGCGTAACCCCTTTGACTTTCTGCTTTTTGCTAGAGTCTTGCTGAGCTATTTTTTTAATGGTTTTCATAATGGCTTGAGCTTAGACCTTCGTTCGGTCGAGGTCGTTTGTTGATCGGGCGCATAATTACCAGTACCGCTATCCTGCGGGAGCCGTGGTTGGGCCGGTGACTTGGTTGAGGTCCTCTTCGACTTCGGTGTCTTGGGTGGGGCCGTGATAAACGTGTACCCGCCCGCAGCAGTTCCCACGCGCTTTTTGCGACGCCTCATGCCAGACTTTTCTTTCCTTCGTCTTATTCTAGCCTTACGCCTGAGTTTCGCCTTGTTCTTCATCCGGTATTGCTTCATCCGGATGCGCTCAGCCTGTGTAGTAATGCGAGCGTTCTTTTCCATGATGGACAGGAGCTCAACAAGGTGAGCTACCTTCAGGTCTCCTACAAAGGCTGAATCCAGGGCTTCATCCGAAAAATCCGTTTGAGTAAGTTCTTCAATATCCTGATAAAAAAAGATCTCATCATCATCTGTCCTCCAATCAATATCTGCCAGAGCATCTTCCTGAGTAGGGTACGTCTCGGTATACTCTGCCAGCTTATCCAGCACAGGATCGCTTCCCCACTCTTGATGATAATGACTTGCCTTCATTAAAATTTCTCGTACATCGAAGCCTGCCGCTTACTGTCCATGAACACCGTATCCTTGGGCCTGGGCTTAGTGCGCCCTTTCTTTGCCTTGAACACTTTAGTTCGCCCCTTTTTCTTTTTTGAGGCTTTTTTTAGTAAACTTTTCATCACTTTTTCCTCTTTCTAAAGAGGGACCGAACAGGCTTCTTTTTATGTTTTTTACTATGCCCCTCCCTTACCCTACTCGGCATGAAAGCAAAGGCGCGCAACTTTCTTTTTGCTTCCGGACTGACATTCCCAATGCCCATCTTTCTTTTTCGTTCCAGATAATCCTTCGCCTTCTTAGGGGACTCAAGGCGGTCTTTGAAAGAAGCCAGTTTCTCGTTCCAGTCTGATACCCCGAACTTGCGCTCGAAGGTGTTATTGGATTCGATCTGAGCATCAAGGTCAGACAAGTACCCCATGATCTTATCGGTCTTGGTGTTTTCAATACCGAAGGNNTACCGAAGGGCTGGGTACCCATATCTTTGAATCGATCTACGTAAGCTGCTCTTTTGAGTAAGTAATTCATCTTTCACCAGGTTTCTTGATTTTCGTTCCAGGTCCTAATGCCAGATCGGCAAACGGCGATGAACCTTTGCCGCCCCTGGGAGATTTGAAGCCCATGCCAGCACCCTCTTCGAGAGTTCTCTGGATTCTGCCCAGAGCCATACGCCTCGCAAAGTCTTCTGTGTGCTGTGGAGCATATAACGAGCCGGGTAAAATGCTTTTGTATTTCACTGGCTTTTTAGCCGGGTTCTTTTTATTCCACGAATCAACTTGCCCCAGGGTGCTGTAATCACCCGCAACAAGACCAGGATGATCCCCGGGGTCAACAATCCTGACCTGCTCTGTCAACATCTTAACAGGAACTTCATATGTTCGCTTATGAAGTTTTACACCAGCCGATGAGAAAGTTTCGTGAAGGTCATCTCTCATCTGTGATTGCAATGCCTGGACATTCCTAAGCTTTAGAACCTCCTGAGGTTTGACCAGCCCATCAGATATCGGGTCACCTCGCTTAACCCTCTGACCCCTCTTGACCTTGAGTTCTCTGGACTTGGGGATCGTATGTTCCTTGCCACCGATAGTAACAATGTGACCACCATACCCTGACTTACGAATGCTCTGCACAATCCCGGTCTTTTCGGCAAGCGTTGCCTTACCTCTCAGGTTATTGGGCATGCGGAAAATTTGCAGAGCGCGATCAAAGGCATTTGCAAGCCCCTTCTCGGCTGTAGCCACGCCGCCGGTGTGGAAACTTTTCATTGGAAGCTGAACCGACCGTTCTGTGATCGCTTGAATTTCTGACACTCCGACATTTTTCCCGACATTTGGAAACTTACCAAACTCATCAATGCCAAAGCACTTCGCGCACACGCCTGTGGGCGCCTCACATGTCAGAATACTCCTGACCTTGACTTTGGGCATTTTTGCTTTCTGAAGTTTAGACAACACCGTGTCATCGATGGCAGTGTTGGCTGGCACCCCTGCATAGCTCGTTAGCAACACTCTGTCGATGAGGTGGCGATCGACCTTTTCCATACGACCATTTTTCGTGCCACAATCAACCATTGTAATCTTTTGATTCGTAGCACTGTTCGTCAATTCTTTCGAAAGCATCCCTGGACCAGACACAGCCTGCGATCGGTCAATCATTCCCTTGCGCTGAGCATACATATGGCTGAAGAAATCAGAGCTGGACAAACCGTCAGCATAATTTCCTCGGACGGGCTCTGGCATCACGTTTTGTCTGTGATCCATCATCATCCCCAGCGACCCCACAAGTTGCTTGAGCTGGTTGGGGCCCGGCTTACTCATTCCTGAGTTCACCATATCTGTGATGTTGTTTGTTTTGCCTGCGGCATTGTCTGGAAGCTTCAGACTCATGCCCATGATTTTGCTATCGACCTTCGAGTAAATTTCGATGACCTTCTTCTCTTTTTCTTCTTTTGATAGCTTCTTGCTGCGCCTTATTCTGGCAGCATCTATGTCAGCCTTTCTGTAAAGCTGTTTACGTTTTTTAGTCAGTGACTTCAGGTCAGACAAAAGAAAGCTGGTACCCGATTCGTATACGTGGATACGCCCCGCGTGCTTCCAGTCGTCGATGACCTTTTTGAGTGCTTCTTTCCCAGCTTCTTTTTCTACCTTCTTGAGAAATTCTTCTTGCTCTTTTTCAGTAAGCGTTAGCTGATAATCTTTAAGGTTATCAGGAACCTTTTGCATGGCTCTGATTTTACCTGCGGTCGTACGACCCTTTCTCTTTAGAGAAATGATGTCCGTCCATCGTATCTTTTTGGCTCTGGCATCTTTGAGGGCCTGACTTGGCAGACGATACTCCTTGCCAGTCGTTCGACCATTGCGGGTCAATTTGTACAGACCCATCATATATTCCTTTGAGAGCCCTACAGAAAGCTTTTCTCTCCCACGCCCTGTCTGGTACAGATTGTTTGATGGAAGCATTCTCATGGCTTCCTGCGTAGCCTCAGTGCCTACCGGGACATGTATTCCGAACGTGTCGCCGTCGAAGTCTGCATTGAACCCACCCAATACTTCTACGGGAAGCTTGACCGCACTACCCGAAACAAGCTTTGGCTTGAAGCTCATAAAAGACCATCTGTGCAAAGTCGGAGCGCGGTTTGCCATGACGATCTTCTTATCCATGACGCTCGTGAGTGCACCTCGGGCAAACTTGGATCGCTCTTCGATCTCTTTACGAGCCTTCATAGATGTCAGACCTTGAGACTTGAGCTCCTTAACCACAAACGGCTTAAAGACCTCCCAGGCCATGTTCTCGGGAATCCCGATAGTATCCATGTCTAGCTTGGGCTCAGGACCTACCACGGCAGTACCAGATACATCCTGACGACGCTTAAGAAGCTTAGACTGGAAGAACCCACTTTTTGGCGTCTTCCCGGCGATGGTCTTGCTCANNACGCTTGAGGAGTTTGGACTGGAAGAACCCACTCTTCGGGGTTTTGCCGGCGATGGTCTTACTTAAACCCTTCACATCAGGCTTATCGACGAGACCCATGGATTTACCCATGGTCCCCCTGAGTGATTCGTACAAATCCCTGCGTGCTTTATCCGCTTCCTCTTTGAGGCCCGGTCTGCTCTTGAACGTTTCCATGTGCTGGTTCATCAATATCGTAGAGCGGTAGTGCTCATTGACATCAGAAACAGCCAGATCTCCCGTGGGTAATTCCGTAATGGGTCTAAATTTTGGTGGTATCACGGGCAACTTGTTGACCACCATCTCCTCTAACTTGATGTTGTTATCCTTAAAGTTTTTGAGGATACGCGCTTCGCGATGAAGCTTGTTCAGGTCACTCCCCTTCTTTTTGGGAGCAATGGTGGCAATCTCTTCGAGCCTCGCCTCCGGGTCAATTTTCTTCAACAGGGTTTTCACACCCTCACCACCCACTCTGGCTCCGGGTGTTTCTCCTTTGACCAACTTATCTCCAAGGACTCCCTTTTTGCCCGCCATCAAATCATTGAGGTCTTGCTTTTTGAGATGGGTAACGGCCAGAATAGATTTCTCGAATGTCGGATGAGGCATGGGCTCAGCAAGATCAACGTGTGCCCACTTGTCCCCAAGAAGCCCTCCAGTTGTCCTGAAGTCAAAAAGCCCGCCCTTTTCTTCCTTGAGGTCTTTGGCTCTCAGAGTTGTTGCGTCTGATATTTTCCCGTTAGAAATCTTTTTGATGTCTCGGTCAAGAAACGGCACCATCTTGACCATGTTTTTATCTTCGACGAGATTAATGCCCATACCTCTCATCATCCCGACGAATCGCTGAGATGATGCAGGCACATCTGGGGGCGGAATCATTGTCCCGTTCTCTATCGCCCTCCAGACTTCCAGTTGCTTGTCACCTTTGAAAGTGTACATCTCCGAAAGATTCGCGTCTGCACCGTGGCTCAGAAGGGCATACATTTCGCCAATGCCCACAGCTCTACCAGATGCACCCCCTCCCCTGGCAGGCTGACCGGATGTGGAATATGCATATTCAGGGCCCGCCCCTCTGGCACTCAGTTTCTTTTCAACCTGGTGCTCCAGCTTCATGATGTACTGCTTGCCGTGGAGAACGCCCTCGATTTCTTTATCCCCATCGATAAGCGTTCCGTGGTCCTTTAGCTTGTGCTTCTTGAGCTCTTTGGTGATCTTGTCTGTATGGTTGTCCCCGAAAGGTTTTGCGACGTAAGGCTTTCCTGTTTTCTCAGCGATGTGGGAAGCGGTCGTCTCCATGATCTGACCAAGGTTCATGCGGCCTGGAACACTACTGGGATCAATTAAAAGTTCCATGTGATTGCCGTCTTCGTTTTTCGGCATATCACCATCACTTTCAATCGAAGTGATTGTTGCTTTGTTCCCGTACCTACCTACGATTTTGTCACCAATCTTAGCCTTCTCTTCGGTCTTCACCACAATCATGATGTCTTTTCGACGGTGGTGAACTTCGGCTACCTTACCCTGGGTATCCTTTTCCCATGTAACAGACGTGTCCCTGTAGTCCTGCGTCAAAAGCCTGCTGATATTTTGAAGCTTCTTAGATAGCGTATCCTCCTCTACGCTTCTCATCTTCAAAACAAGGGGGTCTCCTTTTTTGACTACAGAGCCCTTTTTGATGACTCCATCAGAGTCTATTTTTCTTTGCTGCTCGCCATCGAATATAGCAGGGAAATAAGCCAGGTACTTCTTCTTGTCGATGATCTCATCATCCTGCATAGGAACGATTTTTTGGTAAGCATGCAGGGATGTCAATTTATCCGCCGCAGATTCGGATATGACAACGCCGTCTTCATGGTTATAACCTTTGTAAGGTATATAAGCCGTCCTGAGGTTTGTCCCTAAGGCCAGAGTGCCGTCTTTTGTATAATTGGAGTCACCTAATATCTGACCTTTCTTGACCTTGTCTCCCTTCTTGATCTTCAATTCAGTATCGGTGTAGTTGTTCTCATTCATCCAGAAATCACGAGGAATTCCTACAGTATACTTTTTTCCCTTTTTGTCTTTGATGACAACTTCTTCACGCCCCACCTTATCCACGGTCCCATCGACCGGAGACCTCGGCACATTGTTCCTGCCGACGATATCTTCTACGGTTCTCTGGTCCTTTTCGGACACAGCTGATTGAACGAGGGGCTTTTCTCTATGCTTCAGTGGCTTGGCCTGTGACTGCATTTTTGCTGCAGTCATAACACGCGTACCGTTATTGTGAGACAGAAAGGGTACGCCCATCGTATTGACACCAAACATATCGGTTGTCGTACGCATTGCGTATTTGACCTTTGCGGGCTTCACCCTCTCGATATCTCCTCTGTGTATAGCTTTGACCAGGCCATCATCATCAGGCTTGAGCTTTCCGTTTTTGAAATACTCAGGAAATGTTATGACAGACTTGTAGAACTCTCTCGGGTTCAGATCTACCTTCTTACCAGTCTTTGTAGAATACACAGACGTGTATATATCCTTGCCCTTCTTTTTGGTGCCCACAGCAAGGTGCAGGGTCGTTCCGATGTTGGCTCCTTCCGGAGTGTGAGCTGGGTCAATAAACCCAAGGTGTGAAGGATCGATAGCACGGACATCCCGTGTTACGGCATGCGCAGATTGAATCCCACCCTCTCCCATCACAGTAAGCTCACTGAACGTAGCTTCCTGGTCCATAGGATTATTTTGCTTGGGAATCTTGGCAAGGTTGGTCTGAGTGAACGTAGACTCCAGGGGCGATTGGAAGATCTCCTTCTGGACCACTGCAGACACACGATCGTACCTTTTCAGGTTCCTTGATAAGGAGCGCTTGATCCTGTTCTGGTATTGCCTCTGGTTGAGCCTTTCAATGGCGAAGTCGGACAGGTCGTACACGTGGTTGTGTATGAGAGATTCTTTATTATCTTCTTCTGCGTCCCCTCTGGAGATATTGAGGATCTTCATTGTGGCTGCGACGATGAGCTTGATGTCGGTGTTCGTAAACTTTTTGCCGAGCGTAAGCTGAACGTTTTCGCCATCGAAAGATGAATTTTCTTTGAAGTAATTGAGAATCCACTCCCTGTACCCGGGCACAGTCTTTTTTGTGACATCCGGATCTCCAGCGTAGTGGAGCTTTCCGTACAATTTCTTCAGGGCCTTCAGGGGGTTTCTAGCCCCTCTGGATGTTCTGTTTGTTTCCCATACTTCTTTGCCCCAGGCTTTTCTTAGTTGCGTATCACTCGCCCCTAGCCCTATGAGGACAGCATNNTGATACTAATGTTGCGACCCTTAGATGAGTTGAGCCATGCAGAGATTCGGCCGTCATTATGCTCGCGGGTGTACACGCCGGGGATGAGGCGCTTTTGCAGAGGAAAGGAATATTCGTTGCCCCCCACAATGTACGTCCCTCGCATCGTAACCTGCGGGACATCAATGATTTTTATCGTGGACTTGTTAATGACCTTACCGTCTTCAATCAACTCCAGGGTAGCCTTGATTGGCACGGTGTAAGAGGTGCCATTGATCTTAGCCTTTTTTTGCTCCTTGAGGTCATCTACCCTCTGGAGATCAGGCATGTGGATCTTGACGACTTTTAGTTCACGATTGCCTGACGACACATTGAGCATCTCACGCAAAGACTGCTCTAAGTTCTTGACAAGTTTTTCGTGTGTGTCATGTGCTATTTGGAAACTCATGGACCGATTATATCTCAAATGTCTAAATTAGGCATATCTAAAGTGGGATAATAGCATGGAGAGGAGTTTCCCCTATCCTCTCCACGAGGAGATGCGGCTCGGGGCTGGCGTTAACCCCCCCCACCCGTTCACATGCGTTCGTCAGGTAATGTGACACACGAGCCGCGTCTCCTCTTTTGGGCCTATAGCTCAGCAGGTCAGAGCTGCCGGCTCATAACCGGCTGGTCCCAGGTTCGAATCCTGGTGGGCCCATCCACAGGCGCAGCGGCTGGTCGCCTTATGCAGAGAAAGGTTACACCGGGAACATGTGTTGGCTCTGCAACTACCGCAGCTGAGGGAGAGAAAAAAAGGCCGTAGCCTGCCTACCCTGGATCTCCTGATCAGTAGCGCGGGCAGACATCAATTGTCTGTCCGCGTTCTTTTTAGTTCTACCTTAGAATCTCGGACGAGCTCCTGTACGGGGGTGTCTCCCCTTACCGGCAAGGTAATCATCTGTTTTTTTGCGATGTTTTTCCAGGTTCTTGAGACCCTTCAGGAATTTGCGAACAATCCCCTTCTTCTTTTTATTCTTAGCCGCAAACTTATAGAGAGCTCCTTTTTTACTCATCTTCTTGCCCTTCTTTTTCTTCTCTTCCTCTTCCTTCTTCTTGATCTCCCAGCCACCCTTTAGAGATCTTTTCAGTCGATTGATTCTGGCCATGGGCTTAAGGGCTATAGGATTTTGAAACCTGAGAGCAGCCTCTTTTTTTTCGCCTTTCATTTTTTTGTAAATTCCCATGATGTAAGCCCACCTGTTTTTGCCCTTACCCTTACCAAGGCGCTTCGCCTTGTTCCAAAGATGCTCATCCCTTTCGGTCTTTACTACATTTGCCGGCACATCACACCTTGGAAGGTGGGGGTGCAATAGGATTAGATGTGCCTGTTTGCCTCGACGGATTAACGACTTTTTTGCGCCCAATGGGTAGCTTGGGAGGTTTTGGGATAGGAGGCTTGTTATTTCCACCACCACCAGGTGGATAACCCATGGCAAGGTTGGCTGTTTTCATCTTCTTCTTGAGGGTTTTATCAGCCATTTCCTTTGTCGAAGGTACTTGTTTTTTCGACTTCTGGTTGATGGACTTAGAGTCTGGAGCCTGCTTGGGTGGCTTGTATTCAGGATAAGCATTACCAGCTATTT
>JABAHQ010005966.1_pt1 | contig 23439 bp, 18 predicted proteins | sample 7062091 | NCBI WGS metagenome assembly JABAHQ01 (sample SAMN14534359, study PRJNA622989) | marine sediment metagenome | biome: marine biome [ENVO:00000428]; feature: marine pelagic biome [ENVO:01000023]; material: deep marine sediment [ENVO:00002113] | place: India: Gulf of Kutch | collected...
CAGTTCGAGGCGGAGGCGCTGAGCCCGGCCGAGCGGCGCATCGCCGAGGATATCTTCCGCAAGCTGGTCAAGGACGTCGAGGTGCGCGTGCGCGAGGCGCTGGCCACGCATCTCAAGAATTCGCCGGACCTGCCGCACGACGTGGCCGTCGCGCTCGCCAAGGACGTGGATTCGGTCTCCATCCCGATGCTCAGGTACTCGGAGGTGCTGAGCGACGAGGACCTGATCGAGATCGTGCGCGACCAGGGCGAGGCCAAGCAGGTCGCCATCGCCCAGCGCTCACGCGTGTCCTCGCGCCTCGCCGATGCGCTCATCGACACCGGCAACGAGAAGGCGGTCGCGCGCCTGGTCGCCAACGAGGGTGCCAGGCTGAGCGAGACGGCGCTCGGCCGGGTCATGGACGAGTACCAGGCGAGCCAGGCGGTCTCCGATTCGCTGGCCCGGCGGCCCAACCTGCCTGCCGCCATCTCGGCGCAACTGGTCGAGGCGCTGACCGAGCGCCTGCAGGACTACCTCCTGTCGAAGCACGAGCTGTCGCCCGACGTGGCCAGCAACCTCATTCTGCAGGCGCGCGAGCGCGCCACCGTGAGCCTGGTCGAGTACGGCTCGACCGACATGGAGCTGGAGAACCTCGTCGAGCAGCTGTACCGCAGGGAGCGCCTAACCCCCTCGCTGCTCCTGCGCGCGTTGTGCGTGGGCGACATGGGCTTCTTCGAGCGGGGGCTGGCGCGGCTCGCCGAGCTGCCGCTGCACAACGCCCGCATCCTGATCCACGACCACGGCGGGCTCGGGCTCGAGTCGATCTACATGAAGGCCAATCTGCCCAAGCGGCTGTACCCGGCGTTCCGGGCCGGCATCGAGCTGGCCGACGAGACCGACTACGACGGCGGCCTCAACGACCGCCAGCGTTTCATCGAGAAGCTGCTTGAGCGCGTCCTCACTCAGTTCGAGGATCCGCACTCGCGCCTCGCCGAGGAGGATATCGAGTACCTCATGGGCAAGCTCGAGCAGGTCGCGGCCTGACGGGCCGGGCTGCGCCGCAGGGCGGCCCGCGCGGCGCACCCTCTTGTGGCGCGGCTCGCCTGGCCGGGACGACGCCGGCTCTGGGCGTTCCGCCCGCTCGGGCCGCCGGCGCCCGGCGCGCCTTCGCGCGTTCCTGCCGCCATTGCCAAGGGCCCGGCGAGCCGCTATAACCCCGCGCGCCGGGGAGTAGCTCAGCCTGGTAGAGCACCGTCTTCGGGAGGCGGGGGCCGGAGGTTCAAATCCTCTCTCCCCGACCAATCCGGCCAAACGCGGCCGGCGTGAACAGCACGGGGTCAGGCGGGAGCGGCCTGGCCCCGTTTGCTTGCCGCGCGCGGTATCAGGACGCTGCGCCGCCCCGTCTGCTCCGCCGCGACCGGCTGCGAACGGCTTGCCTTGGCCTGGGCCGGCCGAGTTATCATCGCACGGTCGCAACGCAAGCAGGACGCGCGAGATGTTCAAGTCCAAGAAGCGGCCCGCGCGGCGCGAGGCGGGCGAGCCCGGCGGCAGGCGGCCGCAGGCGGCCCCGCAGGCCGGCAGGCCGGCGGTGCAGCACTCGATCATCCCGGCCGGCCTCACGGTCACCGGCGACCTGCTCAGCACCGGCGACCTCCACGTCGAGGGCGTCATCCACGGCAACATCACCTGCCGGGCGCTGACGCTGGTCGGACAACCGGTGGTCGAAGGTTCGGTGGAGGCCGAAGCGATCCGAATCGCCGGCCGCTTCGAGGGAAACGTCCGGGCCAGGAAGGTGACGCTCACCAACTCGGCCCGGATGACCGGCGACATCCAGTACGAGACCTTGGAGGTCGAGTCCGGGGCCTGGTTCGAGGGCAAGACCAGCCGCCGCGCCGCGCCGAAGTAGGCGGGCCTACCCCGGCCCTCCGGCGGGCGTCGCGGGTCCCGGGACCCGCGCCCGCCCGCGGCGCTAGCGGCGCCAGCCACGGGACGGGCGGCAATGAGCGAGACGGTCCGCGAGCAGTACGAGGCCTATCCCTACCCGGCGCGCGACCCGGCCGAGGAGCGCACGCGCCTGGTCACCGGGTCGCCGAGCAACTTGGCGGAGCTGAACCACTACGTGTTCGCCGGGCGGCGCGATTTCTCGCAGCCGTTCCGCGCGCTGGTCGCCGGCGGCGGCACCGGCGACGCCGCGATCATGCTGGCCCAGCAGCTCGCCCGACGACGCCGGCCCGGGCGAGGCCGCGAGCGGGGCCGGCCAGGTGGTCTACCTCGACCTGTCGCGGGCCGCACGGGACATCGCGGCGGCGCGCGCCAAGGAGCGCGGCCTCGCCAACATCGCCTTCCACTGCGGCTCGCTGCTCAACCTGCCGAGGCTCGGCCTCGGCCGCTTCGATTACGTCGACTGCTGCGGCGTCTTGCACCACCTGGAGGACCCGCTCGAGGGCCTGTGCGCGCTGGTCGCGACGCTGAACGACGGCGGCGGCATGGGCCTCATGCTCTACGCCCCGCTCGGGCGCACCGGCGTCTACCCGGCGCAGGCGATGCTGCGCGCCGTGGGCGGCGGGTTGTCGCTCGCCGAGCGGGTCGCGCTCGCCCGCCGGCTGCTTGACGCCCTGCCGGCCACCAACTGGCTCAAGCGCAACCCCTTCGTCGGCGATCACCGGCGCAGCGACGCCGAGCTGGTCGACCTGCTGCTGCACGCCCGCGACCGCGCCTTCAGCGTGCCCGAGGTCGCGGCGCTCAGCGAGGCTGCCGGCCTGCGCGTGGTCGCGTTCGTCGAGCCGGCGCGCTACGAGCCGGCGAGCTATCTCAAGGACCCCGTGCTGCTCAAGCGCCTGAGCGCGCTCGACCGGATGCAGCGCGCGGCCTTCGCCGAGAACCTGGCCGGCAACATGAAGACGCACGTGTTCTACGTGGTGAAGGCGTCCAACGGCGCGGACACCCTCGCCCGGGCGCACAGCGCCGAGGCGATCCCCGTGCCGCGCGAGCTCGCCGGGCCGGACCTCGCGCGCGCCGTCGGCGGCGACCTGGCCATGCGGTTCGAGCTGGGCGGCCTGTCGCTGCGCTTCGCGGTGCCGCGCCTGGCGCCGGCCATCCTCTCGCGCATCGACGGCGAGGCCTCGCTGGGCGAGATCCACGCCGCGCTGCAGGCGCTCGACGGCGGCCTCGACTGGGCCGGCTTCAAGGCGCAGTTCGATCGCCTGTTCGAGGTGCTGAACGGCGTCAACCACCTGTTCATCCGCTATCCGGCCGCCGCACGACGATAGGCGCCGGGCGCGGACGGCGAGGCGCACGTGGCCTCGCGAGGCGGGGCGCGCTTAGATTTCGGCCAGGCAGGCCTGCAGGCGCGCCTGCGCCAGCTCCTTCTGGTAGCTCTCGCTGAGGGCGAGCTGATCGAGCGCACCCTTCAGTCGCGTGGAGGTCTCGGGCCGGCCGGCCGCCTGCCACGCCTCGTCCGCGTACTGCCGGTGCCGGCGCTCGATCGCGGCCAGGTCCTCGTGGTAGCGCTGCTGGCACTGGTGCTCGGCCATGCGCCGGGCGCGCTCGGCCTGCGAGGCGCAGGCGGCGAGCAGGGAAACGGCCAGGGCGGCGAGCAGCGTGCGGGTCATGGACCGCAGCCTAGCACGCCGCGTGCGCGGCGGTCAGGACGTTGCGCACACCGGTGCGGCGCGGCGGGCCTGCAGGAAGGCGCCCGCGCGTGATCGACGAAGCCCCTTCGTTTCAAGGGGTGTACAACTCGCGGTCGTGCAGTAGATTCCTTTCCGGGAGGCATGCAGCATGTACAGCAAGTCGGCATTCGAGCTCGAAAGGGTGGCGGCGCAAACCAGGCCGGTCTCGCGGCCCGGCGGGGCGCCGTCGCCGTGCCATGCCTGCAAGGTGCGCGAGCTGGTGCTGTGCGGCGCATTGGAGGAAGCCGAACTCGCCGCCCTCTCGGCCATCAAGTCGATCCTGGACATCGAGCGCAACGCGCCGCTCTTCCGCGAGGGCGACCCCGCCGATCATGTCTACAACGTCACCGCGGGCGTCATCCGGGTGTACAAGCTGTTGCCGGACGGCCGGCGCCAGATCACCGGGTTCCTTTTTCCCGGCGACTTTCTCGGGATCGCCGTCAACGAGGCGCATGCCTACAGCGCCGAGGCCGTAACCTCGGCCGCCGTGTGCCGCTTCCGCCGCGGCGAGCTGGAGGCCCTGCTGGGCCGGTTCCCGAAGCTGGAGCAGCGCCTGCTCAGCATCGCCAGCCACGAGCTGGCCGCGGCGCAAGAGCAGATGATGCTGCTGGGACGCAAGACGGCGCGCGAGCGGGTCGCCTCCTTCCTGGTGATGCTGTCCGACCGCGCCGCGGCGCGCGGCCTGCCGGATAACCCGGTCCCCTTGCCCATGCTGCGGACCGACATGTCCGACTACCTCGGCCTCACGCTGGAGACGGTCAGTCGCACGCTCGGCCGCCTGAAGCGGGACGGACTCGTGGCCGATGCGCCGGACGGCGGTGTCGTGATCATCGACCGCGACGGGCTGGAGGAGGCCTCCGGCTCCCGGTGAGCTGCGACGACCAGGCGGCGGCTCAGGACGGTCACGGCGAGCACGGGCGCCGGCTCGGCGAAACCCCGGGCGCCGGGGCGGCCGACGGGTTACGGCCGGCCCCGAGGGGCCTTGCCGAGGTGCGCACCGGGGCCGCGCTTCGAGCCGCTCGGCCTTTCGCGTCCCGTGCTCGTTTTCGCGGCCTGCCCGGGGGACTCGGGCTCGTCGCCTCGATCAAGCAGATCCAACGCCCGGCGCAGAATGCGGGCGGCCTGGCCACGGTCGTCCGAGGTCATCGCGTCGAGATCGAGGTCGAGCTGAACGTGGGGGTGGTGTTCGCGGAAGCGGCGCCGCTCCCTGCCGAGGCTCTCGTAGGTATCGATGACCTCATAGGTGGCCACAGGATAAGCGATCCCCCTGACCTCGATTGCGCCGCGCTCCTCGCAGTAAACCTGATCATTGACATGGGCGAAGGTCTCGTAGGAGATGAGAATCTCGCCCGGAGAGGCCAACGCTTCCAGTCGCGACGCAATGTTCACCGCGCCGCCGACGATGGTGTAGTCCATGCGGTCCTCGCTACCAAAATTCCCCACGGTGCAATAGCCCGTGTGGAGTCCCATCCGCACCTGCAACGGCCTCTCGATGCCGGACTCCCGCCAGACGTCTCCGAGATCGCGCATCCGCTTGCGCATGGCGATGGCCATCTCGACGCAGGCCAGCGCGTCCTCCTTGACGCCCTTGGTCTCGGGGTCGCCGAAGAAGATCAGGATCGCGTCGCCCACGTACTTGTCGATCGTGGCGCCATGATCGAGCGCGATCCGAGACATCTCGGTGAGGTAGTGGTTGAGCAGTTGCGTCAGCTCCTCGGACTCCAGCCGGTCCGCCGTCTCCGTGAAACCCGCGATATCGGAGAAGAAGACCGTCAGCTTCTTGCGGTTGCTGGCGACCTTGACCTCTTGCATGCCGGTGAAGATAGAGTTGTAGACCTGCGGCGAAAGATACTTGGCCAGCTGATTGGACAACTGCTCCAGGGCGCTCGATTTTTCCGCAAGTTCGGCCTCGCGCTCGTCGATGACTCCCATGTAGTGAATCAGTGATGCCGAGATTTCCCCGATCTCGTCGGGAACCGGATCCGCAAGCGTTCGATCTCGACTTTCTGCATAGGCCCGAAGCGCATCGCGCATCCTGTCCAATCTCTTGAACACGCGGCCCTTCAGGACGAACCACACGAAGAAGTTTCCGGCCCCGAACGCGATGACCACGACGACGATCGAGACCAAGGTGAAGCGCGTGGTTTCGTCGACCAGCCTGATCTGCGTTTCCAGCTCGGCGCTGGCGCGCCAGAATTCGTTGTTGGCGCTGCTCAGAAGGCGATTGGCGATCAGGGAGTTCTCCTCGACCAGCGCCTTGATCTTGAAGTCGTTCGATAGCTCGGCCGTCTTGTCGTCGTATATGTTGTCCTTCTCGGAGGACCAATACTGCGTGAGCTCCTGCGCAACGGCGAGCGGGCCGCCTGGCCGTTGCGGCGACATGCCCGCGCCGGTTTCCAGAGATCGGACCAGGTCCCGCATGCTCTCTTCGATTTGGCTCTTGTTGCGCGAGAAACGCGCGCGGTTGGGATCCAGCAGCATGTTCAAGATCCTGAAGGCAATCTTGCTCGCCATTTCGGCGACGCCGGGGGAAGAGGCCTCCGCGATCGCCTTTTCCTGAGCTGCCGGCCCCGCGCCCGGGTCACCCCGGCGCGACAAGGGCGCGAGCAATCGGCGGAAAAACTCCCTGTGGTTTTCCAGCCTCTTGCCCACGACGATCTGCTGGCGCACCACGTCGGTCAGGGTCTGCAGGTTCGTGATCAGGAGATCGCCGTTGCGTCGCAGAACCCGCGCGGCGTCCTGGTCCTGGAATAATTCGGCAAGCTCTTCGATGAGCGCTCGTTGCGAGGTCTCCTTGTCTTTGATCCGGGACAACAGTGTTTCGAACTCCGACCTCGTCGGCTTCGTGCTCAGGGCCGGCGCGATGGAGCTGGTCGCCGAGGCCTCCTGCGACAGCTGGGCAAGCTTGACCAAACGCGGCAGCGCGCTGTCGCGCAGCTTGCCCAGGTCCGCCTGGATCTCGAACAACCGCACGCTCATGACGATCAGGCCCAGCAGAACCAGGCCGGCGATCCCCGTTAGGCTGGCGAAGAGCAACGTCGAGATTCGCCGTCGCACTCTCGGCTCGGAGGTGCCGGAGCTGGACACAGCGAGCGCCCGCACGCGACTTAGCGCAAGGGCGGGCTGTAGATCAGGCCGCCGTCTGTCCAGAGTCTGTTGGCGCCGCGTTTGATCTTCATCTGGCTTCCCGTGCCGAGATAGCGGTCGAATATCTCGCCGTAATTGCCCGAGCCGGCGATCACCTTCCTCGCCCAGCCGGCAGCCAGGCCGACGGCTTCGCCGCCGGGGATGGGTTCAGCGCCGAGGAGCCGGCGCACGGCCGGATCGCGGCTGCTCAGATGTTGCCGGTAGTTGGCGCGCGTGATTCCCTTCTCCTCGGCGAGAATCGTGGCGAAGATCGCCCAGCGGACCACGTTTCCCCAAATCATGTCCTTGGCGCTGACATAGGCAACGAGCGGTTCCTTCGATATGACCTCGTCGTGCAGGACGTAGTTGTCGGGATTTTCGACGGCCGTGGAGCGCAAGGTTGCCAGGGCCAACCGGTCCGTGGTGAGAAGATCACAGCGGCGCGAGAAGAACGCGTCGTTGCGCCCTTGCGAGGACTCGAAGGGCTGGATCCGCCAGGACAGGTTGTGGAGGTTGATGTAATCCTCGAGATTGCTGATCGTGGTCGTGGAATGCGACACGCAAACGGTTGCATCCGCGAGTTTGGTCAGCTCGCCGCGGACGGTCCCCTTGTGAGACATGAAACCTTGCCCGTCGTAATAAAGCACGGCCGCGGGGGTCAACCGCAGGGTCATGTCCCGCGAGTAGGTCCACGTGACGTTGGAGACGTAGACGTCCACCTCCCCTTCCGAGATGCTTTGCAACCCGTGACGGATCAGGGTCGGAGACATTTGAACCGCATCACGGTCGCCGAACAGGGCGAGCGCGATGACCCGGCAGAACTCTGGAAAGAAGCCCTCGTAGCCGCTCTCCCCGATCCGCGTATCCCCGACAGGCCTGTTGCCGATCGCGCACTTGACGTAGCCGCGTTGGCGCACGTCATCGAGGATGCTTTGGGAGGCCGTTGCCGGGGAGCCGGGAGCAAGCGAGAGAAGAAGAGGGGGCAGAGCAACAAGCGCTGTGATCAATCGCATGACGTGCCTCCCCATCAATCCGCATTATGTGCGTCCATTACCCCCATTATCGGCCCAGCCGTGGTGAAAGAGTTTGGCGCTGTTCAGCGGGGCTGGATGACGGGTAGCGTAAGCCAGCATGGCGCGGCCCGGCAAGATCGTTTGCGGCGCCGGCGGCGGCCCCGTCACGGGCCCGTCGCCAGGTCGATCAGCGTGACCGCCAGCAGCGACACGCTCACCACGGACAGGGCCGTGGACAGGAGCACCGCGGTCGAGGCGCGCTCGACATAAGACTCGTAGCGCGCCGCCACCAGGTAGACGTTGGCGCCCATCGGCGTGGCGGCGGACAGGACCGCGATCGCGCGCCAGGTCGGATCCAAATCGGGGATCAGGAGGGTCAGCGCGAAGACCAGCGCCGGGTAGGCGAAAAGCTTGAGCCCGACCATCAGGCCCGTCTCGCGCAGGCGCTCGGTGAGCGGCAGGCCGGCGAGCGTCGCCCCGAGCGCGAACAGCGCGCAGGGCACGTTGGCGCCGCGGACCAGCTTGACGATGCCGTCGAGCAGCGACGGCAGCTCGATCTCCAGCAGCGCGACGAGCGCGCCGAGCAGGACCGACATCACCACCGGGTTGCGCAGGATCGCCCTGAGCGCCGTCACCGCGGCGCGCCGGGCGGAGCGGCCCGGGCCGGAGCGCTCGACCTCGAGCAGACCGACGGTGAACGGCATGATGACGCCGCTCTCGATGGCGATCAGCAGCGCCATGGGCAGGGCCGCGTCGGGGCCGAAGATCTCGATGGCGATGGGCAGGGCGATGAAAACGGTGTTGCCGAACGACACCGCGATGCCCTGGATCGCCGATTCGGCCAGCCGGCACCCGAAGCCCCAGCGCGCGGCGGCCATGCCGGACAGGTGGATGCACATGCCCGCGGCCAGATAGGCAAGGACGAATCGTGCGTCGAAGTTCTCCGCCAGCGGCGCCGTCGCCATGTTGTGGAACAGCATGAGCGGCAGCGTGAAATAGTAGACGAACCCGGTGAGGCCGCGGATCGCCGGCTGGTCGATCAGGGCGCGCCGCGCCGCCACATAGCCGGCGAGGATCAGAAAGAACAACGGCAAGGTGACGGTGAGGATGAGAAGCATGCGGCGAATCGTCCTGAATGCCGGGATGTCGGCAATTCGCCCCGGCGTCAAGGTTGCGGATTTCAAGCCAGGCGGCGCGGCGCGGCGGCCCTCGGCCCGCGCGGCGCGTGCGGCTACGTGGTTTACCGGTCGTGTTTCGCCCCACGAGGTCGCGCGTGCCCGTGCAAACTGCTATGTTTGCGGCCAAGGTTGGCACGCGCAATCCGGGGCCCGGGGCGCCGTGTCCGGCACCGGCGCCGCGAGCCCCGTAGGGGAAAGGAAGAGGAGCGATGATCAAGGGCCTGCACCACAACGCCTACCGCTGCCGCGACTCCGAGGAGACGCGGCGCTTCTACGAGGACTTCCTGGGCCTGCCGCTGGCGGATGCCTTCGAGATCAAGGAAAGCAAGACCGGCCGCCAGACCGAGGCGCTGCACAGCTTCTATCGGCTCGGCGACGGCTCGTTTCTGGCGTTCTTCGAGGTGCCGGGCTCCCCCTTCGAGTTCAAGGCGCAGCACGACTACGACCTGCACATCGCACTCGAAGTCGATCCGAAGACCCTGCACGAGATGTTCGACAAGGGCAAGGCCGCCGGCATCGAGACGCGCGGCATCTCCGACCACGGCTTCATCCACTCGATCTACTTCCGCGACCCGAACGGCTACGTGATCGAGCTGTCCGCGCCCACGGAGGCGGCGGCCGCCTATGCCGTGGAGGCGGAGAAGACGGCGCATGAGGCCCTGGCGCACTGGCAGGAGACCAAGACCTCGGCATGAAGGCCTCGGCATGAAGGCCTCGGCACGAAGGCCTCGGCACGATGGTGAGGCCCGGTTTCCAGGGCGTTCCGCCGGCCCCTTGCAGGGCCGGGCCGGCCCGTGCTTTGGTGCGCCGGAGGATTGGCCCGAGAGGGCCGTGGAGCGAAGCTATATCGGGTTGTGAGAGGACCTGAGCGATGAGCGACAGCGGCGAATGGGAATTCCCCGCCGAGGCGCAACCCAAGGCGGAGGAGGTCGCCTTCGAGCTGGACCGGACGCTGTCGTCCGTCCTGTCGCTGCGGGCGGAGATTCCCGGCGACGCCTACACCGCATCACTCCTGGGCACCGAGCGCGCCGGCAACGGCGTCGTGATCGGCGGCAACGGGCTGGTGCTCACCATCGGCTACCTGATCACCGAGGCCGAGACAGTCTGGCTGGTCACGGGCCAGGGAACCGCCACCCCGGCGCACGTGGTCGGCTACGACCAGGCGACCGGGTTCGGCCTGGTCCAGGCCCTGGGTCGGCTCGGCGTGCCGGCGATGGAGATCGGCACCTCCGACGCGGCGCGGGTCGGGGACGAGGTCATCGTCGCCGGCCACGGCGGCCGCGCTCACGCCCGCAAGTCCCGGATCACCTCCAAGCGCGAGTTCGCGGGCTACTGGGAATACCTCCTCGAGGAGGCGATCTTCACGGCGCCGCCGCACCCCAGCTGGGGCGGGGCGGCCCTCATCGGAGCGGATGGCCGGCTGCAGGGCATCGGCTCGCTGCTCGTCCAGGAGGCGGAGCAGGGCGGAACGCCGCGCGAGGGCAACATGTTCGTTCCCATCGACCTGCTCGAGCCGATCCTCGACGACCTGCTGAAGTTCGGCAGGGTGCACAGGACGCCGCGGCCGTGGCTGGGCATGTTCACGACCGAGGCGGAGGGGGACCTGGTGGTGGCGGGCCTGGCCGGCGGCGCGCCGGCGCAGCGGGCCGACGTCCAGGTCGGCGACGTGGTTCTGAAGGTCGGCGACGCGCCGGTCAGCGATCTCGCCGACATGTTCCGCCGGATCTGGTCGCTCGGCCCGGCCGGGACGGTCATCCCCTTGACCGTGGCACGAAACGGCGACGAGCTGACCATCCCGGTGCGCTCGGCGGATCGCAACGCGTTCCTCAAGTCACCCGGCCTGCACTGAGCGAAAGCCGGCTCGCCGGCCGCATCGCCTTGCCCGTCGAGGACAACTCGCCCGCGCGGGCGGGCGGCGGAGCGACGGTCTTTTGCCGCGTCCCCCGCCGGCGCCGGGATCGGCTCGTCGCCTCACCCGCTGCCCTTGAGCTCGAAGCGCGCGAGCAGCCCGCCGACGGTGTCGCGGAAGCCGCCGTACTCGAGCTCCGAGTACGGCAGCATGGCCGGCCCGGACCAGCCCTGGCTGCGCATCTCGATGGCCTTTCTTTGCGCCTGCAGGCGGACCTCGTCCCAGGCCGGGTTGTCGAAGAAGTCCACATGGGACTCGGAGAAGTGGCCGTCCTTGGCGAGGGAAAAGCCGAGGCAGGAGACCAGGGGGAGGCAGTATAGCCCCGTGACCGGCGTGTTGATCGGCACCGGCATCAGCGGCATGTTGTGCGAGCCGCGCGCGTCGCCGCCGACGTAGTGCGCCTTGGCGAAGGGCGAGATGAGCTCCTCGGGCGCCGGGAAGATGCCCTGGTTGCGCACGATGGCGACGGGGTCGTCCTTGCCCGTGTACGTGCCGGCGATCGAGTGCAGGCGCTGGGCCGAGACCGCGGCGGCCTTCGCCTCGTGGGTGCGCGAGAAGATGGCGTCGATGCCGAAGCGCTCGTTGTCGCGCAGCAGCGCGGCGATGTGATAGGCCTCCTCGGGCGCATCGAGCTCGACCGTGCTGTCGCCCTTCGGGTTGTCCATGTCGATGACGCGGAAGCGGAATCCCTTGATCATCTGCGGCAGCATCAGGCCGGCGCAGTACATGGGGTCGGCGAAGCCGAGGAACAGCGGCAGGTTGTAGGCGCCGGGGCCGCACTTGTCGGCGGCGAGCACCATGAAGCTCTCGGCCGGGCGCGGCTTTTCCAGGCTGTGCTCGAACTCGATCTCGGCCACCGCCGGGCCGGCGCCGCGCACGTTGCCCGAGGGCGCGTCCACCAGCAGGTCCTGCCCGGCGCCGTAAAGGCCGTAGGCGCGCGCGATATCGGTCGCCTTGAGGAACGTGTTCCAGGCGAACTGGTGGATCTCGGTCTCGCCTTCGCCGCGCGTGTGCGACATGACAAGGGCGATGTCGTCGCCGGTGTGCGAGACGAAGCCGTCGATCAGGAGTCCGGCGTCGGTGGCGCCCGCAATCTCGTCCCTCGCGGCCTGCAGCATTCGCTCCGACGGCTTGGTGTGGCCGCCGATGGAGCCCACGTCCGCCTTGATGACGGATAGGGTGATTTTCATGATATGCTCCCTTGCCTCGGTTCCGTTCACGGCGCCCGGGCGGCGGCCCGGCGCTTAGTCTCCGATCAGGTGCAGAACGAGCTCGCGCGTGCGCGGCGCGCGCCGGTGCTCGAACAGATAGATGCCCTGCCAGGCGCCGAGCGCCATGCGGCCCTTGCTGACCGGCACGCTCAGGTGGGTCTGGGTCAGCGCGCCCCTGATGTGGGCCGGCATGTCGTCCGGCCCTTCCGAGCGGTGCCGGTAGAGGCCCCGCCCCTCGGGCGCGAGCTCCACGAAGAACGCCTCGAGATCACGCTGCACGTCCGGGTCGGCGTTTTCCTGGATGAGCAGCGAGGCCGAGGTATGGCGCAGGTAAATGGTGAGCAGCCCCTCGCGCACCGGCTGGGCGGCGAGCCAGGCCGTGATCTCGCCGGTCACCTCGGTGAGGCCCGGTTTCGCCGGGCGCAGGCTGAGATGGTGGCTCACCTGTCTCATGGCTCGGCCGGCCGTCCACTCCTGCCGCCCAGCGCCGTTCGGCTCGCCAGGCCGCCCTTTCGCGATCTCGTCGGGCTTGCCCAGACTACACCAAGCGGATCGCCTTGCCAGGACACGGGCGGCGCCAAAGGGCATAGATCCCTGTTTAATCAGAACAAGGCTTGACCTGTCACGCCAAGCCAAACACCATGGTGGACGGCCGCCAGGCAGTTGGCAAGTTGCGGCGGCCCGAGCGGCGTATCGGGGCGGCGCAGGGGCAAAAACGATAAAGTCCAAGCCGCGGCGGGCAGGGCAGGTACAGCGGAGGCAACAGGTCATGTGCAAAATTCTCCTTCGAATTTTGCATGACGCGACCATGCGCCGCGCGGCAGAGACCGCGCACTGTTTCGCCTCGCTGCGAGGCAGCGCCGACCACCCGGTCCAGGGCACGGCCTCCGCCGGTCCCGGCCGTTACGGCGAGACGGCGCATGTTCGATAGGGACGCCATGGCGACGGACCCCGGGTCCGGGCTCGGCTCGCTCTCCGGCGAGCGCGGGCTCGAGCAGCTGGTGGACCTTAGCCTGAACTTTCCGCCGGAGGATCTGGAACATGCGCTTAACGCCAACCAGATCGCCTGCAAGAGCTGGCTGGTCGACCAGCTCTTCGCCAGCCTCGGCGGGCGCTTCGGCACGGTCTACCTGCTGGGCGGCTGGTATGCCGTGACGGCCGCGTTGCTGCTCGGTGACGGGCGGTTTCGCATCGCCCGGGTGCGCAGCTTCGACGTCGACCCCAACTGCGCCGCGGTCGCCGAGGCGATCAACCGCCGGTACGTCGCGCATGGCCGGTTCGAGGCCATCACGGCCGACGTCCGCGAGCTCGACTACGAGGGCCCGAACGGAGCGGCGGCGGGAACCAACGGCCACGGCGCGCACGGGCCGGCCCCCAACCTGGTGATCAACACGAGCTGCGAGCACATGCTGCCCACCGCAGCCTGGTATCGCCGCGTGCCGCGCGGGATGCTCCTGCTCTGCCAGTCGAACGACTATTTCAGCTGTGCCCAGCACGTGAACTGCATGACCGACCTTGCCGCGTTCAAGGCGGACCTGCCCATGGCCGAGCTGTATTACGAGGGTGCGCTGGAGCGCAAAAAATACACGCGCTTCATGCTAATCGGCCGGAAGTAGCAGTAGCAAAAGCGCGCCGGACGTGAGAGGGCGGCAGGTCAGCCGAGTGCGACGAATGGGGCGAAGCGTTCGGCATGGGACGGAGCGCGCCGCGCAGGCGCAGCGAGGGCAGCGAGCGGCGCGAGCCCGGCGCGAGCCGGACCGCGCCGCGGGCGGGCGCGCGGGAGCCGCCGGCAGGGCGCCGGCTCGATCGCGCCGGGCCGGTCGCGGGCGGTTATGGGCGGGAACGCGATGGACAACGTTCTGACGATTCGAGACCTGCGCGTCGGATTCCACATCCACGGCACGACAGTCACCGCGGTCGACGGCGTCTCGTTCTCCATACGCTCCGGCTCGACCGTGGCCTTGGTGGGCGAGTCCGGCTCGGGCAAGTCGACGGTCGCGCAGAGCATCATGGGCATTCTGCCCAAGGTCGGGCGCATCGAAGGCGGCGAGATCCTGTATCGCGATCCCCGCGGGCGCAACGGCGTGGTCGACATCGCCAAGCTCGAGCGCGACGGCCGCGAGATGCGCGCGATCCGCGGCGGCCGCATCTCCATCATCTTCCAGGAGCCGATGACCTCGCTGTCGCCGGTGCACACCATCGGCGACCAGGTCTCCGAGGCGCTGCACCTGCACCGTGACGTGGACCGGAAGTCCGGCCGCGACATCACCATCGAGACGCTGGGCCTGGTCGGCTTTCCCGATCCCGAGACCGCCTACAAGGCCTATCCCTTCGAGCTGTCGGGCGGGCTGCGCCAGCGCGCCATGATCGCCATGGCGCTGGTCTGCCGGCCGGCGCTGCTGATCGCCGACGAGCCGACGACCGCGCTCGACGTGACGATCCAGGCGCAGATCCTCAAGCTCCTGATCGACCTGCAGGGCGAGTTCGGCATGGCGGTCCTGGTCATCACCCACGACCTGGGCGTGGTCGCCAACCTCGCCGAGGAGGTGGTGGTCATGTATCACGGCCGGGTGGTGGAGAGCGGCTCGTGCGACGACATCTTTCATCGGCCGGAGCACCCGTATCTCAAGGCCCTGTTCACCGCCGTGCCGCGCACCAACATGGAGCCGGGCCAGCGGCTCGTCCCGATCCGCCAGGTCGAGCCGGGCAAGGCCGCGCTCATGCGCCACAAGCCGGCGGCGCCGGCGGGCGAAGTGGCGGCCAAGGAGCCGCTGCTTACGGTCAAGGGGCTGAGCAAGCGCTTCACCCTGCGCAAGCAGGGCTTCTTCGGCTTCAGCACCAGGGTGGCGATCACCGCGGTGGACGACGTCAGCTTCCAGGTCGGGCGGGGCGAATGCCTGGGCCTGGTGGGCGAGTCGGGCTGCGGCAAGACCACCATGAGCAAGCTGATCATGCGCGCGCTGAGCCCCGATGCGGGCGAGATCGTCTACTACGACCGGGGCCGGCCGGTCGACGTTCTGGCGCTCAAGAACGAGGCGCTGCTGGCCTACCGGCGCAAGGTCCAGTTCATCTTCCAGGACCCTTTCGGCTCGCTCAATCCGCGCATGACCGTGCTCGACATCATCAGCGAGCCGCTGATCGTGCACAAGATGGGGACGCCCGAGGAACGCAACGAGATGGTCAAGGAGCTGATGCGGCTGGTCGGACTCGACGTGCGCTACCTGCGGCGCTACCCGCACAGCTTCTCGGGCGGCCAGCGGCAGCGCATCGGCATCGCCCGCGCGCTGGCCCTGCAGCCCGAGCTGCTGATCTGCGACGAGCCGGTGTCCGCGCTCGACGTCTCGATCCAGGCGCAGATCCTCAACCTGCTCAAGGACCTGCAGAGCGAGCTCGGCCTGACCTACCTGTTCATCTCGCACAACCTCGCGGTGGTCGACTACATGTCGGACCGGATCGCGGTGATGTGCCGGGGACGCCTGGTGGAGGTGGCGCCGCGCCAGGTTCTGTTCTCGCGCCCGGTCCACCCCTATACGCAAGCGCTGCTCGCCGCCGTTCCCCATCCCGACCCGAGCCGGAAGCTGGACTACGAGCACATCTGGGCCAAGCGGACGGCCGGCCCGAGCGAGTTTCCGCCGCCGTTCAGCCTGGCCGACGGCATCGAATCGAAGCTGATCGAGGTGGGCGAGGACCATTTCGTGCGTGCAGCCGCCGACACCAAGCCAGAGGTGCTTTTGCCATGAGATTGGGCAGACGTCTTGCCGCCATCTTGCCGCTCCTGGTCGCCGCCGCGGGGCTGTCCGCGCTCTCCGGCGCCGGCGCCGTGCAGCTGAGCGACCCGCCCGAGCTGGAACCCCTGGTCGCGGCCGGCGCCCTGCCGCCGGTGCAGGAGCGGATGCCGCGGCCGCCCGCCGTCGCCGCCCTGGACGGCAAGGATCAGAGCCCGGGAGAATACGGCGGCGATCTCAGGATCCTCATGGGGCGGCAGAAGGACATCCGCATGATGATGGTCTACGGCTACGCCCGGCTGGTCGGCTACGACACGAAGTTCAACCTGGTTCCCGACATCGCCGAGCGCGTCGAGGTGGAGAGCCAGAGGACCTTCACCTTCCATCTTCGCAAGAACCACAGGTGGTCCGACGGCCATCCCTTCACCGCCGAGGACTTCCGCTACTACTGGGAGGACGTGGCCAACAACGAGGACCTCTTCCTTTTCGGGCCGCCCAGGGTGCTGCGCGTCGAGGGCGAGCTGCCGCGCTTCGAGGTGCTCGACGCGCACACGGTGCGCTACAGCTGGTCGAAACCCAACCCCTACTTCCTGCCTGCGATCGCGGGGGCGCGGCCGCTGTTCATCTACCGGCCGGCGCACTACCTGAAGCAGTTTCACGCCCGCTACGCCGACCCGGACGAGCTGCAGGCCAAGGTCGAGGCGGCCTCGCAGCGCAACTGGGCCGGCCTGCACCACCGGCGCGACCACCAGTACCGCCTCGACAACATCGACCTGCCCAGCCTGCAGCCCTGGCTCAACACCACCAAGCCGCCGGCGGACCGCTTCGTTTTCGTGCGCAATCCCTACTACCACCGGGTCGACAGCAAGGGCCGGCAGCTGCCCTACATCGACCGGGTGATCGTGAACATCGCGGACAACAGCCTGATCCCGGCCAAGACCGGCTTCGGCGAATCGGACCTGCAGGCGCGCTACATCCGGTTTGACCACTACACCTTCTTGAAGAAGCGGGCGCAGGAAAAGAACTTCAGCGTCAACCTCTGGCGCCGCGCCCTGGGCACCAAGGTGGCGCTCTACCCGAACCTCAATGCCGAGGACGCGGTGTGGCGCGAGGTGCTGCGCGACGTCCGGGTCCGGCGGGCGCTGTCGCTCGCCATCAACCGGAAGGCGATCAACCGGGTCCTCTACTTCGGCCTCGGCAGGGCCAGCGCCAACACCGTGCTGCCGGAGAGTCCGCTGTTCAAGCCGGAGTATCGGAGAGCCTGGGCCAACTACGACGTCGAGAGGGCCAACGCGCTTCTCGACGCCGCCGGTCTCGTCAGGCCCGACGAGGCGGACGTCCGCCTGCTGCCGGACGGCCGGCCCATGCAGATCATCGTGGATACCGCCGGCGAGAGCACCGAGGAGTCGGACGTCCTGGAGCTCATCAAGAGGGACTGGCGGAGGATCGGGGTCGACCTGTTCACCAAACCGTCGCAGCGCGAGGTGTTTCGCAACCGCGTGTTCGCCGGGGCGGCGATCATGTCGGTCTGGTCGGGCCTGGAGAACGGCCTGGCCACGGCCGACATGTCGCCGAAGGAGCTGGCGCCGACCAGCCAGGTCCAGTTGCAGTGGCCCAAGTGGGGCGAATACTTCGAGACGGCGCGGGCCTCGGGCCTGCCGCCGGACATGCCGGTGGCGCAGCGGCTGCTCGAGCTCAACGCCGCCTGGCGCTACGCCGAGAGCACCGAGGAGCGGGCCGAGATCTGGCACAAGATGCTGAAGATCCATGCCGACCAGGCCTTCTCCATCGGCACCGTCAACGGCGTGCCGCAGCCGGTGGTGGCGACGACCGCGCTCAGGAACGTGCCCGAGGAGGGCATCTACAACTGGGACCCGGGCGCCTACTTCGGCATCTACAAGCCCGACACCTTCTGGTTCACGCAAGAGCGGCGCCGGGCGGACCAGTGAGCGCGTCGGGTGCGCCTTCATGCGATGCACAGCGGGACCTCTTGAGCGGGCGGCGACGGGAGGCGCCGGCTAGGCCATGCTGACCTACATCGTCCATCGCCTGCTCATCATGGTGCCGACGCTGCTCGCCATCAGCCTGATCATCTTCGTCATCATCCAGCTTCCGCCCGGCGACTACTTCGAGAGCTACATCGCCGAGCTGGAGTCGGAGGGCCACACGGTCGACAAGGAGAAGATCGAGTTCCTGCGCCGGCAGTACGGCTTCGACCGGCCGGTGCTGGAGCAGTACGCGGTCTGGGTCTGGGGCCTGCTGCAGGGCGACCTGGGCTACTCCTTCGAGTTCGAGCTGCCGGTGAGCGAGGTGGTCGGCGACCGGCTGTACCTGACCGCGCTGGTCTCCTTCTCGACCATCATCTTCACCTGGATCGTGTCCTTTCCCATCGGCCTCTATTCGGCGGCCAGGCAGTACAGCTGGGGCGACTACACGCTGACCTTCGTCGGCTTCATCGGCCTGGCGACGCCGAACTTTCTGCTCGCGCTGGTCCTGCTCTACGTCGCCAACGTGATGTTCGGCACCTCGGTCGGCGGGCTCATGGACCCCGAGTACATCGACCAGCCCTGGACCTGGGCCAAGGCCTTGTCCGTGCTCGAGCACATCTGGATCCCGGTGATCGTGATCGGGACCTCGGGCACCGCCGGCATGATCCGGCGCCTGCGCGCCAACCTGCTGGACGAGCTGGAGAAGCAGTACGTCGTGACCGGCCGCGCCAAGGGGCTGGGGCCGACCCGGCTCCTGCTCAAGTACCCGTTCCGCATCGCGGTCAACTTCTTCGTCGCCGACATCGGCAGCCTGCTGCCGAGCATCATCTCCGGCGCCGCGGTGGTGGCGATCGTGCTGTCGCTGCCCACCACCGGGCCGATGCTTCTGGGCGCGCTCAGGAGCCAGGACATGTACCTCGCCGGCTCGTTCCTCATGTTCCTGGCGTTCCTCACGGTGATCGGCGTGCTGGTCTCCGACCTGGCGCTGGCCATGCTCGACCCGCGCATCCGGCTGCAGGGGGGGACCACCCGATGACGCCGCCGAGCGACATCGCGGCGGGCCGGCGCAGCGAGCACTTCGTCTCGCGCGAGCCCTTCGACCCCTATTCGGTCGAGCAGCTGACGCCCGAGCAGGAGCGCTATTACCTGGCCTCGCAGTGGCAGCTCATGTGGTGGAAGCTGAAGCGCCACCGGCTGGCCGTGATCTGCGGCCTCATCGTGGCCGTCATGTACGGCTCGATCGTGATCAGCGAGTGGATCGCGCCCTACGGCCTGCACAGCCAGAACACCGAGTACATCTACGCGCCGCCGCAGTCGGTGCACCTGTTCCACGAGGGCGAGTTCATCGGCCCCTTCGTCTACGGCTGGTCGTTCCGCCTCGACATGGAGACCCTCAAGCGCGAGTACCAGGAGGACCGCAGCCGGATCTATCCGATCCGCTTCCTCTGCCGGGGCGCCGAGTACGAGTTCTGGGGCGCCGTCCCGATGCGCTTCCACTTCATGTGCCCGGCCGAGGACGGCACCCTGTTCCTGCTCGGCACCGACCGCCTGGGGCGCGACATGTTCTCGCGCATCGTCTACGGGGCGCGCATCTCGCTCACCGTCGGCCTGATCGGGATCCTGATCAGCTTCAGCCTGGGCCTCGTGATCGGCGGGGCGGCCGGCTACTACGGCGGCACGGTCGACATCATCATCCAGCGGGTCATCGAGGTGTTCCGCTCGTTCCCCGAGATCCCGCTGTGGATGGCGCTCGGCGCCATCCTGCCGGTCACCTGGAGCCCGGTGCTCATCTACTTCGGCATCACGGCCATCCTGGGGCTGCTCGACTGGACCGGGCTGGCGCGCGCCGTGCGCTCCAAGCTGCTGGCGCTGCGCGAGGAGGACTACTGCACCGCGGCGCAGCTCATGGGCGCCTCGCCGAGGCGGATCATCGCGCGCCACCTCATGCCGGGCTTCGTGAGCCACCTGATCGCCTCGGCCACGATCTCGATCCCGACCATGATCCTGGGCGAGACCGCGCTCAGCTTCCTCGGCCTGGGCCTGAGGCCGCCGATCACGAGCTGGGGCGTGCTGCTCAACGAGGCGCAGAACATCAACGTGGTGGCGCTCTATCCCTGGCTGATGCTGCCGGTCATTCCGGTGATCGTGCTGATCCTCGCCTTCAACTTCTTCGGCGACGGCCTGCGCGACGCCGCCGATCCGTACAAGTAGGCGGGGCCGGGCGCGGGGTGAGGGCGCGCTGCGGCCGGCGGGCCGGCCCGTCGATCGGATCCTGCGCACAGGGCCGAGAGCACGGAGGACGACGGTGCGAGAGAACAGACTGCGCGAGATCTGGCGCCGCGGCGGCGCCGCGGTGAACGGCTGGCTGGCGATCCCGAGCGGGTTCTCGGCCGAGGTGATGGCGCACCAGGGCTGGGACTCGCTCACCGTCGACATGCAGCACGGCATCGTCGACTACCAGGCCGCGGTCGCCATGCTGCAGGGCATCTCCACCACCCCGACGGTGCCGCTCGCCCGGGTGCCGTGGCTCGAGCCCGGCATCATCATGAAGGCGCTCGACGCCGGCGCCTACGGCATCATCTGCCCCATGGTGAACACGCGCCGGGACGCCGAGCGCTTCGTCGCCGCCTGCCGCTACGCGCCGGACGGCATGCGCAGCTTCGGCCCGACCCGGGCGCGCCTGTACGCCGGGCCCGACTATGAGGCGCGCGCCAACGAGACCGTGCTCGCCATCGCCATGATCGAGACGCGCAGCGCGCTCGACAACCTCGACGACATCATGGCCGCGCCGGGCCTCGACGGGGTCTACATCGGGCCGGCGGACCTGGCGCTGTCGCTCGGCCACGCGCCCAAGTTCGATCATACCGAGGCGGACCTGATGGGGCCGATCGAGCGGATCCTGAACAGCGCCAAGGCGCACGGGGTCGTGCCCGGCGTCCACTGCGGCGCGCCCGCCTACGCCCGGCGCATGATCGGGCTCGGCTTCCAGCTGGTCACGCTGCTCTCCGATGCGCGCCTGCTCGCGGCCTCGGCCAAGCGCACCGTCGAGGAGGTGCGCGGCGAGGGCCCGGCCGCCTCGCCCGAGGGCGGCGCGTAGTGAGCGGCCGCGGGCCTGCGGCACTGCAAGACCCGACCCCACCGGCGGGATGCGGCAATGCAAGACCTGACCCCAGCGGCGTGACCCCATCGGCGAGAGCCCTTCGGTGGGCGCTGGGACCCCGCGGCGGCCAACCCGTCCGGGCGGCCTGAGGCCGCGCTCACGCCGTGCCGGTGCCGAGCTCCTGCACCGCGCCCGTCTCGGCGAGGGCCGCCTGCGCCGCGGCCAGGCGCGCGATGGGCACCCGGTAGGGCGAGCAGGAGACGTAGTCGAGCCCGACCTGCTGGCAGAAGCGGATGGAGTCGGGGTCGCCGCCGTGCTCGCCGCAGATGCCGAGCTTGAGGTCGGGGCGCGCGGCGCGGCCGCGCTCGGCGCCGATGCGCACCAGCTCGCCGACGCCCTCGGCGTCCAGGGTGATGAAGGGGTCCTCGCCGATGATCCCGCGCTGCTCGTAGGTGCCGATGAAGCTGCCGGCGTCGTCGCGCGACAGCCCGAAGGTGGTCTGCGTCAGGTCGTTGGTGCCGAAGCTGAAGAACTCGGCCGTCTCGGCGATCTCGCCGGCGCGCAGGCAGGCGCGCGGCAGCTCGATCATGGTGCCGACCAGGTAGCGCAGCTCGACGCCCTCGGCCTCCATGACGGTGCGCGCCACCGTGTCGACCAGCTCCTTCAGGATCTCCAGTTCCTTGCGCATCGCGACCAGCGGGATCATGATCTCCGGCTCGACCGTCTCGCCGTTCTCCTTGTCGACCTGGGCCGCGGCCTCGAAGATGGCGCGCGCCTGCATCTCGTAGATCTCCGGATAGGTGATGCCGAGCCGGCAGCCGCGGTGGCCGAGCATGGGGTTGGCCTCGTCGAGCTTGAGCTTGCGCGCGCGCACGTGTTCCAGCGACACGCCGGCGGCCTCGGCGACCTGGGCCATCTCGGCCTCGCCTTGCGGCAGGAACTCGTGCAGCGGCGGGTCGAGCAGCCGGATCGTGACCGGCTGGCCCTTCATGATCTGGAACAGCTCGACGAAGTCCTGCTGCTGCATGGGCAGGATCTTGTCGAGCGCCCGGCGCCGTTCCTCCGAGCCGTCGGCCAGGATCATCTCGCGCACGGCGACGATGCGCTCGGCCTCGAAGAACATGTGCTCGGTGCGGCACAGGCCGATGCCCTCGGCGCCGAAGCGCCGCGCGGTCTGGGCATCGAGCGGGGTCTCGGCATTGGCGCGCACGCCCATGGTGCGGATCGCGTCGGCCCAGCCCATCAAGGTCCCGAAGTCGCCCCACAGCTCCGGCTGCACGGTGGGCACCTCGCCGAGCATGACCTCGCCGGTGGCGCCGTCGATGGTCAGCAGGTCGCCCTCCTTGAGCTCGTGCTCGCGCACGCGCATGAGCGAGGACTTGTAGTCGACCCTGAGCTCGCCGGCGCCGGCGACGCAGGGCCGGCCCATGCCGCGCGCCACCACCGCGGCGTGGCTGGTCATGCCGCCGCGCGTGGTCAGGATGCCGCGCGCCGCGTGCATGCCGTGGATGTCCTCGGGCGAGGTCTCGACCCGGCACAGGATGACCGTCTCGCCGGCGGCGGCCTGCGCCTCGGCCCGATCGGCGGAAAAGACGATCTTGCCCGAGGCGGCGCCCGGCGAGGCCGGCAGGCCGCGCGCGACCACGCGCCGCTGCACGTCGGGATCCAGCGTCGGGTGCAGCAGTTGGTCGAGCGAGCCCGGCTCGATGCGCGCCACCGCCTCCTCCTTCGAGATCAGCCCCTCGCCGACCATCTCGGCGGCGATGCGCACCGCGGCCCGGGCCGTGCGCTTGCCGGCGCGGGTCTGCAGCATGTAGAGCTTGCCGCGCTGGACCGTGAACTCGATGTCCTGCATGTCGCGGTAATGCCGCTCCAGCGCCTCGCGCACCTGCACGAGATCATGGAAGACCTGCGGCATGACCTCCTCCATGGCCGGCAGATCGGACCTGTTCTCTTGCTGGCCCGTGATGGTCAGGTGCTGCGGCGTGCGGATGCCGGCGACCACGTNNACCACGTCCTCGCCCTGGGCGTTGACCAGGTACTCGCCGTAGAAGGCGTTCTCGCCGGTGGACGGGTTGCGCGTGAAGGCCACGCCCGTGGCGCAGTCCTCGCCCATGTTGCCGAAGACCATGGCCTGCACGTTGACGGCCGTGCCCCAGTCCTCGGGGATGTCGTGCAGGCGGCGGTAGGTGAGCGCGCGCTGGTTCATCCACGAGCCGAACACCGCGCCGATGGCGCCCCAGAGCTGTTCCTTGGGGTCCTGCGGGAAGGGGTTGCCGGTCTCCTCCTCCACCTTCGCCTTGTAGTCCTCGATGACCGTCCGCCAATCCTCGGCCGTCAGGTCGGTGTCGAGCTCGACGCCCTTGTCCTCCTTGGCGAGCTCCAGGATCTCCTCGAAGTGGTGGTGCTCGACGCCCAGCACCACGTCGCCGTACATCTGGATGAAGCGGCGGTAGCTGTCGTAGGCGAAGCGCTCGTCGCCGCTCTCGCGGGCCAGCCCCTCGACGGTCTCGTCGTTGAGGCCGAGGTTGAGGACGGT
>JABAHQ010014857.1_pt2 | contig 23437 bp, 23 predicted proteins | sample 7062091 | NCBI WGS metagenome assembly JABAHQ01 (sample SAMN14534359, study PRJNA622989) | marine sediment metagenome | biome: marine biome [ENVO:00000428]; feature: marine pelagic biome [ENVO:01000023]; material: deep marine sediment [ENVO:00002113] | place: India: Gulf of Kutch | collected...
CCGGGAAAAAGAGCCGTTTGTCATGGAAGTGATTCAATCCGAGGAAGAAAGCTTTAACGTCACCCTGGATCGCGGACTGGAAATTTTTGAAAACCTTGTGAAGGATGTCAAATCGAAAAACCAGACCGTTATTCCCGGGGAAGAAGCATTTAAACTGTATGACACCTTTGGATTTCCGGCCGACTTGACTCGCATTTTAGCCGAGGAAAAAGGCCTGAGCATTGATGAAACCGGATTCGGAAGAGAGATGGAAAAACAGCGGGAACGTGCGCGCAAAGCCGGAAAATTTAGCAGCCAGGAAGAAATCAAGGAAGAGGATTGGAACGTCATCATTCCTGAGGCTGAGACAGAATTTGTAGGCTATGAAAACCATGAAATCGATAGCAAAATTCGCAAGTTTTCCCGTCGCAACGGGCATTATCACGTGGCGTTGACGGACACCCCATTTTACGCCGAGAGCGGCGGACAGGTAGGCGATCGGGGTAAAATTGTGGGAGATGGATTCGAGCTAAAAGTCGTGGACACCCAGTTTGAAGGCGAAGAAAACGTCAGTATCTGTGTGGCCGATCAGCCACTTCAAATTGAAAAGCCGGAAGTGAAAGCGATTGTGGATCCTCGATACCGGACGCCTACCACATATAATCATACCGCAACCCATTTGCTGCACAGGGCACTGCGCCAGGTTTTGGGCAATCATGTTCGCCAGGCCGGATCGCTGGTGGCCCCGGATCATTTGCGCTTTGATTTCACCCATTATCATAAAGTGAGTAGAGAGCAACTGGAAGAGATTGAGCGCATCGTGAACCAAAAAATACAGGAAAATCTGCGGGTTGAATATTACTATACTACTTTTGAGGAAGCCAAAAAGCAGGGGGCAATGGCGTTGTTCGGCGAGAAGTATGGCGATGAAGTGCGGGTAGTTTCGATTAGACCGTTTAGCCTGGAGCTGTGTGGCGGGTGTCATGTTAAATCCACCGGTGAGATTGGTGTATTGATCATTACCCACGAAACCAGTGTTGCCAGTGGTATTAGACGAATCGAAGCACTAACCGGTCCCAAAGCGATAGAATATATCCAAAAATCGCGAAATACGGTGCAGGAACTGACGCAGCTCTTTAATGCCTCTTTTGAGGATGTGAGTAAACGGGTCCAGGATTTAGTACAGCATGCCAAGCACCTGGAAAAAGAAGTACAACAATTACAGGCCCAACAAATTCTGGGGCAAGTGGATGAATTTTTAGAAAACGCAGAACCCGTTGGGCATGTCATGTTGGCCATACAGGAATTCGAAAATATGGAAGTGGATCTGTTAAAGCAACTGGGTGATAAACTTCGCCAGAAGTCGAGAGGGACGGTGGGATTTTTTGTCAATCACGCCAATGGCCGGATTAACTTTGTTTGTGCGGTGACGGATGACTTGATCCAGAAAAAGAAACTGAAAGCGGGCGATTTGGTGAAAGAGGCTGCCCAACTTGCCGGCGGCGGGGGAGGCGGACGTCCGCACTTAGCAACCGCCGGCGCCAAAAATGCCGACAAATTACCGGAAGTGAAAGATTTTATTCGGAAGAAATTGGCAGGGTTGAAGAAGTGATACTTAGCTTGGAAAACTAATTAATAGTTTGCGGTTTAGCGTTTTTGAGTGAGAGTCTTATAGTTACTGCAGGTTGTAGAAAATGTCCCCATCTACCTATATCATCCGAAGTAATTTTTCAAAGTCTGCCAATTCAGAGCATTCCTGCCTCAGTGTCTAAAACATCATCATTTTTTAAAAAATTTTGCAAAAGTCTGATTAACAACTGACGATATTAGCTATAGTGTCCAAATTTCAGACATTGGTCAGTCAAATAAACGACGGATATATGAAAACACGGACTATTCTGATAGTTGATAATCATCAGAAAAATCGAAAACAATTAAGCGCTCAATTGCAGCAATTGGGATTCCGAGTAGTTGAGAGCCATTCCACACAGGCGTCACTCAAAATCACCAATCAGCGGCAAATTGATATCGCTCTGTTACCGTTTCAATTGCTTAAGAAGGAGGGCTTAACCAATTACTACAAATTAAAATCTCAATTTCCTCATTTGTACAGCATACTAACCTTTGCAAAGAATGATTTACAGCACGCCATCGATATCCTGAATAAAGGACTGGATACGTATCAATTCTCACCCCTCTCCACAGAGGAATTAGAGCTCACCTTACTGCAAGCGATTTCAGTTTTGGAACTCCGGGAGGAAAATCAGACTTTAAGATACAAATCCCAAAAGACGAATCTCTTTTACGAAAGTTTGCTCAATAGCGCCAGTGAGGCAGTGGTGGTTATCAACCAAAATTTTGACATCACTTACTGCAATCTTCCTTTCCAAAAATATTTAAATTCGAATTTAGCCAGCTTGACCGGTCAGAATCTGCAAAAATATGTTAACGATGGGTTTAAAGTATTAAACTATATTTTCCAACAACTGACATTAAACAAGAAAGTTCGGGGTTATCAGATCAGTCTTAAACCCGAGAATAACAAAATGTTAGACGTGATAACGAGCGCCGAATTTTTATACTCTTCTGAAGGCTATGTGGAAGGTATCATATTAAATATGGAAGATAAAACTCTGCAGGATGATGTCTTCAATCAATTGATGAGGAAAGAGCGGCTGAATACCATAAAAATTTTGGCCAGTGCTTTGGCTCATGAAATTCAAAATCCCACCAATATTTTGTCCGGAAGAGTGCAACTACTCAATGAGGAGCTAAAAGATCAAAATTATGAGAAATCACTGGAAATTATTAATCGTCAGCTTCAGCGTATTTCCGATATCATCAGTCAAATGCAAAAATTTAATCATAACCGGGAAGATACCATTCCGCAAGTATTCCCGCTCATTGAATTTTTAGAGACTCACCTTAAACAAAATTATCCTTCAAAGNNCCTTCAAAGAAATTAAAGGTTAAACTTTACTACGAACAAAAAGAAAAGGATATTTTGGTTCAAGCCAATCCTTTTCAATTTGAGGATGCCTTTACGTATTTATTTACAACTTTGGACAGTATATTACCTTCAAAGAAAACTTTGCACGTGCATTGTCACTTATTAAAGTCATTCTCCCAAAATCCTTGTTTAGAGGTTCAAATTGATGTGCATAGATTGGCGATGCGGGAAGAGATACTGGAACCGTTTCAAAATCTGACTCCCCATGAAAAATATTCAATTTTAAACTTGGCGTTGCTCCATACTATTTTTGCAAATTATGGAGGGAAAATTTTTGTTGATAATTCGCCAAAGGATCAAAAAATTTTAAAATTACAATTCCCCGTGGCGGGAGTAAAGAATCTAAATCCTACGCCATCAAAACAGCATAGTGCGAGTAATGGGCTCAACAAAAAATGAATCAGCTTAGGAGGTATTTATTTTGAGAACGCGCATTTTAATTGTGGATGATGAGGTTGATGCGCTGGATTTAATGGAAGAATTGTTTAAACGAAACGACTATGAGACGTTTACCGCCCGCAACGGAATGGAGGCGCTTCAAATTATCCGTGAACATGAACCGGATATTTTAATTACCGATATTGTTATGCCGGAAATGGACGGCATGCAATTATTAGATGTGGTCAGAAAAAAGTACCCGGACATCTCGATTATTATGGTAACGGCGCATGGAACGATTGAGACTGCTGTCGAGGCTATGAAGAAGGGCGCCAAGGATTATATTCTTAAACCACTCAGGCTGGATGAAATAGTTTCCAAAGTGGAAACCATTGCTCAATTAAAATCCCTGATTCTGGAAAATCAATATCTGCGACAGGAGCTTACCGAGAAATATAATTTCGATCAAATCATCGGGCGAAATCCCAAGATGCTTGAATTGTTCGAATTAATCAGAGCAATTGCACCGACCAACTCAACGATTCTGATTCGTGGTGAAAACGGAACCGGTAAAGAATTAATTGCCAATGCGGTTCACTTCAATTCCAATCGAGTAAAAAAATCGCTGATAAAAGTAAATTGCAGTGTTTTATCTGAACATTTATTGGAAAGTGAACTGTTCGGGCATATCAAAGGATCGTTTACGGGAGCGTATAAAGATAAAGTCGGTCGCTTTGAGCTTGCGGATGGCGGCACGATTTTTCTGGATGAGATCGGTGATATTTCGCCGAATATGCAACTGAAGTTGTTACGAGTGCTCCAGGAAAGAGAATTTGAGCGCGTAGGAGATACAAAAACTATAAAAGTAGATGTGCGGATTATTGCCGCAACCAACCGGGATTTAGAAAATGCTATGAACGAGGGGAAATTTCGCCAGGATCTGTTTTATCGGTTAAATGTCATTCCCATCGAGGTGCCGCCGCTGCGCGAACGGAAGGACGATATTCCCATTCTGGTTTCTCATTTTGTTAATAAATTCAGCAAAGAGATGGAAAAATCGATTCAGGGGGTAGATGAGGAAGCCATAAAACGATTGCAAGCCTACCATTGGCCGGGTAATATCCGCGAACTGGAGAATATCATTCAGAGAGCAATTGTTTTAAGTAAGAGTGAGGCCTTAACTTGCAAAGATTTTCCGGAAAATATCATGCAACCGGATAATCCCACCAATATGCCGATTGATACCGATAAGCCGTTGACCGATCTTGTGGATAATTATGAAAAACAAATTATTTTGAAGGCATTATCCGAGAATAACCATAACAAATTGCGCACTGCGGAAAAGCTTGGTATCCATCGCAGCACCTTCATGTCAAAGCTAAAAAAATACGACATTCCTTAAACTTAACTCGAAAAAAAGGCTTGATTTTATAAGAGCATAAATTTATATTGCTGCCGCTTTTTATGAGCAAGGATTTGGGGCCGTAGTTCAGTTTGGTTAGAACGCCGGCCTGTCACGCCGGAGGTCGCGAGTTCGAGTCTCGTCGGCCCCGCATTTGAAAAAGGGGAATGATGCATTCCCCTTTTTTATTAGTGGATACTTGTATGATATATTTGCAGGTTTTGAGGTAAGTTAAGATTGTCGGGTGTTTGAAACCAGAAAAATGAAAAAGATCGTAGTTCGGTATGGTCAGAACGTCCCGACGAGTTAAATTAGGAAGGTCGCGAGTTCGAGTCTCGTCTGCTCCGCATTTGAAAAAAGGGAATGCAAATTCCCGGTTCTTTCCTTTCGTTGTAAATATCCGCTCTCTAAAGAAAATAGTTGCCGATTATGTTAAAATTGGTTAAACTCCAATCAGGGTTGTTAATGACAGATGACATTTTAGTGACAAGCGGGGAAAATACTTATGCAGTATTAAGTGAAAAGAATAACATGAGCTCCCCACTTCAAAATCATATATTTCTAAAATTGTCGAACAACATTTGCAAAGGAGGTTTGCCATGAAGACACATTTATCCAGAAATTTCTTTGGAGTACTTGTAATTAGTTTGGTTTTACTTTTTTGGGTAAGTCAAACCAATGCCCAATACGCAGTGGGAGATACGGTAAGCAATTTTACTTTGAGTGATGTGACCGGTCAAAACATTTCACTGTATGATTACCAGGGACAGGTAATTCTGCTAAATTTTTTTGCGACATGGTGAGGCAGCTGTAGTTCGGAGGCTCCGAACTTAGAAAGCAATATTTGGCGTGTGTATGGTCCTTATGGCTTACAGGTATTAGGCATTGATCTGGCTGAGGATGCTGCAACCGTAATTAACTGGGCATCTAATCTTGGTCTGACTTATCCATTGCTTTTGGATCAAAATTACAGTGTTTGGAATCAGTACGGAATGGGTTTCATCCCCCACAATGTATTGATCGATACTTCTATGGTTATTCTCTATACCTATTACGGATATGATGAGCAACAATTAATAAATTTGATCAACAATTATTACGCGCCCTTATATGCAGAAAATATAACCCTCAGCTCTCCTTTTATGCGCCTCAATCTGGACACGCTATCAATTCGATCGCATTTGGTCAATCCCGAGAATCACAATGTTTCCATGAAGGCCATGATTACCAGCACCGATAGCGCTTATCAGGATTCGATTCCCATGTTTGATGATGGCCAGCATGATGATAGTTTAGCAGGCGACTTGATCTTTGGAGGCTATTTGCCTCCATTATCAGTTGAAAATGATTTTACGGTTGGAGTAAAAACGACGGATTTAGATTTTAATGTTGAAATTATGACGGATGAACGAGCCCGCTTTACAACCAAAGGTCCGGTTGGCTTTGTTAGTCACTACTTCTTCGGATCGGATACGATTCCTAATGCTGGAGATCGGTTGTTCATGAAAATCACCTTAAGGAATGACGGAGCAGTAGCAACAGCTGAAAATGTAGCCGCCTTCTTATCCAGCCCTAATTCCTGTGTAACAATCACTGCTTCGAACAATAACTATGGCAATATTGCGCCGGGGGCAAATGCAACCATCGCCGGGCATTATATGATCCGTTTCGATAACAGTTGTGGGACAAATACCACCATTCCTATTGATTTGGAGATTAGCAGTAATAGCTATGTTTACTGGAATGACAGCTTTTCCATTACTTTAGATCCGGTTGGAATCCCCGCAAACAGTGATAAACTTCCCGATAAATTTGCGTTGTATCAAAATTATCCTAATCCGTTCAATCCGGCTACTGCAATTCAATTTGCTCTGCCAGGAACTGAACATGTCAAGCTGCAAATTTACAATATGGCCGGTCAGCTCATCAAGACACTGATAAACAAAAAACTACAGGCTGGATATCATGAAGCAATATGGGATGGGCGCGAGCAGAACGGCACCAAAGTTGCTAGTGGAATATATTTTTACAAATTTACTGCCGGTTCATTTACCAAAGTACGTAAGATGATGTATTTGAAGTGATATACCTGATCACATTTGAAACCAAGCAAATTTGAGCTTCAGAGGGATGTGAACAAATTGGCAACGGCACTCAATGCTTGAGTGCCGTTGCATGTAAACTTTCAGGCGTGATTATCTACCCAGGTCTCTCCGTCAACGGCGATTTCTTTTTTCCAAATCGGAACGATTTCTTTCAACCGGTCAATCATATATTTACAGGCCTCAAATGCTTCCCGGCGATGAGGGGTGGATACGGCAATCACCACGGCGATATCGCCAATACCCAAATGGCCAATACGGTGGGAAACAGCAACTTTATGGACTTTCCACTTGGATTGCATTTCATCACTAATGCGTTGAATCATTTTGGAAGCCATCTCCGGGTAGGCTTCATATTCTAAATCGGTGATCTCTTTTCCCCGGCTATGGTTACGAACCGTTCCCAAGAATACGGAAACTGCACCGCATTCAGGGGTTCGTGCCACATTGATCACTTTTTGTACATCGATTTTCTCAGGCGTAATTTCAATCATATCATCCTCCGCTGACTGGTGGTATGATGGCCACTTCATCGCCGTCATTAAGCGGAACATCCGACTTTACATATTCCATATTGACGGCGATCATAAAAGAGTTCAACTTTGCAAGTTTAACGTGGTTTTGTTTTAATGTATCAATGAGAGTTTTCACCGTGGCATCTGAGGGGAGCTTCATTTCTAACTGATTTCTACCAACCAGTTCTCTGCTCGATGCAAAAAATTTTATGGTTATTTTCATATCGGTTCAAAACATCGATGATTTATTTTGACAATGCTGATTGAATATCTTTAGAGACCCCCTCTATGGATTGTTCCCCGTTAATACGAATGAGGTTACCACGCTTTTGATAATAGTCGATTACCTGTTCGGTCTGTTGGTGATATGTTTCAATCCGATTTTGAATGACTTTTCTGGTATCATCCTCACGTCCCCGATCTAACAGGCGATTCATCATTTCCTCATCCGAGACTTCCAACAGAATAACTTTCACATCTTCTCTTCCCTGCTTATCTAAAATGTTTTCTAATCCCTTAGCCTGAGGAATGGTTCGGGGAAAGCCGTCCAGAATGAATCCTGATTTTGTATCCGGTTGACGCAAACGTTGTTCAACGAGATTTAACACGATCGAATCGGCAACTAATTCGCCACGTTCCATGACATCTTCAACCTGTTTTCCGATTTTGGTTTCCTTCGCTACTTCTTCCCGCAAAATATCACCAGTAGAGATATGAGGGATAGCATACGTTTCGTTAATTTTGTCCGATTGAGTTCCTTTACCCGCACCGGGACCACCAAGGATGATAAGTTGAACAGGTTCTGCCATTTTTTTCGCTGAAGCGGCACTTTCATTGCCGGAGTTTTCACCACAAGAGATTAGAAATATGATTACCAAAGAAACAGCGGCGGCAATAATAGGGTGAAGTTTCATAACTTGGCCTCCATATATAAGTTCAATTCAGTTTGAACAAGTTAAAGAAATTTTTAATTAGACTTTACTTTTTTCCCACAATTTCAAATATACTTTTTAATTGAGATAGTTTCAAGCAAATGATTTTAGGGAGAATGGTTGATTAAAGAGTAACAATAATTTTGAAGGGGAATAATTTGTCAATGATGAAGTGCGCAGGATAGCCGAAAAATTCACCGTCTGCGAACAGGCATTGCCGCAACTATCAAGTAGAAAAACTCTTCATCTCAAGAGCACATTCGCAGACGTTCAACTTCTTTCTCTATCCAGTCTTCAACATCCAAAATTAGCTGGTTTTCTTTGTCTATTACTTTTTCCAACCACATGGAGCGCTCGCAGTTTGGACAGGCACTGGTGATAGCGTTATTCCATTGATTTGTCGAAAAGCGTAACAGCATTTCGAGTTGATTCAGTGTATAGTTCATATCATTCGTTTGACGGAACCAACAAACCGGACAGCGAAATATGCCTTTTAATCCTGTGGTATTTTTATCAACATTTGTAGGGATGTAAATCGGCAAGTTCTGATTCCTCCTTGAATTTAACTGGATTGGGCAAAGAGACCTTAAAAGTTGTCCCATTGCCGGGATCACTGATCAGCACAATTTTCCCGTTTAGGTTGGTGAGAATTTCTTTTACCAGCGATAAACCGATACCCATTCCACCACCCATAAATTCTTCCCGGGAAGATTTGTGATTGACGGTATCCTGAATTTCATAGAAATTGGCAAAAACAAGTTCTTGCTTCTCGTATGGAATTCCAATTCCGGTATCTGATACTTCAATGAAAACTCTTTTGCGGTGTTGAGAGACGCTCAGGGTGACTTCGCCCCGGTCAGGCGTAAACTTTAGCGCATTATGCAGTAATTCGATTATAACCATTTTGAGGGCCAGGGGAACGCCATTTACGTAAGTGGCGGTTGAGGGCAGGTCTATTTGAAAATCAATGGCACGGTGTTCAAACAATCGACGCATGTCCCTATAAATGTTTTTGACAAGCGAGGTTAACTCAATCTGCTTGTACACGCTGGACCAATTATTTCTCCGGGCATGCGACAAAATATGCATGCGATTTGCTGTATTCGTCAATTCAAGAGTGGTGCGTTTCATAATATCTATAATTTCGGTCAATTCTTGGGCTGAACTATCGATAGATGTCTCTAAAATTTCCAGATAGCCTTTGATAATAGTGAGGGGAGTGCGAATTTCATGATTGGTAATAGAAATAAACTTATCTTTCATTTCGTTCAATTCGCGTAACTGGGCGTTTAATTCACGCAGTTCTTCATTTTCCAGTTGGGCTTTGATTTTTTGGTAGCATTTACTAACCGTAAACTGAACGTATTCAAAATCGGTTGGCTTTAAGATAAAGTCATGTGCGCCAATCTTCATTGCTTCAATTGCTGACTCAATGGTTGCATAGCCGGTGATCACAATTACCTCGATCATCGGCCAGCGCGATTTAATTCGCTCCAATAACGACATGCCATTCATATTGGGCATGTTCAAGTCGGTAATCACAATGTGGTAATCATTCTCACTGCACTTCTGAAGCGCCATTTGACCATCGTGGGCCAAATCTACCTTGTAGTTCCATTTCTGCAATGAGTTTTTGAAAAGGTTGCGAATTAGTTCTTCATCATCGACAACCAAAACTTTGGTGTCAGATTTTTGCATAGTTCCCTCCTACTAACCATTGATCAGTTTGCGAATGGCTTCCAATTCCTGGTTGATCTTATCGATATACTTTTTCTGGACAAGATTCTCCTCAAGCAATGAATCTTCCAGTAAGTACATAGAGGTACAGATTACATTCAATCGACTTCTAATATAACTAAGGAAATCCTGGCCAAATTCTTCTTCCAGGTCCGGAGGAGGGTAATTAATTGAAACATAATTATCTGGTACAGAACACATATTGACTCCCTATAAAATCGATTTCCCTATCGACACAATCAGGAGCAAGGACTCATCCCTGAACCCCCTTTTTCATACAGTAGTGTTTGTATGCAATTTCGGTGCCGAATCAAACTTACGGCGCCGAAAGGGTTGAATCCGCTTAAAATTAAGGAGTCTTGTAGTGAAGAAATGATATGAACGAAGGAATTGTTGTAGATTAAATCACCACTTTGTTGGTTTTTCGATAAATGACACTTTACGAGCTAAAGATTAGCGATGTGAACTCATCAGCACGCTAATAAAGCGTAATGATTCAATGTTCTCGAAAGCGATTTTGATACTCACCATTAGCGGCACTGCCAGAAACATCCCCACAATTCCCAACAACCATCCCCAAAAAATTAGAGAGAACAACACAACCAAAGGACTTAAATTCAGGCTGCGGCTTACCAAACGCGGATCCACGATATTCCCCATCACCAGTTGCACGCCAACCAGCGATACAACAATCCAGAGGATATTCACATAGTCGTTAAATTGAATAAATGCCAGTGAAACCGGCAAAATGGTGGCGAGGAAGGAACCGATGTTCGGAATAAAATTCAGCAGAAAGGTCAGGATTCCCCAAATCATGGCGAACTCCACGTTAAACATATAAAGAACGAACGTGGCCATAATAGCTGTCATTAAACTAACCAGTGTTTTTGCTAACAGATATCGTTGAATTTGTATATTGATGTTTGAGCATACACCGGATACCTTTTTCGATACCTGGGGTTTAAAGGCGAATTCCAGTTTTCTAATTAATTTATTCCGACCCATCAGGATGAACACCAGAAATAACAATACTAAAAATGTATTGGATAAAAATCCCGCTATAGAGCGCAGCACGTTTGTAATGATTCCGGTGAGCGACCAGTCCTGCGAAGTCAACCATTGCAGTCGTTCGGTTCCCTTCATTTGTTCGGTAAACAATTCCGGCGGGATGTTTAAATACTGGAACAAGCCCCTCAAGATGGCATCAAACCGTTTTTCATACTTCGGGAATTCTGCGGCAAATGATTGAATGCTGTTATTGACTAAGAGCGCAACCACCCCCAAGATCAGAAAGGTAATAATCACTGCTAATAAAATTGAAATTGCTCCCGGTACCCGGCGACGTTCAAAAAAGGAAATAAGAGGATTTAAGACATAGCTGATAAAAACGGCTAATGCAAATGGCAACACAATGGATCGAGCCTGGTATAAAACTGCCCCGATGCCCATTATGCAGATGATGCTAAGTAAAGCGATGACAATGCGGTTATCCCGAACAATTTTTTCTCGCGTTTCTGAACTCATATTATGCTCTGGTTTGCAGGAATAGACTGTGACACGGAGTTACCATTTTATGCATAAGCATGGGATTAATGTGCCTCCAACCAATTTGCACCGACCCCTACATCTACCTTAAGCGGTATATTTAATTGCATAGCTTGTTCCATCTCCTGTTTGACTAATGACTTGACTAAATCAAGTTCCCCCTTTGGGACTTCAAATACTAATTCATCGTGAACCTGTAAGATCATTTTTGTCTTTAAATTTTCTTCAATCAATCTTTGATGAATATGGATCATCGCTAATTTAATTAAATCCGCCGCACTACCCTGAATGGTGGTATTAATTGCAATCCGCTCTGTATTTTGACGAACCGTATTATTACGGCTGTCAATCTCCGGGACATAGCGACGGCGTTTCAAAATCGTGGTTACATATCGATTGGCTCTGGCATGTTGGATAACCGTGATAATGTATTCATTAACCTTTGGAAATCGGAAAAAATAACTTTGAATAATTTCTTCTGCCTCTTCCACGGCAATGTATAACCGGGAAGCCAATCCATATCGGGAAATTCCGTAAATAATGCCAAAGTTGACCTCTTTTGCCTTCCGTCTGAGTTCCGCCGTTACTTCATCCGTATTCACACTGAAAATCGCCGCAGCAGTGCTACTGTGGATGTCTTCATCTCTCAGAAACGCCTCTCTGAGTGCCGGATCGCCTGACAAATGAGCCATTAAGCGTAATTCGACCTGGGAGTAATCGGCGGATAACAGGTAATTGCCATTTTCCGCGGGAATAAATGCCTTACGTATTTCCCGACCTCTCTCACCGCGAATCGGGATATTTTGCAAATTCGGATCACTGCTGGAAAGCCGACCGGTTGCGGTAACGGTCTGACTAAAGGTGGTATGAAGGCGTCCGGTTCGGGGACTAATTAACAAAGGCAATGCATCCACATAAGTTGATTTTAATTTGCTGACTTTCCGATATTCTAAAATTTTATTGACTATCGGGTGTTGACGATACTTTAGCAAAACCGACTCGGAAGTTGAATACTGTCCGGTAGGCGTTCGCCTCGGCCTCTGCACCCCCATTTCCTGATGGATAGCAAGCTTGTCAAAAAGTATCTTACCCAGTTGTTGCGGAGAATTGATATTAAACTCTTCCCCGACCGATTCGTAAATTTCTTTTTGAATTTGGTTGGCTTCCTTTTTCAATTGAAGTGACATCTGTTCCAAAAATTTGGTATCCAGACTGACCCCGTTTATCTCCATCTTTGCCAGAACTTCCACAAGGGGCATCTCAACTGCATGAAATAATTGTTCGGTTCCGACCTCTGGCAATTTTTTTTCCAAAATCTCTTTTAACTGATAAGTGATATCTGCATCCTCACAAGCATAAGGACAAACCTGATTAACGGAAATATCAAACATGGATTTTTGATCTTTACCTTTTTTGCCAATCAAGGTATCGATAGAAATCATTTTGTAGTTTAAATAATTCTCTGCAAGGGCTTCCAGATTATTTTGGCGAAGTCCGGGGGAGACCAAAAAACTTGCAATCATGGTATCAAAGTGTGTGCCTTGCAGATTGATGCCATGTTGCCAAAGCATTAGCGCATCATATTTGATATTTTGCCCGCCCTTTTTTATGCCGGGATTTTCAAATATTGGTTTTAAAAATTCAATGATGTTGCCGCTTGTAAGGCTGCTATTCCGATCATTAAGCGGCACGTAATAGGCCTGATGTTTCTGCCAGCAAAAGGATATGCCAATGACTTCGGACTTAAATGCTTGTAACCCGGTTGTCTCCGTGTCAAAAACAAAAAACGATTGCTGCTGAAGTTGGTCAACCAGGACCTGCAATCTTTCCGGAGTGTTGATTAATTGATAATCTTGATTATCAGCGTCGTAGACTGCGGAGGAACCGACAATCGGTGCAGACTCGTTATTGTTTTCTTGTATTCTGGTAATTAACGAGCGGAATTCCAATTGTTCAAATAATTGAACAACTTTCTCTGTGTCCAGGGGGTTGATTGTCATTGATTGGATGTCCCTATTCACAGGCACAGCGATATCGATCGTTACTAACTCCCGGGATAAATTGGCCTGTTCGCGATTTTCCTCCAAACTCTGACGTATGGCTTTCTTAGGAATCTTATCGAGATTTTTATACAGATTATCCAGAGAACCGAACTTTTCGAGCAGCTCTTGAGCTGTTTTCTGTCCGACTTTCGGAACCCCGGGGATATTGTCACTACTGTCGCCCATTAAAGCCAAGAAGTCAATTATTTGTTGAGGGTTTAAGCCAAAATTATTTTCAACATATTTTTCATCAATAATTTCGGCGCTTTGCCCGGAGCGCATTTTATACATTTTGATTAGAGGAGAAAGGAGTTGCATAAAATCTTTATCCCCGGTGACCATATAGGTTTCAATTTGTTGCGGCTCCGCTTGCTTTGCCAGTGTGCCGATGACATCATCAGCTTCGTAACTATAATTTGCGTCTTCTATGTAGGCGGGCGGTTCAAAATTGGCAATATTAAAGCTATCTATCAGTTGCAATACTCGCGGGTATTGAGCGACCATTTCTTCCGGCATTTTTTCCCGGGTAGCCTTATATTTTTTATAAGATTTGTGACGAAAGGTTGGCTTTGCTGAATCAAAAACTACCGCAAGAAAATCCGGTTTTTCTTCATAGAGGATTTTCATCAGTGCGAGGGTAAATCCGTATGTAGCGCTGGTATTCTCCCCCTTAGAGTTGATTAACGGATTACGAAGAAAAGCAAAATACGAACGATAAAATAGAGCCGAGCCATCAATTAAGTAGAGACGCTTGGAAGACATATTTTTTATCCCAGTTAGTGTTCAGGATAAACGATTGGTGAAGTTTAATTAATCCCAATCCATTTTAAAATTGATACACAAATATACACACGATCTTAGGGAATTGAAAATATTGGATTAGCATTTATCTAACTTATTGGGTCTATTTGCGAAGCTTTACCACAGTAACACCCGTATCGCCTTCCCCCCATTTCCCCAGGCGTTTTTCTTCCACGCGCTTATCACGAGCTAAAAATTCGTTAATTCTTTTTCGCAATGTACCGGTTCCTTTTCCGTGAACAATTCTCACTTCATCCCAGTCACTCTCCAAGGCACTATTTAAATATTGATCGGTTTTTTCAATTGCTTGTTCCGAATCCAGGCCTCTTAAATCCAATTCCGAACCGATTCCTTTACCCAATTGATCCACACGTTTGCCGCTATACTTATGAATGACTTTTGTGTGATCGGCAGGCTGTTCTATTTTTTTTAACCCGGTCACATCCAGCGTCATTTTGATTTCGTTCACCCGCACCCGCACCTTGTTTTTACCATCCACATCTTCCAATAATTCGCCATCTTCATTTAAGGTCTCGATATGAACAGAATCTCCTTTTTTTAACTGCGGCATCTCTGCTGGCTGCTGCTCCCGGGCTGATAAAATCTCTTCCACTTCTGTTTTTTGTTTCTCAAGCGCGTCCCGGGCAGTTTTAATTGCCGTTTTAGAAGCCCCGCTTTCTCTTATTTCCCTGACCAGCCGTTCAATCAGCGCATTCGCGTCTTTTAAGATTTTTTGTGCGTCTTCTGCTGATTGTTTTTGCAGTGCTTCCTTGTGCTTTTTCATGTCCTCTAACTGGCGTTGGTAGAGATTTCGCATCGCCTCAGCTTCGGATAGTTTAATGTTGACCTCACGATGCTCTGTCTGCAATCGCTGCAAGCGTTCTTCAAGATTTAAAGTTAATTGCTCTAATTGATATTCTTCTCTTCCGACATTTTGTTTTGCATTCTCGATCAGTGATTCGTTTAGACCGTAGCGCCGGGCAATTTCCAGAGCATAACTACTTCCCGGTATGCCCGTACGCAGTTTATAGGTGGGTTGCAGCGTATCTAAATCGAATTCCATGGAACCATTTTCGACCTGGGCCCGAGAATGGGCAAAAGCCTTTAGCTGCCCGTGGTGTGTGGTGGCAATCGTCAAGCTTTGCCGCTCGGTTAATTCGGACAAAATAGCAATTGCAAGGGCCGAACCTTCCAATGGGTCGGTGCCGGTACCGATTTCATCAATGAGTACCAGGCTATCCTGCTTTGCCTTTTCTAAAATATCCTGGAGGCGGATAATATGTGCGGAGAATGTACTTAGATCTTGTTCTAAAGATTGACGGTCGCCAATATCCACCAAAATTTGTGGTAATAAAGGAATTTCACTATCCGGATCGGCAGGGATCATCATTCCCATCTGGGTCATCAGGAGCAGCAATCCGACAGTTTTCATCGCCACGGTTTTCCCACCGGCGTTTGGGCCGGTAATGACCAGAGTGGTAAAATTCTCCCCCAAAGTCAAATCGAGTGGGACCACCTGCTCGATTCCCATCTTAAAAATCAGTAATGGATGGCGTCCCTGCCTGATCTTCAGAGGGACTTGTTCGGTGATTTTAGGAGCAACTGCCTGAAGTTCCCGGGCCAGTCTTGCTTTTGCCAGAATTAAATCCAGGATTGCAATATTCTCGATGCCGTATAAAATATCATGGCGAATTTTGCGAATCAATCCGGTTAAGAATTTCAGGATTCTGATAATTTCCGTGCGTTCCCGGATTTTCAGGTTTTGAATTTGATTGCTGATATTCAAGGTCTCCATCGGCTCCACAAATACAGTGGCGCCGGAACCGGAGGTACCGTGAACGATTCCGTTTACTTTATTGACGTAATTGGGTAGAATCCCCAGCACCAGGCGTCCGTCTCGCAAGGTGATGATTTCATCCTGAGAATATTCGGCGTAGCGTTTATGGAGTCTTTCCAAAGCATGCTTATGTTCGCTTTCTAACGATCTGATTTTAATGCGGATCTCTCTTAATTCAGGACTTGCCTTGTCATTTATTTCTCCATTTGGATCCATTGTTGATTCGATCTCTTTAATAACTTGGCGGTGATAATGGATTCCCTGTGCATAACCATACAGGCGAGACACCATATCGCGATGGGTTTTGAAGAAATGGGATAATTCGCCCATTAATTGTAAGTTATTCTTTATATCCAGTAGGGCACTGGATTCCAGATGGGCATTTTCAGGTTTAATCTTTTCGAGATGGGGTTCAATGTTGGAAAATCCGCTCAAGGGCACCTGATGGCCGGCATTTAATAATCCGACCATTTCGGCAACCTCATCAAGCTGTGCTTGAATAAGATCCTTGTCACAGGAAAAATCCAGCGTATCGATTTTGCGGCTTCCGTAAGGTGTTGATAATAAGCTTTGTAATTTATTGATGATTTTGGGGAGTTCTAATTGTTCCAGCGAAGTTGAATCGTGTTTCAATTGCAAATCACTCATCATAAAAGATAATTTACCTTCCTCCGTCATCATCAAAAGTATCTTCCATACTTTCTTTTACATCATCTAAGGCATCTTGAATCATCTCCTCCCTTCCTTTTTTTAGTACCTCATTCACTTTCTCCGGTAAATCTTCCGGAGAGCCTAACTGCTTGTATAGTTCAGGCACTAAGTTATACAATGGTTTGTGAAAAAAACTGTCTTTTTGAAGGGGAGCCAGAGCTTTTTGAATAGGCAAAAATGAAATATACATGAAGATCAAACTAAGGAAGACGGCTGTTTTAAAGCCTGCTAATATGCCACCGATCATTTTATTAAGCCAGCCAAGATGGATGCGCTCGCTAAGAGACCTGAAAAAGTTTGCCAACCCATGATTAATAAAATAAAATGCCACAAACAGAAGCGTAAAGCAAATTAGGAGTAGGGCAACATCCGGGAAGTTGGGGAACACATTTAAGAAAATTTTACTTAACGGCCCGGCAAATAAAATACCTACCAGGACACCACCTACCACGCCTATTAAGCCAAAAGCTTCATGAAAGAATCCTCTCCGGATCCCGTTTAATATGAAGCCAGCAAGAATTAGCACAATAATTATGTCGAATAAATGCATGTTAGAGGTTGGTGAGTTTTTGACGGACGATATTCTGAACTACCTTACCATCCGCCTTTCCCTTAACTTTAGGCATTATGGAGCCCATTACTTTACCGAGATCATTTATCGATGCAGCGTTGACCTCGTTGATCGTGTCATCAACCATTTTCGTAATTTCTTCTTCGGTCATTTGTTCAGGGAGATAAGATTCAATAATTTCCAGTTCTCTCTGTTCCGTTTGAGCTCTCTCCGTTTGTCCGAATGATTCATATTGCTCAATCGCCTCTTTGCGTTTTTTGGCAGCACTCGTTAATACCTGAATCAATTCCTCTTCGTTTAATTCCCGTCCTTTGGCAATCTGCTTATTCTTCAATTCGGAACGAATACTACGGATCGTTTCTACTCGGGTCTTATCTCCCCCCCTCATTGCCGATTTTAAATCGTCGGTTAATTTCTTTTCCAAACTCATCGCCGTTTGACCTCTGTTTAACCGAGTCAGATAATAATGTTTGGCTAAGCCAAATTATCGTTGTTCAGCCATCATTTTTCGCATTTTACGGCGTGCGGCGTTTTCTCGCCTTTTGCGTTGTTCGCTCGGTTTTTCGTAATGTTGATGCCGTTTAATTTCTGCCATTAAACCTGATTTCTCACAGGCTTTTGTAAAGCGTTTTAACGCTCTTTCGAATGTTTCGTTATCACGAACTTTTACATGGATCATAAAGAAATCATTACTCCTTATTAGTTTAATTTAACTTTAAAATTTATTTAATAAGCATATTTTTCTGGATGTTTCAAGATATCAATTTCGTGCTGGGCAGGTTTTTTCCAATTACGATCGCGACTGGCTAATTCATAATACTGGATAGCTTTTTGGGTGCTACCTCGTTTTTTATAAATTTCTCCTAAGCCAAAATTAGCAGCGGCTTTTATCACACTCCGACGTGCCATGGATAAACATTCATTATAAGCCTGCTCCGCCTGATCATATTTTTCTAATTTTAAATAAGAATCGCCGAGACGCCAATAGGCATCTGCTTTGTAGGGGCGTGCTCTTAAATAGTTAACTGCCTGTTCGAGTGCCTCTGCTGCTTTTTGATAGTCAGACATTGCCATATAGGTAGCACCTTTACGCCACCAGGCCTGTCCGTAATTTGTTTGCAGTTCAGTAGCAGCGTTATAATTTTGAATCGCTTTTTGATAGTTCTTTTGCTTTCGGTAAACATCTCCCATACCCTTGTAAGCCTCTGCCTGCGACGGGTCCAAATTGACCGCCGCCTGATAGGTATTGAGAGCTTCGTTATATTTGCCTTGCTTTTGCTGTAAATCGCCCAATTCTATGTAAGCTTTTACAAACTCTTTGTCTTTTTCAATGGCAGTTTGATAGGTTTTCTCTGCCTTTACATAGTCTCTCTGCTTCTTATAAATTGCCGCCATCCAATAATAAGCCTGAGCAAAATCGGGTTGGATTTCTACTGCGCCCTGGTAATTTGCCAGAGCCTCTTCTAAATTTCCTGATCTGAGTGCTTGATTTCCTTGATTAAATTTCTTCTTTGCCTCATTTGAAACTTCATCTCCCTGACCGAACACCAGGGTAAAACCAACCAAGATCAATACCAAGCTCTTGAGTAACCTCATTTGTATATCTCCTTTTGTTTAATTTCTATTAATACAAATACTAAATTTTTTGTATAAAATTTATCTTCTCTCAAACTACACGCAAGTATTGCGGATTGCATTTACCTGCTATAGAAAAGTACTTGAACATCTCATTTTTGAATTTTACTTAACCCGGTCTAAATATTTTCCATCGCGTGTATCGACACGAATTAGTTCACCATCTTCAATAAATGGGGGAACTTGAGTAACCAAGCCGGTTTCTAAAGTAGCGGGTTTATACGATCCTGTGGCAGTGGCTCCCTTAATATTTGGTTCAGTATCGGTTACCTTTAGTTCAACCGATTGTGGCAGTCCCACCCCAACCGGATTGTTCTCGTGAAATTGAATCTGGACGATGGTTTCGGGTAAAAGGTAATAAACATCGTCTCCTAACAATTCTAAATCTAAGTGAATTTGCTCGAACGTTTCCAGGTCCATAAAAACAAAATCATTGCCTTCCCGAAACAGGTATTGATATTCTTTGGTTATCAGGGTCGCTTTTTCAACAGCCTCATCGGGACGAAAGCGATGTTCTGCTTTAGTACCATCAGAAAGCCGTTTCATTTTAACCTGCATTAAAGCCTGTCCCTTACCCGGGGTCACGTGGGTCGCCTCCGTGACCATAAACAAATCGTCACGAAATTCCAGAACGTTTCCCTTGCGGATTTGGATAGCCTTTATCTTCATTGATAGTTTACTCCTTAATTTAAATCTAAAAATTTAAATGCCTACCATTAAAAATGCAATAATTTTATCTTCTTTTTGTCTGTCTGAAAAATTCATACTCAATGAAGTATACTAACAAAACTAACCTTAAATAGAGTATTTTAACTGATAACAACTACCCATCTCGTTACATGTCAGTTAGGGTGCTGTTACTCAATCTGGGATATCTCAACATTTTTCTCAATTTTATAGTGATATTGATTTTTTGATTTATCAACAATCGCTTTGTATTTCTTATGGTTAAAGTAATCGATTAATTGCTGATTCAATGGCCAGAGTTGTTCGAAAGTAAACCACTTAAAAGGTTTGTCGTTTTCGTAAACACAATTAAGGTCCACTGCCCACGAGGCCATTGCCAACCCGGCTGTTTTTAACAGATCCCGCTGCATCGCCTGCCGTTTTCCCTCATAAACCGGATCGATAAAGTAGGCGACCTTTGCATACATCCGTGCATTATGGAAGAATTCCGGTACATAGGCAACGCCGTCTAATTTTAATCGTTTTCCGATAAGTCGCAATAACTCCAGGGCGGTGTCTCCCATTCCCAAGCCGGGGTATTCCTGTCCCGGTAAACGCAGTCGATCCGCTGCAAATTTCTCTCCCGGATTCTGCAGACATAGCCATTCAATAAAAAGAACTTCAAATGAGCACCCATTAACCGGAGAGGGAAACGGCGTTTTCATATTTATCTTCTTACGATTCGCCACAATCTCCATTAACAGATGGTCCGGTTGAATCTTTTCAAAATATAAGGCCAACCGTTGTCGGTATGGATCCCGTGTATCCATGGTCAGCTTAAAATTGCTGAATCCGCGCTTTTTCAAGTCATTATAAACGCCATATTTTTTTAACGCTAATTCGAGACCGGGTAATGAATAATAACCCAGGAAATACAATGAAGCACTTTTTTCCGCATTCATACTGAGCAATTCATTATCATCCAGCGCGGTATCTTCTTCTCGTAAGCGTTGAAGCTGCTGAGGAGACAAACGCTTGGCGTGGAATTGCAATCTTTTGGGAGGCTTAGACATTTTAAGTCCTTTGGTTACAAATTAACGGTCTTTTAAGATCCATTTGATAAAATTATAATAAATTTTCCAGCTCTTTGGTCCATATCCCCCCGCGGCAACTATGGCAAGGGGAATATCCTGCTCTCTAACGATGCGATAAACAAAAATATCCCTTTCCAACATCCCCTCTTCGGAAAGATTAAAGTTTCCGATATAATCTTCATAATAAGGATCGCTGCCAGCGACATATATTACCAATTCCGGGATAAACTGCGACAAAATCGCAGGCAGATGCTGCTGTAACACCTTCATATACGCTGAATCTTCAATCCGAGACGGTAGTTCCATATCCAGATTAGTAGGACTGTTAATTTCTGTCAATTTTTGACCGTGGATAGAGAGCGTAAATACATCCGGATCATCCCTAAAAATTTTCGCGGTGCCGTTCCCCTGGTGATAATCCAGATCGATTACCAATACTTTTTGTAACGGTTCAGTTAGGCGTAATTTTTTAATAGCTATGGCGACATCATTAATTAAGCAGAAGCCCTCCGCCCGATCCGGATGAGCGTGATGATAGCCACCACCCAGGTTGAACACGCAGTCATTATGTGCCAGAGTATGTTGAACAGCTAATAGGGTGCCTCCGCTAACGTAGCGAAAATATTCAAAAATATAATCATCCCACGGATTTACATAATCCAGCATTAGCGCCTCACCGACCATAAGGGGATTTTTTAACGATTCGATGTATCCCTTGTCATGGACCAAAAGCAAATCTTCATCGGATAATTTTTTGGCTTGTAAAATGTCCTTCCGGCCAAGCAGCCGTTTTGTTATCAGATTATCCCTGATCTTTTTGAATTTCATCACATCAAAAGACTGATGAGAATCTTGAGCGCGAATTGAAGTCAGATATTCATTACGATAAACAATTTTGCATTTATTTCTACGAAAGCGCAACATTAGGTTTTTAGTTTTTGCTTTAATTTAAGCGTTAAACAAAATGGGGACAAGCAATTGAGCTATGTTTTATTTATTTCATAATTTTAAGCCGGAACTTTTATGGATCGGAAGTATTTTCAAAGGCAATTAAATAATGATAAAAAAATCCGAATGTTATCGCCAATTTGGCTGCAAGATAATCGCTTTGATTGTGTATTTTTTTGCAATGATTTTGGTTGTATATTATATTTTCGCGTTTGTTCGCTAAACCCTGCAAGATGTATTTGTTTGTAGAAGAAAAATAGAGCTGAAGAACAATGAGCCAAAATTTGAAAACAAAACAGGCGGAAATTCCGAAAGTGTACGATCCGAACCAGGTTGAAAACTACTGGTATGACTATTGGATGCAAAACGGTTTTTTTAATGCTGAAATAAGAGACGATAAGCAACCTTACACAATCGTAATTCCACCGCCTAATGTGACCTCTGCATTGCATATCGGGCATGCATTTAACAACACCATCCAAGACATTTTGAGTCGTTTTTATCGCAAACATGATGAATATGAGGCGCTGTGGTTGCCGGGAACAGATCACGCTGGCATAGCAACCCAAAATGTTGTCGAAAGAGAATTGTTAAAGCAAAATATCACCCGGCATGACTTGGGACGGGAAGAATTTATTAAACGGGTGTGGGAGTGGAAAGAAGAAAACGGCAGCACCATCATCCGTCAATTAAAAACAATGGGGTGTTCCTGCGATTGGCGTCGGGAGCGCTTTACCAGGGATGAAGCCTATAACAATGCGGTTAAAGAAGTGTTTATTCGCCTTTATAATAAAGGGCTCATTTATCGCGGACGTTATATCATTAACTGGTGTCCCCGGTGCGAGACCGCCTTATCGGACGAAGAGGTGAATCACAAAGAAATTAACGGACATCTCTGGTATGTTAAGTATCCTATCAAAGATGGTGAGGAGTTTTTAATTGTGGCCACTACCCGACCGGAAACGATGCTTGGTGATACAGCGGTAATGGTGCATCCTGAGGACAAACGATATCAAAAATACATCGGCGAAACAGTTATCTTACCATTGATCAATCGAGAGATACCGATTATAGCCGACCCTCATGTTGATCCGGAATTCGGGACCGGAATCGTCAAAGTGACGCCCGCCCACGATCCCAATGACTTTCAGGTCGGATTGCGCCATAATTTAAAACAGGTAAACATCATCAACGAAGATGGTACCTTAAATGAAAATGCCGGACAATTTGCCGGGCTAGAACGATTTGCGGGAAGACAAAAAATTGTTAAAGCCCTCAAGGGTCGGGGTTTGCTAAAGAAAATCGAAGACCATCAGCATAATGTTGGTCATTGCCAGCGTTGCGATACGGTAATTGAGCCGTACCTATCTCAGCAATGGTTTGTGCGGATGAAAGAGTTGGCAAAACCGGCTTTGGAAGCGGTAGTTGACGGGGAAATCCGGTTATATCCCCAAGACCGATGGGATAAAACTTATATCCGCTGGATGGAAAACATTCGTGATTGGTGCATCAGCCGGCAGCTCTGGTGGGGA
>JABAHQ010006416.1_pt1 | contig 23423 bp, 16 predicted proteins | sample 7062091 | NCBI WGS metagenome assembly JABAHQ01 (sample SAMN14534359, study PRJNA622989) | marine sediment metagenome | biome: marine biome [ENVO:00000428]; feature: marine pelagic biome [ENVO:01000023]; material: deep marine sediment [ENVO:00002113] | place: India: Gulf of Kutch | collected...
TGTCAGCAAAGATTCCAACTTGACCGATTCCAGTACTATCACCCATGGTTTCAATCCCCGTACCCGTCACGGAGCTGGAAAGAGTGGAAGAACGCACGGTCACCGTGTCCCAACCTTCAACAAATAAAATACCCGCTTTGCCGCCAGTGGGAACGGTTAAATCCGCGTCCGCGGTAATGGTGCTGGAATCAATCACTGCGTGTGAGCCGTCGGGATGGCCACTGCTTCCTACGATACTGATATCGCCGCCCTTGTTGGAAGAGCTTGTACTGATGAAGCTGTTATTCAATATATTCAGGGAAACCGCGCCAAGGTTGATACGGTCTCCTTCTCCGGTATCGGTCTCGGCGTTGATGGTACTGCCATCAATATTAATATTTTGCGAATTAAAGAAAATGAAACCGCCCGTACCATCCCCACTTAAAACTTCCGTAGTGAGTTCACTGTTAACCAGATTAATTTCGGGAGTTTCTCTGCCACCGCCATTAAGATTGATAAAACCGCCATCACTCTGCTGAGCGGAAGTTTGGAGGAAACTGTCGGTTAAAGAAATATTTTGCGAAAATTCGATTTCGATCCAGCCGGCGGCCCCCGCCTTCGCCCCTTCGGTGAGAGGTACTCCAGAACTGAAACTGGCGACGGTGGAATTCAACAAAGTCGTATTTCCAAAACCGTTGATCCGAATATTCCCCGCTGCGGCCTTACCTGAATCGAAAATCGTGGAAACATCCACATTGGCGAGGGTATCCGACCGAATCTCGCTATCCATCAAGAGAAACGAGCTCATACGATCCAATGTTTCTATAAAAATAGGTCCGGCGTTATCCTCTCCCTGGGTCACGGTAGAAATCGAACTGCCACCGGTAATGGATATGGAGGGTGCTGAAAGACTGATACGCCCGCCGGAGGTACCGTTATGGATCGGCGCCCCGAAAGTGATATTGGTATCGGTTTTAAGAGTACTGTTATGAATATTAAGATCGCTTAGGGCCTCAATCAGAAATATTCCTGCGGTGCCCCCTCCTGTGGTCACAAGGCCGGACCCCGTGACGGTGCTGGAGATTTCAGAGGAATCCAGGCTCACCGTGTCGAAATTGGCGATCGTGATATTGCCGGCGGAACCGGCATCGGGAATCTCCGCATTTAAATCCGCGTTGATTTGACTTCCTTCTGAAAGAGGAACCTCCGGATCCGGTCCCAAGAAAAAGCTGGAACCCATACCCCCGCCGGTGATGGTGATATCCCCTCCATCCCCCAGCGAACTGCCTTTGATCACGCTGACATTAGTAGCCGTAAAGGAGGAACCCACATCAATATCGATGGTTCCGCCCGTGCCGGTAGCGGTCACTACCGAGACCAGACTGTCATCAAGACTGATATTATGCGAATTGAGGGCAATGCTTCCGCCGGTACCGTCGCCACTGGAAACCTCGGTATTGAGCGAACTGTTGATCAAATCGATCTGATTGCCCCAGGTGTCGATGGTGATACTGCCACCGGAGCTCTGAATTGCTGTGGAGGCAATGGAACTGTCTGTAAGAAAGACATCGCCTATGTTGGCAATATCGATGGATCCGGCGGCTCCGACCTCTTCGCCCGGATTCTGTGGGACGCCAAAACTGGAACTCGTAAGGCTGGAGTTCAGCAGTGTCACCACATCAAAATCCAGGACACGGATATCCCCCGCCGCCGCATTGCCTTCGTCGGTAATCGTCGCGACATCCACATTGGAAAAGGTGTCTGAAAATACTGCACTACCGGTAATATTGAGCGTGGAACCCGGCACCCCGGTTCCTTCCATCAAAATCAGGCCGGCATTATCCTCGCCCTGGGTTACGGTCGATATCGAGCTGTTGCTTATATTCAAATCGGGAGTGGTCAACCGAACGACACCTCCCTCCAGCAGGTTGCTTCCTCCCGCGGCAAACGTGATATCGGTTTCCGTCTCGATGACACTGTTACTCACCAGAATACTGGTTAAAGCATCGATCCCGATGTTCCCCGGATTGCCTTCGGAAACAATTCCGGTGCCCGTAACGGAACTCGAGAGGGTCGCGAAATCCAGAGCCACCGTATCAAACCCGGTCAGGAAAATATCCCCCGCCCGTCCGCCGGTGGGGATGGTTACGTTTGCATCGGCGGAGATAGTAGTTCCCGACTCCAGAGACAGGCTGGAACCCGGCCCGGTTCCGATGATAATGATATCCCCGCCTACCCCCTGCGAAATGGCGTTGATCAAGCTGTTATTCGAAGCCGTCATGGAATCCACACCAATGCCAATAAACGCACCGAAGCCGGTATCCGTCTGGGCGCTGATGGTGGTGTTATCCAGGGAGAAAAGGCCCGACTGAATAATAATTTCTCCTCCCAGAAAATGTCCGTTATTCACCTGGGTGTTGATCTCACTGTCCAGAAGTGCCAGGCTGGAACCCAGGTTCTCAATATGGATATCCCCACCGAGGCTTTGCGCCGCCGAGGTATTGATAGAACTATGGGTCAGGAAGACGTCGCCCACTCCAGTGATACTGATAAAGCCTGCCGATCCCGTCCTTCTGAGAGGATCGGAAAGAACTCCAAAACTATTACTATGCACCTGAGCATCCAACAGGGTGACGGTCTCAAAATCTGAGATAAGAATATCCCCTGCGGCAGCTCCCCCTGCATCAGAGATTGTTAAGACATCCACATTGGCCAGTGTGGCGGTTGAAAGTATACTGTTAGTTATGTCCAAATTGGTTCCCCGCAACCACATGCCACCCGCATCATCCTCACCCCAGGTCTGGCTGGTAATGAAACTGTCAGTAATCGAAACAGCCGGTGCGTTAACCGAGATCAATCCGCCATCCAGCCCATTATCCGCGCCGGCGGCGAAAAGGATGGTCGAATTGGTGGAAATGTTGCTGAAATTAGACAGGGTGATACTGGTTAAAGCATCGATGAAGACGTCCCCGGCATTACCTCCCGATTCCAAACGGAGCAAGCCGGGAACAAAACCCTGGGACACACTGCTGGAAAGGGAGCTGTCATTCAAGGCAATCGTGTCAAACTGGGTGATAAAAATACTCCCCGCCGTACCGGGGTTGACGTCCGTATAAAAGAGGTTCGCAGCAATACTGGAGGAATTGAGTGAAAAGCTGGAACCCGGTCCCGATCCCGCTATCCAGACACTGCCGCCATTGCCACCCGCGGAAGCGTTCATTGAACTGAAATTGGAAGCGGTCAATGAATCCGCCACTACGAGGAAGATGGTGCCCCCTGTTCCGGTATCCGCCTGGGCAATAATATCGCTGTTATCCAAAAAGACCGAACCCACATTAAATGAGATATTGCCGCCCAAACCATCACCCAGTTGAACCACACGCGAACTGATTTCGCTGTCCCGCAGGTTTACCTGGGCCACGTCGAAAACGCTGATTTCCCCGGCCTGACTGAATCCGGAATCGCTTTTGATGGAACTGTTGGTGAGTGAAAGGTTATTGATGGACCCAAAGAATATACTGCCCGCGTCACCGGCTAAAGGATCCGAGCCCGGGACAAATCCAATACTGTTACTGGAAACGGTGGCAAAATCCATGGTCACCATATTAAATCCCCGGACAGTGATATCCCCGGCGGCGGCCTGCCCGGGCAAAAGAGGCCAGTCCGGGTCCGCAATCGTGTTCGATTGGATATTGCTCCCCAACCCCAGGTTCAACGTGGCGAATTCTCCCAAACCCGAAAAAGAAATACTTCCGGCATTATCCAAACCTCTGGTGGTTGTGGAAATCCCTCCACCCGTCATGGAAATCGCGGGTGCGAGCAAACTGATCGAACCTCCCTCAACACCGTTATCCATGGCCAGAATATCAAGATTGGTTTCGGTATTGAGGAAAGCGAAATTGAGGGAAATGCTTTCTGTGGCGTCCATTAAAATGTTACCCGCCTGTCCTCCTGCGTTTTCCCAAACCCCGCCACTGACGGAACTGCTGAGGATGGAGCTGTCGATATCGATGGTTCTGAAATTCGACATCACAATATCTCCCGCCCTTCCGCCGTAGCCCATAAAAAATCCATTGGCCGCCAGGGTGGTGCCGGAGTCGATTCGCAGAGTATTGAAATTGGGGTCGGCGTCAAATCCAAAAATACCTATACTTCCGGCATCGGGCGCGCCTATATCGGAAAATCCGACACTGGTGAAGATGTGAGTACTTTCTGTAATCAGAACATCACGGGATATAAGCGTGATATCGCCGCCCAGCCCCGGACTGGACGAACCTGATGCGAGAAAGGCGGATCTCAGGGTCAATTGATTTGGAGCAAAAAAGAAGATAGCGCCGCCATTTCGAGTGGAAACCGGACCGTCAGGAACCTCGGCAATGATGTTGGTTCCGGTCACATCGATAATTGGAGAATCAAAATACAGCAACCCGCCATTTCCACCGCCGGAAATCGGCGTCGCCAGATCAATTTGAATGGTTCCGCCACCGGAGATTCCCAGACTGTCCGGATGGGTAACCGCAATGAGCCCGCCATCTCCAAACCCAAAATTAGCCACCGAAACCAGTGAATTGTCGCTCAATTGCAAAAGAGGTGTGGTGATTCCAATCCAGCCGGGAAAATTCAAACTAAACGGAAGGTCGGTCATTGTGGACACCGTGCCGTCCAGATTCAGACTGGTCGCGGCTATCAGATCGATATTGCCGGATTGCGAAACACTGACCAAATTAAAATCACCAATCGATTGCGTCTCGATGAGAGCGCCGCCAGCAATGTTAATGGTCGGTGCGGTCAGGGAGATGCCTGCGGGGGTGCCGGTATAGTTGACCAGCCAGGAGGAAATGGTGGATGGATTGCCCGAGAAGTCCACCCCTGCGATGGCCAAACTGTTGTCGGCCAGGATCGAGATATTGCCCATCGAGTTGCCGCCGTCGGCGATATTCCACGCGCCGGCGTCCAGAGAAATCTGCGAGCCGTCCAGAATTTCGATGGTGGGCGCGGTCAGGCTGATGGAATTCGTTCCCGTTGCCGTTTGCGCGCGGGAAGCCAATTGAGTGTCCCTGAGGGTGATCTTGCTGGAAGCAGTCAGATCGATGCTGCCCGGCTGATTCAGCGCATCGGTTAAAAGTGAGGTGTTATGCAGAATGTTGATTCTGGATGCGGTCATCCATATCGAACCTGCCTGTGTAGGAGCGAACAGAGTGCCCGTTATATCCCTTGTAATGGTATCGTTGTCACTTGAATAACCCAAGGCACCGGTAGCAAAGGTATTGGTATCATCCACCGCCCCGATTCCTATTTGGTCCTGGGCGATCAACTCTATGTCTCCCGCGTGCGTGCCCAGGGTATGGAGAAATGCCCCTCCCTTGATAATAATATCGCCACCGGTCAGGGAAATACCTTTGGGGTTTCCAAGGGTCGAGCCATTGATAAATATCTGGGAACTGGAGGTGCCGATGAAACCGAACTGCACCGGGTTGGCGGTGGACAACACGGGAAACGCGGCCCCGGCGGTGAACTTGTCGCCGTTGTCGAATTCCAGAAAATCCGCCCCGCCGACGTTGAACGTGCCGTCCACGTTGATCTGGGCATTGGGCCCGAACAGAACACCTTGCGGGTTCAGCAGAAAGAAGTTGGCCCCCGGAATGTCGGATCTCAATAAACCGTCAATAAAAGACTGTGTGCCCCCCGTCACCCGGCTGATGACATTACTGACGGGGTCGACTGCCGTGAAGGCAGCACTTTGCGTGGAGGTCAGATTGAATTCACTGAAACTGTGGAACAGGTTGCCGCCCTGAAGATTGCCGTAGGACTGCGGAATCAAAAAATCCGGACCCGTGGGCTGGGTAGCCTTACCGGGGCCGACCGTACCGTCGCGAATGACATCCGCGAAGATTCCCTGAGGAATTCCGGCCAACAGCAGACAGACCACCAGCCCTGCCGCCACTGTCTGGATTCTTGATGGGATGGACATCGGTACTTCCCCCTTCTATCGGAAAGTGTCACACAACCTGTTACCAGAGACACGCGTCTCTGAGAATGTCCGGAACCAGTTCCGTGCGAACGGACCGGTCCCCATGATTTTTTTGGGGGGTGATCTCTTTTTACCATTTGTAGAAAATGTTGGCAATATTTTTATCGGAATGAGAAACAGCTCCAGTGAATGAAAACCTGAACGGAGAATCCTCGCCGTCATATAAACCAACGGCTGAATTTAAAAGAGGAAACAGGGTGCCGGAGGGGATATCAGTAGGCCCGGATGGTGACCGCAAAGTGCAGGCCTTCATCCTGAAGATTTTTTTCGGCGGGCGCGGGGGCGTCGTTCAGGGCCTCCCCCCAGTAAATCTGGCCGAAGAACCGGTCATAAAAAGCCAGCCGCAGGCCCACCCCGGCGCTGTTGAGAGTCTGAACCCCGACCGTATCCCCCTTGCTCCAGGAGCGGCCGCCGTCGTAAAAACCGGCCAGTTCCACGGAGGATTTGTTTTTGGCGTTTTGCCAGAGGGGGATTCTGAGTTCCGCGGAACCGACGGCCCCCTGGTCGCGCACCAGAAGGTTTTCCCGGTATCCCCGCACGGTGGAGTGGCCGCCGATGGGAAATTTTTCCAGGCCCAGCAGAGGGGAACTGGACAATTGCGCGTCTCCCCGGACCACAAACTGCAGATTCAACGGGCTGAACCGGATGGCCCACTGGACCTGCCCCAGCCAGGAGAAAAAATCGCTGTCCGGCAAACCGTTTTTGTGAATGGTGGAACCCAGGGCATCCAGCCCGAAATTGAAGGTGGACCGGAGCGCCAGCACCTGCTTCTGACTGCGATAGGTCCACTCCTGGCCGAACCGCACTGCGGCCACTTTGGAAACGCCCTCAATCGCTCCCGGCGCGAAGGAAAAAGGAAATCCAAGAAGAAAGGCTTCACTTTCCCGGTACTCCCCGGTCAAAAACATGGAGAAGTTGTGATGGAGCGACCGGTACNNAGGTCGAAGGGTTCTTCGATCACTTCACTCTGGTTCTTCCTGAAATGAAATCCCAGCGTGGTGTCATAGGTATTGATGGGAATTTCATAAAACGCGTCGACATTTCTCAAGCTTTCGGTCATTTGACCGCTGACGCCGATGCGGTCGCCGATTCCGAACAGATTGTTGTGAGCCAGGTTCAAGCTTCCTCTTTCGGAGCCGATGGAAGGCGGCTCGTAGTTGTCGAACCCGAGAACAACCGAAATAGGATTGCTTTCCTCCACCCGGGCCTTGAGAACGGCGGTTCCCAGTTTTTCTCCCGGCAATAACGAGGCCTGTATATTCTGGATGCGGGGATCCAGCTTAAAAAGCTGCAGACGCCGCTCCAGCGATGTCACATTCAGGGCCGCTTCCTTTTCAGGTTCCAACCGGTCCAGCAGATACCACTGGCGAAAACGGCCGTCGGTTTCGATCTGGATATCGGAGAGTTTGCCCTCAATCACCCGGATTCGCAAAACCCCGTCGTCGAGCGTCTGATCTGGAATGGTCGCTCCCGAGTTGATGTAACCCGCACGGATGTAGGCCTTGGTCAACTGATCCCGGACCGCTTCGATATCTCCCATGTTCATTTCCTTGCCGACATAGGGATTGATAATTTCAGCGATCTTAATTTCGGGAAGAACGGTGTTCCCCAAAACTTTAATATCCTTAATCAGCACCCGCACACCACCGGCCAGGCCTTCCGTATCTTTTTGACGGGGCAGAGACAGCGGGGGCAGAATATCCCCTGTTTCTTTTTTGGGCGGTTTGAACCGGGGCAGTTCCGGACGCGCCGCACCCGGGCGGGTGAGGGAAGATTCCGCGGCAAAAACCGAGAAAGGAATCCACAGAAGTATCAGCATCGAAAGGACGCCGAGGGCCCTCCTTCCTCTCTCTCTAAAAAATTGCGACATTGCCATCCTCATTCAACTCGTTCCCGATTCAGAAACACGCGCGACTCTCGGTTTGCCTTAAAATCATTTTATGATGACCTGAACGGCCCACAAGTCCGATTCTTTAGTCATGGAATTTCTCAACCCCAGCCGCGAATCAACGTTCTGTAAGTGGATCGCACCCCGGCCTAAGCATCACAACAAAACGCTCATGACATTTTTTGCTTGTTGAATTTCCGAGAATATACGTTTATCGATTGAATTTGTCCACCCAATTCATTATTTCTGAAATCGGCAGGGCAGAAAACCTATCGGAAGAGGTAACGGCAGGCAGGATGAAATTCCAGAGCAGGCCTGGGATTGGAGGGGGATATGAAAAGGGATATTAATATGGAAACAGTCACGTTTATAAATCAGATGTGATTCGTGAAGCATGGGGTGGAAAATTGGAACGCGGAGGATGTATTCAGAAGTGAATGATATTCCGTCAAAATACCATTTAGCAGATAACGCGCCGCCTTTTAAAATAAATTGGAGAATTCGATTCCGATCAATCCGCTCACCCCGGTGCTTTCCGTAATTCTTATTCCGGCTTTAAAGCCCAGGATGGATTTCGCAAAAGGTTTGAACCCGGTATAAACCCAGTCGAATTGCCAGGCCTTGAAGTTGGGGTCTCCCATATGAACGATCTCCGGACCGGTAGACCGGCCGGAATTTAATTCGCGCAACAGGCGGGTCCGCAACCAGAAACCCCTCGCCTCAAAAATGTAACTGGCGATGCCGCTCAACTTCCATCGTTCGGCGAAGTTTATTTCCCCTTCAAACTGTCCCTTGNNTTTCCCCTTCAAACTGTCCCTTGGGCCACCATTGTTCGCCGCGATTCCGGTTGAACGGATCTTCCGGCGACAACCAGGTGTTGTTATAGCGGAATCCTCCGTAAAGGGCCGCCCATCCCCTCTTGCCGGATATCTGGTATCCCAGCGCGGCTTCCAGCCCAACAGCGGTCGCGTCGATTTTCTGGGTGGTTTCATAACCGTAACCGAGAAAATCCGCCCAGTACCGCTGGACGAAACCGTTTCCGAGATAGTCGCCGACCAGAGGAGCCACCAGCCCGGCATAGGTATAAAAATTATCCACGGCACCCACACCGCCTTCGGCTCCTGCCAGGAACAATTTTTCCCCGGCAAGGGCGTCGGACCGCATCACCCATAACATGATGAGCCACGCCATTAAGATGGCCTTGCCCGGCAGGTAAATTTTATTCTTTTTCTTCAATGTTGTGTTCGGGAATCAAGTCGTATGAATAGATGGAAAAGGACGAGACATCCGTCCGCTTACCTGTTCCAACCGTTCCGGAAAGTTTGGAGACCCGGCCCCGGCTATGCAGGTTGAGATGCATGTTGGCTTTTTCCGGCAGGGGTGAGAAGACCAGCATCTCCTTGGTGGAGGAAGCTTCGCTGTCCACCCCGATCAGGCCCACCTGGGTATCTTCCGGTTTACTGTCTCCCACCGTATAGGAAATAGGAGCCCAGTGAATCAATCGTTTCCTCATTTTAGCGCCCGCGGCCAGATCATAAAAATGATCGATGGGGGTGCGAATGGTTTCCTGTAAATCACTCATCCGCCTCTGGAGATCGGAACCGTACAGGAACAGCGCCAGTTCGCTTTCCAGCTCCCGGGTCATTTTCAAACGGCACCCGATGGCTTTCACATAATGCTCGCCATGATTGTTGCCCGGGATGAGGGACTTGATTTCCGCTTCAATGGAAAGCGGTCCCGTCGGCAGATAGATTTTACCCTTCAGGCTGTGTCCCTTTTTCACCGATTTGGGAATGGGGGCATAAAAGCGGAAACCGGTCGATGAGATGTCGTCGATCACTCCAAATACTTCAATCGAGGTTGAATTCGTCAGCACCAGGCTCGCAGGCAGGGGAATGGGAAAGCGATATTCCGTCCGCCGGAAGCGGGAGCGGTTTTTTGAAAACATCAGAACACTGACGGACAGCGCCAGATTGACCGCGGACCAGATCATGCACACGAGCATGGCATCCAGCGGCAACACGTGGTAATACCTGTACAGCGCAAAGCCTATTGGAAGGGCCAACAGATTCAGGGTCAAAATCAGGACTTGCGGGGCCAGGCACCACCAGGCGACCGATTGCTGCGAAGCCTCTTTGGATGTCACTGAAAAGGAAAGGTGCTTACTGAAAAAAGCAAGCGTCGACCAGGCCATAGAGGCAAAACGCGCCATATTGTACTGTTCGATGACGAGCGATCGTCCGTTTCCACGATTCACTTCCTCAAATACCCAGTACGACAACAGAAAATAGGGAACGAAATGAAACAGAAATTCCAACCCCTGAGCTTTGAGCGGCACCAGACCGGTCGTCAGAACGATCGCCGGAGCCACATAAAAGAAAGCCTTCTGCCAGCCATCGAAGTAGGTGATCGACGAAGCCAGATAATTGATGCGTTGCGGCATAGTCAAACCGCGGCAAAAGAAAACGCCTTCCTTCCTCCAGATCTGCATGGCCCCCTGCCCCCAGCGGATTCTCTGCTTCAAAAACGACACCATGCTGGAGGGGGCCAGGCCGAAGGCCAGCGGCTCCGCATGATAAACCGAACGGAAACCTTTCTTGTGCAACTTTAAGGAGGTGTGCAAATCTTCCGTCACCGAACCGGTGGCAAATCCCCCGACGGCTTCCAGGGCACTGCGCCGGAGAACCGCGCAGCTGCCGCAAAAGAACGTGGCGTTCCAGTAATCCTTGCCCCGCTGGATCACCCGGAAAAATACCGACTGCTCGTGCCAGGCCATCGGCTTGTTTTTCTGGTTATGATGTTGGAAAGAATCCAGATTATAAAAATCCTGAGGTGTTTGAACGAAGGCGACCGAATCATCCTTAAAGTAACCCAGGGTTTGCATGAGAAAATTTTCATTGGGAGCGTGGTCGGCATCGAACACAACCACTAATTCCCCCTGGCTGTTCTGAAGGCCGTGGTTGAGGTTTCCCGCTTTGGCATCCCTGTTATCCGGCCGGCTCAGATAATGGCATCCCATCTCCTTCGCCAACTCCGCCATTTCCGGCCGCCGCCCGTCATCCAGCAACCAGGTCTTATGGGGATACGACATTTTCATGGCATGAATCAGGGTTCGCCGCAGAAGAGAGACCGGTTCATTAATGGTGGTAATGAACACGTCGACATCCAAGCCTTCGGAAGGGGGGGGTGCCTTGCGCTCGGTCAGGCGCCAGGTCATAAAGAGATGCATCGATACTGTAAAAAAGCCAAATAATTCGGCGGCATAAAGCAAATAGGAAAAAATCCGGGCCTCGGGATTGAGGGTTCCAAACCGCCAGATCAGGTACCAAAGGGCCACGAAAAGGAATACCCAGACCAACACCATCCGGGGTAATTCCAGCTCCTTATAAGGCACATCCTGATTCATGATTTTCTCCTGCAAACGTTAATTCAGTTTTGGAAAAGTAGGGGAAACGGGCTCCACAGAGCTCCAATGAAAAGGCGGGGATAAACACCCAGCTGAAGTTTCTCGAATCCGCAGGATTTTGTTCCAACAAAAATCTTCCATCCCAAACAACCATTCGGCCTCATGACTAATAGGGATCTTAATCGATGACAGAGTGGCATTTGATAAGACAACCTGATCGTGGATGGGGTTGGGTATCAAATACAAAAACAAATAAACCAAAAAACTCGAGAAGAATAATACCATGGTGAGGGTATTTCATCAATAAAGAATGAAATAATTTTCAACATTTCAGTGAATTCTAAAGTAAGTTTAGTGAGAAAAAAGTTTGAATTAAATTGAGAAAATCTCTATTCAAATTACATTGGCAAGAACAGTTTGGTAAAAAATTTTTTTAAAAGAGTCGCAGTTAAATAATGAAAGATTAAGAGAGTTCATCGGTCCCCGCGCTATAGACCGGAAGGACTGGAAACAAACTATCAAAGGAAGGCCCGCCGAATGCCTCCTGGCTGACCAGGGTAAAGACTCGGATGGACCGGGCGGCGTTCCAACTGGGTATCCAAACCCAAAGCCGAATACTCTTGGGCGGACTCCCTTCTCGTTGCGGGGTTTTGCAGGCGGGACATGGGTGGGGATCATTCGGTTTTCAGTATATAATGTATAGATTGGTTCTCTTATTTCTGAATTTATGTTTCCTGGTGTTCATCCGGCGGATCATGAACCCTGGTTTTTGTACATCCCCGGTTTTCTGGCGGCCCTTGGCATGGTGTGGTATCTCAACCGCCTGGCACGGCGGGCCTTCATAAAATATATCCAACTGGAGAAAGGCGGAAAATAAGACCATGCCGTGGATGAAATGGTTGCCCTGGCGGTTCCTGGTTCGCCGTGTGGCCCGTGCCCATGGATTTCTGGATCCGATGGCGATCCTGTCGAAATTGCACCGGTTCGCCCAGCCTTCCGAAGTGGCGGAGCCGGTGGAGTTGCTGCGTGCCGGGGTGGTGTTTCATGCCCGCGGTCTCATCAACAGCCGGGTCATCCAACACAACCTGGACTGGGTCTGGCCTTACTGGATTGAACGCCAGTTCGATCCCGAAAGACGAAGCGTTTGTGCCACGAGCCTTCTCCATCACCCACGTCAATCTCACCCATCGCAACTGGACGGCGGTCGGACTGCCCGATGTTTCGGAACTGCCGATCGTCGATCCCCGTGGATTGCTGACGCCGTTTTGGGACAGCTGGTCGCTGGATTGCTGGATCCTGACCCGGGACGGACAGATTCTGCTGCCCTCGCGCGCGCCCCTGTCCTCTCAGCGGCTGGAACACGGCCATCCCGCGGTCGTCACCGAAACTCAAAAGGAAAATCTTTCACTTAATATTCAGGCTTCGATGCAGGCGACGGACCACCAGCCGGTCTGCCATTTGCAAATGAACGCCCGCGCGGACCGGGAGGGCTGGGCCATTCTGGCGCTGCGCCCGTATAATCCGGAGGGAATCAGTTTTATTCATTCGGTTCTTCTCTCGGAAGAACGGAATCGCTGGACGATCGATGGAAAACATACCATTGAATTCAGCGAGGCGGCCGATCGCCACCACGTATCGGATTACCGGTCCGGCGATGTCTATATTCATTTGCGTGACCTCGCCGACGAACTCAGCGGAAAATGCGATGTGGGCATGGTCACCGCGGCGGCCATGTTCAAGCTGGAACCCCATCAGACACGCGAGCTTCTTTTCAAGATACCGGCTGAAAAGGAAGAAACAAAATCATCCGCTCCAATGATTTCATGGGAACAAGCCCTGCAAGGCCACTGCCGTTTGCGGGTTCCCGACCCAAAGATTCAATCGCTGTATGATGCGGCCTTACGAACGTTGGTCCTGCATTCGCCGGACGATGTGTATCCGGGGCCTTATACTTACAAACGATTCTGGTTCCGGGACGCCGCTTTTATCATTCATGGACTGTTGTGCGCCGGGTTGACGCAACGCGCCGAACGCGCGCTGGACCGGTTTCCCGCTCAACAGGACACCAACGGCTACTTCCATTCCCAGGAGGGGGAATGGGATTCCAACGGCGAGGCCCTGTGGATCATGCGGCGCTTCTGTGAACTGACGGGCCGTCCGCCCAAACCCGGTTGGGCGAAGTCCATCCTGCGGGGCGGGTACTGGATCAAGACCAAACGTCTCCCTGAAGGGATGGGCGGAGCCCACGCGGGCCTGTTGCCGGCGGGATTCAGCGCCGAGCATTTAGGCCATAACGACTACTATTATTGGGACGACTTCTGGGGTATCGCCGGCTTGCGGGCCGCCGCCTGCCTGATGAACCGATACGAAGAAGGCGCCGGGGAAACCTTCGACCGGGAGGCCGATTCATTCGCGAAAATGGTGGATCGAAATCTCAAAACAGTAAAAGAACGCCTGGGCCGCCCCGCCATGCCCGCTTCACCGTATCGCCGTATGGATGCCGGCGCCATCGGTTCCCTGGTGATCGGTTATCCCCTGCAACTCTGTGCGCCGGAAGACGAACGTCTTCTGGATACGGTCGAATTTCTGCTGGACAATTATCGGGTCAATGGCGGGTTCTTCCAGGATATGGTCCACTCCGGCATCAACGCTTATTTGACTCTGCATTTGGCTCAGGTATTGTTGCGGGCGGGGGATCCCCGGTACCTGGAGCTGATGGACTCCATCGCGGAACTGGCTTCCCCCACCGGACAATGGCCGGAAGCGGTTCACCCCGGCACGGGCGGCGGTTGCATGGGCGACGGCCAACACGTCTGGGCCGCGGGCGATTGGGTGCTGATGGTCCGCAACTGCTTTGTGCGCGAGGAAGGCGAACGGCTGATTCTATGCGGCGGCGTGGCCCGGCGCTGGCTCCAACCCAACGCCCCGGTTTCCTTCGGACCGGCGCCGACTTCCTTTGGAACGGTAACGGTCCATCTCCAGGTGAAGGAAACCGAACAGCGGCTGCGCGTGACCTGGCAGGGAGACTGGCACACCGGGGCGCCGGAGATCGAACTGCGTCTGCCTGGATATGAACCGGTGGTGTGTGGCCCGGAGAAACAATCCGTCGAGTTGCCCTGGGAGACTTTCGTATGAACATTGTTATGGTCACCAATACCTATATTCCGCATGTCGGCGGCGTGGCGCGCTCGGTGGCCGCGTTTACCGCCGAATACCGGCGCCGCGGGCATCGGGTTCTGGTGGTGGCTCCCGAGTTTCCGGATATGCCCGAGGAGGAGGTGGATGTCGTGCGTATTCCGGCCATTCAGAATTTCAACGGCAGTGACTTCTCTGTCGTCTTGCCGGTTTCGGGATTGCTCACCGATGTCCTGGATGAATTTCAACCCGAGGTGGTCCATTCCCACCACCCTTACCTGCTGGGCATGACGGCCCTGCGCATTGCCCGCTATTGCCAACTGCCGCTGGTGTTCACCCATCACACCCTTTACGAACAATACACCCACTATGTGCCCGCCGATTCCCCAACCCTTAAAAGGTTCGTCATCGAGCTGGCCACCCATTATGCCAATCTTACCGACCGGGTCTTTGCCCCCAGCGAGAGTATCGCCTCGCTGATCAAGGAACGGGGCGTGGAGGCGCCGGTCACGGTGATCCCTACCGGTGTGAACCTGGGACGCTTCAGCCATGGCGAAGGCCGGAATTTTCGAAAATCTCTGGGCATCCCGGAGGACGCCTTCGTGGTGGGCCATGTGGGACGGCTGGCGCCGGAGAAGAATCTCCGGTTCCTGGCCGAGGCTTTGGCGAAGTTTCTCAAAGCGACCCCCCGCGCCCGGGTGCTGGCGGCCGGGGAAGGCCCGTCGGAACAGGAGATCCGGGAAATTCTTTCCCGAAACGGTCTCATCGACCGCCTGCATATGGCGGGAGTTCTCAACCACTCGCAACTCGCCGACGCCTACCACGCCATGGACGTGTTCGCCTTTTCATCCAAAAGCGAGACCCAGGGCATGGTATTGACGGAAGCGATGGCGGCGGGGGTTCCGGTGATGGCGCTGGATGCTTCCGGCGTGCGGGAAGTGGTCCGGGACCGGCATAATGGCCGCCTGCTCCAGGAGGAAACCGTCGAGACCTTTGCCGCCGCCCTGCAGGAGGTGGCCGGTCTTTCTAAGGAAAATTTCAGGGCCCTGCAACAGGGCGCGTGCGAAACCGCCGAAGCCTTTTCCATGCCGCGCACCGCGGACAACGCCATTGCCTGCTACGAGTCCTTGCACCAGAAAGCCCTGAAGGAACGGCCGGAGGATTTTGAATTATGGGAGAGTACCCTGAACTTGATTAAAGCGGAATGGGACATCGTAATGGGATTTGCCGAGTCCGCGGGAACCGCTTTTTTCCCACCCACCCTGGGTGGATCGAAAGGAGATTATAATTAGAGAAAAATGGCTCGCGTTTGATTAACGCGAGCCACGATCATATCTGGTGAGCCGTCAGGGGATCGAATCCCGAACCTACTGATGATCATCAAGTTCAGGACAATGGCGGCGTTGGCCGGCACCATATATATAGTTATCTAACGATAAATGGCCATTTCATCGGCATGCCGTTTCGGATCTGGATCTTCAATGGTTTCTATACCTGAGATATATTGAATGTATTCATCAGGAAAATTATTTTCTTTAGCTCCTCTTAATACGTGTTCCTTATACCAGGAGTAAGGCTTTAAACTTGGATCAATATGGGTGGCATAGTAGGTAATGGCTTCCAGTACATTTCCTTCAGATAGGACCTCGACAATTTTTTCTTCATACCCCTTACCCAGCCCTTCGTTTTGGTCTAATTGATATTTTCCTGAACCATCGATGTCGAAGACCACGCCAAAAACAATCTTTTCTGGATGATACGTTTCTGCAATATCGCATTTTGCTGAGCCGTCCCGGGTGCTTTTTTTATGGAACTTTAATTCATGATTTGAAAGCTGAGCCGCCGCAACTTTCTTTGCCGAGGGAATTCGTTTAAGAAACCTTTTTATAGACATGTTTGAACCGTAGGAAAAATAGAGCATTATTCAACCTCGAACCGCCAACTCAAATGTTGTTTAAAACCCATCGGCCAAAAGTAGACATTCGACTGTGATGTAACTTTTTGGTGCCGGGCAGCGGAAACCAGTCCGGCAACGGCGCCTTGTTATGCGATATAAAAAGAATCAAGATTTTCATATTTCTAAACCTCCATTCTTCTTGCGTGCCAGTACTTGTCTTTCCAGTAGTAGTCATTCAAATTGGAAATCATAACACCCCTCTTTGTGGATGCATGAAAGAACTTGCCGTTTTCTATGTAGATTCCAACATGCCTGACTTTGAATCCTGTTTTAAAAAAAACCAGGTCGCCGGAACGAAGCTCACTACGCTTTATCCTCCTTCCGACTTGAACCTGCAATTCAGTAGATCGGGGAAGTTTGATGCCTAGCCCCTCACGATATGTGGCATAGACCAACCCCGAGCAGTCTATACCCTGCCTGGAAAGGCCTCCCATTGAGTATTTCGTTCCCTTCCAGCGTTGATACTGCTGGTAAATTTTTTCCCTGACTGCCCTGGAATCTGCGAGGTTTACCTTTTTCGAATTTAGAATAATAATTTCTTGTGGGGGAGTTCCAACAGGAAGAAAGCTACAGCTCGCCAACATAGACGATAAAAAGAGCAGCATAAGAATCCATGGCAACCTAATCATGTGAAATCTCCTGGGCGCATAATATTTGGATATCGTGCATATGCGTTTTCTTGTCTGCAGTGAATCCTTTTTATTTAATTTATTTATAGGTTAAGGCCCGTTAGCGAGAGGGGCAAGGGGTTTTCAGGGGGAGGTTAATCAGGGTTATTTTTGGCAGCCGAATGTCCGCTTTGGGTCGTTTGCGGACTTACAATCCGTTCGATCCAAGGTCCACTTTTCTGGCCCACCACTATCATTTGTACCGCGAGTTAAGTTAAAGTTGTTTCCTTCAATGTCCGCTCCGGGAATAAGCCAACCAATCGCTAGCCCCACCGCTAGCCCAAAAGAAAAGGACCTACAGGGTAATCCTGTAAGCCCTTGTTTTAATTGGTGGGCCGTCAGGGGATCGAACCCCGAACCTACTGATTAAGAGTCAGTTGCTCTGCCAGTTGAGCTAACGGCCCATTTTTTTCTTTATTAGATTAGATGCGCTTAAATTAGCACGCTCCCGGGATACAGTCAACTTGCCGGGTCCGGCGCTCTCTTTCGATCCAACCCTTTCAAGCCGCCGGATTTCACGGCACCCACAATTTAATTTTAAGGATCCAATGCAAACGCCCAACGACAGTTTTTGTGAAAAGGCCCTACCCTCCGGATAACATCCGCATGAGACCGACCTGCGCGATGGCCATCAGGTTGCACAGGCCGCCGAGGATCAATGACAGAAATAAAAACATAAACGCCTTTTTCTGATCGATCCGTATCTGGACGATATCCGTCAGCACGCCCAGCGCCATCAACGCGAAGAACAGCACCCGCTGGACATTGATCAGAACTTCCTCCCCCTTAAGGGGTTCCTCGCGCAATCCCGGAAAAATGTATTCATTATATATACAGGCGGCGTACAACCCGATCAGAAACAAAACCCATATTTTTTTCAACAGAATAAGGGTTTCTTCCACCTGCGGCTCTTTGGGGGGATCGTTATCCACGTGTCTAGCTGTTCGACGGGGTTATCGGTTTAAATCCTTCTCCTGCCACTCGAGGGAAGACTGATCACGGGGATTCCTAAAGAGCGACTTCCAAAAAACGCCCCCTAACCCGCTGATTTGTTTTATAATTCCAGAGCTGGTCTTTCCTGCGAAGGGTTCAATCTAAATCCATGCTTTTCAATTCCTACTCCTTTATTTTCTTTTTTCTTCCGGCGGCACTGATCGGGTTTTATCTTTTGGGCACAACCGGTCATTCGCGCAGAGCCCTGACGTGGCTGGTGTTCGCCTCTCTGTTTTTTTACGGTTGGTGGAACCCCGTATACCTGCTTCTCCTTTCGGCGTCCATCGGATTCAACTATCAGGCCGGAAAGGCGTTGACCCAAAGTTATCAGATCCGGGGCGAGGCCTCCAGGCCTCTGTTGACTTTCGGGGTCGCCGCCAATCTGGGACTGCTGGGTTATTTCAAATACGCCAACTTTTTTGTAAATACTTTCAATGCTGGATTCCATACCGATTACCAGTTGGCCCCCATTATTTTACCGCTTGCCATTTCATTTTTCACCTTTCAACAAATCAGTTACCTGGTGGATACTGGTTCGGGCAAGGCAGAACCGCATGATTTTCTTCACTATTGCCTGTATGTCAGTTTTTTCCCACAGTTGATCGCCGGACCCATTGTGCGGTCCTCGGAAATGCTCAACCAATATACCCGCAAGGAGGCTTTTCCATTCAAACAGGAGCATTTAGCGGTCGGATTGACGCTTTTCTTCACGGGCCTGTTCAAAAAAGTGGTCCTGGCGGACGGTATTTCCGTTTATGCCACCCCCATGTTCCAGGCCGCGGAAAGCGGCACGGTGATCCCTTTTTTTGATGCCTGGCTGGGAGCCGTAGCTTATACATTCCAGTTGTATTTCGATTTTTCCGGATATTCCGACATGGCCATCGGCCTGGCGCGCATGTTCGGATTCCAATTGCCCCTCAACTTCAACTCGCCCTACAAAGCCAACAGCATCATCGATTTTTGGCGGCGGTGGCACATGACGTTGTCGCGTTTCATGCTGGACTATCTGTACATCCCCATGGGCGGTAACCGCAAGGGAAAGCCGAGGCACTACCTCAATCTTCTGGTCACCATGCTGTTGGGAGGATTGTGGCACGGCGCGGGATGGACGTTTGTGTTGTGGGGCGGCCTGCAGGGAATCTATTTGGCCGTCAACCATATGTGGCAGCGGTGGCGCGAAGGATTGGGGCTTCAGGGCACCTCACGTGTTTACCGGTTAATCGCCCGCCTGCTCACGTTTCTGGCCATCATCTGGGCATGGGTTTTGTTCCGGGCGGAATCGCTGCAGGGAGCCGCAGAAATCTATCGGGGCATGCTGGGCCTGAACGGTTTCGTGCTCGATCCTTCATGGATCCGAAAACTTGGAGCGGCGATCCAGTGGACCGAATCGCTGGGATGGACCTTTGGAAATGAAATCATCAATCAAGACCGAGCCCTTATTCGATCCCTGGGGTTGCTGTTGATCGTCTGGGGGCTCCCCAACACTGTCCAGTGGCTACAGAAATTTCAACCGGTCTTGACCCTGCCCGGACAATGGAAAGTCTCCGAGCGCCTATTGTGGAGGCCCGCAATGGGCTGGGCCGTACTCGTTCTTAGCGGGGCTGTGTTTACTATTTTTGAAATGACGACGGTCAGCGAATTTCTGTATTTTCAATTTTAAGAGGACCCGTTGGATTTTAAAAAGTACAACCTTATCCTCCTGATTCCGCTGGGGGCAGTGTTTCTTACGCTCTATATCCTGGCATTGACCCTGGAACCCATCGACGGCGACCTCACCCGCACCGGCCCCTACCCGGAGAGCGAGTTCGGCTGGAACCTGCCGCAGGATAAATTTGAAAAGGATTTATACACCATCGCCGAAAGCAACACGTATGACCGGTATTTTGATGTCGCGATCGTTGGCGATTCGTATTCCACAATGGAATTCACTTACCAATGGCAGAATTACCTGACCCAACTGACGGGTTGGAGCAGTATCACCTACAACATTCACCGCACGAATATCGATCAGCTCATTGCCGGCGAAGGTTTTCAAAAGCATCCTCCGAAACTATTTATCTGGGAGTTTGTAGAGAGGTCTATTTCATTGGCTCCCCATTATAACGCTTCCCATTGCCAGCCCAGTACGAGCCGGCCTCCGGCACCCGTTGCCAACGGACCGGTTCCTGCAGCCGTCACGCCCCTGGAACGGGATCGAACCATCAGCTTTTTCAATCCCAACTTCAACGAGAGCTCGTATTTCTTGAAATATTTTTTGCGGGGTCTGTTCGTCGACCCACTTGGAAAACACGCTCGGGTAATTCGCCTACCGTTGAAAACACAGGGTCTGTTCTCCAGCAAAAACGACCGGGAAATACTTCTTTACAATCGCGATTTCTGGAAAGTTCAGCGTTTCCGGGAAGAATTCGTCGGTCGCCGACAGTGCTATATCGCCCATCTGCAAAATCAGGTTCAGCAAAATGGGAAGACTTTCTTCATCGCCCTGGCGGTGCCAGACAAAACCACCGCCTACGAGGACCATATTGAGTTTCAAGACATCAAAAATATCAATCTGCTCAAATTACTGGATACCGATCCCCGACTGCAAATTTTGAATTTGGATCACGCGTTCAAGGCAAAGATCAAAGAAGGGGTGAAAGACCTCTATCCTCCCAATGAAACGCATTGGGGGTCCCGCGGTCATCGTCTCGTAACGGAAACGCTGATCCAGTATTTAGAGAAGTGGCGGGACAAGAAATTACCGCCGCTTGGAGGATGATGGACCGCATGGCCGCACCGGAAGCTCCCTGTGTCGGGAAACGGTAAAAGAACTTCTCCTGCACCGGCCGACCGGGAACATTCTACCTGCCTGAAAAATTAGTCACTGTTTTCAAAAGTATAGAAGCTCGGAATTCTCAAACCGGTGAAAATTTTGAGGAGTCCGCCTCCGGTAGTTCGAATTTTTTTAAATCTTCTGCTGTACTGTGGCGTCTAATTTGGTATAAATGACTCAATATCAGCAATAATTGCCTACAATTCGGCATCCTGAAAGAGGAAATTTTGGGAATTTCCCGTTGATTTTCCCTAAAACACTCCTCGGGCAGACACTCAGGATTCTACACCAATTCATAAATCCAGAAAATGAACCTTTTAAAGAAAGGGAAAAAGCCATGACGATCCGATTAGGAGATACCGCCCCCGACTTTACGGCGGAAACCACTGAGGGAACCATTAATTTTCACGAATGGCTGGGAGACGGCTGGGGAGTTCTGTTTTCCCATCCCAAGGATTACACGCCCGTGTGCACCACGGAACTGGGACGGGTGGCCAACCTGAGGGCTGAATTCGAGAAACGTAACTGCAAAATTCTGGCACTCAGTGTTGATTCGGTCGCCGACCACAAGGGCTGGATCAATGATATCAACGAAACCCAGCACTGCACCGTCAATTACCCGATCGTGGCCGATCCGGATAAAAAAGTCGCCACCCTGTACGATATGATCCATCCCAATGCGCTGGACAACCTGACCGTCCGCTCGGTGTTCATCATCGGTCCGGACAAAAAGGTTAAACTGACCCTGACCTACCCGGCCTCCACCGGCAGGAATTTTAATGAACTGTTGCGGGTGATCGATTCCCTGCAGCTGACCGCCAATTATCAGGTGGCCACGCCGGCGGACTGGAAACATGGTGAGGATTGCGTGGTGGTGCCTGCGATCCAAACCGCGGATATCCCGGCGAAATTTCCCAAGGGGTTTACCGAAGTCAAACCCTATCTGCGGATGACCCCGCAACCGGACCTGTAATCAGGATTATGGAGGGCCGTCAGGCCCTCCAGCCTTTCCTTTTCCTCCCCCGCGTGATAGTCTGACCGTACATTATCCACTTCCCTCGAAACCCGGATTTTATGAGCCCGCAATCGCCCTCATCTGAAATATCCTCTTTGATTCGTCTGCTGGACGATCCGGATACGTTTGTGATGGACCGGGTCGGCGCCCGGCTGGTGGAGCTGGGCGGCGAGGCCGTGCCTTTTCTGGAAATGGCCACGCGGGGAGAGAATCTGGTTCTTAAAAACCGGGCGCAGAAAATCCTGGAACGCATTGCCCCGCTGCAACTGGCCGAGGCCTTTCGGGAACTTTCCCGCACCCCGCCCGGAGAAGACATCGACCTGGAAAAAGGGGTGACTCTGCTCATGCAGTTCGGGCACCCCGGGGCCGACCCCCAAGCCATTTACCAGACGCTCGACCGCTGGGCGGAGGAACTGTCCCCCCGGATCAACCCCAATGCCCCGTCGGAACAGGTGCTTGAACAATTTAACGATTTTCTGTTCCAGCAGAAAAACTTTCAGGGCAACCAGGAGGATTTTTTCGATCCCGACAACAGTTATTTCGATACCGTGCTGAATAACCGGCGGGGAATTCCCATCACCCTGTCCGCCCTGTACATTTTCCTGGGACGGCGGCTGAAACTCCCCATCGTCGGGGTCGGCCTGCCTTATCACTTCATTTCCAAATACAACTCGGCGGAGAACCCTATTCTCTTCGACCCCTTTAATAGAGGACGCCGGCTATCTCCGGAACAATGCCGGGAGATGGTAACGGGATTCGGCGTTAAATTCGAAGAACACTTTTTATCTCCGGTCACCCACCGGGAAATCCTGATCCGGATGATCCAGAACCTGGTGGGCATCTACCAGAAAAACAATGACCCCGGCAAGGTTCAAACCCTGAAAGAATACTCGAAAATTCTGCTGAGCCGGTCCTGATCCGTGAAACCCCGAAATGCCCATGAAATCAATCCATTGCATCATAATTTTGTGGTTTGCCGCCTTGACGGTGCCGGGCCCGGCCTGGTCCGGGCCTCGGGGAAAACCGTTTGCGGCCCTCCCGGTGGAACGGGCACAGGTGCTCCTGGAACAATGTTCTCGGGCGGCTCCACAAAAGGTTGAATCCCTCTGGACCCCCACCGCCCGGGAGATGGAAACCGCCGAAGCACTTCTGCCCCAGTATTTTTCAGATAAAATCGCCCGCCTCAAATTTCAGGACAGCTGCCACGAACGCGGCTATTTTCATATCCAACCCTTGAACCAGTTCTTCCGCCAGTATGCGGGCCTGGTTATGGATGGCCAAAGGTTTTTATACCTGAACTTTTTTAACAAGAGCTATGCCGGAGGAAATCTGGGCGCATCCCGGGAATGGCGCTTTGAACCCGTGATGATTTGTGATGGCGGACCGGATTTCTGGGGGCTGGAATTCGATCTTGAAAAACAGCGGTTTCAAAATCCCCGCTTCAATGGCTGGCTGTCCGAATGCCCTTGAGAAGGGCTCGAAAATTCGCCCACCGCATTGCCGAACCCGTTAAAAATGGGCTCAGGCCGCCCGGCCGGG
>JABAHQ010000156.1_pt1 | contig 23419 bp, 20 predicted proteins | sample 7062091 | NCBI WGS metagenome assembly JABAHQ01 (sample SAMN14534359, study PRJNA622989) | marine sediment metagenome | biome: marine biome [ENVO:00000428]; feature: marine pelagic biome [ENVO:01000023]; material: deep marine sediment [ENVO:00002113] | place: India: Gulf of Kutch | collected...
AGTCGGCGATGTTGGTGACCTTGCCGAACATGCGGGTGCCTTGCGGGTAGCGGCGGCTCACGCCCAGCCACGGGTCGTCGCCCATTTGCTTGAGGCCCAGCGAGACGCGCTGCTTCTCGGTGTCGAACTTGAGGATCTTGGCCGTGATTTCCTGGCCGGCCTGCACCACCTCGCTGGGGTGGCGCACGCGGCGCCAGGCCATGTCGGTGATGTGCAGCAGGCCCAGGCCGTCGATGCCGCCGAGGTCGACGAACGCACCGTAGTCGGTGATGTTCTTGACCACGCCGTTGACGATGGCGCCTTCTTTCAGCGTTTCCATCAGTTTGGCGCGCTCTTCGCCCATGGAGGCTTCCACCACGGCGCGGCGGCTCAGCACCACGTTGTTGCGCTTGCGGTCGAGCTTGATGACCTTGAATTCCAGGGTCTTGTTCTCGTAGGGGGTGAGGTCCTTGGTGGGACGGCTGTCGACCAGCGAGCCCGGCAGGAAGGCGCTGATGCCGTTGACCATGACCTTGAGGCCGCCCTTGACCTTGCTGGTGGTGGTGCCGGTGACGAATTCGCCCGATTCGAGGGCTTTCTCGAGGGCCATCCACGAGGCCAGGCGCTTGGCCTTGTCGCGCGAGAGCAGGGTGTCGCCGAAGCCGTTCTCGACGGAGTCGATGGCGACGGAGACGAAGTCACCGACCTGCACTTCGAGTTCGCCCTGGTCGTTCTTGAATTCGGACAGCGGGACGTAGGCTTCCGACTTCAGACCGGCGTTGACCACCACGTGGTTGTGTTCGATGCGAACGACCTCGGCGGTGATGACTTCGCCCGCGCGCATTTCGGCGCGCTTGAGGGACTCTTCAAAGAGGGCGGCAAAAGATTCAGACATGGAGATTTCCTGAAACCGCTTGGCGTCGGCGCGAGGATGCCCGGCAAGGGCGGCGCGGGTGACGACGGTTGGGCGGTGTGACGTTGTGCCGTGCGGAACACGGCGGGTTGGTTGACGATCCCTCGGACCTGCGGACGGGGAACATCCGGCGGGGTCTTCGGGGCCTGCGGGGGGCTTTCTCAGCGAGCCGGGAAAGCCTGTTGGCCGTGCCAGCGTTTCAACACGAATTGCACCGATTGCTCGATGTCCAGTTCGGAGTTGTCCAGCAGCACCGCGTCTTCGGCCGGCTTCAGGGGGGCGTGCGCGCGGTTCATGTCGCGTGCGTCGCGTGCTTGAAGATCGGCCAGAAGGTCGGCGAGTATAGCGGGTATTCCCTTTGAAATCAACTGCTTATGGCGGCGCTGGGCGCGCTGCCCGGCGCTGGCGGTGAGGTAGATCTTGAGCGGGGCGGCCGGGAAGATCACCGTGCCCATGTCGCGTCCGTCGGCCACCAGGCCAGGCAGGCGGCGCAACTGCGAGCTGCAGGGCGACCAGGGCGGCACGCACCTGGGGCACGGCCGACACGCGCGAGGCGGCCATGCCGGCGGACTCGGCGCGCAGGGCCTCGGTGACGTCTTCCCCATCGAGCCAGGTCTTGCCAGGGGTGAAGCGCACGTCCAGCCCGGCAGCCAGGCGGCCCATGCGTTCGGCGTGGACCGGGTCGCGCAGGTCGGCTTCGGTGGTGGACAGGCCTTCGCGTTCGGCCGCCAGGCCCACCAGGCGGTACAGGGCGCCGGAGTCGAGCAGGTGGTAGCCGAGCCGCGAGGCGATCTCGGCCGCGAGCGTGCCCTTGCCGGAGGCGGTGGGGCCATCGATGCAGATCACAGGGATGCGCTCGGCCGGGGTGTGGCAAACGCTGAAGAAGGTTTCGAAATAGTCGGGGAAGGTCTTGCCCACGCACTTCGGGTCTTCGATGCGCACCGGCAAGCCCGCCGGGTTGAAGGCGGCCAGCGAGAAGCACATGGCGACGCGGTGGTCGTCGTAGGTGTGGATGCTGGCCCTTCTCCAGGCCTGAGGTGGCGTGACGCGGATGAAGTCCGCCCCTTCCTCGATCGTGGCGCCGAGCTTGCGGCCTTCAATGGCCATGGCGGCGATGCGGTCGGTTTCCTTCACGCGCCAGCTCGCGATGTTGCGCAGCGTGGTGGTGCCGTCGGCGTAGAGCGCCATCACGGCCAGCGTCATGGCCGCGTCAGGGATGTGGTTGCAGTCGAGGTCGATGGCCTTGAGCGGCCAGGCGCCGCGGCGCACGCGAAGGGCTTTGCCTTCGTCCGCGACCTCGGCGCCCATGAGGCGTGCCGCTTCGACGAAGCGGATGTCACCCTGGATGGAGTCCAGGCCCACGCCTTCGATGACGACGCCGTCGGTGCCCGGCGTGGCCGGCGCGATGGCGCCGAGCGCGATGAAGTAACTGGCGGAAGACGCATCGGCCTCGACGGCGATGCGCCCGGGCGAGGCGTAGCGGCTGCCGCGCGGGATGGTGAAGCGCTGCCAGCCTTCGCGGCGCACGATCACGCCGAAGCGTTGCAACAGGTTCAGCGTGATCTCGATGTAGGGTTTGGAGATCAGTTCGGTGACCACCTCGATGACCACGTCTGTGTCCCGCGCCACCAGCGGGAGTGCGAGCAGCAGCGCGGTGAGGAACTGGCTGGAGACGTCTCCCCGCACGCGGATGGGCTCGCTCAGGTGCAGCGGGTGGGGCGCGCCGTCGCCCAGGCGCAGCGGGGGGTAGCCCTCGTTCTGCAGGCATTCCACNNGATGGGGCGCTCGTGCATGCGGGGCACGCCGGCGAGTTCGAACTGTGCGCCCTGGGCCGTGGCCATCAGCGCCAGCGCGGCCGTGAGCGGGCGCATGGCGGTGCCGGCATTGCCGAGGAACAGCTCGCCCTCATGCACTGGCAACTGTCCGCCCAGCCCCTGCACGCGCACGCTGGCGGGGCCGGTTTCGTCGATGGCACAGCCGAGCTGGCGCAGGGCGGCGAGCATGACGCGCGTGTCGTCGGAGTCGAGCAGGTCTTCCACCAGCGTGGGGCCTTCGCTCAGCGCTGCGAGCAGCAGCACGCGATTGGAGATGCTCTTGGAGCCCGGCAGGCGTACGTGGCCGCCGGCGCTGACCAGCGAGGGGATGTCGAGGCTGGAGATGTCGAACATGCGCAGTGGGCGGATCAGCCTTGAGGCTTGATGGCCGTCATGCGCCAGTTCGCGCGCGCTTCGCTGGCCTGGTCGATCAGGGTTTCGAGCGCGTCGGGGTCGTTGTTCTTGATGGCCGTTTCCAGTTCCTGCAGTGCACGCAGGAAATGGCGCGACTGGGTGATCAGCTCTTCCTTGTTGGAGAGCAGGATGTCGCGCCAGATGGCCGCGTCGCTGGCGGCGATGCGGGTGAAATCGCGAAAGCCCGGGCCGGCGAGGGCCAGGAAATCGTTGCCTTCGGGCTGCTTCTGGATGGCGCCCATGAGCGCGAAGGCCAGCAGGTGCGGCAGGTGGCTGATGGCGGCGTAGGCGGCGTCGTGGCCCTCGGGCGTCATGCGCTTGACCTGGCAGCCCAGCGCGCGCCACACCTTTTCCGCCTTGTCCACGTGGCCGGGCATGGTGCGCTCGATGGGGGTGAGGATGACCTGGCGGCCGGTGTAGAGATCCGGGTCCGCGTGGTCCACGCCGGCGAGTTCCTTGCCCGCGATGGGGTGGGCCGGCACGAACACGCCCACCTGGTCGCGCAGCACGCGGCGCGCGGCGTCGATGACCTCGCGCTTGGTGGAGCCGACGTCCATGATCAGCACGTCGTTGCGCACCAGGTGGCGGATGGCCTTGAAGGTGGCTTCGGTGGCGGCCACGGGCACGGCCAGCAGCACCAGGTCGGCGCCCGAGACGGCGAGCAGCGCGGACGGGGCTTCGACGTCGATGACGCCGAGCTGGCGGGCGCGTTCGGTGGTGGAGGGCGACTTGCTGTAGCCCACCACGCGCTTGACCAGGCCGGCGCGCTTGAGCGCAAGCGCGAAGGAGCCGCCCATGAGGCCGCAGCCGATCAGTCCGAGTTGCTCAAACATCATTCCGTCACCGGGTAGGCGCCCAGCACCTTGTAGAAGGCGCACAGGCGTTGCAGTTCGTCAAGCGCGGCCGCGACGTGCGGCTGCGAGGGGTGGCCGGCGAGATCGATGTAGAAGTAGTACTCCCATTGACCGGACTTGGCGGGGCGCGATTCGAAGCGCGTCATGGACACGCCGTGGTTCTTGAGCGGCACCAGCAGGTCGTGCACGGCGCCAGGGCGGTTGGGCACGGACACCACGAGACTGGTGCAGTCTCGTCCGCTGGCGGGTGGCATGGCCAGGGTCTGCGGCAGGCAGATGATGGCGAAACGCGTGCGGTTGTAGGCCTCGTCCTGCACGGCGTGCGCCACGATGTGCAGGCCGAACTGCGCGGCGGCGCGCTCGCTGGCCAGGGCGGCGAAGCGCGGGTCCTCGGCGGCGAGGCGGGCGCCTTCGGCATTGCTGGAGACGGCGCGCCGCTCGGCGTTCGGCAGGTGCTGCGACAGCCAGCCCTGGCACTGCGCGAGTGCCTGGGGGTGGGCCATGACGACCTCGATGCCGTCGAGCGAGGCGCCACGGCACAGCAGGTTGTGGCGCACCAGCAGGCTCACTTCGCCGACCACATGCACGGGCGAGCGCAGGAACAGATCGAGCGAGCGGGCGACCACGCCCTCGGTGGTGTTCTCGACGCCGACCACGCCGAACTGGGCGGTGCCCGCGGCGGTGGCGTGGAAGACCTCGTCGAAGCTGGCGCAATGGATGAGGTTGGCCGCGCTGCCGAAGAACTCGACCGCCGCCTGTTCGCAGAAGGTGCCCTGCGGGCCCAGCACGGCCACGCGCTGGGGCGTTTCCAGCGCCAGGCAGGCGGACATGATCTCGCGCCAGATGGAGGCCACGTGCTGGTTGAGCAGCGGGCCGGGGTTGGCGGTCTGGATCTTCTCGATGACCTGGGCCACGCGGTCAGGCCGGAAGAAGGGCGATCCTTCCTTGCGCTTGAGCTCGCCGACCTGCTCGGCCACCCGTGCGCGCTGGTTGAGCAGGCTCAGCAACTGCTGGTCGATCGCGTCGATCTGAACGCGCAGCTCGCCCAGTGCTTCGGTTTGTTGCGGATTGGATGCCATGGGGTCAGGCCATTTCCTTTTCGAAGTCGCGCAGGTAGTTCACCAGGGCCTGCACGCCCTCGATGGGAATGGCGTTGTAAATGCTGGCGCGCATGCCGCCCACCGACTTGTGCCCCTTGAGCTGCAACAGGCCGCGGGCCTGGGCACCGGCCAGGAAGGCCTCGTTGCGTGACTCGTCCTTCAGGAAAAACGGGATGTTCATGCGCGAACGGCACTCGGGCGCGACGCGGTTCTCGTAAAACGGCGACTGGTCGAGGAAGTCGTAGAGCAGTTTGGCCTTGGCGATGTTGCGCGCCTCCATGGCCGCGACACCACCCTGGCGCTTGAGCCACTGGAAGGTGAGGCCGGCCATGTAGATGGCATACGTGGGCGGCGTGTTGTACATCGACGCGTTGTCGGCCACGGTCTTGTAGTCGAAGGCGCTGGGGCAGATGGGCAGGGCGTGGCCGAGCAGATCCTCGCGCACCACGACCAGGGTGAGTCCGGCGGGGCCGAGGTTCTTCTGCGCGCCGCCGAAGGCCAGGCCCACGCGCGACCAATCGACCGGGCGCGAAGCCACGTGCGAGGAGAAGTCGATCACCAGCGGTGCCTCGCTGCCCAGGGCCTTGAGGTCGGGCAGCTCCTGGAACTCCACACCGTGGATGGTCTCGTTGCTGCAGACGTGCACGTACTGTGCGTCGGGCGAGAGTTGCCAACTGGCCGGTGCGGGCAAGGTGGTGTGCTGGCTGTCGGCGTTGCTGGCCGCGAGGCGCGCGCTCGCGTAGCGAGCGGCCTCCTTGAGCGACTTCTGGCTCCAGCTGCCGGTGACCACGACGTCCACCACGCCGCCGCGAGAGAGGTTCATCGGGACGATGGCGTTCTCGGCCAGGCCGCCGCCCTGCATGAACAGGATCTTGAAGTGCGACGGCACCGCCAGCAATTCGCGCAGATCGGCTTCGGCTTGCGTCGCGATCTCGCCGAAGGCCTTGCCCCGGTGGCTCATCTCCATCACGCTCATGCCGCTGCCGTGCCAGTCGAGCATTTCGCGCGCGGCGATCTCGAGCACTTCGGCCGGCATCGCGGCCGGGCCGGCGGAGAAGTTGTAGGGCCGCGCCATCACGCGGCTGGTGCGGGTTCGCCGCTGTCGGGTTCACCGCCCTCGGGGGCGTTGGCGTCGTTCTCGACAATGCGCTGCAGACCAGACAGCTCGTCACCGTCGTCGAGCGAGATCAGCGTCACGCCCTGCGTGGCGCGTCCCATCTCGCGGATCTCGGCCACGCGCGTGCGCACCAGCACCCCCTTGTCGGTGATCAGCATGATCTGGTCGTCGGTGTGCACCAGCGTGGCGGCCACGACCTTGCCGTTGCGCTCGCTTTGCTGGATGGCGATCATGCCCTTGGTACCGCGGCCATGGCGCGTGTACTCGCCAATGGGCGTGCGCTTGCCGTAGCCGTTGACGGTGGCGGTCAGCACGCTCTGCGTCTCGTCCTCGGCCACCAGCATGGCGATCACGCTCTGGCCATCTTCCAGCATCATGCCGCGCACGCCACGCGCGTTGCGGCCCATGGGGCGCACGTCGTTCTCGTCGAAGCGCACGGCCTTGCCGCCGTCGGAGAACAGCATCACGTCATGGTGGCTGTCGGTGAGCGCGGCGCCGATCAGGTAATCGCCTTCGTCGAGATCGACCGCGATGATGCCGGCCTTGCGCGGGTTGCTGAACTCGTCGAGCGCCGTCTTCTTGACCGTGCCGCCCGCCGTGGCCATGAACACATAGTGGTCGGCCGGGAAGCTGCGGAACTCGCCCGTGAGCGCCAGCACCACGTTGATCTTCTCGCCTTCGGCGAGCGGGAACATGTTGACGATGGGCTTGCCGCGCGAACCGCGCGAGCCGCTGGGCACCTCCCAGACCTTGAGCCAGTACAGGCGGCCGCGATTGGAGAAGCACAGGATCCAGTCGTGCGTGTTGGCGATGAAGAGCTGGTCGACCCAGTCGTCTTCTTTCGTGGCCGTGGCCTGCTTGCCGCGCCCGCCGCGCTTTTGCGAGCGGTATTCGTTGAGCGGCTGGCTCTTGATGTAGCCCGAGTGGCTCAAGGTGACGACCATGTCGGTCGGCGTGATGAGGTCCTCGGTGGCCAGGTCCTGCGCGTTGTGTTCGATCTCGCTGCGGCGCGCGCCCAGCTTGGTCTGGCCAAACTCCTGGCGCACCGCGATCAACTCTTCGCTGATGATGGTCGAGACACGCTCCGGGCGGGCCAGGATGTCGAGCAGGTCGTCGATCTCGGCCATCACGTCCTTGTACTCGGCGACGATCTTGTCCTGCTCGAGGCCGGTGAGGCGCTGCAGGCGCATCTGCAGGATCTCCTGGGCCTGCGTTTCCGAGAGGCGGTACAGGCCGTCACCCTGCATGCCGTAGTGGCGGTCGAGCCCATCCGGGCGGTAATCGTCCGCGTTCACCGTGCCGCCGTCGGCCTTGGCGCGCGTGAGCATCTCGCGCACGAGCTGGCTGTCCCAGCTGCGGCTCATGAGCTCCGACTTGGCCACCGGCGGCGTGGGCGACTCGCGGATGATGCGGATGAACTCGTCGATGTTGGCCAGCGCCACGGCCAGGCCTTCGAGTACGTGGCCGCGTTCGCGCGCCTTGCGGAGGTTGAAGATGGTGCGCCGCGTGACCACCTCGCGCCGGTGCTCGAGAAAGACCGTGATCAGGTCTTTCAGGTTGCACAGGCGCGGCTGGCCGTCGACCAGCGCCACCATGTTGATGCCGAAGGTGTCTTGCAGCTGGGTCTGCTTGTAGAGGTTGTTCAGCACCACCTCGGGCACCTCGCCACGCTTGAGCTCGATCACCAGGCGCATACCGGACTTGTCCGACTCGTCCTGGATGTGGCTGATGCCCTCGATCTTCTTCTCGTGCACGAGCTCGGCCATGCGCTCCTGCAGCGTCTTCTTGTTGACCTGGTAGGGCAGCTCGTCAACGATGATGGCCTGGCGTTGCCCCTTGTCGATGTCCTCGAAATGGCACTTGGCGCGCATCACCACGCGGCCACGGCCCGTGCGGTAGCCATCCTTCACGCCTTGCACGCCGTAGATGATGCCGGCGGTGGGGAAGTCGGGCGCCGGGATGATCTCCATGAGTTCGTCGATCGACGCCTCAGGGTTCTTGAGCATGTGCAGACAGGCGTCCACCACCTCGCTGAGGTTGTGCGGCGGAATGTTGGTGGCCATGCCCACCGCGATGCCGGCGCTGCCGTTGACCAGCAGGTTGGGCAGGCGCGTCGGCAGCACCAGGGGTTCCTTTTCGCTGCCGTCGTAGTTGGGGCCGAAGTCGACGGTTTCCTTGTCGATGTCGGCCAGCATCTCGTGGGCGATCTTCGACATGCGGATTTCGGTGTAGCGCATGGCCGCGGCGTTGTCGCCGTCGACCGAGCCGAAGTTGCCCTGGCCGTCCACCAGCAGGTAGCGCATGGAGAAGTCCTGGGCCATGCGCACGATGGTGTCGTACACCGCGGAGTCGCCGTGCGGGTGGTATTTACCGATGACGTCGCCGACGATACGGGCCGACTTCTTGTAGGGCCGGTTCCAGTCGTTGTTGAGCTCGTGCATCGCGTAGAGCACGCGCCGGTGCACCGGCTTGAGGCCATCACGCACGTCGGGCAGGGCGCGTCCCACGATGACGCTCATCGCGTAATCGAGATAGCTCCGGCGCATCTCCTCTTCCAGACTGATGGGCAGGGTTTCTTTGGCGAATGAGGTCATGGAAGAACGGCGCTGGGGGTGACTCTGCAATGCAACAGAAGATTTTAATCGGCGCGGTCAGGATGCCCGGCCGGGACTCCATGTTGTACGTCGGCAACGGATGTCGCATCGGGGTCGTAGGCGTTGTCTGATCTTGGACCCCCGGGATTGGCGCGATGATCCTTGTGGCACAATGCCCCGAGCGTTTTGGAGTGCTCACATCCAGGCGCCGCTAATCTAATTACGTCACGCAGGTCGTCTGCGGCTTACCTAGAGGAAAACCATGAAGAAACTCAACCGAGTGGCAATGCTGTTTGCAACCGCCGCCATGGCAACGGCTGCTGGCGCCCAGACCATCGACAACTGGCGCAATGGCACCAGCGAGCTGGTGTGGAAGAACGGCACCAACGAACTCTGCTGGCGTGACGCCTCCTGGACGCCTGCGACCGCTGCCAAAGGTTGCGACGGCGCGATCGTGCCCATGGCCGCTCCGGCCCCGGCGCCCGCTCCGGCCCCGGCTCCTGCCGCTGCCCCGGCTCCGGCCCCGGCTCCCGCCGCCGCTCCCGTGGCCGCCGCCACCAAGGTGACCTACGCCGCCGACGCTTTCTTCGATTTCGACAAGGCCGTGCTCAAGCCCGAAGGCCGCGCCAAGCTGGACGACCTGGCTGGCAAGGTTCAAGGCATCAACCTGGAAGTGGTGATCGCCGTCGGCCACACCGACTCGACCGGTGCCGCTGCCTACAACCAGGCCCTGTCGGTGCGCCGTGCAGAAGCCGTCAAGGCTTACCTGGTGAGCAAGGGCATCGAAAGCAACCGCATCTACACCGAAGGTAAGGGTCTGACCCAGCCGGTGGCCGACAACGCCACCCGCGAAGGTCGCTCGAAGAACCGTCGCGTGGAAGTCGAAGTGGTTGGTACCCGCAAGAACTGATCACCTCGGTTTCACTCAAAAAACCGCGCTTCGGCGCGGTTTTTTGTTGTCTTCTTGATAATCGTCCAATGACTGCGCAAATCAATGCCGACCCGGCCGAACTGGCCAAATTCTCCGATCTCGCCCATCGCTGGTGGGACCCCGATGGCGAATTCCGCCCGCTGCATCAGATCAATCCGTTGCGAATGGCGTGGATCGATGGCATTGCCGGCCTGACGGGCAAACGCGTGCTCGACGTGGGTTGTGGCGGCGGCGTTCTGTCAGACGGCATGGCGCGGCTGGGCGCCGACGTGCTCGGCATCGATCTCGCCTCGAAGGCGCTGCGCGTGGCCCAGTTGCACGCATTGGAAGCGGGTACCACGGGCGTGCGCTACCAGGAGATCAGCGTGGAGGAGTTGGCGCGCGAAGAGCCCGAAGGGTTCGACGTGGTGACCTGCATGGAAATGCTCGAGCACGTACCCGACCCCTCATCCGTGGTCCGTGCCTGTGCCGCTCTGGTCAAGCCGGGCGGCCATGTCTTCTTTTCCACGCTCAACCGCAACGCCAAGGCCTTCCTGTTCGCCATTCTCGGCGCCGAGTACGTGCTGCGCCTGCTGCCCCGCGGCACGCATGAGTACGCGCGCTTCATCCGCCCGAGCGAACTCGCGGCACATTGCCGCGCCGCGGGCCTTGACCTGCAGCACACACGCGGCATGGAATACAACCCGCTCACGCGGCGCTACTGGCTCAGCGGCGACACCAGCGTGAACTACCTCTTCGGCACGCGAAAGATCTGATCCATGGCCCCGCGATTCAGCGGCTTGCAAGCCGTTCTGTTCGATCTCGACGGGACCCTGATCGACAGCGCGCCCGACCTGGGCGGCGCGGCCGAGAGCCTGCGCCGGGCACGCGGGCTGCCGCCTCTGCCGCTGGAGGACTACCGTGCGCATGCCGGATCGGGGGCGCGCGGCATGCTTCGGGTGGCATTCGGCATCACACCCGATCACCACGAGTTCGCGGAGCTTCGCAGCGCTTTCCTTGACGCGTACGAAGTGCGCATGCTGGAACTCACGCGGCCGTTCGAGGGGGTCTCGGCGCTGCTGGACACATTGAACCGGGCCGGCATGCCCTGGGGTGTCGTGACCAACAAGATGGAACGCCTCACGCATCCCATCGTCCAGGCACTGCGCCTGTTCGACTCGGCAGGCGCCCTGGTCTGCGGGGATACCACGCCTCACCCCAAGCCGCATCCCGCGCCACTGCTCGAGGCCGCGCAGCGCCTGGGCGTGGAGCCGGCACACTGCCTGTACGTGGGCGACGATCTGCGCGACATCGTCGCGGGTCGCGCGGCGGGCATGTCCACGGTGGCGGCTTGCTATGGCTATCTCGGTGCAGACGCCGATCTCACGAGTTGGGGGGCCAATGCGCATATCGAACAGCCGCTGGACCTCTTGAAACTGATCCATCTGCCCTAAAATCCCTTCCTCCTGGGGCTGCACCGGTTTCGACGTGGGTTCGGACGCGCAGCAGGGCATGCCGAGGTTCTGTCACCTCGTAAAACCGCAGAAACAAACCAACTGCCAATACTGAAGCAGCAAACGCTCCCGTTTATTCCGCCCTCAAAGCGGCTTAAATGGTGCGTACTCGGGGCCTAAACTCCCCGATCCTCGCAACAGCTCGTCGATGGGCTGAGCCGAAGGCCGCAAGGCCTGACGCCGCGAGGTCATTCACATCGACTGGTCCCGCGCCGGGCAGCTTGGCGCGGGATGAGATCCAAGGCTGCTGGCTGACCGGGTAGCGTGCCACTGCGCGATCCGGCTGGCGAGACCCAAAACAGATGGCTACGCATGTAGAACTGCTCGAAGAAGGCTTGCGGACGGGGGTTCAATTCCCCCCAGCTCCACCACCTTTTCCATCGGCGGGCCCAGGGCCCGCCGATGCCCTTTGCGCCAGGCGCCGACGGCGATTCCAGCGCACGCGCAGGCGCCACAAGGCGTCCGTCAGCACATATACCGTCAGGCCACAGGCGATGGCCAGAATCACCAGCCCCGTGAACAGCGGCTTGCCGACTCGGCCGATCTGCGCCAGCCAGCGCTGCAGGCGTTCGACGAGGCCGAGCGACTCGGGCGCTTCTTCGGGCGTGGCGGTCAGTTCTTCCACCAGTCGCTCCTCGTCCAAAGCCCGTTGATGGGCTGGCGCGTCTTCTCCCAGCACCACTTTGCCGAGCCGGTAAGCCGCGTAGTAGACCGGCCCGAAGGTGACCGGGTTGGTGACGAAGGTGCTGGCCATGGCCGCCGGCAGGTTGGCGCGCAGCACCACCGCCGCCACGCCCGCCGCGGGCATCTGCGCGATGGGGATCAGCAGGCCAAAAAACACGCCGAGCGCCACGCCCATGGCCACGCCTTTGCGGCTGAGGTGCCACAGGCGCGGGTGGGACATGAATGGCGCGAGCCAGCGCAGCCAGCGCTGGCTGCGGATCGTGTCGGGGGAGGGCAGCCAGGCTTTGAGCCGGTGCAGGAGGCCTTGGGTCACGGAACGGAGCAAATCCGGGAATTGTCTCTCCGGCAGACCCGGGATCCGGTCCCGAGTTCGCTCAGAGCAGATCGCCCTTGCGGCTGTCCAGCGGCATCAGGAACGAGTTGTTGTCCTGCCACTGCGAGTGGTAGTCGCTGCTGCGCGCGTCCTGCGCGCTGTTGGGCCAGTTGGACAGCGGGTTGAAGTCGCTGTGCGAGCGCGTGCTGCGCTGGCGATTGAGCGCGCTGCGCAGATTGGTTTGCGCGGCAATGATGGCGCGTTCTTCCATCTCGCGTTCCCGCATGGCGCGGTTGAGTTCGGATTCACCCAGGAACTCGGCGCGGATCTCCGCCACCGTGGGCAGACTGTTGGAGCGCACCACCCAGTAGGGCAGGCCGATCTGGCTGAGCAGCGAGTGCTTGAGGGCGCGGGTGCTGCGAGGAATGCCCGCCGGGCCGGGCACGTCGAGGCAGCCGATGACACGTCCGTCGGACTTGCACACGGTGAAGGTGCAGTACACGCCGCCCAGCAGGCGGTACCACTCCATGCCTTCTTCGCGCTGGCGGGGCAGGGTGAAGCGCGTCACCGGCAGCTTGATCATGACGTGGTGGTCGTAGAAGGCGCGCGAGAGCCAGTGCCAGACGCGGGCTTCCTCGCTGTTGGCCAGGGGCCGGCCCGCCAGCGGCCAGTGCTTGGGCAGGCGGCGCTTCTGCCGCGCCTGCCGTTCCGCCCAGTACCGATGCAGCAGCGCACCCACCGCCAGCAGGGCGGGCACGAGAGCGGCGATCAGCCAGGGATGGGTCCAGATGCTCATGCGGTCGGGGAGGGCGTGACCAAGATGTATCAAAGTGTATAGATTCGGCCGCCCTGCCGACTGCACGTCCTGACCAAAGCGTGACGGCTCGTGATTTCGTTGGGGATTTGGGCGCCCGTTTGTGGCCGGCAGGCTGCGACCGGCACTCGGCGTGCCCGATTGTGAGGGGGTGGATGGAGGCGTTCGTCCATCAGATGGGGTAACCCGGGCTCATGTCGTGATGGAAGACCGGAACCAGCGGTCGAGTGCCTCGGTGAGTTCGTGCGGTTTGTCACGGTGCGGGCTGTGTCCGCAGTCGTCCAGCGCCAGTATGTCGGCGTGCGGCGCCCTTTCCTGCACACGGTGTAACTGTTGCAGCGTGCCGTATTCGTCCTGCCGGCCCTGCACCAGCAGCAGCGGGACGCGGATGTCGGCGCAGGTGTCCAGGATGTCGAAGCCGCGGAAGGCCGGGCTGAGCCAGACGTCGTTCCATTGCCAGAAGGCGTTGTCCACGTCGCGGTGGTACCGGGCCAGGCGCTGCCGCAGTCCCCGGGGGTCGTCGAGCGTGGCCTGGTACTGGTCCCGAGCCTGCGCGATGGAACGGATCGACACATCCTCGACGAAGGCGTGTGGGGCGATGGCCACGCAGCCCGCCACGGAATGCCGGCTCGCGTGGAGCAGGGCGATGGTGGCGCCATCGGAATGGCCCACGAGCAGTGGCTCGCGGATGCCCAGCCGGGACAGCAGCAGCGGCAGCACCTCGAAAGCCTCGCGGTGCATGTAGTCGGGCTCGTGGCGCCCGACGTGCCAGAAGCCCTCCTGGCGCGGTGCGCCACGCACGTCGGCCACGGGATCGGACTGGCCGTAGCCGCGGCGCGAGAACAGCCAGCCGGCGCGCCCGCTGGCCTGGCACAGCACTTCGGGCCAGCAAAGGCCCCGTTGGGTCCACATGGCGACACTGCCCAGACCTTCGTGCAGGAAGACCAAAGGGGCGAGGGCGGGGTCGCCGGGAATCTGCGCGACTTCCAGCCGCACGCCATGAACATCGATGCGATCCATGGGCGACATCCTAGCGGCGGGGTTGTCAGCGCTTGCGGGTATTCTTCGCGCCATGCGAGCGATGTTCGATGCCTTCTGGCGCGCGGTGGCGTACTGCATGCACCCGCGCGTGATCGCGCTGTCTTTCCTACCCCTGGTGCTGATGGTGGCGCTGTCCTTCGCCCTGGGCTATTTCTTCTGGGATGGCGCGGTGGCCTCCGTCATGGCGTGGTTCGAGGCTTTCCAACTCGTGCAGGCCTTCCTCGGCTGGCTCGACGGCCTGGGCATGGGCTCGCTGCGTGCCGTGTTCGCGCCCCTGATCGTGCTGGTGCTCGCCACGCCGGTCATCGTGTTGCTGTGCCTGCTGCTGGTGGCGGCCTTCATGACACCGGCGATGGTCGATCTGGTGGGTCAGCGCCGCTTTCCGCAGCTGGAGAAGCGGCGCGGCGGCTCTTTCGTCGTGAGCGTGCTGTGGTCGCTGGGCTCCACGCTGCTGGCGGTGGTGGTATTGCTGCTGTCCATGCCGCTGTGGCTGGTGCCGCCCCTGGTGCTCATCCTGCCGCCGCTGATCTGGGGCTGGCTCACCTACCGCGTATTTGCCTTCGACGCCCTGGCCACGCACGCCAGCGCCGACGAGCGCCGACGGATCATGCGCGAGCACCGCAGCACCCTGCTGGTGATGGGCGTGCTGTGCGGCTACCTGGGTGCCGCGCCCAGCCTGCTGTGGGCGTCCGGCGCGATGTTCATTGCCCTGGCGCCGCTGCTGGTGCCGGTGGCGATCTGGGTCTACACCCTTGTCTTCGCATTCGCCTCGCTGTGGTTCGCGCACTACGCACTGGCGGTGCTGGAGCGCCTGCGTGCCGTGGTGCCGGTCGAGGTGGTGCCGGTCGAGCCGGCGCTGCATCCGCCGGCCCCGCCCGCTCCCGGCCCATTGCCACTGCCGCCGGAGTCGCCCGCGCCATGAGCACCGGCTTCGGGTTGATCATCGTGGGCGACGAGATCCTGTCGGGCAAGCGGCAGGACAAGCACCTGCCCAAGGTGGCCGAGCTGATGGCTGAGCGCGGCCTGTCGCTCAACTGGGCCCAGGTGGTGGGCGACGACCGCGCGCGCATCACCTCGGCGCTGCGCGCGGCCTTCTCCGGCGCCGACCCGGTGTTCTGTTGCGGCGGCATCGGCGCCACCCCGGACGACCACACCCGCCAGTGCGCGGCGGCCGCGCTCGGTGTCGAGCTTGAGCTTCACCCGCAGGCCGCGCGGCTGATCGAGGAGCGCATGCGCGACGTGGCGGCCGAGCAGGGCGTGCCGTTCGAGCCCGAGCGGCCGGACAACGTGCACCGGTACAACATGGGCGTGTTCCCGGTGGGGGCCACCCTCATCCCCAACCCGTACAACAAGATCCCGGGCTTCAGTTGCCGCGGGCCTGGCGGTGCCGAGGTGCACTTCGTGCCCGGCTTTCCCGTGATGGCCTGGCCCATGCTGGCCTGGGTGCTCGATCAGCACTACGCCCATCTGCACCAGGAAGGCGCCTGGCGCGAACACTCGGTGATCGTGATGGGCGCGATGGAAGCCGCGCTCACGCCGCTGATGGAGCGGATCGAGGCCGCGCACGCGGTCAAGGTGTTCAGCCTGCCCAGTGTGGACCACCCCACCTACGGTCGACACATCGAACTGGGTGTCAAGGGCGCGGCGCAGGCGGTCGAGCCCGCCTTTGTCGAGCTGCTGGCCGGCCTGCGTGCACAGGGCGCCGAAACGGGCCCTGAATTGGTGCGGCCATGAAAATCCTTAAATTGGTGCGTTAATGCACCATTAGTGTGCGAAATCGGCCGCGGCAACCGTGCCAAGGCGGTGCGCGCCAGCCGGCGGCCCCGCCCGCATGGCATGGAAACTGCATGCCACCCCTGCGTATTACCCTTTCAACCCACCCTTCCAGACACAGGAGCAATTGATGGCCAAGACCGTCGCAGACGTGATGCAGATGGTGAAGGACAACGAAGTCAAATTCGTCGACTTCCGTTTCACCGACACCCGAGGCAAGGAGCAACACGTCACCGTGCCGATTTCGGCGTTCAGCGAGGACAAATTCACCTCGGGCCACGCCTTCGACGGCTCCTCCATCGCCGGCTGGAAGGGCATCGAGGCCTCGGACATGCAGCTCATGCCCGACGCCAACACCGCCAACATCGACCCCTTCTTCGAAGAAACCACGCTGTTCCTGCAGTGCGACGTGGTCGAGCCCAGCGACGGCAAGGCCTATGACCGCGACCCGCGCTCGATCGCCAAGCGCGCCGAGGCCTACCTGAAGTCCACCGGCCTGGGCGACACCGCCTTCTTCGGCCCGGAACCCGAGTTCTTCATCTTCGACGGTGTTCGCTGGAGCAACGAGCCCGGTCGCGTCGGCTTCGAGATCGAAGAATACGAAGCCCCCTGGAACAGCGGCGCCAAGCTCGAAGGCGGCAACCGCGGCCACCGTCCCACTGTCAAGGGTGGCTACTTCCCCGTGCCCCCGGTCGACAGCACGCAGGACATGCGCGCCGAGATGTCCCTGATCCTCGAATCGCTGGGCATCCCCGTCGAGGTGTTCCACCACGAAGTGGCGGGCGCCGGCCAGAACGAGATCGGCACCAAGTTCAGCACGCTCGTCGAGCGCGCCGACTGGACCCAGGTGCTGAAGTACGTGGTGTGGAACGTGGCCAACGCCTATGGCAAGACCGCCACCTTCATGCCCAAGCCCTTCGCCGGCGACAACGGCTCCGGCATGCACGTGCACCAGTCGATCTGGAAAGACGGCAAGAACCTGTTCGCCGGCGACGGCTACGCCGGCCTGAGCGAGACCGCGCTGTTCTACATCGGCGGCATCATCAAGCACGCCCGCGCGCTCAACGCCTTCACCAACCCCGGCACCAACAGCTACAAGCGCCTGGTGCCCGGCTTCGAAGCCCCGGTGAAGCTGGCCTACAGCTCGCGCAACCGCTCGGCTTCCATCCGCATCCCGTACGTGGCGAACCCGAAAGGCCGCCGCATCGAAGTGCGCTTCCCCGATCCGTCGGCCAACCCGTACCTGGCGTTCTCGGCCCTGATGATGGCCGGCCTGGACGGCATCCAGAACAAGATCCACCCGGGCGAAGCCGCCACGAAGGACCTGTACCACCTGCCGCCCGAAGAGGACAAGCTGGTCCCCACCGTGTGCCACAGCCTGGACCAGGCCCTGGAGTACCTCGACAAGGACCGTGCCTTCCTCACCAAGGGCGGCGTGTTCACCGACTCCATGCTCGACGCCTACATCGAGCTCAAGATGGGCGAGGTGACCCGCTTCCGCATGGCGCCGCACCCGGTCGAGTACGACATGTACTACAGCCTGTGATCGCCGGCCNNGCCGGCCCGCGACAGCGGGCCCGCCCATGCAGCAGGGACGGCTCCGGCCGTCCCTTTTTGTTGGGCGCACGTCGATGCGGGTAGGCCCGTGGCACTTTCGTCAGGCAATTGCGTCATACTGCCCCGCGCCGAACGTTGCTGGAGGTTCCGTGTCCGTTTCCCTGTCTCGCCCGATGCCCCACCTGCCGCTGATGCTGGCGGCCCTGATGGCCGCGCCGGCCCTGGCGCAGGACACCATCTACCGCTGCGGCAACGAGTACACCAACAACCCCGCCGTGGCCAAGCAGCGCGGCTGCACGCCGCTGCAGGGCGGCAACGTCACCGTCATCGAAGGCACCCGTCCCAGCCCAGCCGCCACGCCGCGCAGCGGGGCCGGCAGCGGCAACGCCGCGCCGCGCGTGGACAGCGCCGCGCAGCGCGCACGTGACGCCGACGCCCGTGCCATCCTCGAGACCGAGCTGCGACGGGCCGAAGAGCGCCTGGCCGAGGCGCAGAAGGCCTACGCAAACGGCGAACCCGAAAAGCAGGGCATCGAGGGGCGCAACCACCAGCGCTACCTCGACCGCGTGGCCGAACTCAAGGCCGCGGTCGGCCGGGCCGAGAACGACGTGGCCGGCATCCGCCGAGAGCTGCAGCGGCTGGGGCCCCCCGCCAACTGAGCGTTTTTGCTGCGGCCCCCCAGGGCCGGCCCTGCGCTGGCGCCGCCCGACTGCCGCACAATGGGCGGCTTGAAAAAGCCAGACGCCTCCTCCCTCTTCAACCTCGTTGCCCGGCGCGGTGCCGCCCGCAAGGAGCCCGCCGTGAGCCCGCGCTTCCAGGCGCTCGACCTGCTGGCCACCTTGGTCGCAGTGGTCGACCACCAGGGCAAGGTCTTGTACGCCAACGCCGTGCTCGAGGACGCGCTGGGCATGTCCAGGCGCAGCATCACCGGTGCGAACCTCCAGGATGTCTTCACCGAGCCGGTGCTGCTCGACAACGCGCTGCAAGGTGCGCGCGACAACGAGTTCGCGGCCTTGCGCTACGACGCCCACCTGCGCCGGCTCAACCACGATTCCCTGCCTGTGCACGTGGTGGTGGCCCAGAACGAGAACGCGGGCGAGGTGGTGGTGGAGATGCTGCCGCAGGAGCAGCAAACCCGCCAGGAGCGTGAGGCGCGCCTGCTCGACCAGGCCCAGGCCAACAAAGAGCTGATCCGCAACCTGGCGCACGAGATCAAGAACCCCCTGGGGGGCATTCGCGGCGCCGCGCAGTTGCTGCAGATGGAGCTGCAGGCGAAGGAGCTGATCGAGTACACGCAGGTCATCATCCACGAGGCCGACCGCCTGCAGTCGCTGGTCGATCGGCTGCTGGCACCGCACCGGCGGCCGCACGTGGTGGGCGACGTCAACATCCACGAGGTCTGCGAGCGCGTGCGCTCGCTCATCCTGGCCGAGTTCCCGCGGGGCCTGAAGGTCGTTCGCGACTACGACACCTCCATTCCCGAATTCCGCGGCGACCGTGAGCAGTTGATACAGGCGGTGCTCAACATCACCCACAACGCGGCGCAGGCGCTCGCCGAGCGCATCGAGGCGGGCGACGCGCGCATCACCCTGCGCACGCGCGTGGGCCGCCAGCTCACTTTCGGCAAGCAGCGCTACCGGCTGGCACTGGAATTGCATGTCATCGACAACGGGCCCGGCGTGCCGGACTCGATCAAGGACCGCATCTTCTTCCCGCTGGTGTCGGGTCGCGACGGTGGCTCCGGCCTGGGGCTCACGCTGGCGCAGACCTTCGTGCAGCAGCACCATGGCCTGATCGAGTGTGAGAGCGTGCCGGGGGAGACGGACTTCAAGATCCTGATCCCGCTGCCCTGACCGATAGCAACCACGCACGCGCGACTGAAGGGACCCCTGATACATGAAGCCGATCTGGATAGTGGATGACGACCAGTCCATCCGCTTCGTTCTCGAGAAGGCTTTGCTCCGCGAGAACCTGCCCACCCGCAGCTTCACGAGCGCGCCCGAGGTGCTCAAGGCGCTGAACGAACCGAACGATGCGGACGGCCCGCAGATCCTGGTGAGCGACATCCGCATGCCTGGTGGTTCGGGCCTGGACCTGCTCGAGAAGGTCAAGGAGCGTTTCCCCACGCTGCCGGTCATCATCATGACGGCCTTCTCCGATCTCGACAGCGCGGTCGCGGCCTTCCAGGGCGGCGCTTTCGAGTACCTGCCCAAGCCCTTTGACCTGACCAAGGCGGTGGAGCTGATCCGCCGTGCGGTGGACGAGAGCCAGCGCGAGGAGGTGTCGGAAGAGCGCCTGAGCGCCGCCCCCGAGATGCTGGGCCAGGCCCCCGCCATGCAGGACGTGTTCCGCGCCATCGGCCGCCTCAGCCAGAGCCAGGTGACCGTGCTGATCACGGGCGAGTCGGGCACGGGCAAGGAGCTGGTGGCGCGCGCGCTGCACAAGCACTCGCCGCGCGCGGACGGCCCCTTCGTCGCCATCAACACGGCCGCCATTCCGGAGGACCTGCTGGAGAGCGAGCTGTTCGGCCACGAGCGCGGCGCCTTCACCGGCGCGCAGACCACGCGCCGCGGCCGCTTCGAGCAGGCCGACGGCGGCACGCTGTTCCTCGACGAGATCGGCGACATGCCCCTCGAGCTGCAGACGCGCCTGCTGCGCGTGCTGTCCGATGGGCACTTCTACCGCGTGGGGGGCCACAGCGCCGTGCGCGCCAACGTGCGTGTCATCGCGGCCACGCACCAGAACCTCGAGCAGCGCGTGAAGGAAGGCGGGTTCCGCGAGGACCTGTTCCACCGCCTCAACGTGATCCGTATCCACCTGCCGCCGCTGCGCGAGCGGCGCGAGGACATCCCGCTGCTGATGCGCCACTTCCTGAAAAAGGCGGCTCATGAGCTGAATGTGGAACCCAAGGTCCTCAAGGAAGAGACCGAAACCTACCTGAGCACCCTGCCCTGGCCGGGCAACGTACGCCAGCTCGAGAACGTGTGCCGGTGGCTGACCGTCATGGCCTCCGGCCGCGAAATCCATGTGAACGACCTGCCGCGGGAGCTGCTGGAACAGGAGGAAACCGGAAGCACCGCCGGCAGCTGGCAGGAGCAGCTCCGGGATTGGGCCGACCGGGCCCTGAAGCAGGGCAAGCATCCCATTCTGGACACGGCCCTGCCGGAGTTCGAGCGCATCATGATCGAAACCGCGCTCAAGCACACTGGGGGCCGCCGCCGGGACGCGGCGAACCTGCTTGGGTGGGGGCGGAATACGCTGACCCGGAAGATCAAGGAGCTGGGGATGGAGAACGAGGCGGAGCAGGAGGACTGACCCCTACTCAACCTCCCGCCAGTAGATGATGCGATCATGACCCCGGTAAACGCCAAAGGTCGCAGTGGCACTCGGGTTCTGAAGATTGCCGTCACTGTCGAAGGGTTTCAGCCAGTCAGGCACATTGAGCAGTTCAACCTCACTCTGGCGGTCATCAGGGTCGACCGGATCTCTTGCCGAGCGCAAAAGAATTTCATTGCCCGACTCCGGTTGTCCCCCGAAAAGACCGTACGTCTCCGCTGTAGAATCTCCTGACCTGACATTATCCGCCACATCCGGCGAGGCAATCTGAACATCGCCTCCATCCTCATCATTCCAGGGACTGAACTGGAAACACCCTTCCCCACTCTCCGCAGGAGGCACTACACTCTCATCAGCAGTGTTCAGCCTGAAGCGCTCCCCATCCCAATAGTCAGCCTTGAGCGGCATGATGAGGTCCACATTCTCCGGGCCGTAGACACTCTCCAAACTGATACGACCATAGCGGATCTCCACGCCGGCGGGATCGAGTATGACGGGATTCTGACTCTCCATCAGCTGCGCATCACCGTCATCAACATCATCAACTTCCAGCGTGAGATTGCTCGTGAACGGCTCGATCCGCGAGCCCTCAGCCCGGGTGTAGATGAATTCATCACCGGCGAACTGGTAGAGCATATTCCCATCTTCCAGAGGGGTCAGGTCACCCTCAGGCGCTTGATCAACCGACACGTCGAGACCATTGTCATCATCCTCTGCAGGAAAAATTCGCGAGATATCCCGGGCTTCCAGCAGTTGCCATGTTTCACGATAATTGGTGACCTGAGGCGCGGTCCCTGATGCCCGATAGGCTTTCGGTGTGATGATCAGTTCCGGTGCCTGAGCCGGATCATAGCCATGCGCTTGCCCGGTATACGTAAAGCTATTACAGGTAGGCTCAAAAGCCCCGTCTGAAGGCTCGACAGCGAACAGTTCCGGATGGAACCGACCCACGAAGCCCGAGCGGCCCCGAACCGTTACCGCCCGACCAAGATAATCACCCTCCAGTAATGCCTGCACAGCAATACTGCCCGCTTCATCAAATCGGATCGTGACGGAGCCCTGCCCATCGGTGAACGCCTCTACCTCCGGCGTACCGGTCAAACCCGGATCCGCTGGGTTGGATGGTCCGGCAACCAGGGTGGAAGACAACGCAGCAACGGGATTACTGACGCCAAAGGAAACAGTTGACGCGTTATCCGAAAGATCCGCCCGATTCGCTGGATCCGGCGTCTCATGACCATCCGGCTGCCCATCGTCATTGCCATCATCAGCCGCCTGCCACTGTACCGCTCGGACACTGAGGTCAAACGGACGCCCCGCAGCCTGGAATGCATCGCCGGCAGGAGTTGAAGCCCCTGGGTTATCGGGGACGGAGACATCAAATGCGAATGGGCGAACAGTCCATTCCGGTCCCTGCCCGCTCACCGGCAAGGGGTTCCCTTCCTCATCCTGAACAATACCGGAGCTGTCATCCAGGACGTTCAATGAATACTGAGCTACATCCGTAGCGTGCCATGGCAGTTCCGCAACTCCTTCATTGAACATGATGTCAACATTTCCGGAGGCTGGCTCCGAGTCCGGCAGGCCACCACTGCCATCCAGAGAGGGTGCCTCTCCACCCGGATCCTGGTCCGAGCGATCCAACCATGCTTTCAGAGCCACGGCACCATCATAAGCCGTAATCGGCCCGCACTCCTGATCCTGTCCGCGTCCAAAAGCGGCGATCTGAACCCGATGACCACGACCAGCGACAAAATCCGTTCCGAGAGGATCCGTGGACTGGATCTGGAATATGTTTTCCCGGAACTGAATCGGATCCGTGGTGGTGCCTACCTGTGCCCCACTATCAACAATGCTGACGGTGAGCTGGTCCGCCAACTCGTTCGATAGAGCCAACGTCACCTGACCTCCGTCCGCGTCAACAAACTGGTACTGCGCAGCACCATTATTGTCATTATCAGGAGAAGGAGTCAGGCCGCCCTCCCCATCCGCAATTGACCAGTTCCCATTGCCGGACGAGGTTGAAAGGTCAACAGCCCCAGTATAATCAGCAACCTGTGCCCCCGCGCTATTGATGGCGGTAATCTGGACTGGCAATGGTTCACACACACTGGCAACGGACGACGCATTGATCTCAAAACCTGCCAGACCTGTGTTGCAGGGTCTGCTGGCATTGGCCAGACGCACCGCCTGCGAACTGCTGATCGCACTGCCGGAATAGCGGAACTCATCAAAATCAAACGCCGCGGGGGCGGTTCCATCAGAAAAACCGCCAATCTGGATCGCAGCATCAGCTTCAACAACGGAGCGCCCTCTCCCGTAATTCTCCCTGATGACCTCTTCATTCCCATTCACATAAACAGCCAGCTCATTGGCTGCAAGGTCATGGCTTACCGCGACATGTACCCAGTTCCCTGAAAAAGGGTCTGTTTCAGTACCCGCCTCAGGAGTCCACCGCAACTCGCGCTGCCTGATACTGCCCTGGCCCTGCCCCTGTCCCTGACGGGTCTTAACCACAAAGACGAGATCCCGATTTCCCCCGCGAAAATCCGCCAACACCTCGGCCCTTTGGGCATAGAAGTCGGCCACATCGCCCACGGCAACAATACTGGGCGTGTCGCTGGCCTCCTGTTGCCCCTCCTCCATCCGCACCCAGAACCCCATGCTGAATGAGTCACTGTCATTAGCGACA
>JABAHQ010000895.1_pt1 | contig 23409 bp, 29 predicted proteins | sample 7062091 | NCBI WGS metagenome assembly JABAHQ01 (sample SAMN14534359, study PRJNA622989) | marine sediment metagenome | biome: marine biome [ENVO:00000428]; feature: marine pelagic biome [ENVO:01000023]; material: deep marine sediment [ENVO:00002113] | place: India: Gulf of Kutch | collected...
AAAGGGGTCGGAACCCTTTACCCGGCCACCGGCCCGCCGCCGGTCCCGGCGGCGGCGCTCAGCACTGCTCCCACGGCAGACCGTGGAAGCGCCAGCCGGCGCGGGTGCTGCGATGGTGGCTTTCGTCGAGCGGGCCCTCGAAGCCGCCGCGCACGTAGTAGACCTGGGGCAAGCCGGCGTCGAGCAGCACACGACCGGCCTCCAGTGAGCGTCGCCCGCTGCGGCAGATGAGGATCACGGGCACGCAGTCGCCCTCCTCGCAGAACTGCCCGCCGAGCAGCGTCTCGCGCACCTTCGCCACGAACTGTTCGGGATGGGCGCTCCAGTCGGGCTCGTCGAGCCAGGGCACGTGCACGGCGCCGGCCGGATGACCGATCATCAGGTGCTCCATGGTCGTGCGCACGTCGATCATGAGCGCCTGGGGATTTTGCTGCAGCAGCTCGTGAGCCTCCTGGGGCTCGAGCTGCGTGGGGTCGGAATCGGCGGTCATGAGATGGCGGTCGGGTCGCAATGGCAATAGAGAGAGGGCCCCACCATCTCCGTTTTGGTCGGGCAATTCAAGCCCGCCGACGATCGGCGTGCCGCGGCGCCGGCGCACCGCTCAAGAACGTCCGGCGCGATCGCCCGCGGTAGCGCCGGCTCGACACGCCTACACCTTGGGGAGGACATGCTCGAACAGGGTACGCACCCGCGCCATGCCATCGCGCAGGTGACGCTCGATCTCATCCATGGCGATGTGCTCGCCGTGGCGGCCGGCGGCCCAGTTGGCGACCACCGCGCAGCTCGCGTAGCACAGCTCGAGCTCGCGGGCGAGCGCCGCTTCCGGCATACCGGTCATCCCAACCATGTCGCAGCCGTCGCGCGCCATGCGCTCGACCTCCGCCGCGGTCTCGAGCCGGGGCCCCTGCGTGGCGCCGTAGGTCCCGCTCTCGACCGCGTGGAGCTTCGCTTCGCGCGCGGCCTGCACTAGCATCTGGCGCAGCTCCACGCAATAAGGTTGGGTGAAGTCGATGTGGGTGACGTGCGTGAGATCGCCCTCGACGAATGTATGATCGCGCCCCCAAGTGTAATCGATGATCTGATCCGGAAAGGCGATTCGTCCCGGCTCGAGGTCGTCGCGGATGCCGCCCACCGCCGCCACCGCGATCACCTGCCCGGCACCGATCTCGCGCAGCGCCCAGAGGTTGGCGCGGTAATTCACACGATGCGGCGGGATGCTGTGCCCGTAACCGTGGCGGGCGAGGAACACGACCTCTTTGCCGTAGAGCAGGCCCTGCGTGAGGGCGCCCGACGGCTCGCCGTAAGGGGTCTGCACGACCTCGCGGTGGGTGATCTCCAGCGTGGCGAGTGAGGTGAGGCCGGTGCCGCCGATGATCGCGAGCTTGGTCATCGCCGCTCGCCTCAGCCGCCCGTGACGGCGAAGATGCCGGGGGCGTTACGCAGGTAACCCCGGTAATCCATGCCGTACCCGAACACGTAGCGGTCATCGACTTCCAATCCGAGGAAGTCCGCGCGCGCGCCCGGCACCTTGCGCTGGTGTCGCTTGTCGATGAGGATCGCGGTGTACACCGCGCGCGCACCCTCGGCCAGGCAATACTGCTCGATGCCGACGATGGTGTGCCCCTCATCGAGGATATCGTCGATCAGCAGGACCACGCGCTCGCGCAGCGGCAGCGCCGGGCGGGCCATCCAATGCAGCACGCCGCCGCGCACCTCCCCCCGATAGCGGGTAGCGTGGATGTAGTCGAGCTGCAGGGGGAAATCGAGGCGGGGGAGTAACTTGCCGGCGGGCACCACCCCGCCGGTCATCACGCAGAGCAGCACAGGGTCACGATCGGCCAGTGCTCCGGTGACCTCCTCGGCCATGCGGTCGAGCGCATGCTCCACCTCCTCGGCGCTGTAGAGCCGCTCGGCTTGCGCGTAGACGGCCCAGGCGTGCTCGCGCTCATGCACGAGGCGACCGGTCAATAGGTGAACGTGACCGTATCGTCGTCCATCGCCTCGCTGATCACGTAGGCGCCGCCGACCGTCTCCTCCACTTCGGGGATGAGGTCGTCGCCCCAGAGGTCCAGCGTCGGCGTGCAGACCTTGATGTGCACCCCTGCCTCGTGCGCGTCCTTGATGAAGTCATATACGGACTTGGTGCTACCTTCCTGGACGTAGAGGTTCTCGGCGACGCCCTTCTTCGCCAGCTCACCCGCGCGGCCGGTCAGCACGAGCTCGACCTCGTACTCCATCGCCGCCGCCACGGTCGCCTGAAAGAACGGAGCACCGAGCTCGGGCGGATCCCGGGGGTCGGTATTGACCATCACGATCAGCAGCTTGTCAGCCATGGTTCACTCCAAACGTCGTAATTCGTTCGATTATCGATGCTTTCCATCCAACGACCGCCCCTGCGGGGGCGGCTATTATAGGGTCGCGCCGGCCCCTGCACCAGCCCCGCGCGGCCCGCTGCCAACGGCGGCGCTCCGGAAGCTGGATCCACCGGTCGGCTCAATCGCCCTAGTATATTAGATAAATTCGATAAACCCCAATTCCCATTCCCCCCTCAGGGGACTTGGCGTCCCGAGGCCGTGGAGACCCGCGCGCCGGGACGGTCCTCGCCCGCGGCCTCGCCGCTCACCCTGAGCCCCTCGGGGACGTGCAGAGTGCGCGTGGGAAAGGCCACCTCCGCCCCGTGGGCGGCAATGATGTCGTGGATCTTGAGGAGCACGTCCTCTTTGACCCGATGATATTCGGTCCACGCCGTGGTCTTGGTGAAGCAGTAGATGAAGAAGTCCAGCGACGAGGCGCCAAAGCTGTCGAAGTGCACCATGGTCGTCTGAGCATCGTCGATCTCCGGGTGATCGTGGATCATCCGTCGCACGTCGGCGACGATGGCCGCCACTTTGGCCGTGTCCTCGTAGCGCACGCCGATGGTCTCCTTGATGCGCCGGTGGCTCATGCGCGAGGGGTTCTCCACCGTCACCTGGGTGAAGGTGGCGTTCGGGACGTAGAGCAGGCGCTTGTCGAAGGTGCGGATGCGTGTCAGCCGCCAGCCGATCTCCTCCACCGTGCCCTCGATCTCGCGATCGGGCGAGCGCACCCACTCGCCCACCACGAACGGCCGATCCAGATAGACCATCAGCCCGCCGAAAAAGTTGGCGAGCAGGTCACGCGCGGCAAACCCCACCGCGATGCCGCCGATGCCGCCGAAGGCGAGCACCCCGGAGATCGAGAAGCCGAGGGTCTGCAGCGCCACCAGCCCTGCGGTGATCAGCACCGAGACGCGCAACAGCTTGGCGACGGCGTCCATCGTGGTGCGGTCGACGGGGGCGCCCTCCACTTCGTGCTGGCGGAGGAGGTTCTCTTCCACGCGCCGGATCAGCCGGACCAGGAACCAAGTGATGGTGGCGATGACGCCGACGTCGCGCATCGGATCCACCATCTCGAAGATCGGCGCCTCGGCCTTGCGGTTGATGATATCGGCGGCGAAGGCCAGACCCACGATCCACAGCAGCGCCACCGCCGGGGGCCGCATGGCGTCGACCAGCGCGTCGTCCCAGGCGCTGCGCGTGCGCGAGAGGCGCTCGTGCAGCCGTCTCAGCACGACGCGCAGCACGAGGTTGAGCACGACGACGCCCAAGACGACGATGAAGACCTGACTGATCCAGCCCCAGCTCCCCTCGAGCGGGCGCAGGTTGGCGAGTAGCTCCTTCATGAGGCGAATCCCCGGGCCACGGGCGACCTATTGTAGGACAGGCCCGCCGCCCGCGACGGATCCCGTGCGGGCGGCCGGCCCGCCACGCCGGCGGCGTCGTGCCGCAACGAGCGTGAATCTAGATGAGATAACCTATGTAACCTACTAATATAACTGTGGAACAGATGATCGATACCTGTTTCACCGCCAAGAACGCCGAGCTTTTTCCTTTGGTCCGAAAAATATTTTTCTTAGCGGCTTGGCGATGAATCGTATTTGCTTGGCGGCCCCCCTAGATATCCAGATCCATGGTATGCGGTGAGGCGTACCCCTTCACTGCCTCCACCGCCGCCCGCCAGCGAGGTGAGGCGCGCAGGCGCTCTCGCGAGAGGCCGCGACGCCCGTGCAGCCGCACCAGCCGTGCCTGGGCGACCGGATCGGGCGGATGCCTCAGTTGATCTAAGACCTTAGGAATAACGTCCAAGTCATTACATATCAAAAGCACATCGCATCCCGCCTCCAGCGCCGCTTGGGCGCGCTCGGGGTAGTCGCCCACCATCCCGGCCGCCGCCATCCCCAGGTCGTCGCTGAAGATCACACCCTGGAAGCGCAGGCGCTCGCGCAGCAGCTCGCGCACCCAACGCGGCGAGTAGCCCGCCGGGCGCTCGTCGAGCGCGGGATAGGCCACGTGGGCGACCATCAGGGCCGCGATCCCCTCATGGATCAGCCGCAGGAACGGCGCCATGTCGGTGTCCTGGATGCGGGCCAGCGGCCGATCGTCGACGGGCAGCTCGCGGTGCGAGTCGGCATGTACCGCGCCGTGCCCCGGGAAGTGCTTGCCGGTGGCCTCCATCCCCGCGCGGCGCATGCCGGCCACGTAGGCATAGGCCAGGCTCGCCACCGCCTCGGGGTCGCGGTGCAGCCCCCGGTCACCGATCACCTCGCTCACGCCGCGGTCGAGATCGAGGACCGGCGCGAGGCTGATATCGACGCCCGCCGCGCGCAGCTCGGCCGCCATCAGCCAGCCGGTGTCCAGGGCGAGCCGTCGCCCCGCCCCGGCGTCGCGATCATAGATTGTGCCGAGCCCGCGCACGGGGGGCAGCTCGGTGAATCCGGCGCGAAAGCGCTGCACCCGGCCGCCTTCCTGGTCCACTGCCACCAGCAGCCGCGGCTCGCGCAAAGCGTGGATCTCCTCGACCAGCGCCTGGAGCTGCGCGGGCTCGGCGTAGTTGCGCCCGAACAGGATGACCCCGCCGACCAGGGGGTGGCGCAGCCGCTCTCGCTCCTCGGGCGCCAGCGCCGTCCCTGCCACCCCCACCATCAGCGGGCCCAGGGCCATCGACTCAACGATCTCCGCATATGGGGCGGCCGGCGCGCATTCTCACACCCGTCTAACGCGTGCGCACATCGAGCCGGTCGCGCAGACGGTCGCCGAGCAGGTTCACGGTCAGCACCACCAGCGCGAGCGCCACCCCCGGCGCCAGGACCAGGTGGGGGGCGACCAGCATGTAACGGGTGCCGTCTCGGATCATGCTGCCCCAGGAGGCGGCGGGCGGCTGCACCCCGAGACCGAGGAACGACAGCCCCGCCTCGGCGATCACGATGCCCGCCACGCCGAACGTGGCCTCGATGATCAGCGGCGCGGCCATCAGGGGCAGGAGGTGACGGCGCATGATGCGGGCGGCCGTGGTGCCGAGCGCCACCGCCGCCTGCACGTGCTCGCGCGTCTTGAGCGACAGGGTCTGCGCCCGCGCCAGGCGCGCATAGCCGACCCAGCCCACGGCGCTCAGCGCCACGACCACGTTGTCGATGCCCGGCCCCATCACTCCGGCGAGCGCGATGGCGAGCAGAATGCCCGGGAAGGCCAGGAAGACGTCGATCACCCGCACGATCACCTGATCGACGATGCCCCCCAGATACCCGCTAAGCGTGCCCACGGCCGCGCCCAGCGCCGAGGAGACCAGCACCACCCAGAAGGCGACCAGGAACGAGGTGCGCGCGCCGATCAGCAATCGATCGAGGATCGGCCGCCCGAGCGCGTCGTAGCCCAGCCAGGCCTCCTGCGAGGGACCCTCCAGCACCTTGGGCAGAGCGATGTCGGCCGGCGCCAGCGGCAGCCAGGGGGCGAGCAGCGCCAGAACCACCCACACGCCGATCACGCCGGAGGGAACCCACAGCCCCAGCGCCTTACCCCAGGCGGATGCGCGGGTCCACCCAGCCGTAGACCAGATCCGTGACGATGTTGAGTGCGACATAGCTCAGACTGATCAGCAGCACACAGGCCTGGAGCACCGGATAGTCGCGCCGCTGGATCGCTTCCACCGTGAGCGACCCGACCCCGGGCCAGGAGAAAACCACCTCCGTGATCACCGCTCCGCCGAGCAGCGTGCCGAGCTGCAGCCCCAGCAGCGTGATGATCGGCAGCATGGCGTTGGGCAGCGCGTGGCGCACGATCACCCGCTGCTCGGCCAGACCCTTGGCGCGGGCGGTGCGCACGTAGTCCTCGCCCAGCACCTCGAGCAGGGTGCTGCGGATCATGCGCGAGAGGATCGCCGCCAGCGCGGTGCCGAGCGTCAGGGCCGGCAGCACCAGCGACGCCGGGCCGCTGCGCCCGCTCACGGGCAGCCATCCGAGCCACAACGAGAACAGAAGGATCAGCATCGGACCGAGCCAGAAGTTGGGGATCGACACCCCCAGCATGGAGAAGCCCATGGCGCCGAAGTCCCACGGCGAGTCCTTGCGGATGGCGGCGACGATGCCAAGCGGCACAGCCAGCACCAGCGCCACCGCCAGCCCGGCCACCGCCAGCTCCACGGTCGGCGGCAGGCGCTCGGCGAGCACCGCCCCCACCGGGCGGCGCGAATACAATGAGCTGCCGAGATCGCCCCGAGCGAGACCGCCCAGATAATCGACGAGCTGCCGCCAAACGGGCTTGTCCAGGTCCAGCGCGTGGCGCAGGGCCTCGCGGTCGGCGCCCTGCGCCCCCTCGCCCAGCATCAGCTCCACCGGATCTCCGGGCACCAGGTGCACCAGCAGGAACACCAGGCACACCACGCCGAGCACGACGACCACGGCGCTGGCGAGGCGGGCGGCAACGAGCTGCGGCATGCGGGGGTCAGGCGATGCCGGGCGCGCGATGCGGCACGGCGGAGACGGCGCCCAAGCGACTCTCTTGCTCAATGCTGCGCAGCCACTCGAGCACCGGACGCCACTGCTCGCGCTCGCGGTCGAACGCGCTGCCGGCCATCTCGTGCACCCCCATGCCGAGGCCCGCGACCTTGACGTAGTTCTGCGTGTCGCGCAGGCGGGTGAGGAACGGCACGCCCAGCCCGTTCAGGAACTCCTCCAGGCTGCGGTAGACCAAAGTGTTCTCGCGTACCCGGTTGGCGATCACCCCGATGCGGGTACGTCCCTCGCGCACGCGCGAGAGCTGGCGCAGGTCGCTCACGAAATCGGCCGCGGCGTGGATGTCGATCGGCGAAGGCAGCACGGGGACCACGATCGCGGTGGCCCGCTTGACCAGATCCTCGAGCTCCAGCCCGTGCACACCGGCCGGCGCGTCGGTCACGATGCGCTGCGTCCCTGGCGGAGGGGCGAGCTGCCAGGTCCGCGTGGCACCGCCCGACTGGCGGTAGGCCGGCACCAGATGGATGGCGGGCAGGATCGGAGGGCGCAGCCGGTGCCACGCCTCGCTCGAGCCCTGGCTATCGTGGTCGAGCAGCGTGGTGCGATAGCCGCGCGAAGCGTAGGCCGCCGCCAGCGTGGTCGCCAGCGTGGTCTTTCCGCACCCTCCCTTGGCATTGAGCACCATGATCGACAGCATGCGCGGGCCCCGATCAGCTCCAACCCACACCTAAGCATAGCGTACCCAGCCCACCCTTAAAGTTGATCTAGCGCCCATTTGGGCGCTCCGATGCCTCGAGCCGCCCCCGGATCGTCTCCAGGGTCTGGCGGAAGGCGGCGCCATGGGGGCCGCCGGCCGCCACGGCGCGGCGGGCGTGCTCGAGGGCCTGCTCAAGACGCCCCTGCTCCATCAGCACGTGGGCGAGGTTGTTGTGCAGCACCGCCGCCCCGCCGTGGCGCTCCAGGCCCTGCCTGAGCGCGGCGGCCGCCCCGGCGAGATCCCCGCCGGCGTAGCGCACGTTGCCGAGCCCCACGTAGGCCCCGAGGCTGCGCCGCCAGCGCTCGGCGGTTGCGGAGTAGGCCGCCTCGGCGGCGCCGAGGTGGCCCAGGCGCTCGAGCTCGGCCACCGCGCGCAGATAGCGGGCCTCCGCGGCGGTGGCCGGCAGCTCTCCGGGCGGCAGGACCACCAGGGCCCAGCGCCCGCCCCGCGCCCAGGTGCGCTCGAAGGCATCCAGGGCCGTGACCCGCCGGCGCGTCGTGCCGGAGCGCAGGACGAGCTCTGGAGCGCTCAAGTCGTAGCCGACCGCCACCGCGTAGTGCCAGACGGGACAGCAGGCGAGGCTCAGGTTCTGCAGCACGATCACCGGGTGGCCGGCGCGCACCTCCGCGAGGAGGTCCTCCAGCGCGGGCTCGAGGACGTAGGGCACGAGCCGCCGGCGCCGGGCCGCGGCGACCATCTCCGGCTGCAGGCTGCCGCGGCGCTCGGGCACGTACACCTGCGGCCGCAGCACCTCCGGCGTCGCCGGCGCACCGGCCCAGGTGAAAACCGTCGCCAGGGCCGCCGGACCGCATTGGTAAGCCTCCTGCGGAAAGAACGGCACCTCCCGCAGCTCGACGGGCTCGGCGAACGCCCCCGGGTGGGCGGCCAATCGCGACGACTGGGGGGCGCCCGCGCACCCCGCCAGCAACCCCAAGACGACAAGGCCGCCGGCGACCCCCCCGGCGGCCCTGCGCACACGCGCTGCGGCCACGGCTATCGCGCGGTCTTCTTCACGAACGGGAACACGTCCGTGTAGCCCATGATGTCGGTGAACAGCAACACCAAGAACACGATCAGGATGACGGCGAGCACGTCGGCGCCGCCCGCCGGCAGCGCGTCGATCTCCTGCGCCAGGCGCTGGGCCTCGGTGTCGCTCAGCCCCGCCACGCGCAGTCGGGCCTGCGCCGGATCGACCCCGAGGGCCTCCAGGCGCCCCTGCACCTCCTCCCGCGCGAGGAAGGCGTCGACGCGCGCCCGCGCCCGCTCGGCGGTCTGCGCCTCGACCGCCTCACCCGTGCCCACCATCGCGGCGTGAGCGGCCGGCCCCCACAGGGTGGAAACGCCCAGCGCCAGCGCCAGCACCCACGTCACGGGCGCGCCGAGCGATCGCATGCGGTTCATAGTTGGCTCCTCTCGTGGATGAGTGACATCGAATACGGCTATAGGGCGAGCAGCAGGATGATGATCAGTAACAACAGGACGATGAGATGGTCGTCGTTGAGCCCGCCCGCCGGCATGGCGTCAATGCGGTCGGTGAGCCGCGCGACCTCCGCGTCGCTCAACGCATGGACCCGTGCGCGGACCTCCTCGGGGTCGACGCCGAGCCGCTCGAGCTGCTCGGCCGCCGCCTCGCGCGAGAGCAGCGCACGCAGCCGCGCGCGCCGGGCGTCGCCCGAGGCCGCCTCGCCGGGGGTCGCCTCGAGCGCGCTGCCGGTGCCGACCATCGCGGCCGAGGCCACCGGCGCGTAAGACAACGCCGTGACCATCATCAGCGCCCCCAGCGCGGCACCGAGGGCTCGAGCGAATCGGAACAGCATAGCCGGCTCCTTCGTGGCTTGCTCGCGTTGCGCCACGCCGACCCCCTCTAGGTGGCGGGTGAGCCCCGCGCCCGGGGCCACCACAGCCTACCACAGACGGTCCCCCAGGCCAGGCGTTCGCCCGTGACGGGCCTCACAAGGCCGCGCGCCGGGGTCAGCCCTCGATCAGCACCCGCGTGCCGGCGGGCACGCGGCCGAACAGCTCGATGATGTCGGCATTGCGCATCTTCACGCAGCCGCGCGAGCCGGGAACCCCGATGCGATCGTCGTCGGGGCAACCGTGGATATAGACGTAGCGGCGCATGGTGTCGACCTCGCCCAGGCGGTTGCGCCCGATCTCCAGCCCGCAGAGCCACAGAATGCGGGTGAGAATCCAGTCGCGGCCGGGATGGCGCTCGCGCAGCTCGGGGCTGTAGAGCTCGCCGGTCGGCCGACGGGCGATGAACACCGTGTTGGGCGGGCAGCCGGCGCCGATGCGCGCGCGGACCCGGTGCCAGCCGCGCGGGGTGCGCTCGGAGCCGTTGACCTCCCCCGCCCCATTGCGCGCGGTGGAGACCGGGGCCTCGAACAGCACCGCCTCATCCTCGAGCAGCCACAGCCGTTGCTCGGGGATGCTGACGCGCACGTAGGGCTCGTGGACCGGCATCGCCATCGCGTTCCTTTTTTATCACCTCGCTGCCGTTACGCGCTCGACATCCATCAACCCGTCGTAGTTGCCGTCGCGCGCGATGTGGTAGCCGCGCAGCCCCCTGCGCGTGACGTAGACGTGGTTCTCGTACCACAGCGGCACGTAGGGCAGTCGCTCGAGCAGCAGCACCTGCAGCGCACGATAATATCGCGCCCGGGTCTCGAGGTCGCCGGCCCGCCCGGCCGCCTCGATCAGGCGATCGGCCGCGGCGCTGCTGAAATGGCCGCGGTTGGCGCCCTTCGGCGGCACCGCCTCGCTATGGAAGACATATCTGAAAATGTCCGGCGTCTTGATGCCCACCCAGGAGAGGCTGTACATCTGGAAGCGCCCGGCCTTGATGTCGCCGTAGAATGTGCCCCAGTCGTAGCTGCGGATGCCGACCTCGATGCCCACCTCTTCGAGCTGGCGCTGGATAATCGTCGCGAGCCGCACGCGGAAGGGATCACTGGAGGTCTTGTAGGTGACCTTCGGCCGTCGCCCCGGGGGATAGCCGGCCCGGGCCAGCAGCTCGCGCGCGTGGGCGGGGTCGTGGTCGTAGCCGGTGAGCTCGGGCGCCCCGGCCCAGTGACTCGGCGGCAACAGCGCGTGCGCCGGACGCGCCAGGCCACCCATCACGTGCTCGATGATGGCCTCGCGATCGAGCGCATGCGCGATCGCGCGGCGCACGGCGAGCTCGCCGGTGACGCCGTCGCGCAAATTGAACCCGAGGTAGGTGAAGTTGGAGCCGGGCGCGCGCACCACGCGGATCTCCTCCCGCCCCTCAAGATACGCCACCAGCTCCGGCGGCAGGTCGTTCTGCAGCATGTCGATCTCGCCGCGCAGGAGCTTCAGCACGCGCACGGTCGGATCGCTCACGCGCAGGAACTCGAAGACCTGACCGTCGCCCCGCCGCACCAGGCGCAGGCGTCCCTCCTCGGGCCACGCCTCGAGCTCGAAGGGTCCGCTGCCCACCGGCGCGCGCTGGAAGTCGTGCCCGGCGCCGACCCCCTCCGCCGGCAGGATGCCGAGGACCAGGTACCCGGGAAACAGCGGATCGGGCTCGGTCAAATAGAAATGCACCGTGTCCGGCTCGTCGATCGCCACGCGCTCGATCAGGTCGAGGGTGCCGCGGTGCGGCGAGCCGGTCTCGGGGTCGAGCACCGATCGATAGGTCGCCTGGACGTCGGCCGCCGTCAGCCGCGTGCCGTCGTGGAAGCGCCGGTCGGCCTCGCGTAGCGTGAAGCGGTAATGAGCGGGGCTCACTCGCGTCCAGTCGGCCAGCGCCGGCACGGGACGATAGCGCTTATCGAAATCGACCAGCCGCTCGTAAAGGAGACGATTGACCCGCGCCGAGGTCGCGTCGGTGGCGAACCGCGGATCGAGGGTCACCGGCGCGCTGGCGAGGCCGAAGCGAATGGCCTCGGCCGGCGCCTCGCCGCAACCGGCGGCCGCGACGCCGAGCATGAGCACCGCGAGCCGCGCGAGGTGCTTGAGGCGGGTCGGGATCACCAGTCCTTGTAGGGGTGCGTCACAAGGCTCACGTTATAGTATCGAGGGTCGTCGGAGACCTCCGCCCCGACCCACGGCGGGAGCTCCACAGGCTCGTCCTCACGCTCGAGCTCGACCTCGGCGACCACGAGCCCGGCGTTGTCCCCCTCGAACATGTCGACCTCCCAAGTGTGCCCGTGGTGGTCGACGAAGTAGCGTCGCTTCTCGATGATCGGGCCCACGCACAGATGGTCGAGGATCTCCTGAGCGTCCCGGACCGGGATCTCGTAGTCGTACTCGGTGCGGTGCACCCCCAGGGTGGCACTCTTGATGTTGAGGTAACCGCGCTCGCCGACCCGCCGCACCCGGATCGAGCAACTCTCGGCGCTGACGAGGTAGCCCTGGCGGTAATGTTCCCCGCCGCGGGCCTGCGCCCGCCAGGTCTCGTCGCGAACCAGGAACTTGCGCTCAATCTCGGTAGCCACGTACGCTCGCGCCGATGTTGCGCAGGGGCCTGAATAGTATGACAGAATAGCGAGGCTGTATACGCTTGGTGGAGCCCCTGCCGCTGCCTCGCCCACGACGACAAGGAGAGCGCGCGATGAAGGCCGTCGTCATGACCGCGCCGGGCGGGCCCGAGATGCTCGAGCTCCGCGAGGTGCCCGAGCCCGCCCTCGAACGCGACACTCAAATGCGCGTGCGCCTGAAGGCCGCCGGGGTCAACCCGGTGGACACCAAGCTGCGCGCGCGGGGCACCTATTATCCCGACCGGCTGCCGGCCATTCTCGGCTGCGACGGTGCCGGCGTCGTCGAGGAGATCGGTCGCGCGGTCACGCGCTTCGCGCTCGGCGACGAGACCTACTTCTGCAACGGTGGCATCGGCGGGGAGCCCGGCAACTACGCCGAGCAGATCGTCATCGAAGAAGCATACGCCGCCAAGAAACCCGCCTGCCTGTCGTTCATCGAAGCGGCGGCCGCGCCGCTGGTGCTGATCACCGCCTGGGAGGCGCTGCACGAGCGCGCGCACGTGGCCCGCGACGACACTGTCCTCGTGCACGCCGGGGCGGGCGGGGTCGGTCACGTGGCCATGCAGATCGCCCGCGCCGCCGGCGCGCGCGTGGCAACCACGGTCAGCACCGAGGAGAAGGCGGCGCTCGTGCGCGAGCTGGGCGCCGAAAAAGTCATCCGTTACGCGAGCGCCGACCTGGTCGAGGCCGTGGACGCCTGGACCGACGGACACGGCGTGGATATCGCGCTCGACACGGTGGGTGGTGCGACCTTCGCCGAGACCTTCGCCGCCGTGCGCGTCTACGGCGATCTGGTCACTCTGCTGCAGCCGCCGCCGGACGCCGACTGGAAGGTCGCGCGCCTGCGCAATCTGCGCATCGCGCTCGAGCTCATGCTCACGCCGCAGTACATGGACCTGCACAGGCACCGCCGCCGTCAGGCCGAGATCCTCGAGGAGTGCAGGCGGCTGTTCGATGCCGGGCGCCTGCGCGTGACGGTCAGCCACGCGTTGGCGCTCGATGAGGCGGCGGAGGCCCACCGCCTGGTCGGCGCCGGCTCGACGACCGGTAAGATCGTGCTGGTGATGGATTGAGCCCGGCGTCCCCGGCGCGTTGGCGCAGGTGCTAGAGGGTCCGACGCGCGGTGCTGCCGTGGCTGACCGTCCTGATCCTCGCCGGGGGTTACCTCGGTTACGTGATCGTGCTGTATCTCACGCAGGCGCGCTTCGTCTACAAGCCGCGCCGCACGCTGGCGCGCACCCCCGCTGCCCTCGGCCTGGGCTATGAAGAGGTGACGCTCCGCACCGACGACGGGATCGATCTCCACGGCTGGTTCCTGCCGAGCGAGGACGCGCGCGCGACCGTGCTCTATCTGCACGGCAACGTGGGCAACATCGCCGACGCGCTCGAGCAGGCGCAGATGCTCCATGGGCTGGGCCTCGCGGTCCTGTTGTTCGACTATCGCGGCTATGGACGCAGCCCAGGCGTCACCACCGAATCCGGCACCTACCGTGACGCCGAGGCGGCCTGGGCTCATCTCACCCGCGAGCGCGGGGTGGCGCCCGAGCGCGTCCTTCTATATGGTCATTCCCTGGGCGGGCCGATCGCGGCCTGGCTCGCGGGACGGCACCGGCCGGCCGGAGTGATCCTCGAGGGCACGTTCACGACGTTCCCGGAGATGGCCGCCGCGCACTTCCCGCTGATACCGGCCCGGTGGCTGGTGCGCTATCGCTATCCGACGCGGGAGTATCTGAGAGAAGTGCAAAGCCCCGTGCTGATCATACACAGCCGAGACGATGCCGTGGCGCCCCTCGCCGAGGCCGACGAACTCTTCGGCGCGATCCGGCACGCGCTCAAGGAACGCCTCGAGATCGCCGGCCCGCACGACGGCGCCGCGCTGCTCAGCCGCGACACCGTGATCCCGGCCATCGAGGGTTTTGTGGCACGCCACCTCACCCCGTGAAACAAAAGCCACTCTTCGTCTACGGATCGCTCCTGGTCGGAACCGGCTCGCCCGAGATCGACCGGATGTTCACTCGCTGCTGCCGGCGCGTCGCGTTCGCGTACGTGCATGCCCACCTCTACGATCTGGGCGCCTACCCCGGCGTCGTCGTTTCCGACCCCTCCGAGAAGGCGCGCGTTCAAGGCGCGGTGTTTCGCATTGCCACCCCCAAGCAGTGTCTGCCGTCCATCGACCGTTACGAAGGGTATGACCCCGATCATCCCGAGCGGAGCGAGTTCATCCGCGCCGCGATCACGGCCTACCGTCTGCCGCGCAACGAGCCCGTCGAGGCCTGGATCTATCTCTACAACGGACGCGTTGACCATCTGCGGCGAATTGACGGCGGCGATTACGTCGAGTTCAAGCGGCAAGACCGTTGAGCGCCGTTGCGTTCGGCGCAACCCGCCCCATATATCCAACGCCGGGCGGCCAGAAGGGCGGCCTGCGGCCGCCGCGATCGAACCGATGCCGCGCACCCCGCACCCTATGATCGGCGCGAGCACGGTAGGCTCGGTCAAGGCGCGCAGCGACGACCCAGCACCGGCGTCTCAGGCCGCAGGTGCGGGAGGACCGAAATGAAAGCCCTGCAGGTAATCGCAGCCGAGCTCGAGCAGAACCTCGGCGACGGCGGCGTTCTCCACGCCCTCGCCCACGACGCGCGCCCCGAGGCCGTGCGCGAGCTCGATGATCGCCTTGACGATCGCGCGGGTGCTGCCCTGCGCCCGCTCGAGCTCGAGCACCAAGCTCTTGTCGATCTTGATCAACTCCACCTCGACGGCCTGCAGGCGGGCGAGCGACGAGCACCCGCGTCCGAAGTCGTCGATCGCGAGTCGGAAGCCCTCGGCGCGCAGGCGAGCGACGGCCTCGGAGATCACCTCGAACTCGCTCCAGAGCGCATCCTCGGTGACTTCCAATATCAGAGCGCCGGGCTCGATTCCCGCCTCGGCGACGTGGCAAAGGAGTCGATCCGGAAACGTCTTATCCTCGAGCACGAGCGGGCACAGGTTCACTGCGATCGACCTTCCGGCATCGCTCCCGGGCGGGCGAACAAGTCGCCGACACGCCTCGCGCATCACCCACTCCGTCATCGGGCGGATCGTGCCGTCCGCCTTGGCGAGAGCGAGAAACTCCTCCGGCGGCAGAATACCCCGCCGGGGGTGACTCCACCTTAGCAGCGCCTCTGTGAATACCGAGACCCCGTGCCGGTCGACGATCGGTTGGTAATAGAGCATCAGCTCCGAGCGTCCGACCGCGCCACGCAGCTCGGTCTCAAGCGCGAGCCGATCGGGTCCCGCGTTGTCGAGCGCCGGCTCGTAAAACGCCGGGCTCTTGTGCCGGCGCTTGGCCGCGTACAGCGCCACGTCCGCGCGTTTGACCAGAACGTGGGGATCCACACCGTGATCCGGGCAGATGGCGACGCCGACGGCGGCGGTCATGCTCAGGTGATGCCCGTCGACGACGAACGGCTCCTCGAACGTCCGCTCGATCTTCTCGCATACCCGCTCCGCCGCGGCGAACGGATCGTCCGTGCTCTCCAGGACGATCCCGAACTCGTCGCCGCCGAGGCGCGCGACGATGTCGGAGGTGCGCACGATGGATTGCAGCCGAGCACCCAGTTTCGCAAGCAACGCGTCGCCGACGGGATGGCCGAGCACGTCGTTGATCCGTTTGAACTCGTTCAAATCGAGAATCATAACGGGGAAATGCTCAATTCTACCGGCTGCTCGCGACGTCATGGCCTCGAGGCGGGTGTACCATACGGATCTGTTGTACAGGCCCGTCAGCGCATCCGTGGTGGCGAGCGCCTCGAGCTCGATGCGTGTTTTGACCTCCTCCGATATGTCTTCCATGATGCCGTCGATGCGCTGCACGCGCCCCTGCTCGGACAGGGAGGGCCGGAACTGCCGCCGGAACCATCGCGCGTCGCCGTCGGGAGCGTGGATCCGGCTCTCGAGCGAGACGGGCATGCCGCCCACCGCCCTGCGCCATGCCTCGACCACCCGCTCCCGATCCTCGGGCACCGTCCAGTTCAGGCACGGGATGGGCAGCTCCGCGTCGATCTCGCAGATCACGCGGTGCGACGGGCTTATGTACAAGAGCTCGTTCTGCTCGGGGTCGACCGACCACAGGAGCTGCGGGATATTGGAGAGGATCGCCGAGAGGTGCTCCTGCAACGCCTCGATGCGCTCCAGATGGGCCTCCTGCTCGGCCAGCGCGGCCTGCCAATAGCCCTCGAGCATGAGGCCGATGTCGCGCAGGATCAGCCGCTCGATCGCGCCGATGAGCGGCGCGCGCCGATCATGCGGTATGCGCGGGTCGCGGCGCGCCCGGGCGGTCAGATGCTCGCTGTAGAGCCAGTAGCCGCCCACGATCCATGGGGGCTCGACGCGCCACTCGAAATGCACCTCGCCCACCCTGATGAGCTCGGTGGCGTAGGCTTCGCCGAGCTCGGCGTTGAGGAAACGCTCGAAGTGGTCGAGCTGCTTGCCGACGAGGTCGTCGATCGCGCCGCCGACGGCCTGGTAGCGCTCGAGCAGCGCCGCCGTCGCCGGATGTCGATTGAGATAGGCGTAGAAGGCCCTGGCGAACTCCTCGCCGCCTTCGGCGAGCACCCCGCTGAAGCCCCGAACCGTCGCCGCCTCCCTTTCGGTGAGATTCAGAAAATGGTTGAAAACTTGCGCAAGCACGCGAACGACGTGCTCCCCATCCGAGGCGGACCCCATTTTACGATATTCTTCAGGGTTATGGCCAAGATCCTGATGCTCCCGCCAAGTTAGCCGCCTTGCGCGCCGACATCGCGCCAGGAATGGCTCGGAACGGCTCGCGCTCGCGGCGAGCGCGGGCGCCGGAAGGCCTCAAGCGCGCCATTTTCGAGGGCCGCGGCTCAGATGGCGCGCGCGATCCGCTCGACCGCGTAGCGCGCGTCGAGCAGCATCATTCCGGGGCTCGCCCCGGGTCGCCCGACGATGGCAAGCACTGCCTCGCGGCCCGCGGCGACCAGGACCGCGCAGCCGTCCTCGCCCCGGACGATCGTCTCTCGGCCCCCGCCGCAGCCGAGCTCGCCCGAGGCCGCATCAATCGATGCGAACAGCCCCGAGCACATGGCGCCCAGTCGGTCCGCGTCGATCCCCTCGCCGACCGCGGCCATCGTCAGACCGTCGCGGGAGACCACCAGCGCACCGGACACCTCACCGCTTTCCTCGCACAGCTCCCCGAGGATCGTCTCCAGAGGCTCGGCCTCCTCGGCCGCGGTCCATTCGGTCTCTTCGGACATGCTCCCACCTCCGGCGCCGGCGTGCCGGGCTCAGCACGTGCCCAGGCACCAGCGGCTCATCAGCGCCGCCAGGCGCACCAGCGAGACATCTCCTCGCTCATCGGACGCGACCGCGGCGAGATGAAAGAGATGGCGACCAAGCCGCAAATGCCTGACCACCAGCGTGCGGCCGTCGTCCGCGACGAGCCGCCACTGCGAGAGCACGAACGCGTCGTCCCCCGTCGCAGACCACCGCTGGCGGCGATACAGCGGATAAAGCGCCGCGCTCAACGCTGCGATGCGCTCGGCGTCCGGCCGGCTCAGCCCGCTGTGCGCCAGGCACAGCCCGTCCCCCTCACCGAGCACCGCCGCGCCGTCACCGGCCAGCTCGGCGAGCGATCGGGAGACCGAAGCCCGCCGTGGCGACGCCGGGAGACTCAGGGGCTGCGTCTCGCCGCTGATCAATGCCTCCCGTTGCATCTTGAACACCAGCGCGCCCGCGCTCCTGCGATCCGGTAGGTCCGCCCATTCGGCCACCTCCCCGAGCGGCACGGGGCGCTGCGCGCCGCCGCGCAGCAGCCCGAGCAACACGCCGCGCCGCGCATCGCGCGCCCCCGAGGCCAGCGCGTAGCGCGCGCCGTCCGGCGTGGGCACGAGAAAGACCGGGATAACCGCTTGATCGTCGTTCACGTGGTCGGAGCCCATGCGTGGGGAGCCCCTCTTCCCTCGCCTAAGGCGCAGTGCACGAGTTGCAGTAAGTGGTCCCCAAGCGCAGGTGGTAGCGCACATGCTCACCGGCGTCGATCTCGCGCTTGCAGCCGTCGCAGAGCGTCCCCACCTCGAGCGTCTCTTCACCGAAGCCCTCCAGAGGAAGCTCGACGCCGTTGACCACGCGGCTCCAGGGCTCGGTCTTGACGATATCGCGCCGGAAACGCTCCTCGACGGCGCGCCAGCGGGTGATCAGATGCTCGGGCACGCCGTGACGGCGCAGGCACGCGACCATAAGCCCCTCACGATAGTCGAAGAGCTCATCGGATATGACCATCCAGTGGTGGGCGTTGCGCGGCCGGTCGCCGAAGTAGATTCTCTCGCCGGTGAAGCTCTGGCGCATGAACGAGTAGACCTTCTCGATCAGCCGTCGCTTGGTCACGCCCTGGAAGTACGGCGCGAGCAAGGGATCCTCGAACACGCGGGTATAAAAGTCGGTCAGGATCTCGCTCATGAGCGCCCCTTCGCCGAGGGCGGCCCATAGCTCGGGATCCGGCACGAACTCGGTTGATTCGCCCCGCGCAGCGCGCGTCGATACCGATGCGTCGGACGACGCCGCGGGACGCATGCCGGCCGCAGGGCGGTGGAACTCGAAAGGATCGGCGTGAATGGCCGAGGGATCCGCGCCCAGACGCGCAGCGCGCGCCTCGGCCGCACGCACCATCTGCGGCAGGCCGGCGAGGTAGACCCGCCAGCCCCGCAGGTCCTCGTGCAGCCCGAAGGCCGCCTTGTGCACGCGCCCGCTCACGTGGCCCGGCGGGACGTCAGGCCCCGAAACGCAGCCCGTGTAGCGAAAGCTGGGGTATTGCATCGCGAGCTCCAGCAGCCGTTCGTTCAGATAAAGCCCTTGCGCGGCATGGCTGCCGTGGTAAAGATGGATCCGCCCTCTATGGCCGCTCTGCAGCGCATCGCGCGCGACGCCGATCAGCGGCGCCAGGCCCGTGCCGGTGGCGATCAGCAGCAGGTCCTGACCCTCGCACCCGCCGACGTAGTAGCCGCTGCCGTGCGGGCCGTGGATCTCGAGCTCCTCGCCCTTCCGGAGCTCATCGAAGATCCAGGTGCTCATCACGCCGCCGGGAATGCGCTTGACGTGAAACTCCAGGAAATAGTCCTCCTGCGGGACACTCGCGAGGGAGTAGCTGCGGGTGAGCCCATCGGCCCGGCGCAGATTCACGAACTGCCCGGCGTGGTAGTAGAGCGCGGTCGCCGGCTCGACGAGCAATCGACAGACGTCGGGCGCGAGCAGCGTTTTCTCGTAGACCACCGCCGGGCTGAACAGGTCCGCCTCCCGGGGCGGCGCGATCTCCATGTCGCCTTCCGGAATGCACTTGCACGGCAGGAAATAGCCCTGCGCCCGCAACGTCGGCCGCAGCCCCGGCCGGGCCTGCTCCGGCACGACCCCGCGCGTGCAGCGGTGCAGGCAGACCTGGCATATGCCGTTGCGGCACGAGAACGGGAGATTCACGCCGCAGCGCAGGAGGGCATCGAGCACGGTCTCTCCGGACCGACATTCATAAGTCTCACCTTCGAAATGCAGTTCTGGCATCGCCGGACTTCCCCCTCACGTGTCGGACCGATGCGGGACTCTGATGAACGTTTCCCGGGGAATGTAGGCGCGCGCCGCCGCCTTGGCGAGCGCGGCGATCGACGTGAATCCCTCGCGAAGCACGACCTGCAGAAGGAAATCGCCGTTGCAGTCGTATTCCCGGCACACGCGCGGCCTGCGCTCCCAGATACGACACAGGCTCGTCTCGGGATCGAAATGCAGGCAGATGCCGTCGGCCGTCTTGTCGACGAAGCCCTTGACGGTCGTGCCCGTTTCCGCGCTCGGTTCCCGCTCGTCGGGGTCCAGACGCACCAGCAACCGGCAGCAGAACGTCCTGCAGCCCAGCCGCCGGCCGGCCTCACAATCGACAGGCGCACCGCAACACATCGCGCACCTCCCGGGGCACCCAGGTGCCCCCTGGATCACCGGCTCACTCGGCCCCGAGACCCAACACCATCAACGCGGCGGGCACGAGCAGCCAGGCCAGGCCCTTGGCGAGAAAGAACAGGAACCCGAGCACGCCGAGCCGCTTGAGCCCCGACGCCCAGCGCTCTCGGAGGGTCACGGCGTCACATACGTGCCTCATCGCCCACCTCGCCTGCCGCTCCGCCCCCGCCAGCGGAACGCACTATGTGCGTCGAGCCGGCTCACTGGGCCTTGAGAGCGGCGGTCACCTCGTTCGCTGCCTTTTTCGCCTCGAGAAAGACCATGCCGAGATTGATGCCGGGGCGCGCCGCCACGGCGAGCACCGCATCGCTGCCCGCGTGCACGAGCAGCATCGTCCCGCGATCGCCTTCGACCAGCACCTGCTTGAGCTGTCCCCGGGCGACCTCCTGCGCCGCTTGGTCGGCCAGCGCCAGAAGCGAGGCGCACATCGCGCCGAACCGGTCGGGATCGACGCCCTCGGCCAGCACCGAGGCCAGCGTCAGGCCGTCCCCCGAGATCACGGCGCTGGCCTCGATCTCCGTGGACTTCCCATGCAGCGTGCGCAGGACAGGCCGCAGGACCTTGCCGCGCGCATCGCTCGACTTGTGCTCTTGCATCACCATCGAATCGGACCTCCTCCGATCGGAGCGAACGGCGGCCTGCGCCCGGCATGATCATGGAACGGGCCGTGCCGGCGGCGAGCGCCGGCACGGCCGCTCGCCTTACGCCGCCGCTTCCACCTGCGATACGGCATTCCGGGTCTTGGTCAGCGCCATGCCCAGGTTGGCCGAGGCGCGGCAGACCGCGCCCAAGATGTGCTCCTCGTTCTCCTTGGCACGGACGAAGATGTGGATCAGGTTGTCGCTGTTGATCACCATCTCCTGGAAGTAATGGTGGTCGTCTTCCTTGAGGCCCCGCGCCCTCTTGAACAGCTTCTCGATGGTCACGACGTTGGAGCCCTGAAACAGATCCGCCGTCGCAGCCGCCAGGAGCTCGAGCACCTCGTCGGGGTGGGAGTCGACCGTCTTCATGCCGAGCAGCATGCCGGTGGTCAGGTCGACGTAGCCCGCGGCGACGCACTCCGGGACCGTCGAGATCACGCTCTGCAGAGCCTTATCGATATTGCTCATCTTCTTCCTCCTGCTGGGTGATGTTGACACTATTATGGTTAGACGACTTGAGCCCGTTGCCCTCGGCTGCGGTGCGGCCCTTGACGGCAACGTCATTCGCAACGACGTGTGCGAATTCTTCGAGAAAGGCGACCTGCTCCTCGGACTGCACCCAGCGGGGCTCGATCCTGCGCGCGGTCTCGAGGGCGTCGAGGCCGCTCCAGCCCTCCCAGATGAGGTAGGCCGCCAGCACGGTGCCGGTACGCCCGAGGCCCGCGCGGCAGTGGACGGCGACGGTCTCGCCCTCCTCGATGAAGCGCTGGATCTCCCGGCACAGGGCCGCGGCCTGCTCGAGGCCCGGGGCGGTCATGTCGGGGATGTAGGACCACGCGCCGCGAATCCCGTGGCGGGCGAGCAGGTCGGCTCCCACGGGCTCGCGCGTGAGCGAGACCAGCACCGTCACGCCGACGCGCCTCAACCCCTTGATGTCGTGCTCGACGTCGGCGACCACACCGGGCCGCGGCGTGCCGGCGAGCACGCCTTTCTTCAACCAGAGAAAGCCCCGCGGTCCCAGCGCATCACTGACGTAACGACGCGCAGGCTCGGGCAACGGCGGCGGCGGCGCGACGTCCTCCGCGAGCTCCTCGGGCGCCGTCCCCGGCGCCGGCACCGAGCAGGTGCCTTGCCGGACGAAATCGCGAGCGGCCGGTGTGCGGGGGACCTCGAAGAAGCGCCCGCCGGCCTGGATCTCCTGAATCGTGCCACCGGCCAGCAGCGCGGTGGTGCCGCCGAGTCGGCGCGCGTGCCGCTGGTTGTGGAGCACCGCCAGCACCGCCATCCGCTTGGCGGCTTGGCGCAGGTAATCGAGCAGCGCCGTGGCGTCGGTGGCGTCGAGGCCCGTGGTGGGCTCGTCGACGCAGAGCAGCCGCGGGCGCGCGGCGACCAGGCGCAGGACGGCGAGGCGGCGCTGCAGTCCCAGCGGCAGCGTGACCACCGGTTCGCACAGACGCTCGGCCACGCGATCGAGTCCCGCCTCACCGAGCAGCCGCGCCGCCAGATCCCGTTGCTGCAGGGGCGTCAGATTGCCGCGCTCGGGCAGGTCGTGCACGATGTTCTCCAGCACGCTCGCCATCATCAGCCGGGCGCACTGCGAGACCAGCGCCGGGCGCTCTTCCTCACCGAGCGCCGCGCCCGCGTAGCGCGCCTCGCCCCATGTGCGCAGGGATGGATTGGCGTCGTTGAAGCCGGCGAGCGTGCGGACCAACGTCGACTTCCCCGCCCCCCCCGGGCCCATCAGGACGACGATCCCGCGCGCGGGGACCTCCAGGTCCACGGCGCTCAGCACGACACGTTCTCCGAAGGCGACACCGAACTCGCGCAACGCGAGCACCCCGTCGGTCATCTCGGGTCCTTCCGGCCCTGGGCCGAGCTCCGCGACGCCGTCGACTGATCCTCCGCCGGCTGGTGCGACATCTCGATTGTCGGGGTGGCCCTGGGGCGCCGCGGGCTTGCCGGTCATGTGCGTTCTCTTTGTTGTGATCTCAACGCTTGAGCCCCGGGTCGAGCATCGCCAGCAGCGCCGTCAGCAAGACTTTGACGTCTTCGCGGTTGCGCGCGTCAATCTCGAACACCGGCGCCTTCATGCCCATCTCCGCGAGCCGGGTATTGAAGCTGTAGAGCCCCGGTCGAGCGCGAACGTCCATCCCCGTCACGCCGACCACGACCGCCCGGTCGGAGATGAAGTCACGGAACGATTCGAGGTACATCCGCAGGTCCTCCAGCGGATCGTCGCGGCGGTTGTCCACGATCAGCACCAGACCGATGCCGCTCTGGGTGAGGATCTTCCACATGAACTCGAAACGTTCCTGCCCGGGCGTACCGTAAAGGTGCACCTTGGACCCGCCCTCGAGGTTGAGCACGCCGTAGTCCATCGCCACCGTGGTGCTCGGCTTCAAATCGGCGGTCTCATCGGTGGCGCGCGCTTCGGTGCGCACCGGCGGCACGTCGCTGATCGTGGTGATCGCGGTGGTCTTGCCGGCACCGACCGGGCCCGTGAAGATGATCTTCTGCTCCGCGGTCAACATCGCTCACAGCCCCTTGATACGGTCGAGAATCTGCGCGAACAGCCCGCGGTGACGATGGGCCTTGAGGTCGGACTCGCTGGCGATCTCGGGCTTGCGGTTGACCGCCACCGTGAGCCCTGCGCAGTACGCGGCGCTGTAGAACTCATTGAGCTCCTGCTCGGGGATGCGCAGCAATCGCCAA
>JABAHQ010002799.1_pt1 | contig 23408 bp, 18 predicted proteins | sample 7062091 | NCBI WGS metagenome assembly JABAHQ01 (sample SAMN14534359, study PRJNA622989) | marine sediment metagenome | biome: marine biome [ENVO:00000428]; feature: marine pelagic biome [ENVO:01000023]; material: deep marine sediment [ENVO:00002113] | place: India: Gulf of Kutch | collected...
GCGATCGCGACGAAAAAAGGCCGGAAACATCCGACGATAGGTGGGGAGATGCTTGGCAGTGAAATCATTATGCCAGGTGGGATATTCCTGCCAGACGAACAGTCCCATCTCATCGGCGATGTCATAAAAATAGTCGGGCATGTTCATTAAACAGATCGTCTCCGCATTGAATCCCAGGCTTTTGATATAAGCAAATTCTTCCCGCACTACTTGCGGTGGGGGATAGGGGCTGACCACCCGCGGATAATATCCCCAGTTCAAAACACTGCGGAGGTTGATTTCTTCCCCGTTGAGCAAAACTTGATGATCTTTGATTTCGATAGTGCGAAACCCAAATGTTTGATAAACCCGATCGGAAAATTCCGGATTATCGTTTTGTTCGGAATTGGATAAGATCACTTCAGCCAGATACAGAAAAGGATTTTCAGGACTCCATAGATTAATATCATCAAGTTGGAGGTTGATGGTTACCTGTTGATTTTGCGGATCTATTTCGGTGTGATAGCTACCCCGCACAGGGATTAATTCGGGTTTTAATTGCAGCGCTGCCTGTGGAACATATTGACTGATGCGTAATTTTGGCGTGATTTGTCTTGCCGCCAAATTCCCTTCCACAACGATAACCGCTTTCACGTTGCCTTCGGATGGTCTGGTTTGGATGTGAACGCCATCGGTCTCTATGGCCAGTGGACCGGTGCGATACATTCGCACTTCTTGCCAGATTCCCCCATGATGGGGCGCCACCGCGCTCAAAAATCCCTGGGTGATGTGCCCGGGTAGTTCGTCTACATGGATCAGCAGGCGATTGCTACCTTCTCGGATTGCCTCAGTGGCTTCCACCCGCCAGCGCATTAAGTCGCCCACATTGCCGCCCAGCCATTGGCCGTTCAGCCAAACCCCGGCGACGGTGGCAACCGCATCAAATTCGATCCATACCCGTGTGCTTTCCTTCGTCCACTCATCCGGAATTTCCACTTCCCTTCGGTACCATCCGGTGCCATTGAAATCAATATGTGTAAACTGCTCCCAGGCAGCCGGAACGATAAGCGGGCCCCATTCAGCATTTTCCGCTATTGCCAGCTCAGGGTGATTACGTACATGATCCGGGATAACCTCCATGATATCGGGACTCAGTTGAGGTGGATCAAAAGAGCCGGTTCTGTCCGCAACGATATCCGTCAACGGATCTGCTTTACAGAACTGCCACTTGCCGGATAAGGATACGGCATCAGGGCGTTTGGTTCCTCCCAAAGTTATGCTGCTAAATAGCAGCAGGGAGCTAATCGACGATATTAAGAGCCGATTTATCATTGGTTTCATCTATACCCTTTCCACTTTGGTTGGTTGTCCGGTTTTGATGGATTCACGTATCGCTTCCAGGGTAGCAATGGTTTGGAATCCATCTTCCGCATCGGGCATGGCTTTTTCCCCGGAAACCAGGCGGCGGGCAAAATATTCGGCGTAATTCACAAACTCACCGGCATGATGATTGACGCCTTCAAATTGAAAATAATGATAAATGTCTTCAAAATACATTTCTAACTTTTCCGGTTCCCCTTCATACTTTTGCAAAGATTGAAGCTGGGGATAGTTTGCGATGAAGGTGCCTTTGGTGCCGTAAATGGCTACTTCTATCCAGGGACGATATTGATGGGGATGCTCCAGTCCGTAGTATCCTAACACCCGGCTGATTCTGCCATTGCTAAATTTTAAATTGACGATGAAGGTGTCATTACCCTGAAAGCCCGCTTCCTGGGCAATCAGAGAGCGATCGGCGTAAGCCATTACTTCGTCAACGTCGCCAAAATACCAGCGCACCAGATCGACCGGATGGGAGCACCCGCCGAAAAGCAGATCGAATCCGCCTTGCCGTGCCCAGGCGCGATTTCCGTAAAACCAGCGCATATCATGGACATAATGAGACTCCACAAAGGTTAAATCGCCCAGTTTGCCTGCTTCATAGGCTCTGCGCTGTTCCTGCATGGGGCCGAAAAAGCGAGAGCTTTGTCCGACCATTAGATTCAGGTCTGAATACTGCTTGGTCAGTTCGATGACCTGACGGGCTTCCAGTAGCGAATTCACCAGTGGCTTGGTGCAAATGACATGCTTGCCCGCTTGAAAAGCCCTCGAGATATGTTCGATGTGTAATGGATCCGGCGTGTAAATCACCACAATGTCGAGGTCATCTTGCTGCACCATTTCTTCAAGTGTTGTATAGGCATGGGGAATGGCGAATCCCTTTTGCACGTCATCAACCAATGCCTGATTAACATCACAGATAGCGAGCACTCTTAATTCCGGGTGACCCTGCAACCCCTTAATCAATCCCTTCCCTTCTCCCAGCCCGATAACCCCGACACCAAATTCTCGTCCAATTTTAGTATGACGCCCATGTCCTTCCATAGTAACTCCGGTTAGGTTTTGGTTTATGAGATTTAATGAATGGCAAGATCCCGCAGAAGCCAGTACAGATTTGCTAAAATATAATATCTCAAGTCTGTTATTCCCGCCTGTTTTTGCCACAGGTACCCCGTTGTGGAAGCAGGAATCTATGACCGTATTTCTCTGGATTCCCTGACTGAATCCCTGGCAGGCAGGCCGATAAATACGTTCGGGAATGACAATCTGCAACAGCATGAACGGCGGGAGCTAAATAAATATGTAAATTACTGTAAAAAATAGTCTTGCCCTAAATTGTTTTGCCTTGGAATTTAACATCTTATTTTTTAATTAATCTTTATCCAGCCCCCTTTAACCGAGCGACCACAATCTACTTCAATTTCGGCAATGCCGGTAACCGCTCGCCATGAGGCGATCTTGCCCTGACCAAATAGGCCTCTAACCATCCTCTTGCTCGATCAGGATGATTGACCGCGTACAAAATGGATTCATGATCCATCTCGTTGATGCGGTCGTTGGCTACCCTGAAGGCATCCATACTGATTTTGATCCCCATCTCCACCGGCATCCGCTCCGGATTTATATCGATGCCAAAATATCCCTGGTAACCATACATTTTTAGCACATACAACAACGCATCAAGTTGCTCGGGATGAACCACTCCCACGTTTAAATCCTGGTCGTAATTCCCTAATGGCTGGCTGTTGGCGTGGATGTGGGCCAGGCGGCCTTCCGAGAGTGGATAGCTATACACATAAGGCAAATCTTCATAAGCCATCATGGCGTGACCGATTTCCGGATTTAAACAGCACAGGGAGTGTCCCTGGTCTAAAATTTTGCGGTTTTCCGAATTTTTCAAAAGGGATTCCACCTTGTGGCAACAGAGCATTCCTTCCGGTGTGGTGCCAAATAAAATGTGTCCCCGCGGTTCGTAAGGCTTTGGCTCAAAAGCAATCCGCACACCGGGTTCATCATCCATAGCTTCGGCCAATGCATTGATAAACCGGTCCCGCATGGCAACAAAGTCGATGCCGAACGGATTCTCGTAGCCATCGATGCCGGGCCAGACTACCGCAAAATGGGTCTTCATCTCTTTGTTCATTTGCAAAGCCCGTTTGGTCAGTTGGAGGGCAGCTTTTCGCTTTTCCGGTAACGGGTTGGAGAGCGAGCCCCATTCGAATTCCGAACCCCAAAATAATAGGGGCACAATGGTAATCAATTTGATACCGCTATCTTTCTCGAACCGCTTCCAAATCTCCATGTTATCTTCATTGATTTCATTGGGATAGTGGGCTTCAATGCCGGAGAGCCCGTAGTCGGCCAGGGAGGCCGCAACTTCCAGCCGGCGTTCGATATCGAGGACGGGTTTGTAGAGATCGTGAAAACGGCTCTGAAAAGGGGAGAAGTACCAGATTCCGGCAGAAAACTTTAACTCCAATTCGAATGCGTTTAGATGGGACAACATTTCCTCCGGCGTTCTCCGTTGCGTCTGCGAACGTAAGTCAAAAAGCTCCATGTCGTCTCCTAAAAAATGTTGGTTTTATCGTTAGCGCGAATGTCCTTCTCAAGGATTAACGAAGCTAACCGTTTGAGTGTTCAAGTGTTTTTAGTGTTTGAAGGAATACTCCACTCTTTTTCACTCACGGACTCGAACATAACCAGATCATAACACCCAACCTGAACACTTTGAATCATTCTTAACAATTATTATACTGACATTGCCGCGCTTCATCCGCAAATGCCCGGATCAACCCTATCTCGGCATCAAAGAAGTGATCGGAAGGAGAGAGGATATAACCACCACCTTCACCGGCCTCTTCAAAGCAGTGCCTCACTTCTTTTCGTGTGTCCTCGGGAGGGCAATCGGTGAAAAAATGGAATTGATCGAAGCCGCCTATCATACAAACCTGATCGCCGATCCGTGTTTTGGCTTCGCCTAAATTGGCATCTCCGCCCATTCCCGGTGGCGTAAAGGTTTCCATCGCATCGATATTGAGAGCGGAAATATTTTCTAAAATAGGCATCATTCCACCGCAGGTGTGATAAACTACTCGTTGGCCCATTTGATGGGCTATCTCAGTCAATTCGGTGTCGTAGGGGGCAACAAAACCGTCAAAGATCTGTGGTGAAATAATGGTTGATGACGCATCGCCGCCACCGTGTTCGATGATATCAAAATGGGCGCCATCCATCGATTCCAGGTAAGTTTTTTTGCGATTGAATAAAATCTTTAAAAAGGCATGCACCCATTGCGGATCGTAAAATGTTTCCATGATGAGATTTTCGATTCCGTATAACACCGCCGCATCCTGCCAGCAACCGGCCTGACCGTAGATGTCGAAGCCGGGAATGAATCCGCGGATCAATCCCCGCTCGCCATAGGCCTCGGCTTCTCGATTCACAGCATCCACATCACAAAGGGGCGCGGGCAAATATGCACCCAGGATGTCGATATCCTTTTTGTCTTTAACAGGTCGTTCCGAAACCCAGGAGGTATGCTCATTGCTCTGCAAAGTCATCGTCAGATTTCTTTCAGGAGTGATGATATGAAAACGAGTAGTCTCGTATTCCGGATCGGAAACCTTCTCCGTTTCGATGCGCCAATTGGTTGAGCAAATGCGTTGCGGCTCCAAAAAATCGAGTTCTCCCTGGCTCGGATCAAAAAAATCGCCTTTGCTTTCATCCGGTTTTTGCGCGACGACCCAATTAATGGGATCCAGCCCGAAATAATCGAAAAACTCTTCACTGGAAATGCCCTTCATATATTTTTTCAGAAAATAGGGCATCACATGATGGGTTGTGACGGGAAGCCGATCAGGAATTTCTCCTGACAGGGCTGCTAAAAATCGCTCTTTGCAAGTCATTACAAAATCTCCAAAATTGTTGTTAATTGAAGCTGGAGCTTGGAATTAGGGGCAAGCTGACTATCCTATGGTGCTGGTAGCCAACAGCTTCAACTGGCGGTTTTTACCGCGGGCGTAAAGCCCGCGGCTACCAAGCCTCAAAAGCCGGAACACCCTTACACTCAAACTCTTCCCGAACTGCTTTTCACTCCTCAATCTCCGGTATTCGTTTGATATGGGGATCGGTGAAGATATCATGTTCATCAGTGCTGGTAGATGAGAATTCGGATACAATAGCGCCCTGATCGCCGGCCTGAAACCAGTGTAATGTATTGGGGGGAATGGTATATTGTTCACCGGGACGTAATACCTGTTCATTCCATACCGTTAAATATGGTTCATATTTTTGTGGGATTTTGGCCTGGGGGCGCTGCGTTGGCTCACCCTCGACATAAAGGTAGACCTCTCCCCAGCGGCAGCGAAACGTCTCTTGTTTGCCATCTCGTCCATTAACCGGCGGATGTCGGTGTTCGGGGCAGGTTTGACGAGGGAACAAAATTAGCTCCTTGGCGCAGTAGCGATCGTTATTTTCGTAGACCAGCAATTGCAAACCCATGGTATCCAAATCGTTAAGCCCGAAATCAGCTATCTCCAAATTATCTTTTTCTTTTTCGGTGAGAACAATATTGGCGTTGTGTAAATATTCAATTGATTTTTTTCGAGCTTCAATGACATCATTTAACTTCATTCTATCCTCCTTTTTTAATATAGTTTGCCAGGGCTTTGATGTGCGCAGGCGTGGTGCCACAACAACCCCCAATAATATTTGCCCCGGCATTCATGAGCTCCGGCGCATATTTAACCATCTTCTCAGGCGAATCCGGGTAAACATCCACTCCACTTTTGTTTTCCGGCACTCCGGCATTGGATTGAACGATAATTGGTATATCCTGATTTGCCGCTCGCATTTCTTTCACAATTTCGACCATATTTTCGATGCCATTGCCACAATTGGTGCCGGCTATATCCACGCCTGCTGCTACAACCGCTTCGATCATTTGCGCCGGTGTAATCCCCATCATGGTATGATATACGCCCTCACTGCTTTTGATGAAGGTAAAAGTGCAGGCGATCATCAATCCGGTATTTTCTTTGGCTGCTTTTATCGCTAATCGCGCTTCATCAAGGTCCATCATCGTTTCTATACAGACCGCATCCACTCCGCCTTCCTCCAGGGCAACAATTTGTTCGTTGAATGCCTGGTATAATTCCTTTTCGGAAGTATCGCCCATCATCAAAATTTTGCCGGTCGGTCCCACAGAGCCAAACACCTCGGCATTAGATTTGGCTGCTTCTTTAGAGATTGCAGCAGCCTGCCGGTTTAACTCGCCCGCACGGTCGCCCAGGCCATAATGCTCTAATTTCAAGCGATTGCCGCCAAAGGTGTTGGTACCGATAATATCCGCTCCGGCGCTTACATATTCACTGGCAATCTCAAAAACCTGTTCACGATGCTCAATTATCCACAGCTCAGGGCATTCACCCGGTTGCAGTCCTTTTCGGATCAACATGGTTCCCCAGCCCCCATCGGACACCAGGATTTCCCTCGACCTCAATCTCTCATGCAATGTCTTCAAGATTTTCTCTCCTCCTGAAACAGTCTTCCTTATCACAAATTTTACAGGGATATTTGCTTCGCTTCATATTGGGCCCCAACCCGATCACACCGCTGACCGACTTAATAGGAATCATCAACGCCGTATCGGTCAGCGAAACACCGCAAAAATTCGGGGGGAGGAAGGAGAATAGCTTATGCTGTTCCTCCACAGACCATCCGCAATATCCCGGACTGTAGCGATTGCTGCATCCCCATTGGTTGTTTGTGGCTACATGAATGATTTTTGGCTCGATCCAATCGGCGGCGCATTCCGCAATTTCAGAGCCCAGTGTATCGACGACGTAACCGCTGATTAAATCATTCCGTTCGAAAAAAGTTTGTCGCCATTCGTCAAACAGTCTTCCGACAGTAGTTACAAAAATAGCGAGCGTAGTGCTCTTCTTCAAGGGTTTTGAGATAATTTTTCCGGCGTGAAAAGTTACGTTTCTGATATGAAAACGATCTTCTTCCACGGTGACCAGGTTCGGCGGAAGGATTTTAAATCCGGTTTGAATATCGGTGTGTTGGGAAGCTTGTTTGAGAATATGGTCGATGATTTCCGGAAACGGTTCGGGAACCTCGCTGTTTTGATATCCCATCGCTCGGGTCAGCAGAGATGGAGTGATATTCAGAAAGGAATAGTCTAAGCTAAATGTGGACGTAAAATTTTCCATTTAGACTGGTTTATCGATTAGATTGTTGTTCGAGATATGTCACCATGCGATGGGGGTCCGGAAAGTAGGCATCGGCACCGATTTTTTCACCAAACGCTTCGTTTACCGGCGCACCGCCCACAAAGACCTGGGTCTTCGGCGATTTGGCTTTTATCTCCCTTACCGTTTTTTCCATGTTCACAAGAGTAGTAGTCAACAAAGAACTTAGCCCTACTTTACAATCAGGATGCGCTTCCAGGGCATGAATAAATCTATCTGTGGACACGTTGACGCCCAGGTCAATCACGTTCCAGCCGTTGCCTTCCAGCACCATGCCCACCAGTTTTTTACCGATATCATGCAGATCACCGGAAACGGTGCCAATTACGATCGTCCCGCGATGTTCTGCTTCACCCGAATCAAAGAAGGGTTTCAATTGCACCATGGCAGCATTCATGGCTTTGGCGGCAATCAGTAATTCGGGTACAAAGGCCTTTCCCTGGCTAAACTTTTCGCCAATCCGGTGCATTCCTGCGATAAGTCCCCGGGAAAGAATATCCCGCACCGCAATTCCCGATTCGATTGCCTTTTGGGTCAGTTCGACTGCACCGATTTCTCCCTTCATATCGGGGGGATGAGGGGAATTAAGGTCTGCTTTACCCCGCTCAACGCAACTTGCCAGTTGTTCTAAAATCTTTTCCATTCTTCGTGTGTTTATTTTTGCTTCCTCATAACCGCAGAGCTGAATATATTAAAAAAATATACTTTGCGATTCTTGGCGCGCTCCGTGGTTAAATCAATTTCTAAGGTTTGAAAAGTATATAAGCATAATCCTGTCCATCCTGTCAAAAAGAGCCTATTTTAAATGGATCAATTTCCCCAACCGGTCGTCTTAGCCGTGCGCTGATCTCGTGAAATGTTTTCTTCAAAGGCTTATAGCCTTCCGCATTAGCAGGCTCTTTTCTTTCAGCTTCATTCACCTTTACAAAAGTGTCGGTCAGCGATTGTAAGGAATAGTCAGGTTGCTCCTGCTTGAAGTAGATCCAGGCGGCATGCATAGCCGCTCCCAGCGCTGCCCCCTCACCTTCGACGGGGATCGTTTCCATTTCAAATACATCGGCAATGGTCTGACGCCAGGCGCTCGATCTGCTTAATCCACCGGTTAGCCGAATTTCCCGGGCACTAACTGGCATCTTGCGAAATCCGTCATAGAGATTTAAAATATGACCTTCCAGAACTGCGCGGCACAAAGTAGATTTGTCAAATTCATTGAGGGAGAATCCCCAGTAAATGGGAACTGCATTGGGCAAGTCAGGGGTGCGCTCACCTGTAAACCAGGGAAAGATCAATCGTCCCTTATTTCCCGGCGGCGTTTGAGAAACGATCTCATTAAACGAGCGGTGATCCAGGTTAAACTGGCTAAGGATTTGATTGTATCCATTGGCCAAGTTGGAGACACAGAGCAATGGCAAATAATTGCCGGTGCTGTCGCAAAAGGCTGCAATTTCGCCATCCGGATCGACATAAGGTGTTTCAAAAATGGTGTAGGCAGTCCCGCTGGTTCCGAGGCTAATGGTGACCAGACCCGGTTTAATATTGCCGGTTCCGATTGCCCCGTACATATTATCGCCGCTGCCGGCATCGATCAGGCAATCTGTTGAAAACCCGTACTGTGCAGCTAACTCCGGCGAGAGAGTGCCGATCATTTGATCGGCTGGTTTAACGGAGGGCAATTTTTGGATGAGATCGGGTGAAATGGTCTTGCAGACTTTTTGCGACCATTCATTTTTACCCGGATGCCGAAGTGCCATCCCGGAGGTATCACCCGGTTCCATCACCCGCACGCCCCCATTTTTAGCGCCGGTCAAATACCAATTAATATAATTGTGTACCAGAAAAAAGGTCGCTGTCTTCTGGACCGCTTCCGGTTCGTGTCGATACATGTGGTAAATTTTTCCGGCAGTATAGCCCGGTCTCTGAGTATTGCCGATTTCTTCGATCATCGCCTCGGGTCCACCGATTTGTTCGGTCAGCAATTCGCACTCTTCTGTGGTAGAAAAATCATTCCACAATTTGCTACGTTCCCGGGTGAGATGTCCCTGTCCGTCGAGCGCTACCAATCCGTGTTGTTGACCGGAAACGGAGATTGCCTGAATCTGGCTTGTCGGACATCCTGTGTCGATCATCCTCTGAAATAACAGATGAAGCGCATCAATCCACATTTGGGGATTGGATTCAGAAAGTGATCGGTCGGTTGTTTTGATGGCGCCTTCTTCGGTATTATATTGCGGTAAGTCCCGATCGTAATTTACGGTATCCAGGTAGTCAACACGCTGTGAATCCGTATTGATGCAAACGAATTTGCAACCCTGGGTGGACACATCAATTCCTAAAAACAAATCAGGCATATTTCATCAATTCTTTTTTACTAACGGGTTGAATTCCTTCTTTGTAAAACTGAAGTGTACCAGCGCTGACGGCTAACTTTACCGCTTCGGGAATGGATATATTTTCAGATAAACAGGCCGCCAGGATGGCAGTCACCTGATCGCCGCAACCGGTTTCATCGGCACTGTCGGTTACTTCCACCTCAGGAATGGGAATGTGCAGTTGATTTTCGCTGTTAAACCAATAAGCCCCATTGGCGCCATTGGTGATCATGACATTTTGGACACCTTTTTGCAGAAGTTTATCGGCAGCCGACTGTGCTGATTCAAAATTGTTGACGGAAACACCGGTCAGAATTTTTGCTTCATGCTCATTCGGTTTGATAAAAAAGACGTCTTCATTCAACATCTCATCAATATCGTCCTTAATGCCGCCCGGATCAAGAATCACTTTTATCCGGTTTTGTGCAGCCTTGTCCATGCAATACCGGGCAGTTTCATAGGGAATTTCGAGCGCCAGGATCATCATCTTCTGATGATTCGGATTTTCAAATAATGGCATGGCCTCATCAATATCCTTTTTTGAGAAATCTTCATTGACACCGGGCAATACATAGATCTGATTCTTGCCATGCTTGTCCACGGGGATCAAAGCAATCCCGGGAAATTTTTGGCTAGCTTCTTCAAAGCTTTGTATCTTGATATAAGTAGTATCCACGCCGGCTTCTTCCAGGGATTGAACCGGGAGTTTCCAAAATCCAAACGGATCCATGGCCGATCGCCCGATCATGGCCACCTTCCCTTTTCCTAAGTAGGCGGCGGCCATCTGGGCCATATTGCGGGATTTTCCTCCTGGCCCGATTTTCAATCGTCCACCCAGCGTGAGTTCTCCGGGAGCGAGGAGTTTTTCTATACCCAACCCAACGATATCGGTATTCAACCCTCCGGGAACGATGACGGTAAAATTTTTCATAAGCAATTGTTTTGACAAAAATGAGAAAATTGTTATATTTCCTGCCAATGTTATCGTTAACAATTTACGGCTTTCTAAAATATGATTCAAGGAGAATATCATGAATATTTTCAATAGCAACAAGCTGGAAGGCCTCAAACAAAAATTTGATGAAGAAGGCTATGTTGTCATTCGCAATGTGATTGATGCGGAGCTCGTTCAGCAGAGCCGCGATCATATCAACTGGTTACTGGAAAATCATCCCGATACCCGTCCCGAACAGTTGCACCATACCCTGATGGTTGATGATCCTTTCTGGGTGCGGCTGGTAAAGGAGGAGCGGTTGTTAGATATTGCCGAACAATTTATCGGGCCGAATATTGCGCTCTTTGCCTCTCACTATATCAGCAAGCCGCCTCGTGACGGACAGGCAGTGCTCTGGCACCAGGATGGCAGCTACTGGCCCCTGAAACCAATGAAGGTGATCACGCTGTGGTTGGCAATTGATGAGTCCACCCCGGAAAACGGCTGCATGCGGGTAATTCCCCGCACCCAGGATATGGACCTGCAGGAATTGCAGGAGCGTCACGATGTGCCCAACGTCCTGGCCTCCGGGATTGATGAGTCGCTGGTCGATCAAGCGGAGGCAGTTGATCTTATCCTGAAGCCCGGCGATGTTTCCATTCATCACCCCAATGTGATCCACGGTTCCAATGCCAATAATTCCGACAAATGGCGCCGCGCCCTGACCATCCGCTATATTCCCACCACTACCCGGGTGACCGATGAGACCTGGCCTTCTGTATTTCTTCTGCGGGGCGAAGCTGTTCCCGGTATTAATGACTACCGTCCATATCCCAGGTATGTGGAATGCAAACATTTTCGGTTTCGGGGATCCGAAAATTGGCCGCCGGAGAATTAGTCGTGTTTGAGTGCTCAAGTGCTTAAGTGTTTAAGTGATAAATGTTCTGATGCGTTAGAAGAACGAAGTGCCGGAGTAATGGAGGAATAGAGTGTTGCAGTACTACCTATTCAGTTTTCCATTACTCCAATATTCCAATACTCCCACGAAGTGGGCACTATGTGCCAATACTCCACGTTTTGGCCCTCAAATACAATTGTACTTGAACACTTGAGCACAAAAACCCCTGAATACTAAATAAAGATTCCCTTTTGTTAAGATGGAAGTGGGAATGAAAATCGACATCGAAACTCAGGAGCAGACAAGTGACGAACCTCCACTGGATTGATATCACGCTAATTTTTTCCTATCTGGCGATTGTGGCGTTAATTGGGTTTTGGGTGAAAAAGAAAGCGACCGAGGGGCTGGACACTTATTATCTGGCCGGACGAAATATACCCTGGTGGATGCTGGGACTGGCCGGGTGTTCAAGCTATATCGATATCGGCGGAACCATGGCAATGGTGGGCGCCCTCTATTATTTGGGACTCAAGTCGGTCTGGATGACGCATATTTTCTGGGGATGGTTCATCATCTGCTTTTACATGGCCTTTCAGGCTAAGTGGATTCGGCGTTCTGGCGTGATGACTTTTGCCGAATGGAATCAAACCCGTTATGGTGATGATCGCGACGCCGAAGCCGCGCGCATTGCCGCCGCTCTGTTTTTATTAGTATTAATGATCTTCAATTTGATGTATATCGCGGTAGGGATCGGAAAATTTGCAGAGGAATTTTTACCCCTAACTCGCTGGGGTTCCACTCTGGTGGTGTTTACGATTGTGGGCATTTATGTAATTTTAGCCGGATTCTTTGGCGTGATTCTGACCGATATGCTGCAAACCTTTCTCATTGCGGTCGGTGCGGTAATCCTCAGTATCATGGTGTTCCAGAACGGAGAAACCGCCACCGTCTTTGCCGACCATATGCCAGCCTGGAAGTCACTGGCGCCAAGCTGGAAACTGTGGGACAATTATTTGCAAACCACCCCGGAGAGTTATCACCACTTTTATTTCTTTGGGCCTGTTTTAGTAGCAGGGTTCTCCTGGGTCATTTTCCGCATTCTGGCCGGACCCAATGTGTGGGATTTCCAATTTTTTCTAACTGCCAGAAGCTCGCGTGACGCAGCGCTTGCCGGGGGCATGTGGACGGTAGGTTACACTTTTCGGTGGATTATTGGCTGCGCTTTCCTGGTACTCGGGATCTACTATCTGGGGCAACAGGCCGGATTTGACGCGGAAAAAATCATGCCCCTGGTGTTAACCAATCTGCCCATCGGAGTGCGGGGAATGTTCCTTGCGGTGTTGCTGGCTGCGCTGATGTCCACCCTGGATGCCATGATCAACGTGACCAGCTCAGTAGTGGTGAACGATTTTCTGAAACGCTATTTTGCGAAAAAGCTGACCCAAAAGCAGTTAGTCCGGGCCGGACAATTTGCCTCTCTTTTTGCCCTTTTGTTGGGATTTGTATTCAGCCTTTCCTTCGATCATATTATATCCGCCTGGGAAACAATGATTTTTGTAGTGGTGACCATGATTTTGGTCCCGGCCACCATGCGCTGGCACTGGTGGCGATTCAGCGCCAAAGCGTTTGTATTGAGTATGGCCGTATCGGCCCTTATTATTGTCCTGCAAAAAATCTTTTTCAGTGGGTGGCCGGTTACGACTACCCTGGCAGTAGATACGCTGGGAAGTTTGGTGGCAACGATCATTATCGGATTTTATTTCAAACCGACGGATATGGATGTTCTGGTAGATTTTTATTCCCGAGTGCGTCCCTTTGGGGTGTGGGGCCCGGTGCGTCGGGAAGCGGTCAAGCGGGGATTGGTTCCTGAGAATGACTCTATTCCCAAATTTGATGCCTGGAATGGTATCTTAACCGCCGCATTCCAATTCTCCCTGGCAGTGGTTCCTTTTTATATGTTCTTGAGAAACTGGCCTCAGTTCTGGACCTGGCTGGTGGTACTGGGCATATTGGGCGTAATTCTCTATTTTACCTGGTATAAAAAACTTCCTGCCAAGGGTGAGTATTAATGATTTGGCAAAATAGAAAACAGAGATGCAGACAAATTCAGATTACCACACTTTAGCGTGCTGTTAAATGCAAACAGGCTAAAGCCTGGTAATCATATTAATAAGATGATTAGAATACCACGCTCTAGCGTGTTCGTGAATTTATAAGGAGTACAAATGTCAAAACCACGCGTTCACCTGATCTGTAATGCCCATCTGGATCCGGTCTGGCAATGGCGCTGGGAAGAAGGGTGTGCAGAAGCCATCGCTACCTTTCGCACTGCGGTGAAAATGTTGCGGGAACACGATCAATTGATTTTCAATCACAATGAAGCCATTCTGTATCGATGGGTGCAGAAGTATGATCCGCCTACCTTTAAAGAGATTCAGCAGTTGGTGAAGGAAGGACGCTGGTTTATCAGCAGCGGCTGGCACTTGCAACCGGATGTCAACTTGCCCGGCACCGAGTCTATCATCCGCCAGATAACCGAAGGACGACGCTACTTCCAGGAACATTTTGGTGTGCAGCCCAGGGTCGCCTATAATTTTGATTCCTTTGGCCACAGCGGCGGATTGCCTCAAATTCTCAATCTGACTGGATACAAAATGTACATCCACTTGCGCCCCGAAAACAAAGACCTGCCGATACCTTCGGACTTGTATCGCTGGCGGGGAGTGGATGGATCGGAAATTCTGGTGCACCGCATTGCCGTAGGGCTTTATCACCATGAGCGGAATAGCCTTGAGAAGGAGATTGCCGAAGGTGTGGAGATGGCGCTACGGCTGAATCGTGATGTTCCGGTGTTCTGGGGGCTGGGCGATCATGGCGGCGGTGCGACGCGGGAAGACCTGCAAATCATCGATGAGATTATGCGCAGGGAAAACCGGGTTGAGATTATCCACAGTAGCACAGACTACCTTTACGCATGTCTTAAAGATGTAGCAGACGATGCGCCTCTTTTAGAAGGTGACGTGCAACGGGTGTTTGTAGGAAGCTATACATCATTATCAAGATTAAAACGGCGGGCGCAGAAGAGCATTTCCGAAATGGTTCAAACCGAAGCCTTACTGACAACCGCTTGGTGGTTACTTGGCGAAGACGTCCCGACCCAGAATCTTGCTCAAACCTGGCGGGATCATCTCTTCAACGATTTTCATGATATTTTGCCCGGCACCTGCACGGAACCGGCCGAACAGGATGCGCTGGATCTGTATGGACGCATTGGGGAGTCTCTTCGCGAGTTACGGTTAAGAGCTCTGGTAGCATTCAACCGCGGAACGACGCGAGAAGCATATTTGCCGGTAACGGTTGTGAATGCAAATCCCTCGGTGACAAAAGTGCCGGTAGAAGTGGAAGCCTTGATTGATTATCGCCCCCCTTGGGTGGGTAAATGGCACATGCGGCTCTTTAAATCGGACCGGACCGAAATTCCCTGCCAGGAAGAGCAACCGGAAGCGTTGTTGCCTTTTTGTGACTGGCGACGAAAACTCAGCTTCTATGCCGAACTACCGGCGGTGGGTTCCGCAAATTACTTTATGGAGATATCTGAAGGGGAGCGAGAACAACCAGAGCAGCTACCCGCCCTTTTTCATCATCTTGATCCAAACCTGGGTCTGGTTACCAAACTGAATGCCGGTAAAGACCGGCAATGTCTTGCAGGGCCTTTGCTGCAGCCACTGGTGATTGATGACTCAGCAGATGCCTGGGGAACTGATGTGTGGAGCTATCGCGAGGTGATTGGCAAATTTGAACTTGAAGAGGAAAGTCTGCAGCAGATCGAGAGAGGGGCGATTCGAACGATCACTGAATCGGTATTTACTTATGAGCATAGTAGAATTATCATGCATACCCTTGCTTATTCCCAATGGCCTGTATTGGAGTATCGATTGCGAATCATCTGGAATGAAGAACACCAGCGATTGAAGTTGTCCGTTCCCACGATTTTTAGAAATGAGAACGTGTTGTGTGAAGTGCCAGGCGGCATCATCCATCGACCGGCCGATGCCCAGGAACACGTTCATGGCCGCTGGTTTATGCTGGCCGGTAATGTAAACGGTAAGGAAACGGCCCTGGGCGTGGTCAATAGCGGCCAGCACGGCCTTGATTTTTCCGACGGTGAAGTGCGATTGTCCGTTTTACGCAGCGCCCGTTATTGCCATGAACAGGGATTGAAGCTAAGAAAGTACCCTGTGCGCAAATACATGGATCAGGGAGTCCACGAAGTGCGCTTGTTGGCAACAGCAGGCGATACGGAAACGGTTAAAAGTTTACTGACCGGATTGGCAGATTGGCTGACTGCCCCTCCGGTCGCTCTGGCCCATTTGCCGGTTGGCTCCCCCGGCAACGCGACCAGCCAAAATCTGGCTCACAAAAAAGATAGCGATGGCATGGAACTGCTCTCAATCCGGCCAAACAATATCCGCTTATTGGCTTGCAAACCGAGTTGGGATGAGCAGTCTCTTATTTTGAGAATTCAGGAGAGTGGGGGAGTGGCATCGCAAGCGCAAATCAAACTGGCTTACCCTGAAAAACAGATTCACCTCTCCCTGCGACCTCTGGAAATTAAAACCATCCGCATAAAAAAAACGGGTGAGTGGAGGGAAGTGGATTTGGTTTCGGAGGGTTGAGGGATGGGAATTAATTACGACAGGGATTAGTGTAAATAGGGATAAATATAGCCGGGGTGGTTTGGTTGAGAATTTTGATATGTTGTTTTTTTTTACTCGCTCCTACTAAAGAGGACAGAATTGTCATTCTGAGGGAGTGTAACGACCGAAGAATCTCTTACGTAATTCCAACAGCGTAGAGTTCGGAGATTCTTTGTTATCGCTCAGAATGACTTTGTTGATTATCACTGCTTTATCAAGTCCTCACGTATGAGCGTATACATAAATAAAAACCTCAAACAATCCCTACCGGCAAATCAAAGGCCCTCTCCAAAAACCAGGTGGCTCCGAAGATAACGATGACCGCCGAAGCTATCCAGACGATTTGTCTTTTCCACTGCGTTTTGAGCATCAACCAGATCAGCGGTAAAATGAGAGCGATGATGATGACCTGTCCTACTTCCACACCAATATTGAATGAGAAAAGGGAAATGACCAGACCTTCAGTAGGTAACGCTAAATTCTTTAGCACATTGGCGAAGCCAAATCCGTGAGCCAGGCCAAAAATTCCGGTAACGATCCAGCGATAATCCGGGCTTTTTATGAAGAAATTTTCGACTCCGATGTAGACAATGCTCAGCGCGATGGCCGATTCGATTAATGCTGTCGGCAACGTTACCACATTCAGAGCGGATAGCGATAAGGTGATACTGTGTGCTATAGTAAAAGAAGTGACGATTTTGACCAGTTCGATAAAACGACCGCCGATTAAAATTAAGCCCAGTAAAAACATGATGTGATCGATGCCGATAAATATATGTTCGATACCCAGTAACAAAAATGCCCGTATCTGTAAGAACAGCCCCGGGTCTTCATCATGTAAATTAATCTGGAATGACGACCGTTGGGGACTTAAAATAATCAATCTTTGACGTTCGGTAAATTTTACTTTTCCTAAAAATTCAAAAACCGGGTACACAGTGTTGGTTAAGTCAGCCGAAATGGACAGGACCCTCGGCGAGCGGATACCGGGACTTCTGAAAATCAGATGGATGATTCGTTCACCCAGTTCATTCTCGGAAAAGGCGATATCATGTGACAGGAGCTCCGCTTCAAAGTAATCGAAGTGGATGTCGATCCTGTCCTGAATATAGTTGAACATCCTTTCCCGATTCTGCAGCAATTGCTCCCGTTCGAAGCGCCCGGTTTGGGGATTCGGTTCAAGCCCCAGGTCCTGGCCAAATTCAGGAATGATTAAGGAGAAGTCGGAAATTAAGGTGTCTCCCTGAATGTCCAATTCCGCATAAACAAAGTAGATCGGATGGGCATTGGATAGCGAGGTTAGAAGCGCCAGCAGTAACAAAACAGATATTAAAGGTGAACGCAACATAAGTTCTCATTCGTCTCATTTCAATCAGCAACGCTATCTTATCTAATCTACATTTGATTCGCAAGAAATAACTTTTTCAGTTTTGATCTTGGAGTATTTTAAAAATTCTCTCCCAAAAAATCGTAACGTATTACATCCAAAAATGGAGCTTTTTTTCTGGATTCCCGCTTTTGCGGGAATGACAACCTTGCCATGTGGGTATATGTCATGCCCGCGAAAGCGGGAATCCATTTAGATACTGCAGAATTTCGCATAAGAATCGCTCAATTTAGGTACATGAAATATGTTTGACGACAAAATGATTTATGGCAAAATTATTAAACTTCAAACAACTATCATTTTGCCTGTCTGCCGGTAGAGCCAGACAGGCCCATAATTATTTTATCTTTTTTTGATTATGGGAATTATTTAGACTATGTACTGCATTATTGATTAAATTTCTCACTTAATTTTGTTAAGTTGCTAGCATGAAAAAATGAACCTATGAAAAGTAATACTCTTACACTCCTTTTTGAAAAAGATTGGATCAAACCTATTCTGGGTTTTTTAGGATTATTTATCCTCTGCATCATTTTCTCGCCGGTCAGCAGCAAAGGCAATTTGATTTTCTTAAAATTTGATAATCTGGCCAATATTTTACGCCAGGTGTCGGAGATCGGCATTATTTCAGTGGGAATGACCCTGGTGATTATCACCGCCGGAATAGATCTGTCGGTAGGCTCGGTATTGGCCCTTGCGGCTACCGTCACTGCCTTTGGATTAATGGATTGGCAACTGGGCTTTAGCGTCACCATTTTAGTAGCCCTGTTTTCCGGTACACTGGCCGGAGTCATTAATGGTGTGATTACCTCCTGGGGGAGAATACAACCATTTATCGCTACCTTAGCGATGATGACCATTGCCCGGGGATTTGCCCTGTTCATCTCCAATAGCAATTCGCGGAATATCGGTTTCGGTGAAGGCGCTGCGCCGGAGAGCTTTAAAATCTTCACTACCGCTTTCTTCGGGATTCCTTTCCCGGTATTTATCTTCATCTTTGTGGCCATTCTTTTTTCGGTTGTGCTCAGCCGAATGCGGCTGGGGCGGCACATTTATGCTATCGGAAGCAATGAAGACGCCGCTCGACTGGCCGGATTGCGTGTCAATTGGATCCGCACCATTGCATTTACGCTTTGTGGTTTGTTGTCGGCCCTGGCCGGTATTATCCACGCGGCCCAGCTCTACCAGGGAAATCCCAATGATGGCGTTGCTTTTGAATTGGACGCCATCGCTGCGGTGGTGATTGGCGGCACCAGTTTGATGGGCGGGAAAGGCAGCATGCCCGGTACCTTTGCCGGGGTGCTGATCATTGGATTGCTGAGCAATATACTGGGACTGCACGGGGTGCAAAAAGATTTTCAATTGATGCTAAAAGGGGCGATTATCGTGGTGGCGGTCATCCTGCAAAGCCGGAGCTGGAACTTCCGGTTTTCCATCTTTCGACGTTAAATCCATTTAGTGCATCGCATAAAGGCGATGCACTCCGATTGGTGCATGGTGTCAAAATAAATTTTGACACTCCGGTTTACAGTTGATTTATACATCCCCTACAGGGATGGGGTCATGGATTGTGAAATTCACCTCTTCAAAGACGATATTCCAACGGCTGATCGTTTTCAAAATCATACAACGTGAGGCGACGGAGGCGATAGAAAAGCACCCAGTAATTGCGCAGGGTTTGGATATATTGGCGTCGCGCCGCATCTTTAGCCTGTTGGGCGTCAAATAAATCTGTGATGTCAATTTTACCGATCAAGTAGCGGTTTTTGGCCACTTCAAACCGACGGATGGCGATGGTATCCGCTTTGGCAGCAATGGAAAGCTGCTTTTGAAGCAGGTGAAACTCCCGCACCTGAAAATAGACTTCCTGGTTAAATTCTTCTTCCTTTAATGCAATGTCATTTTTGATGCGCTTTTGTTCAGCGCGCGCAGCTTCCACCTCTGCGTTGCCCCGGCCCCATTCAAAAAGCGGAAATTGAAAACTAATGTTAAAGAATTGTTGATCGAGCAAGTCCTGATATAGATCCGGAATGTTCTCTCCACTTTGATTGTATCCAAACGTGGCCGTCATCTGGGCGGAAAGTCCCGCATCTGATTTTGCCTGCGCTAAATCGCGCTCAGCATTGGTTTGCTGGAGGTCGTAACTCAATAAATCGCTTCTGTTTTGGTTGGCCTGTTCCAGTGCCATCGCCGGATCAACGCTAATCTGCGGCGCCTCTGCGGGTGGTGTGATCTCAATCTTAATTTGCGCCGGTAGCCCCAGGGAGGTTTTCAATTGTTGAGCGGTGCGCTCATATTCCAATTTGGCATTCGCCAATTGGGTTTGTGCGCCCAACAATTGCAGTTCGCTTTGTAACAGATCATTTTCCGCAATTTTTCCCACCTTATATCTGCCCTGGGAAATGGTATAAATGGAATCATTGATAGACACGTTGAAAGAAGCATTTTCCACATTCATCTGCGCCAGGTATAACTCGAAGAAATCACTGGTGATGTTGATGGCAATGTCTTCCATTTCTTCAACATATTCTTTTTCTGCAATCCGGTATTGCAAATCGTCCGCCCGGCGGTTCCACTTGTAAGGATTGAATTGAAATAAAGGTTGGCGGAATTGAACCGACAACGGCGTCGATTGCCAGATGAAGGAATCGATATTGCCGAACAAGTCGATTCTCTGCAAACCGGAGGCAATAAAGAGATTCCCCCCGGTCCAGGGAATCCGTTGCGAAACCCTTAGCATTGCCGCAGAAAACGCCCGGCTCTGGGCGACAAATCTTCTGGTGCCGTCATCCTGATCGATAGCATTGATAGCCCGTTCCACACCCGGTGCTTCAACGCTTAACGAAAATTGAGGCAAATACAACGCCTGCGAGGATTGATATTGCCAATACTGTTGATCGTAGGCGTACTGCACCATTTTTGCACCAGGGCTTTTGGATTGGGCCAGCCGGATGCAATCGCTTAGAGTTAACCGGCGTGTTTCGCCGTTGTCCTGGCCGATGGCTATTGCTGCTAGGCTCATAACCAGGGCCAGGATCGCACGAGCAAAAATCGTGAGTTTTTTCATGGTATTGATTAAGATTTTGAGTGAAACTACTTTAGGTTATATCACTTAAGAGTTTTGTCATTTTTACTACACGCTTTTACTTGGGCAGTAAACTAACAATGTCATTCTGAGGGAGTAACACGACCGAAGAATCTCTGACGTCAAATCCGCTAACCTATATAAGAGATTCTTCTCCCAAAAGACGGGATCAGAATGACATTTATATAAAGTTTCAAATACGAAATCGTCATTTAAGCACTTTGCGCTATTCATACCGCAGCGAGACAATCGGATCCTGCAACGCTGCTTTTCTGGCTGGAGTTATGCCGAACACGAGCCCTACACTGATCGCAACGAGAAATGAAATGATCACCGAGAGGGCCGAGACAATGGTTAAAATGCCGGTAGTTGTTTCAATCATGTAACTGATGAAAACCCCCAGCACAATTCCGACCACCCCGCCAGTCAAACTGATAATCACCGCCTCGCCGAGAAACTGAAGAACGATGTCCTTAGCGGTGGCGCCGACTGCCTTCCGAATCCCGATTTCTCTAATCCGCTCCAACACCGACGCCAGCATGATATTCATAATCCCGATGCCACCCACCAGCAACGAAATAGAGGCAATTGATCCCAACACGATATTGAAAATCGATTTGGTACGCTGCTCCTGTTTGAGCAGCAGTTCCGGGACGATGATCTCATAATCAATGACTTCGTTATGCCGGCGCTCTAACATGCGGCTCAAAATGTCGGTGATGGCCGGAATGAATTTGGAATCCTCCACCTGCACGATCAATCGATCCACCTGATGATAGTTTTTTTCTTGGTCGGACTCATCGGAGCGGCGGCGGGAGGCTCGTAAAATATCGTCTTTGGTCACCAGGGCACGATTTTTGTAACGCAACAGCAATGTGGTAATGGGCGCGTAGATATCCATATTGAAGTCGCGAATGCCCAGATGCTGAATATTTTCATCGGTAATCTTTCGCTCTTTCATTACCCCGATGACGGTTAGCCAGAGCCTGCCGCATTTGATTCGTTTTCCCAGCGGATCTTCCTTGGGGAAAAACCGGGTTTTGATCCCCTGTCCGATAATGCACACCGGAACTGAATTTTCGATTTGATAGTCGGTAAAGAGTTGTCCTTCCCCTAAATTAAAGTCCGAGGTTTGAAAATAATGGCGATTAACCCCCACCAGCTTGGTGGTGCGTTTTAAACCGGAGCGGATGGTCATGGTCTCGATAATGATTTCCGGGCTGGCAAATCGGACATGCGGAAGCACATTTTCAATGCTCTGCGCATCGAGAAGGGTTAAGCCGGGCGAAAAGCGTTTTTTCTCCGCAGTCTTTTCAAGTTCTTCGGTGACCTCTCCCTCCTCTTGCTCCACAATCGGTTTGATGATGATGTTGTTGGTACCCAGAATTTTCAGTTGCTCCAGAATTTCCTGCTGGGCGCCGCTACCAATCGCCAGCATGGCAATCACCGATGCCACCCCAAACACAATCCCCAGCGAGGTTAAAAACGCGCGTAGTTTATTTTGCGTAATCGCGATAATGGCGATGCGAAAATTGTAGGCAATATTTTGTGGTTTCATGGGTGTTTATGCTTTCGCAATTCAGATTAAAGTGTTTTAGTGCTCTGGTGTTAAAGTGTTGCTGTAATTACATTGAATAGCAATGTCAATACTTGACCACCATGGAGTTTGCCAAGGTTCATGAAGTCTTGCCGTTTTTTGTTCGAGATGCAGGTAAAATGATTTTCCTCCTTAGCTGCAAGTTTATAAGTCCCGTAAGGGACGACCGAGATTCTCCCACCAATTTATTGGTGGGAGAATGGAATCTATTATTGGGTGAGTCCCGGAGGGACGACTGAAATCAGTTCATATATCTGTATTTCAGCCGTCCCTCCGGGACTGGATATAAGATAGTTAGATTCGTGTCCCAGCTATTTTCGGAAGTCCCTGGCGGGACTCTAAATTTAAAACTTCACCGCCCCAATCTTTACGATATGATGTCCCCCTTGAACACTTGAAACACCTAAACACCAGAAAACTCTATCCTTTTATCACTGCCTGGTCGCAACTTCCGATTTAGCAACTTTTTCTTCTTCCGGTAACCGACTCAATTTCATTTGCCCGCCATCTTCGGGTGTGGAGAGATAAATCTTGTCTTCCCCGGTTAGCCCGGCTAACACTTCGGCGTTATTTTCGTTGACCAATCCCACTCTGATTTCTTGCTTCACCGTTTTAAATCCGGATTTCTTAAACACATAGGTCAGGCTATCCTCGGTATGGATGCATTCCAGCGGAATGGCCAGCGCTTCTTCCAGTTCATTGACGATAATGGTATTGCCGGTCGTCATCCCCGGTCGCAGGGTGGAGTCCGCTTCGTTGACCAGGATGACCACTTCAAACACCTTGGAATCTGAATTGGGACGTTGCTCGCCCATATTGGCGATTTCG